>JAAUXU010158025.1_pt1 | contig 11604 bp, 3 predicted proteins | sample 7278151 | NCBI WGS metagenome assembly JAAUXU01 (sample SAMN14350113, study PRJNA611818) | marine sediment metagenome | isolation source: surface marine sediment (1.8m) | place: French Polynesia: Moorea | collected 2018-08 | reverse complement strand
CTTGCAGGCCAGATCAAACCCAGCAGTACCAAATCTTATCATGGTGTCGGACTGTCATCGATGCCCTGTCCCGTCGGTCTCGTTTTGAACATTGCTGCACCAAAGTTGGCAGCCTTGACCTAGAACATTTAGTCAGTCCCATGCAGTCATGCGTCCGTGCAGTCATGCCCGCTGCTAATCGTTACACCAAGGACAGTACTCCGTATCATTGTTGACCTCTGCATTCATTCTCACCATGTCTGAGTGACCGACCAAATGTCTGTTACACTGAAAGTCACACCTCACAACTCAATGATGATACCCAGAAACTGCTCATTTAACAACTTGCATGTCAAACTGAGACGCAGGGTACATATCCAAAATGTCTCCTAAAATGCAGGAAAGCAGGAGCGTTTAATGATCACGAAGTAGTCAACAATAACATTTGTAACGATTTGTAAGCAATTTATAAGATCCTCCGATCTAAGCAATGGTTGCATTCGGTCTTCAAATAGCTGGAGTAACATTGCTATACTTTTTAAACATGTGTTGTGTGACACAGTAAGGTATGTGTAAGTACGTGACTAGTACAGGACTAAGGACTATGCATGTGACTTTACAAGATACAGGTTGGATGAATATTCGGAATAAATATTTCCATGGAATGGCCATAACGTACATAGACGATAGCAATACACGTACCATAACAGTGAAAAAGGTTTTCCCTGATAAAGTATGCATGAGCCGGAGCAAAGAAAGCAACCCGAACTATCACTTTAAGGGCATGCAATAATAGTAAAACTGATGGCGATAATGATAATCTGAAAAATCAGCTTCGTTCAGATCCGACATGTGAGGTGGTTCAGAGAAGAGGTGCCACATTTTGTCCTGACTTCTTCCACCCGGGGAGAAGAATGCATCCGTATGGTATACAGTATCTACGATTTCTTAAACAGGCAAGTGTTTGTTTGTTTATCTTTAAGGATATATCGACATACCGAACGTACAGTAGAAGTACGAAGCAGGCAACATCGTCGTCTCGTGACGCCGTGTGATATTTTTGTACGATGCGCAAGGCACAGAGATTTTTTTTTCCAACAGACAACCCTGACCAAGGTTAAGTAGTTATAACAGGTTTTCATGGTGAGCATGTGGAAAGGGACAAAAACAGTGCCTTATGTGCAAACGAGAGTGCAGTAAGTGCGTAGTGAACGCCGGCATTCCTCCATAAGGTATAGAATAAGCATTGGCAGATGTCTATTAAGTTCAGTTGCCCAACAACTGTTCTCATACGCATTACATTGCATATGGAAGCGCAGTCGTATCTGCTTTCACAAGTACATCGTACTAGTGAGCCAAGTTTCAAATGGTGTGACTCCAACATATCGAGAAGATATGACGTTTTAAAAAAGTTATAATTAAACGATGGACATGTCGCCATCGCAATTGTTCAGTGCAGATGGGAGAGCTAAGGGATTGTTCAATAATATTATGACTCAACCTCTCATATAAGAGATTTCATTAAGCGAAATGTCACCATTGGTCATCCTACAGTGACATTTGGCCAGGCGAGACCAGAAGCTAACAATTGTCAGATATTCCTTGTTTACCGGTTGACGAATTTTCGCCCAGCGGACAAACACTTTTTGGTACCATGTATAACAGTCACAATTTTTGTCTAATGAACAGTGATGCAGATTACTGAACATGGTCGATTTTGGAACTGTCGGGCCATGAAAGTTTCTGACACTTTTCCATTCCGGCCAAATTTTATTGACGAGTCCGACAGAATTGCTCAGACAAACCAGGAACCCCTGATGCATGGCTTTTAGGTATGGCAAGTAGGTATGGGAGAACGAGCAGCAGAAAATGTAAACAAAGAAATTCAGTGACGTGACGCGGCTGGCAAGGAGTAAAATGAAGCACTGGCACTTCCACAGACGTTGCTTCCTCCTATCGCTCAGGTCGTCACCATGTTTGTCCTGACGTAGCACTGCGGAGGCATTGCCCTTCAGAGCCGAGCCGAGGTCCAATCACGGACCTTCTTCCTTCTTGCCAGCTACGTCACGTCTCTACATATCTTTGCTTTTCAATTTTGTTTGCACTTTCTGCTACTCATTCTCCCATACCTTCGTCTAATTCCTTGGCTTTTGCAGTGACACAAAAATGCAAAACCAAGACAAAGTTGTCAGCTTTTTTTTGTGACTACAAAGTCACATTCACGGCTACATTTTCTCCTTCAGACACCTTTGTGCCATGCACAAAGAAATTCACTTGAACAATATTCCAAGAGCACCTCCTGTTCGTTGCGTGAGAAATGAGGGTACTCAATCCAACATATCCTATCAGTGTCTTCAGCGTTTCGCTATGGCAAAAATGTGTACTGTATGAACCAAAACAATCTGTGAACCAAAATGTAGCATTTATGCCCTACAGACACCAAGCAAAGAGAACAAGGCCAAAGGGTTTCGACAGACTGATTCCGGTACCCACCCGTAGAGAAGCGTTTGACGAAACTATTGAAGGGACATTGATTAACTTCATGATTTCCTTACTGCGTATCCAGGAAATATGCCCAATGCATACGGCGAAGTACGCAATTGCCACTTCTCATTTTTCACTCCCACATCGATGTGACTCAAAAGTCAAACTAAGAAAGGGAATATAGGCATGCACAGGTTTGAACTTTGTACATGCTATTTTGCGTGCGTTATTATATATCCTTAGTGATAAGAGATCTACTTTAGGTGCTTTTTGTGCGGTTGTTGAAACGAAGTCAATGTTCTCGTAGGCGGTGGAGGTTGCGGAGGAGGCGCCAGAAGTGACTTCTTCTTAACGGGAGGCGGCGGAACTCTCTTCGGCGCAGGAGGCGGCTGCTTTGGTGACTGCTGTGATTGCTGTGATTGCTGTATTCTCTCCCCTGGCTCGTCGCAGTTCACCCATTGCTTTTTTTTCTTCTCGACCTCTGCCGTCTCTGGGTTCTTGAACGTCTGCAACCCCTTCGACAAGAAGCTGTCCCACGACTCCGGCTTCGGGCGAGGCCTGCTCACAGAGTCCTGTTTCGGCAACTTTACGCGAATCTTTTCGGACGACGGCGGCGGTTGTTGTTCCCTGAGCGCCAGGGACGGCGGCGCAGAATTGGCCATCTTACTGGCAGGGGCCACACTGGCGGCGTAGTCATTTATGCTTGCTGCTTTGGGAGATGCGCTGCGCGGTCTGTTAATGCTAGCTAACCGACACTCGCTCACTCTGGCGTGAGCGGGTGTAATTGACACAAGTCCGGGCCGCTCCTGCGGCAACGTCGTTTCCAGATAAGGCAAATCTGCCTCTCCAGATTCTACGCACAGGACCTCGCGCTCTTCCTCGTCCCCTTCATCTTTCAGACTCTTTGAGCACTCACTCACGTCGCTAGTGTCTGGCTCTGAGCAATTGTCCTGTTGCTGTTGTTCCTCCTGCTGTTGCTGCAGAGCCTTGGCCTTGTCCAGAGTTGGTTGTGGCGCTTGATTAAGCCAGTTTTCCTCCACCGCATTGAGCACCACGTGAATCAGATCATCCTGGTGCGCAACAGTCTGCTTTGGTTTGGCACCACCAAAAGGCACTGTTGTAGTCGGTTGCTGCTGCTGCTGCTGCTGCTGCGCTGCCGGCTCTTGAGCAATTTGTTCCACCTTGTCTTCAGCTGCATCATCTTTCTTTTTCTTGTCTCCTCTCTTGAGCAGTGAAGAAAAGAACCCGCCGCTATTCTTTTTCTCTTCCTTAGGTCTAACTGTCTCGGACGCTAGGGTCATGACTGCTCCTGACATACTCTGTGGTTTTCTGTCTTCTTGATGTTCCTCCTGTTTCAAAAAGAAGTTCTTCAGCGAGGACTGTCTTATCATGCCCATGGCGCTTTGCGCCATTGACTGCTCCGAAGAGTTGGGCGGTGCCTGTTGTTTTGATGGTTTCGGCGGCACCTTGGGAATAGCTACCTCCTTCAGTTTGGCTGAGCGTGCAGGTAGTGGTGACTTGACAGGCACTTGCACACCAAAACCTGGAGGGGCAGGTACCACATTATCAAAGTCAATTGAGCTGGCGGGGGTTTGGGGGGGCTTTTTCTTCGTCGACGATCCAGTAATTTCTAGGGCCTTTGCCATCGCATCACTTGTCAAGACTTTTCGTGTGTGGTGGCACTTAAAAGCAGTCTGTATTTTGACTGCAGCTTCTTCTTCTGTGACAATTTTACTCTTCTTCTTCGTAACCTCCTTTTTGTCCTTGTACTCCCTGAACTTCTTCTGTATGATGTGCGCTGCTTCATTTTCGTCACTGATTCCCACATCCACCTTTTCATCGTCTGAATCGGATTCGTATTCGCTGCTAGCGAGGTCGGGCCCGGCACTGGAAGAATCTGAAGAAGACTTAACATCATCGCGGGAAGGAGGACTGCGTGAGTCTGCCGAGGAAGTCGATCTTTCCGTCGGAGTTTTGGATTCTGTTGACGATGAGGCAGTAGAAGCTGAAGATGATGAGGAAGAAGAACTTGATGCCATCCTTGTCCTCCTCCTTCCTTTCTTCCTGAGTTTGTTCTTCTCTTGAAGTTTACGAAAAAAGCGTTGTATGGTAATTGCTGCGGCTACCACATCTCCGGGGTGTCGCAGCAACTCTCCTGAGGGTTCCTCCTTCAGTGAGTTGTCTGTCAGTAGAGGTTGCCTTGGTCCTAATGGCTTTCTGATCGCCAGTCGCCTGGTGTCCCTTTCATCAACAGTGATTTGGGGAGATGATGAAGCGACAGGAAGATGCTTACGTGCTTGAAATCCTCTGTACGCCGATTGAATCTGCACAGCAGCCTTCGCTACATCTTCGCTGTTTAAGTCTGGTAGCTCCTCGTCCATTTGACTCTTCTCTTTCAAAGACTCAACGGATTTTCTATCCTGGAACCCTCTAAATACTGACTGGATCGTAACTGCCGCGTGTGTCGCCTCGATTGCTGCCTTGATCTCTTTTCTCGCTTGAAACCCTCTATAGACAGACTGAATTTTCAACGCTGCTTCTGCTACGCCTTCGTCCTCCAAGTCTGGAAGGATTTCGGTAAGACTCTTCTCCTTCTCTAGTCCAAGTACTTTTCTGGTCTTGTATCCTTCGTAGGCAGATTGAATCTGCGCTGTTGCTTTGGCCACGTTTTCGCATTCTAAGTCTAGGTGATCCTCCTCTGAATCTTCCTTCTTCAGGTCAAACTCTTTCCTGGCTTTAAAACCCTTGTATGCAGATTGAAGTTGAACTGCAGCTTTTTGTACGTCTTCTTCTTTTAGATTAGGCCAGTCGCTCTTTTCCTGCGTCAGGTGCGCCTGGGTCTTTCGGTCCACGAAACCTCGGTAAACGGATTGAATCTTGACAGCGGCATGTGCAGTCTCAGCAGCAGCCTTCATTTCTTTTCTAGCTTGAAAGCCGCGATATATTGACTGAATCTTGACAGCGGCATTAGCCACGTCTTCATCCTTGAGATCAGGGAAGTCTAGAACCAACGGTGTAGCAGCGGCACTAGCAGCAGCACTAGCAGCAGCACCTTCCACTTCCATGCCTAATTCTTTCCTGGTCTTGAATCCTTTAAAGGCTGACTGAATTGCGACGGCAGCATTATTTTCTTTCGCTTTCTGCTTTCTCATCTGATGGCCTCGCATAACTGATTGAATCTTCAAAGTGGCAGCTTGGACCTCAGAGGACTCCAAGTCCGGCAAATCCTCACGCAAGGGTGTTTCCCTACGTAATCTTTCCTTCCTCTTCTTGAAACGCCTAAATGATCTTTGGATGGTAATTGCTGCTGGGACTACAGCGAAGGTATGTTTATGCTGCTTTCTCCCCTGGAAACCGCGATAGACAGCTTGGATTTTGACAGCTGCTTGCTGCACATCCTTTGCATTTAAATCAGGGAGCTCCTCAGTAACTTCTTTCTTTCGCTGCGCCAATTTCCCCTGTCTGAACCTTCTATACGCTGACTGAATCTTTATTACTGCCTGAACAACTTCAAATGCACATTTATCTTGCTTTCTAGCCTGAAATCCTCTGAAGGCAGTTTGTATTTTGACGGCAGCCTCCTTCACGCTCTGATCGGACAGGTCAGGCAGGTCTGCTTCTACTATAGTACTTTGGGCAGCTTTTCGAGCAGCTTTTCGAGCCCTAAATTTTCGATAACATCTTTGAATCTTTATTGCAGCGTATGCTACTTCCTTTGCACACCTCCCTTGCTTCCTTGACTGGAAACCTCTGAAAACGGACTGAATCATTAAAGCTGCATTGACCACATCCTCTGCTTCTAAGTCTGGTAGGTCATCACATGTAATCTGCTTGTCATCTTCCAGAGCTGCAATCTGCTTTCTAGTCTTGAATCCTCTATACACAGACTGAATCTTCATAGCGGCTCGAACCACTTCAGCGGTATCCCTGACCTGCTTTCTTGCTTGAAAACCCCTATATACAGACTGTATCCTAAGAGCCGCATCCGCAACATCTTTAGAGTTTAGGTCAGGTAGTTCATCATCAGAAGCTTGGACACGTTCCACCTTCTTTCGACGAGCAACGCCGCTTGAGCCTTCATTTCGTGCGTTCTCATCAGAACCCATCTCCCGTCGCACCTTGAATCCGCGATAAGCCGATTGTATTTTCATAGCAGCTTGAGCTACCTCTGAAGCAGACTTCAGCTGCCGTCTAGTCTGTAACCCCCTGTATGCTGCCTGAATCTTGGCCGCAGCCTCTTTCACATCTTTGCACTGCAAGTCTGGAAGCTCTTCTTGGTCTACCGTATGCTTCTCCAATTTCTTCAACTCCTTTTTCTGGCGGAAGCGTCGATATGCCGACTGTATGACAACAGCTGCTCGTGCGACCTCAACAGTTGATTTCATCTCCTTCCTGGTTTGGAATCCTCTGTAAACTGACTGGATTCTTACAGCGGCCTTCTTCACACTTTCGTCTTTAAGGTCGGGCAAGTCATATTTGTCTGCGTTCAATCTCCTTCGCTCTTTAAACCGTCTGTATGCCCTCTGTATCGTCAAGGCTGCATTGACAGCTTGGAAAGTAGACTGCATCTGCCTACGCGTCTGAAACCCCTTGTACACAGATTGAATCTTTACTGCTGCCCGGGCTACTTCTGGACACTGCAGGTCGGGAAGACTGTCTTCTTTCGGCAGTCTCATTGTCTTCACAACTTCGCGTGACTTGAAGCCCCTGTAGGCGGCTTGAATCTTCATAGCAGCCCTGGCCACCTCGATAGTGGACTTGAACTGTTGCCTACTCTTATGCCCCCGGAAGACTGTCTGTATCTTGAGTGCTGCCTCCTCCTCTTCCTTCTTTTCCTCTCTAAGATTTTTACGTATTTTAAAGCCTCTAAAAGCTGCCTGAAGTTTCACGGTGGCCTGAGCGATCCCTGCCGCGGTGCCCAATTGCTTCCTCGACTGAAAACCCCGGTAAACTGACTGAATCATAACCGCGGCCTTCGTTTCTTGGTCTTGCTCCAGCGCTCTTCGATGCTGTCTCTTTCTCGGCTTCTTTGTGACGAATGCGTCTGTCACGGCCGTGTAGCCACGCGTCTTAAAACTGCTGCTCCGGTGAAATCCTCCGTCATCAGAGGAGCTGTCTGTGTCTACCCTCTGCAGTGTTCGCCTTAACGGGTCTTCCGCATCGTCATCTCGGCCGTCGCCAATCTCTTGTTCAAGAGCCTTCTGATATGAATCCTGCCTGGAGCTCCAGCTGGCTTTTCGTTCCTCCTTCGAAGCAGGATGCAACATCTCGATGTCCATTGCCTGCAGATAGGAATCCTGTCTCTTTGCTCTCGAAATGACTCTTTGCTCCCTTTGATCAGGCGAGGCAAGGTTCATCGCCCGTTGATACGAATCCTGCCGCACTTTCCAACTGCGCACTACACAGCCGCCGCCGCCACTGGCGCTGTCGCCACCGACTGTGCTGGTCGCTGTCGGCTCTTCTTCGGGGGAGAGAGCAAAGATTCCCGCCCCCACTGCTTGCAAGTAAGAGTCCTGTCTCTTTTGGAGGCTGAGCGGTTCAAAGGTATATGATCTGCTGCTTCCTCCCTCTCCACTGTCCGATTGCACCTGCCTATAGAAGGTCTGAATCTCCTGGATGTCCTTTCTCGTGCGGTAGCCTTTAAAGGCAGATTGGATGGCCGTGGCTGCTACCTCCTCCGCCCTCCGCTCTGCAGCGCGCAACTGGTCGTCTCCGCTGTCTGGCAACTCCTGTAGCATGCGGTCATATTCCGGTACTCTGTCTACATGGTGGTCTTGGTCGTCATTATTGTTGCCGTCCTGGGTAGAAGAAAGAATGGCTCTCGTATAAGAATCCTGCTTGTGCACAGGTGCTCGCCTATTTGTAGGAGGCTTGGGTTCCTCAAAGCTCTCGCTGAAGCTGAGAGATCCGCTCTGCATGGCCCTTTGGTAAGAGTCTTGTTTTCTGACCGATCTCACTGACCTGCGAGGCAGCGGAGTGAGTTCATCTTCCTCTGTGGAGAGCTTTCCCACTGCACGCAAGTAGGAGTCTTGCTTTCTCATGCACACCTGCCTGTTGTTGGCCGCGGAGTTGAAGTCGGTTTTGGGTGAGGACTCGTTCTCCGGAGACATCTCACCCACTGCCTTTAAGTACGACTCCTGCTTCCTCATTCTGAGAGGAGAGCGTGAAGGCGGCTGCTGCTGCACCGGTACTACCATGAGAGATTCGGACTCCTCAAATGATCCGCCGATGGCTCTACTATAGGAGTCCTGCTTGCGCATCTTGACCATCTGCTTGCCCTTGCGGAGTGCGGCCTGCACATTCACGCCAGACTCGACGGCAGCCTCATAGGAGCCCTGTTTTCTCACGCCGCCGCCGCCGCCTCGTCGAAGTGCGCTGCTGTAAATGGCATTAGCGTAAGAATCCTGCTTGGTGAGTGGGTATTGCGAGCGCCGGTTGATTTCTTCGATCAGATTGCGGCCGTCATCGGATGCTGCGGGTGAGTCGGTGCCGGCTGGCGAGCCTGTGACAGGGACGCCGACAGCTGCAGTTGCCGCAGCCTCAATGGTCACTGGCGACGACGACATGTCAAAACTAGGCTCTGGCGCAATTGGCCTAGGGCCGCAAAACGAAGTCTCAATGGCCACGCCGGCTCCGGACGACTTCACAGTGGAGTCAGAACTGACAGAACTGAGTCTCGAGCGGCTGCTACCGATGGCGGCAGCGGCGGTGGGAGTATTCGGTGACGAAGCATTTGACGGATATCTGCGCGTGCGGTCCGTTGGGTCTCTGCTCAGATCAGCAGCACTAGCGTCAATCATGCGAAAGTGGTAGCGGTGGTAGGCGGCTGAGGACTCGATGCCCCCGTTGTTGGTACTGCTGGCGCCGCTCGTTCTTCGGACGTAGACGTCTCTAGTGCGCTCTCCCGGAACGTGCTCCAAGCCCTCCGTCGGCCTTAAGATGTCTGCGCCAGGATAACCCTCGCGGTAACTGAAGGTCACGGATTGGTCACGACGAGCCTGCAAGAATCGATGAAATAAGAGAGGCAGGATATGGCGATGACAAAGTTGGTAAGGCTTTCGTGACTGACACGATACCTTACGTAACATATCATTTTGCGTTGACTGATAGACGCTCAATTATCTTAAGTGGTGTTGTATTTAAAAAATTCCAATGGCTTGATGCAACGCGCTATCCAAAGGCGTCCGATTGTTGCGGCCACTGCCGACTAAATTAATTTTTGGTCTTTTTTTTGTAATCCGCAGGTATGTCATGCGGCGATTTCATCGGGACTATTAGAAATTGTCCTTCATTGCAGTAGAAAGGTAAAGAAGTTTTGTTACGGAACAGTGTTCACCCGGAACACCTCAGACCACTTTTTAATTTTGTTCGAGCTGGGAACCCCTGCCGCTGTCTTAATCTTTCTCCCTCTTAAGATTATGGCTGCTCGTTACCTGGAGAATCTCTCTCTCCCCTCCATTGTCCTCAAGTCTTCCTAAAAGACGCTGGTAGTTTCCGGCAACTCGTCGGTTATTGTCTTCCATGATGTCTGAAAAAAAAGAGAAAGCCATTTTCAATAGCACCGTTCGTAGGTGGAATGACAAAATTAGCCTAGTATTTGTTAATGTTATAGTGTGCTTTAGCGCCCCTGTCAACGCTGGCCTTTCAGTGGTTTTCCTTTGTCGGCAGAGCCCTGTTCAGGGCTAGTACTATGGCCTATATTGTCGGGAAAGTACACTCGGTGAAAAGACTTAATTGCAGATTAGTACCAATTTTCAGGCTAAGCAGTCGACTCTGATGCTCAAAAAAGCGCAACATAGAACACTCAAGTCTGCTTGTGTGCAAAGAAACCCTACATTTTTTCCCGCCAAACGTTGCGCAGTGCCATCAAGGCCCCGGCTGCAGGGGCACTGAGTCACCGTCATGGTTACAGTTCTCACACTTTACGACTGTAGGAAGATCTTTCAAGATGCAATTTCAGTAATTCACATTGTGAGCCAGGTGAGCCGTGTGCGCAGCTTTCCGTCGGTACTCGACACGTCACATTTCCCGTCTACGGTACATCGACGTTTAAGTTATGCTTACAGCAAAACATTGGATGCTAATGGCAGAAAAACAAAATTGACGGAAAATAAAGCCTTCACCTTTTTCCGCACTTTGAGGTTTTCGTTATAACTTTACATTAATTATGCATATCGTAGTACTATATGGACCCGAGTTGGACTTGACTGCACGAGGGTTTTCATATCCCAAGGACGTAGCCCGAGGGATATAAAATGACCCGAGTGCTGTCAAGTCCAAAGAGGGTCCATATCTAGTCTCAGAGTGTTGAATCACAATATTTCCCTGTGGAGAGGGAAATATAATAGAGGGAAGTATAGTGCAGGAATATTTCCTGCTAGACAGAGAATACGCGGGGAAATATTCTGGAAATCGTGCGTTAAAAATATAATTTATTTGTTTACGGTAGCTTCAAATACTTAGTGACTTGCTGAATTTGCAATAAGACACCGCACCGCAACTGTCCTCCCTTCAGCGTAGATGATGACCGAAAAGCTATATAGAAATATCGTCAAAATTTGCATTTTTGGGGGTGGGGTGCTGAACATTTTTTTATCTCATGGACTTTTTTTATTGGAGACTTCCTTCTGCTTGAAATCATTTTGGGTACTACAGTGACACCACCACCCCCGGGGGGAGACCCCCAATCCACACACACGCATGCATGTATGCATACATATACACACGCTCACACGGGTGCAACAGGTATGACAGCACAGGCATAATGAAATGGGGCCATTTCTTGAATTTTCTCTTTGGCTGGATATATTTGACAGATGATGACACGTTGCAGAGGTGTATTTAAAGTACGTGTTTCCGGTTTTCCTCCATTAACTTAAAGTTTTTAAGGGCAACTTATGATAGTTTCCCGCTTTGAGAAATTTCCCCATTTCAAGCAAGGAATGCATTTGTAGTCATACTTTGAGTGCTACTGTACCCAACAAAAGATGTGCTTAAAGAGAAGAGTTAAGAATACCCCAGTAATGATGTACAGTATGCGTAAGAAAAAAGACCCTCACTGCACTCAGGAAAGAAAAACGGTCATAACTTTTTTGTTTTAAACAGAGGAAACTCTATATTTTCACTCAAAGTAGGTGCAAT
>JAAUXU010029194.1_pt1 | contig 11604 bp, 10 predicted proteins | sample 7278151 | NCBI WGS metagenome assembly JAAUXU01 (sample SAMN14350113, study PRJNA611818) | marine sediment metagenome | isolation source: surface marine sediment (1.8m) | place: French Polynesia: Moorea | collected 2018-08 | reverse complement strand
CGGTGGTGGTGCGCATGGAAGGTACCAACGTGGAAGCAGGGCGCAAAATTTTGGCAGATTCCGGCCTGAATTTAATCACCGCTGCTGATTTAAAAGATGCCGCCCAAAAAATTGCCGAAGTCGTTCAATAAAGCTGATAACTGTTCGATAGATACGGCTCACCGCAGAGGCGCAGAGGCCGCAGAGAATGTTTCATTTTGGCCTGTTTTTTTGAGAGGAAAAAACAGGCCAAACAATCTGCCAAATGTCGATAGTATATGCTTAAAGTGTAAACCGGATCAGGTGCTAATATCATCGGTTTACCACCGCGAAGCGGTTGAAGATTTTCATTTGCCGTCCCCTCAACGGCAAATGAAAGAATATTAACTTTGCGATCTTTGCGTCTTTGCGGTGAAAAATAAAACAGGGGAAAAATCGTGAGCATATTTGCGAATAAAGACACCCGGGTTGTGGTTCAGGGCATTACCGGAAAAGAAGGACAATTTCACACTCGGCACTGCATTGAATACGGTACCCAGATTGTCGCCGGGGTCACGCCTGGCAAAGCCGGACAAAAAATGGATGATGTACCGGTATTTAATACCGTGCAGAGTGCCGTTGAAGCCACCGGTGCAAACTGCAGTTTGATTTTTGTGCCGCCGGCTTTTGCCGCTGATGCGATCATGGAAGCTGCCGATGCCGGGCTGGATTTGATCGTCGTGATTACCGAGGGCATCCCGGTTCTGGATATGATGCGGGTTAAAAACTACCTGCAGTCAAAATCGGTTCGCATGATCGGGCCCAACTGCCCGGGTATTATTACACCCGGTGAGGCCAAAATAGGTATTATGCCGGGACCCATTCACAAGCCCGGCGGACCGATCGGGGTGGTGTCAAGGTCAGGGACTTTAACTTACGAGGTGGTCCATCAGTTAACCTTGCAGGGCATCGGGCAGACGACCTGTATCGGTATCGGGGGCGATCCGATCACGGGCACGAGTTTTATCGATTGTCTGGAAGCGTTTGAGCAGGATCCCGCCACCCAGGGTGTGGTCATGGTCGGTGAAATCGGTGGAACCGCTGAAGAGGAAGCCTCTGAGTTTATCGCCAATCAAATGTCCATTCCGGTTGTGGGCTTTATCTCAGGGCTTACGGCGCCCCCAGGCAGGCGCATGGGCCATGCCGGAGCCATTATCTCCGGCAGCAGCGGCACGGCCCAGGCAAAGATTGACGCCATGAAGTCCCATGGGGTTCATGTGTGCGAAGATCTTGGAAGCCTGGGAGAGTTCTGCGCTCAAGTTTTCAGTTAAGATGCAAATCGGCTCTTACATTCAGGGTCAGTTAGCCTTGCAAATGAGACATTAATACGCAGGTTATTGGTTATCTGTTATTCGTTATTCTAATAACCAATAACCAATAACAAATAGCTGCTCCAGCAGAGTCGGGGCGGTATTTTTTTTGAGACCGTAAAGGATTATTATATCGAAGCGATAGGCGACTGCGTATGCACGAAATGGGTATTGCCTTACAGATTGTGGAGATTGCCACCGCCTCCCTGCCGGCGGATTTAGGCAAAGCCCGGGTGGCTGCGGTTAATCTCAAAATTGGCAAACTGGCGGCGGTTGTGCCGGATAGCCTGCGGTTTTGTTTTGCCGTGGCCATCAAAGACACACCGCTTGAGGGCGCCAATCTGATCATTGAAGAATTGCCGGTGGTGGCAAAATGCAATGATTGCAATGCGCAATGGACCATCGATGCGCCTGTTTTTGTCTGCCAAAAATGTCAGAGCGGCTCGCTGGAAATTCTTTCCGGACGGGAACTCGATATCGAGTCCATCGAGGTTGTTGAAGAGGAAAAACATGATTCTGGATAATATCTCTCATATAAAACACTATTTTCATCATAAAGAATTTGACAAGCCCCACCATGGCCACACCCATCATTCAGCGGCGGATGTGAGTACCCAAAAAAGCGGCAGCCGCCAGATAAAGGTTGTGCGCCGGGTTCTGGATGTGAACGCCAAGATGGCCGAACAGAACCGGCGGCTTTTTGCCGAAAAAGGCATTTTTGTGCTCAATGTGATGAGCTCACCGGGTTCGGGTAAAACAACCACCCTTGAAAAAACCCTGGCGCGGATTATGCCTGAAATCAAAAGTGCCGTGATTGTGGGCGATATCTGCACAACCCACGATGCCGACCGGCTGGCCAATACCGAAGCGCCGGTGGTCCAGATTAATACCGATGAATTCGGCGGCGATTGTCACCTAGTTGCGCACGTGATTGAAAAAGCGGCCGTGACGCTGGATCTTGATGAGATTGAATTTTTGGTGGTTGAAAATGTTGGCAATCTCGTCTGCCCGGCGGAGTTTGACATTGGTGAGGATTCACGCGTGGTGATCTTGAGTGTCACCGAGGGCGAAGACAAGCCGGTTAAATATCCGCTGATGTTCCGGGAATGTGAGGCGGCCCTCCTAAACAAGATTGATTTGCTGCCTTATCTGGATTTTGACAAGCAAAAGGCGCTTGATTTCATCCATCAGGTTCATCCGCAGATGCCGGTTTTTGAAATTTCGGCCAAAACCGAAGAAGGCTTCGATGCCTGGATCGAATGGTTAAAGAGTAAGATTCGGCAGAAAGCTTGAGCAAGGTCTTCTTTTTACCGCAGAGATGCAGAGAGCGCAGAGAGAAAGTTATTTTTCATTTGCCGCTGAGATGACGGCAAATGAAAACCCCTCAACCGCTTCGCGGTTAAATAAATAATTCCGCGAACCAGCATCTATCTTGTTATTGATTGCCCGAAAGGCAGATAAAGTTGGGGCTATTTTTGGATACCTGTCCCGCGAAATGTGTCAAACATTTTGCGGGATCAGAAAAACAGGCACAATATGAATATTCTCTGCGAACTTTGCGTCTCTGCGGTGAATTTAACTTATTAAACCGGCAGTCCCCTCGAGTTACCCTTCCATAGCCTGCTTCCAGAAGGGCGACAGCTCTCTGAGTCGCTCGATGATCGGCGGCAGCGTATCGATGATCACATCCATTTCATCTTCGGTATTATAGCGGCTGAGACTAAAGCGGATGGAGCCGTGGGCCGCGGTGAAGGGAACGCCCATGGCACGCAACACGTGCGAAGGCTCCAGCGAGCCGGATGTGCAGGCTGAGCCAGAAGAGGCGCAAATGCCGTGTTCATTCATCATCAAAAGGATGGACTCGCCCTCCACATATTCGAAGGCAATACTGGTGGTGTTGGGCAGGCGACTGGTCGTATCACCGTTGACCATCGCATTGGGCACCTTTGCCAGCAGGGCATGCTCGAGTTTATCCCGTAAACGGCTGATGTCTTCATAACCGTCTACTTGCACATGGCCATAGGCCAACTCGGCCGCTTTGCCCAGCCCGATAATCGCAGCCGTATTTTCAGTGCCTCCGCGGCGCCCACTTTCCTGGTGGCCGCCGATCATAAACGGGGAAAATTTGGTGCCTTTGCGGATGTATAGCGCGCCGACGCCCTTGGGCGCATGAAATTTGTGACCCGAAAGTGAGAGCATATCAATACCGCTTTCGCTAACGTTGATGGGGACCTTACCTACGGCTTGAACCGCATCGGTGTGGAATAAAATTCCCCGGTCTTTGACCTCACGCGAGATTTCTTCGATGGGAAAAAGCACACCGGTTTCGTTGTTGCCCCACATCAGGCTGACAACAGCGGTATCATCGCTTAAACTGTTATAAAAATAGTCTAGATCGAGTCGGCCCTTATCATCAACCGGAACGAATGTGGCGCGGTATCCTTTTTTAGATAGGGTTTCATACAGATTTTTTATGGCCGGGTGCTCGACTCTGGAGGTCACAATATGTTTTTTATCCGGATAGGATTCGATGGCCGCGCGTATAGCTGTGCCGTCGCTTTCTGTTCCGCAGCTGGTAAAAACGATTTCTGAGGGCGACGCACCGAGCAGATTGGCAACATTTTCGCGGGCCGTCTTAATTGCCTCGCCAACATTTCCGCCAAAAGAATGCATGCTGGAGGGATTTCCGTAAAAATCACTAAAATAGGGCATCATGGCGTCCAGCACTTCCGGTGCCACCATGGTCGTGGCATTGTTATCAACATAGATGACCTTCATTACTGCACCTCCTCAACCACGAGGTCTGGTGAAACCAGCTCCCGCAACTTGGATTCAACATAGTGCTTCAACGTCACCGGTGATTTGACACAGGATGCACAGGATCCACCCATGCGGACCAGGACCCGATTCCCGTCGACATCGATCAATTCCAGCCGGCCGGCGTCTTTTTTCAGGGTGGGGTTGATTTCGCGCTCGATACTTTCCTCAATCAGTTTAATCTTTTGCAAGTTAGTTAAGGCCGGTGCTTTTTTGGGGGTGGGTTTTTCTTTGCCCAAAATCGTGTCGATAATTTCCTGGATGCGGTCGTGGCAATTGCCGCAGCCGCCACCGGCTTTGACGTAGTCGGTAACGCCTTCGATGGTCGAAACATGATTTTCCCGCACCACGCGTTCGATTTCCCTGTCGGTGACACCGAAACACTCGCATACGATTTCACCATCAACCTCTTTTTCGGGTTCATCCAGATAACAGCCAATGGCCTTTTCCAATGCATCGCGGCCCATCACTGAACAGTGCATTTTTTCTTTTGGCAGGCCGCCCAAAAATTCAGCGATGTCTTCGTTGGTGATGCTTTTCGCTTCCTCCAGGGTCTTGCCCTTGACCATCTCCGTCAGGGCTGAGGAAGAAGCGATTGCGCTCGCACAGCCGAATGTTTGAAAAGTGGCATCTTTAATTTTGCCGTCTTCATCGAGCTTAAAATAAAAAGTCAGGGCATCACCGCATGCAATCGAGCCGACCTCTCCTACCCCGTCAGCATCATCGATAACGCCGACATTGCGCGGATTAAGAAAATGATCTTTAACCTTATCGGTATACTCCCACATATCTGCCTCCCATGAAATTAGTATTTAACCAGCGAATTTATGCTGTCTGTGCCAAAGTTCCATTCATCATATTAATCATTTTTTCTAAAAAAGGAAGCAAGCTGGACCGGTTTTTCGATTAAAAACAGATCAATATAATATGGCATCACCCAAGCTTGAACGCGCTTTTTAGAAAAGAGCATGGACAATTCATTTTGGATACTTTATAGTAACAAATCATTGATATTAATAGGTTACTTTAAAAGAGGCCCGTTTTATCGACGCCATCAAATCGCTTTAATCAACTGGCACTCGGCGCAAGACAAAGGGCATTAACCGTTTGCAGCAGGAACCCTGAGTGTAACAATTCGAATCTTCGCGCGCTTCTCCAGTACCAACCACATACGTCATGACGAACCCAGAACCCTAAGCCTCTTTCCTTGAACCTTGCGCCTGATATCAGGAGGACGGCCATGACACCCACTAAACTCAGAAGGGCTGTATTTGCCGGCAGCTGGTATCCGGCTAACGCGGCTGAATGCGAAAAAGAAATCGACGGTTTTCTGGCGGAGGGCCAGAAGCTTGACATTCCGGTCGGAAAGCGGGTCGGGGGTATTGTGCCCCATGCCGGCTGGTTTTTTTCCGGAAGCATTGCCTGCAATGTGATTAGCAGTTTAAGATCGGATGAACCGCCCGATGTGTTGGTGATTTTCGGAATGCATCTTCATCCAAATGACCGATGTGTAATGATGGCCGAAGGTGCCTGGGAGACCCCTTTCGGTGAAATTGTTGTTGAGGAGCAATTGGCCGGCGAGTTGGCAAAACAATTTTCCTTCACCCTTGAATCCTACAACCAGTTTAACCAGGACAATACCATCGAGCTTCAGCTGCCTTTCATTAAGTATTTTTTCAAAAATGTGCGTATCGTTGCCATGGGCGTGCCACCTGCTGAAAGCTCTTTAGCCATCGGCCAGGCGGTCGTCGAAATCGCCGCGCAGCTGAATCTAAATATTAAGGTGATTGGATCCACTGATCTGACCCATTATGGCCCCAATTATGGATTCGTATCCAAAGGCCCGGGGCCCGAGGCGGTTGACTGGGTGCGCCAGAAAAACGATCGCCGCATCATTGATATGATGCTGAGTATGGATGCAGAAAAGGTCATCACGGAGGCCTTAGCCAGCCAGAATGCATGCTGTGCCGGCGCCGCGGCGACTGCCATTGAGACCGCCAAGCATCTGGGCGCCAAACAGGCGGCGTCCATTGCCTATGCCACCAGCTACGATAAAAACCCGGCGGATAGTTTTGTGGGATACGTTGGCATCGTCTTCTGAATCTGGCGAAGCTCTTTTGCAAAAGTGGATAAGTGGTGAGTTCTCAAATATAGTGGGTCGTATCAACAGGTTGGCCGGTTTGGCCCGTTGAGCCCGTTAGCCCGTTTAGAAAGGAACCATATCTTATCTTGATCAACCGGCAAACGGGCTCAACGGGCTCAACGGGCTTAACCCTTTAGAAAGAATAGTCGGGGTGGCAGCCTAAGACTCTTTCCATGTCCTTCCCCTTTTGCGTCCACAACACATTCAAATCCGAAATCACCCCTACTTTAAAACCAGATCTGCTCTCCTCCGGCCGCGCTGATGGCATTCCCGTGCACATGGGAAAATAGGTAGCTGCGGCACAACAAAATCTTCAAGCTGAAAGACGTGCGCCATGGTTTCCGTTACATTGTCAGGAAAAAACATGGTGCCGGTGATTTCGAAATGGACACTTCAACCACAAAACTTTGGGAAATTGAATATTCGCTTTGCCAGAGTCCAACCGGCAAACCACCCCGAAATCGGATTTTGAATTTTCAGGATTTTATGAGAGGATACCACCTCCTCATCTGCTAAGGGTGGTACCATAATTCATCTCACAATTCAACAGTAAAGCGGGTTTTAAGCGCTTAAGCTATTTTTTCTGCTGCTGGGCCTTCAGAATTTTAGCCCAGGTGTCCCGCAAGGTGACAATGCGATTGAATACCGGAGATTGCTGAGCGCTATCTTTGGTATCGACGCAAAAATATCCCAGGCGTTCAAATTGATAGCGATCACCTGGATTGGCGGCGGTCAAGCTGGGTTCTATCATGCAATTTTCCAATATTTCAAGAGAGTTAGGATTTAAGTAGTCTACGAAATCCTTTCCTTCCTCGGCGGCATTGGGATTATCTTTCACAAACAGATGCTCATACAGGTTCACCTGAGCCTCGAGGGCATGTGCGGCCGAAACCCAGTGCAGCGTCCCTTTGACCTTGCGGCCATCCGGTGCATCCCCGCCACGGGTTTGGGGGTCATAGGTACAATGCAGCTCGGTAACTTCTCCGGTTGCCGGATCTTTAACCACATCGACGCAGGTAATAAAATAGGCATAGCGCAGCCGAACTTCGCGTCCCGGTGCAAGTCGGAAAAACTTTTTGGGCGGTTCTTCCATAAAATCATTCTGTTCGATGTAAATCTCCCGGGAAAATGGGATTTTGCGGGTGCCCGCATCCGGATCTTCGGGGTTGTTGATGGCATCCAGTTCTTCTTCTTGCCCTTCAGGATAATTGTCAATGATAACTTTTAATGGCCGCAGGACACCCATGACCCGGGGCGCAATTTTGTTCAGCTGTTCCCGGATACAGTATTCCAGCAGGGCGATGTCCACCATGCTGTCGGCTTTGGCCACCCCGATGCGCTCGCAGAAATTACGAATGGATTCAGGAGTATATCCCCGACGGCGCAAACCGGATATGGTCGGCATGCGCGGATCGTCCCAACCTTCAACATGGCCTTCTTCCACCAGGCGGATCAGCTTGCGCTTGCTGAGCACCGTATAGTTGAGGTTAAGGCGCGCGAACTCAATTTGCTGGGGATGGTAGACCTCCAGTTGGTCCAGCACCCAGTCATAGAGCTCGCGGTTGATTTCAAATTCCAGGGTGCAGAGCGAATGCGTGATGCCCTCGATCGAATCCGACAAACAGTGGGTAAAGTCATACATGGGATAAATCACCCACATACCACCGGTGCGATAGTGGGGGACTTTTTTGATGCGATACAAAGTGGGGTCGCGCATCAGCATATTGGGGGAGGTCATATCGATCTTGGCCCTGAGCACATGGGCGCCTTCATCGTATTGACCGGTCCGCATGCGTTCGAACATATCCAAGTTTTCTTCAATCGAGCGCTCGCGATAGGGGCTGTTTTTGCCCGCTTGCGTTAGGGTGCCGCGATACTCCCGGATCTCATCCGAACTGAGGCTGTCCACATAGGCCTTGCCTTTTTTGATCAGCTGGACCGCAAATTCAAAAAGCTGTTCAAAATAATCAGAGGCATGATAGAGGCGATCTTGCCAATCGAACCCCAGCCAGCGGACATCGTTTTTGATAGATTCCACGTATTCGACTTCTTCTTTGGCCGGATCGGTATCATCAAACCGCAGGTTGCACAGGCCCTTGTATTCTTCAGCCAGCCCAAAATTCAAGCAGATGGATTTAGCGTGCCCGATGTGCAGATATCCGTTGGGTTCGGGCGGAAAGCGCGTATGGACGCGGCCGTCGTTTTTGCCGGCCGCGATGTCTTCGTCGATAATGTATTTGATAAAATTCGTCGGCGCTGAAAGATCGTCGCCGGTTTTCGCAGATACCGATGGTGCGGTTTTTTTATCCGGTGGCTTCATAGGGGTTATTCCTCAACAAAACAGGGGTTCACATGTATTATTGCCTAAATCCTGCATGAAAATTAATGCGAAGTTGAGATTGCCTTTAACGGCAACAAGTCAAGCAAATTTTAGAATTACAACTACATATCTATTAAGTACAATAAATGAAAATCATTTTATCGCATTAATTTTCACCCTTGGAACAACGCGGCGAGCCGGAGGCTTCCATCTGCTGCGTTATTAAGGACGAAGCATAGTTCACTATAGCTTCGCCCTTTAGTGCCTTGCATATGAAAGCCTCCAACTCGTGCAAAATTCAGGTATTAAATTAGAATGCATTTTTAAAAAAATCAAACGATTTGAAAGCAATCCGCCAGATTGCACCTGATCCGATCATCCCGGTCGACATTTTTGACAACCTGGGGTACCTTGGTTATTGGAATTCTGAGGAGGCAAGATTTCTTCTTGAAATATGCCGATTCATCCTCATGTTTAATCATCAATTTAATTCGCGACGCAGCGCCAAGGAGCGGATTCTGATGTGTTGCTGAATTACGATAGTGACTGACGAACTACCTGCAGAGAACATCCTTAAAAAATATAATCTTCGAAAGAACTAAAATTGAGCGCATCCGAGCATGATAAACAACCCGGTCTTTTTCGATCCGAGATGTCTTTGTGGATCGGCACTATCACTACCCTTGTATTTTTCTTTTATGGCAAAACCTGGTTGATGGATTTATCCTATTTGTTGAAATATGGCATCCTCTTTATATGGCTGTTTGCTGCAATGCTGTGGTTGGCGTTCAGCGTGGTGCGGCACGCCGATTGTTTAGCAATTATTCTTGGCGAGCCTTATGGTACGCTGATTTTAACATTGGCGGTCATCAGTATCGAGGTGATCATGATCGCAGCGGTCATGCTCACCGGTGAAAATAATCCGACCCTGGCCCGCGATACCATGTTTTCGGTGTTGATGATCGTCTTAAACGGCATGCTGGGCCTGACGCTGTTGATCGGTGGCTTGCGTCACCATGAACAGGGATATAACCTGCCTGGCGCCAAGGCTTATCTGGGTGTGTTGTTCCCACTGGCTGTGCTGGGGCTTGTCGTGCCAAGCTATACGACCTCTGCACCGGGGGGGCAGGTCTCCACTTTATTGGCCATCTATCTTCTGATTATGTCTGCTGGTCTCTACGTTGTGTTTTTGTTGATTCAGACCACGCGTCACAGCCAATATTTTCAACAGCCGGTGCAACCCGATAATGAAACTGCCGCCGAAGACCATCATGAGCACGGCGATCTGATTGTCCGATCGGTGGGCTTTCATGCTGTTTTTCTGATACTAACCATGCTGCCGGTCGTGCTGCTGTCCAAGAGTATGGCCAAACTGGTGGAATACGGCATTACCAGCCTCCAGGCGCCCCAGGCTTTGGGCGGTTTCTTAGTGGCTATACTGGTCTTGTCGCCGGAAGGACTGGGTGCCGCCAAAGCCGCCATCGCCAACAAACTGCAACGCACCGTCAATATTGCCCTGGGATCGGCTTTAGCCACTATTGGTTTAACCATACCGGCGGTGCTGGCCGTCAGTCTGTTTACCGGCCGTACCATCGAGTTGGGGCTTGAACCTGTGCAAATCATTTTGCTGGCCCTCACCCTGCTGGTGAGCGTCATCAACTTCGGCGCGGAGCGCACTAATGTCTTACAGGGAGCCGTCCATTTGATTCTATTTATTTCTTATATCATTCTTATTTTTGACTGAGCAGGTTTAAGGGTTTTAACGAAACCCGGAGGGGGAAAAATGGCAAATTCCGACAAACCCGATAACGGATCATGGCTGACCAATAAAACCTTTTTGGCCGTCTTTGGCACTCTGTTAGCGCTGATTATCATCACCTTGTTCAGCGTCATTAACATGGCCACTCAGGTGGAAGATATAGATGAGAAGCTAAAATATATTCCAACCCAGGTCAGCGCCTCTGAGATATTGGCAAAACCGGTGGTTGCCGGCCAGACGGTTTACGTACCTGTGTACTCGCATATTTACGCCCAGGGCGGAAAGCCCTTTCTGCTGGAAGCAACCCTCAGTATCCGCAATTCAGATCCGAACCAGCCAATAACCATCAGTGCTGTTCGCTATTACGATTCCCGCGGCCAGATGGTTCAGAATTATCTTGAAAAACCGGTAAGAATGTCCCCCCTGGCGACCGCCGAGTTCTTGGTTGGTCAGCAAGATATCAAAGGGGGCTCAGGGGCTAATTTTATAGTGGAATGGGTTTCCGACACGCCAGTAAATGAGCCGGTGATTGAAGCCGTGATGGTCGGCCTCAAGACTCAAGCGGGCATTTCATTTGTCAGACCAGGCGTTGCAGTCCAGAACAAATAAATCCCAATGAAAAGAGGCACTCAAATTATTTTGAGTACCTCTTTAATATGTCGAAATGGCTGGGGGACCAGGATTCGAACCTGGGTTAACGGGGCCAGAACCCGTCGTCCTGCCGCTAGACGATCCCCCAGCATTTTCAAGTCAACCTTAAATATATATCATCTGCCCACCCGTCAAGTCAATTTTTTCCGATTTCTGAATGGTTATTTTCCCGATGAGTGGCGTTCTTCGCGCCTTTTGACCCTCAACGTACGCACAGTACGCCGAAGGCCAAAAGCCTTGTGCGGCCTTGCTCATCAATAAAATCCCTCATCCAAAAATCGGAAAAACTACTTTTAATAATAAACTCTGCGAGCTCTGTGCTCTCTGTGGTAAGTTTTAATGCTATTCTTCTCTATCCTGAATAAACTGGATAGCCTTTTTCAGCCTTGCAATAACCTTGTCTTTGCCGATGATGGCGGCCACTTCGAAAATGCCGGGACTGGCGGTTCGACCGGTCAGGGCCACCCGCACGGGCTGGGCGATTTTACCCAGCTTCAGGCCGGTCTGCTCCATGACGGCTTTAAAAGCCGATTCCAGATTTTCTTCGGAAAAAGTGTCCAGGCGCTCAAACTGCGCCAACAGCAAT
>JAAUXU010003561.1_pt1 | contig 11604 bp, 11 predicted proteins | sample 7278151 | NCBI WGS metagenome assembly JAAUXU01 (sample SAMN14350113, study PRJNA611818) | marine sediment metagenome | isolation source: surface marine sediment (1.8m) | place: French Polynesia: Moorea | collected 2018-08 | reverse complement strand
TACCACGCTGTTACTTTATTGGAGTCAGAGTGTAACATTCAGCCGGTGTAGTAAAGAAAGATTGTTGTGCAACACCCAGGGCCATGATGGGACTCTCCAGGGTCACCTCTGATAAGGAACTGGTTTTATGCTCTCCCTAGAAGCTTTGCATGAGGGTGTTCCAATGCACCAGGGTCTTGGCAACTTTGCAAGGGTCAACTCTGCGGCCTTTACTTAATGAGGCTGGTCTCAAAATTGTTGCTTGATCCCAGATGTAGACATAATTCCTCATCCCAAACCATTTGTGACATTGTTGAAGCTCAATGTGACTTCCAAAGGGCTCACCCTATTGTATACGCCATATGTGACACATGCGCAAGTGGAGAGACAAACTCCTGTACCTAAAGAAGTCACTCTATGAACTAAGATTGGCCAGTCAAGGATGAGCAAGTAAGTCATCCCGAGACTTTAACCATGAGCTCTAACCACTAAGTTAAGACCGAGGTTCCTTCACCAATTTATAATCGTACGACAAGTCTGTGCAGGTCTTTGACAGGAAATAGCGCATCTGCATTAACTCACCTAAAGTGGGTACTTTTGGGTCTTGCTATTGGCCACTGATCCTTAGTTATATTCATTATGTGCTGCCCATCACTCACTTGCTTCCTTATTGTCATAACTCCAGTGCAGCAACTTTTTGACATTGTTCAGATCAGTGGCTTGGTATAGTGAAGGCAATATGTTGTATGCTACTGCAATGAGTGTTCCACATGTTCACTCTTAAAGAACTGTCTTTTGTCCAACATGGCATTCCAATCATTATCATGCATTCATGTGGCAACTTTTTGCATCAGTACAATGTACAAATGGTGTGAAAATCTGTATCATTCTCACAATGATTCTGATTCCACATGGATTCGCTGCACTCTGTAACAGCAACACGGTAGTAAGAAGGATCCTCCCCTGGATTGTGGAAATAAAGATTATGGACAGGATCATCGGTCGAGAAGAAACGACACTTGTGAAAAATAGTGACATCTCACTCGTTCTCTATTGTCATACTTGGCGTTGTATTAAAACCATGTGATGGTTTTAATACAGTCGAGCACAGATTATGCACACCACGGCTTGGCACATGCTTCTGGAAGTCTTAAATGCTCCAGTGCCTTGCTCATCCCATTGCGCATGTGGCTGCAGTCCTGTTGCATCGATGGAATGAGTACTCACTCTCCATCATTCTTAAAGATGCCCAGCCAGTACCTAAAGCAATGCTTGTAGAGGTTCATTTGAGTAAACTTTTTTCCGTTTGGAAACTCTTACCCGAGGACATTATGAAACTTCACTCTCCATGTCTCTAATTTGTGCGAATTCTCTCGTTGGTGTTCAATGAGTTTAGCATGGTGTCTCTCACATGTTGCTTTTCTTCAAAAACTCCTTTTGGATCCGCCAGCACGCGGGTTTTGCCATGTCCAGGTACGTCCAGGGGTTTCCATTACAAACTGGTCATGCACAGCTGATCCGTGTGAGTGGATTTGACGGGCTTGTACAATGTGTGCACACCGTCAGGTGCATCAATGATCACTGCCTGGTGCGAGAGCATTCCAGGGTGATACAAGTCCATGTCCTAAACGGTGACAAATCGTAACCAGTAAGGTGTAGTTTACTTCAGGTCGCCACCCTGGGTGCGCCAGATTGAGTCCATGAAACATGGTGAATCGAAAGGTTGCCCGTGATGTTTCGTCCAGCACTGCCTGGGTGACCAAATTCCAGGTAAAGAATCCACCTCAAAATCTGTCAGTGCTGGGACCCTGTGGAATGGAGTCCCCATTGCATTCTTTTCACCAGCACCACATTGTCTCAGACTTCAACAAAAGAAAGCTCAGTGGTTCCCTTTAGAACTCAACTTGACTCAAGCCAACAGTTTAAACTCGATGGAGCCCATTCCTACCGGATGAGATCACAGGATCCTGCATGCATAACTCCAACTATGGTCATACTATGCGTGTAATTTCTTCATTTGCAAGTGGAACTGTACATCCCAAGTGAATGCTCTTTGCCTACAGGATGGTAATGTGCTCAATTTGCCACCCTGACCTGTGTTGTATACTTCCAGATGTTGGTCGGAGTCCGCTGGGCTGAGCTCCTCTGCCTTGCTCGATCAACCTGCCTTAGCATTATAAGAAGGTCTTAAGAAAGTGGCAGGGGATCAACGATTGTAGGAAAGGAGTCCTCAGTCTTGTCTAGTGGTTGCTCCACATATGTTTCATTGAGTGTGAGAACATGCGTTGACACCATTCTAGTCTATTTCATCGAATGAGTCATTTTGGCCAACGCCAGTATAACGTGATTCTGTTTCTGAGGAGAACGTTGAGAGCCAAGGAGCCGTGACAAAGTTATGGAAGACGTTCAGCTGAGCATATCTCAGGACACCGGAGTATATTTTGAAGTGACCTGAGAGCCACATTTGCCTGCTGCTTCCTGCGTCGTTTTTTGGCCAGTCCGACCTCAATGCACAATGGGGCTCCTCAAGACGATCCTTGGTCGTCGTGCGTGAAGCTGCCGCTCGTTGTCCGCCACCAGGGCGGGCAAGAGGTCATCTGCGCTGCACAACTCTTTCTTGTGGTAGCTGGAGACCACGCTTTGAGGCCAGCTCACCAGCAGGAGGCTCGTTCACCCGGACACCAGGTCCCGGACGCTCCATCTCAGAGACACTTCCGGGCTCCAGGGGACCGTAGACGTCCGTGAGATCGTGGTGGACGTCGGCATCGAACTTCGTCAGCGGAATCCACATCTCTTGTTCGCTGGATTTGTCACTGGTGCAAGCGCGCGGATGTTTGGCCTCTTCATTGTTATGATGGTGGAGTTGCGATGTGCAGTTTTCTCTCCAACTTGCAACTGAGAAGATTATTAACTAAATAAAAGTGAGAAGAAAATGTTTCCGAAAGACCTTGGAATTGCACCTAGAATAATAAGACTTTCTAGGTCGCGAGGGTAACGATGAACTTGTAAAATTGTGAAAAAAAGCGCCAGGCAGTAAGATTTTGAGCAATCGTGTCATACAGTTGCAGTTACACATGAAGAAACCTAAAACGCAATTTCCGTCACTTAAACAATTCTCTCCCCCTAAAATTTTAAAAAATAGCCTGTCTGACTACTTGTGCAGAGCTGATAACTCATTACCTGTTAGAAACCAAGGCGAGAATTGCCTTGGCTTTATGCCTTTAAGCAGGCACTAATGTGTTTGTTCATTGTGAGCTCACCACTCAGGACTGAAAGAGCCTCTGCGGCATCCGTCAACTCCACCGGATTGATCCTGCGACTGCGCTGCCTTATTGCACGGTGAAGAGGTTCAAAATCGGGCCCACTATCATCGACGCCGCCGACTGCTTCAGTTTCTTCGATGCTGTCGACCGTCAAGGGAACACCATCAACATTGTCTTGATCTTTCGGACCGCCACCGATTTTGCTGTTGTGCCTCTTCAGTGACTTGACGCATCCGCACATAAAGAAGTTATCATTAGTGACTCATTCACAGTACGGGTGTCTCAAAGCACTCGAATTTTCGACTTCGTCAAAAGTCGGGTGCTAGTGGGCAGAGCACTTCCCGGGCCACCAGCCCAGACCCGCGGGCCCAATTGTCACAAACTGTCAAAGTCCTGTACTGTAACACAGTGACACCACCTCACCCGTCCTCCAATCAAGGATTGATTAGTTTTGCCGTCTTGTCACCACCACACAGCTAGTACAAAACTTAGGTGGGCACTCACCCTTGGCACAGCTCATTGGACTCTAATAAAATGGAGGATGTGACAAGCATCCCTGACAAAAAAATGCTGCCACAAGTATTTCCGTGATGACAGGAAGAAATCAAGGCCAGTCTTGAAAATAGGGACCTTTGGATGAGTCTGAACAATGTGGCCTTCTTTGCTGACACCTGATACTTCTACAAATATAGAGAAGAGAAGCTGGAGCCATAGACTTTGTACTGCTGATAGATTAAAGGCCACCATGCAAGAGATTAGGTTTCAGATCAGAATGAGTTGGATCAGTTCTGGACCAGCTTAATATAAGAAGGAAGGTGCTCATTGCACTAACTGACAGTAGATCTAATATAGCTAAAGCTATGATGATCACTGAGTCCGTCAAAGCAACAACCGGACTGGATCAAGAGAGACAAAAAGGATCCAAGGTTTTGAGCCTCTAAAGCCCCTGCTAAACAGAGTAGAGAAGCTGATGGAATTCCAGCAGAATCTAGGGATTACAACGCCCTGCTGAGACTGTTTTTGGCTGCAAAGAAACAGCCCCAAACATGATGTCTTTACAGATTCTCCTTTACTTATTTCGAATAAATAAGACACACATGAAAATTCACCATTGTTAGCGATGTGTGGGGCAGGGTGGCCTGGACCATGTTGGGCAGCAGGCCTACGACGACCAGGCTGGTGCCAGTGAGGCCGGTTCTGGTGACGGGGACGTGGCCCCTTGCACATCACCCGGACGTGGAAGGCGTCTTAGCAATGGAGGCCCGGACAACACACCTCAAGCTCCTCCCGAGACATGCAAAAACCACTAAGATCGCGGTCTTGACTCAGTCGGCCTTCCAGAGGGAACTGGATGTGAACTCTGACCTCTGCGGCTTCCTGTGCAGAGTAGTGCAATACGAGTTCCATGGGAACCAGGTCCACGGAATCAAGCACATCAGGGAAACCTGGCAAAGAAGGCCTTCTGGAGGGACAGGTGCTCGGGTAGCCACTGCTACGTCAAAGTCGTGAACAGTTGAAGTGAACAGTCTTTCATGTACACTGTGTGACAAAGTTCTTAACAATGACGAGAGCATGTGAAAAGAGTGGATTACATGGCAGGAGAAACACAGAGAGAATTATCTGTACAGTGAAATGTCATCTACCATGTTAAGAATTATGCCATAAGCAACATTTGATCTTGCCTGTAGGTCATCATTCAAGTTAGATTAGCTCGAAACTCGTTGCCCTCCAGATTTTGGACGATCACCCAGCTCTCGGGTCTCGAGATCTATCGCTAAAAGTGCTGAATTTTCATGCTTGTCTTATTTTAGATTCGAAAAGAGCGAAGGAGAATCCGTAAACGCTCACCAGGTTTTGCAAAACTGCTTCCAGTATGAGGAAAAACTTGGGTAGGCGATTTTTGGTCTAGTTGAGGATTCTGGCCCAAGCAGCATTACTAGAGTCTAGGTTCATGATCAGACATGACTGAGAGATTACTTGATCTCAGCAAAGTTATAACTGCTTTTTGGCATGAGCAACTCAAGCTTTAAATCTCTTTTTCCCTTGTAGATGTTTCCTCCAAGAAGAAAAGAAGAGGGCAGCACTTGCAACCCAGGCAAAAGAACTGAGGGAGGCGTATGAGAAAGAACAGGAGATGCTGCACTCGGACTTCAGTTCAAAAGAAAAAGAGGAACAGGTATGATATTCAACTGAACAAACACTGAGTAACCTTATTAGTATAGTTTGAATCCTTAGGTCTGTGGGTGAAGTTCACCCAGGAAGTTCATTGTCAAGTTCCACCAGGAGACAAAATAGCAAACTCTGCAGAGGCGATTAGAGAATTGTTTGCCCTTCCACTCCTGACCAGAGACAGGGTCCCTCTTGACCAAGCGAAAAATGAGGACAAATGAAGGAATCCAGCACTCTTTGACCCTTCCAAGAAGTACCTTTGCATCTCTGCCACTTCAGTTCCATCAGAGAGAGTAATCTCAAGTGCAGGAGAAGTCATTTCCACACAAAGAAGCAGGATAAAAGAGAAGAATGCTCACATGCTCGTCTGCCTCCACGCACACCCGGAGGAAGAGGCAGCACACTCATTCTGAACTTTTCAATTGACTTCCAATATAGGATAATTTATCCACTGAAGTTTATGGAAAATTAAACTATAGAAATGAAGTATAGAGCATGTCTACGAAAGAACAAAAATTGAAAGGATTCGATTGAACAATAATGGAGAAAAAGGTTATACCATTCAGGTCCGCAGACCTAAGGCTGGTTCACCCAACCTTGACTCTGCCATACCCCATTTTGCAATGGGAAGTGGACCTGACAGCTGACACTCCTTATCTTGTTTTAGGCTGCCTTGTGCTTGAGTACTAACTAGCAGTGCAATGCAGTGAGTAGAAGCCAACTAGAGGTGAGTTGAATACAAGGACGATTCGATGATAACGTCCTATGCCTCCCTCTGGCTTCCACCCACCTCCAAAGCCAAAAATGGCCAAATGACGTCGTGTTAGCGTACTACGTCGAATCAAAGCTAGCGATTCCTTAGCGAAGAAGAACAGCGCACCCGCCGTCCATCACCAGCTTTTCCATGGTCACAAACGACAGATTTTTTTCATGGTTACCTAACTTTTACTGGCAGGATCCACATCTAATTGCACGCTCACTCGAGGAATCTGCACAGGAATGAGACAAACAGTGGTGTCGATTTATAGGTGAAGGTTCTAACTGTCAATGGCTACGCTTGAAATCATCCAAAGCCTTCTCACATAAGTGTGAAAAGTGGACCAAAAATAACACTACAGTCGACAATTTGATACTGACCTCAACGATTGAAGGCGAATTTTCAGTGGGGCCTCCTCTTTTACTAGATCAGTACTATGGCCGTGATCAGTAAGATGATCGTGATCTGTACTATGACCGTGATCTGTACGATGATCGTGGTCAGTAAGTACTATGACCATGATCAGTACTTCAGAATGAGTCACCTAACCAATCTCGGTCGTATGATGCGGATATCCAACTACATTCTCTGACTTCAATAAGCCAATAATCATATGCACCCTGCGCAAATGGCTCGCCTATTTTGGAAAAATTAGAACTAGACGAAGGCTTACTTATTTGAAAAACAGTGAGTACTTCTGTACTTCTCCTTATCCTGTACCATTGCCTGATGGCGATAAGTCTCTGCTTGAAATTGGCCATCGTTGTCGACAGACACTGCATGTCCTCGGCAACGATATTCGCTCCGAGAGCTGTCCACGATGACCTTAAAGTGAAGGACCACGCGGAAGCCTCCGACGCCATCCTCGGCTGGCCAGACGTCCCAGCAGAGGCCTGGCGGATGGTTGGAGCATGCAGTCGTAGATGTGGGTCACGCAGGAGAACTGTACCTAGAAAGTTGTCCACGCGGGCATTTTCCTCGGTCCGACCCGCCAGCAGATTGTACTCGGCGACGTCCCGCACGGAGGTTTCCTTCACGGCGACGTCGTCGTCATCTAGCTCCGTCACGGTGAACAAACTTGCAAGGATCCCTTCGTCGGCGTCGGTGTCAGCGGGGCCACAGGTGAACGTCAATGTGGAGTCGCGACTGCCTTTGATCAGGACTGTGGAGGCCTCACTCATACACTGCCTGCGTCTTTCTTCTACTTACTCCTCAGAGACTTGTGGATCGCAGTCCTGATACTGACAGCCAGCCAATCTTTCCTCATCTGCCAGAGAAAGTTGAGGGGCATGTCGCTGACCAGAGCAGCTATGGCAGAGACCTCGGGACTCACAGAGTCCGGGTAGTACTGCAGCAGAAAGAAGAAAGTAGTAGTACTGAGGTTGAGGCAGCCCCATTAGAATCATCACTCTCCGCTCACCAATCGAGCAGCCTCTCCATCTTGGTCAGCCAAGATGAAGTCCTCAACCTTGACCTTGGTTCTCTCTTGCAGGCCATCCAGACTTTGCAAGTAGGCCCACTCTTGAGTGAGGTCGACGGTTCGGGTGAGTCGTACGAGGACGTAGCTTCTTATTGCAGCTACAAAGGCACTGAGAGAATTAGACAATGCTTTCACCCAGGCAATGATCCTGCCAACCTGAGTCACTGGCCTCGGCCACTTTTTCGTCATGGTCGTCCTAATGTGAAGTACAAATGAGCTTGCGTTAGATTAGATTACACGTCCTGCCTTATATGAGAGGAGTCATGCGTGCCTGACAGCGGGTCAAGAAGACCCTCATTCCGAGACTCAGCACGAGACCATCCGGGCGCAACAGCTGCACGATGTGCATCTCCTCGGTGGACGGGTCCAGGCCACATACGATCTGGTAGTAGAGCAAACTTCTGTTACTCTTAGGTGTGGGGTCAATACTGTCGATGGGAATGAGCGGGGTCCAATAGAGGATGTCCTGGATACAGAGTCACGGTCGGTCGTCAGAGATTGTCAAGTCATGTCAGCATCAGCAAAATAATGTCATTCATTTACAGCCTGATTCATGTCCGTTCTGCACAATGGAGACCAAGTCCGTTTGCAGTAGAGGATAAAGGTTTAGCACATAGTCTACTGAGACTTGTACTGTAGCGCGTTGGCGAGCATGACGTCGTCCCTCTACGTCAAGCTACAGCCACACTCTCCAGGCTGTACCGGATCTTGCCAAGGGACATAAGTTACGTACAGTACAACATACGTAATACTAATACGCTGCCGTATTATTCCTGTCGTTTCTATGAAAGGCTCGTGGTCGTGGTTTGTCTGTGGAGTCAGTGGCTGGTTCGTGAAGTCAAAATGCGATTCTTTGGATCCAGATCGAATTCAGCTATAAAGAGTGTGAAAGCCAAAATGTCCATGCGCTGGACTGACGTCCGTCATGTAGAATTTCGAGCCCAGGGACTAGAAAATCATCTATTACAACAATGCTTACAATACTAGTCATGCTCTTTCTTCATAGCTTGGCTTCCTCGGTCATTAATAACCGGCAAGAGCCCCATCGAGCCTCATCGAGCCTCGTCCAGCCTCGTCCAGCCTCGTCCAGCCTCGTCCAGCCTCGTCCAGCCTCGTCCAGCCTCGTCCAACCTCATCAAGCCATCTTCCCTCACACACTCTTTGTCTTTAGTCGTGCAGGAGCTCACCAGATCACACTGTCCGATAACAGATTTTGTCTCAAGTCATGATTTTCGTTACTCACTGATTGTCGAAGCCATTGACTCCCTTGGAATGGAATCAGGGCGCTGGAAAAGAAAGGACGGGTGTACCGATCATACTTCTGGCATACGTCGAACACGGCGCCAAATCTGCCTGAGCTCCCCTCTTGAGGTCACTTCCTTCTGTGCATCTACGTCATTTTCCCTACATTTGTCCCGTCACCTCTGCCTCGTCTCCTCCGACGAGTCGTTGGACAACCTTTCCCTGTTGACCTTCGTCCTTTGTCTACTTCTACTTTTTCGTGCCCACTGCTTGTCCCTGTCGGACATTTTGCGTGATTCGCACGTTGTCCATGTACCACCCAGAGAGTCACTCCAGCCAGGTCGAATCAAGGGAAAGCCGGGGCCACAATGAGTACGACCGCTTCTAGGTCGACAACGTAAAACACACCCCTCCGGTGCCAATCGAATCTATCAAGATTCCCCCCCCCGCATTGCTGCTGCCCGTGTTGTTCTTGCCCAGGTTGAGCCTGTTCCAACTTGTGCAGGTGCAACTTCCCCAGCCACGTCAATTGGCCCCTAAACTTCGCAGGCTGCATCGAGTTCACCCACCTTGCTGATTCTGCTCCAAGTCGCTTCAGCTTTTGCATGATCCCACCGGGCATTGTTTTCTTCATTCCAAGGATTTCGTCCCCTCCCCCAGTCAAGTCCTTGTTGACTTTCCGGAGTCACTTCGTCAGCAGCTCTGATGATAACTGATACAGTGTATTCTTTTATACCTGACTGATCCCAAGTGGAGAGGAGGCCTCGTCCTCCAATGAAGAGAAGCCAAGACCTGAGGTCAGCCACACTCGGGATAGCTGACAAGAGTGGCGTTGAAAAAAAAAGTGCGGTTAAGTGCGAACTCGGTCACATTCATACATATGTTGAAAGGTTTCACTCGATCGAATGCCAAAGTACCAGGTGGGTCAGAATTGGCTTCCCTCAGAAGACGACGATATCACTTCAGCATCCCTTGAAGCGATATCGATGTGGCAACTTTGGTTCTCTTCAACCTTTGAGTTAATAGACCATTTAACAGTTGAAGCTGCGTCCGCATGTGACCAGACTTCAAGAAGAAGCTGCAGTTGCACTCTTGTTTTCCAGTGCAGCAGGGGAACGACAGATTCTTCACAAAAAATGGAATACAGTGCTTTCCGCCTAATGGCACACCATCTGGACTGGACAAAACTGTGCAATTAACCGAAGGGTGCGATCATTCGGAGCCCCCTTTTTGGCAGATACCCTGGGCAATCTCACTTCACAATAGCAAGAAATGGCTAGGGTGAAATGTTATCTATTACAGAGAAAATAATCCATTTTCACCTGCCTTTCAGCTGAAACGGCAAATTTTGTTGAGAATGACTCCAAGTTGTGTTCTAGGGCATATTCTGGGAAAGGCTGACTAGCAGTAGCACATTCTAGAATATCTGCTGCTCTCAAAACTTCATTCGAAGACGGGGCCTGCATTTCCTCCCCTTCACTGTCTTCTTCCGGAAAGTTCAGAAAATAGCGGGAATTTTGAATCACAGCATTGAATTGTCTGAAAATTGTGTAAAGTTGGTGTGAAAGGTTTGACGAAAATGTGCAATTTAGCGGAGATTTGTGCGATTATCTGGAGAAAACCTCAAGGAGGATCTCAGTCTGGACCTCAAGAAGGCGTGCGTATACACGGTGTGTGCAATTGACCAGAGTGCCATTAGGCGGAGGGCACTGTAGCCTCAAGTGCAGTGGGCACCTGATATAGCGACCAGCCGCTTATAACGCCCTCTTTGGCCGGGTCCCCAGAACTCGTCGAATAAGAACTGCTTCGTCACTTCGGATATAACGCCCAAAAGCCGGACATAGCGCTCAGTCGAAACTGGGGTTGACATGATCCAGTCTAAAAAGTAGTGTCGCATCTTTAGAGAATTTTACAATTCTTGCAATTTAAATTTGCCGCCCATCAAAGTAGCTCGCGCTTGTGGATTCATGAAAGCCTCTTCTTCTCTATTATGTTTGCTGACGCCAACTCTGCTCTTTTGATGCTTCTCGATGGCTGAGTAAAGCAGCCCGGCCGCTTGCGCCGACCAAATGGCTCTGGTGCCATAGTGGTCGTTATATCCAGCACCCACTGTACTGACGTTTGAACAAAAGTGAGCAAATTCCTCAAAATGATGTTTTTCAAATCTCTTCTCTTCACGTCTTTTTAGAATACATTTACCCATGGTTACGGAAAGTGCGACATTTCAGCTCCAATTTCGTAAAAGTTCCCAGAATGAGTGGTGCTTTTCACCGGAAACTTTGTGGCGAAGCAAGTCCAAAAACATGTGTGTGTGTGTGTGTGTTGCTTCTGCTCCATCGCCATGGGTTAGCTCAGCTCCAGGCAATGCTGAAAGCGCCAGCGTTGGTAAGAAGTTACAGCTGGGAACGGATAACAGGATATCGTAGGCTTGTGTTATCAGTAGAGAAATGGGTTATCAATTAATCTATCACCTTATAATTGCTATTATGGTTAGGCTATCAATGGGTTTTTGACCTTGCTTGACATCAGTGGATGATGGTTGGTACTCAGTGCATCAAACCTTTTCACCGGATCTTTAAGTTTTAGTGAGTTTGCACCAGTGTTGCCACATTCCCCAGTTCCAGCAGGGTTCTGGTGGCTGATGTAGAGCTGCCACTGAACTGGTGAAGCCAGTTGAGGAACAACAAGGCTTTTCACCTCTTCTCCACTGGCAG
>JAAUXU010102307.1_pt1 | contig 11606 bp, 8 predicted proteins | sample 7278151 | NCBI WGS metagenome assembly JAAUXU01 (sample SAMN14350113, study PRJNA611818) | marine sediment metagenome | isolation source: surface marine sediment (1.8m) | place: French Polynesia: Moorea | collected 2018-08 | reverse complement strand
TGATATCATCAGGATCAAACATCATTTCCGGATAGCGCATCACTTCGGGTAGAGAGGAAGTATTGGACGTGAGCACCGGGCAGTCGCATCGCATGGCTTCCAGCGGCGGAATGCCGAATCCTTCCATAAAGCTGGGATAGACGAACAAACTGGCATTGCAATAAAAACAGCCCAAATCAGAGTCCGGTACAAAGCCCATCATATGAATAGATGACCGGCAATGTGATTTTTCGATATACTTTAGAGTGGGCTGATAGTCCCAGCCTTTTTTGCCAACGACGATCAGATCTTCTCTGATATTATGGCGATCTTTTAAATTTTCGAAAGCTTTGACCAGATTCAGTAAGTTCTTCCGTGGTTCAATTGTGCTGACGAATAAAACATAATCATTGACAATATTATACTTTTCGCGGAGCAAATCTTTACCGGCCTTTGATTTGGAATCCGAATGTATGTGCCCGGGACCACAATAAAGCACATTCACCTTGTCTGCATCGATGTTAAAGGTGTTTATAATTTCCTGTTTCGAAAATTCCGATATCGTAATAATTGCATCGGCCTTTTTAATCGACATTCTATTGAAATAGCGCGCAAGGAAAATTTTTATATTACGGTTGAACGGATAGGCTTTGTACATGAATAAATCATAAACCGTAATCACACGTTTGGATTTTAATTTGTAGAAAAAGCCGCCAGGGGCAAACCGATGAATGATATCGAATTTTTGCGGATTTCTAAACAAATACCAGCTATCTGAGAACATGATCGGAAAAGTGCGGTAGTATTTATACAAAATTTCATTTTTCGAATAGATTGGATCCGGATTTTTTTCATAATGCAGCAGAGTGTAGGTATTATTCGTATCGATATTGAGAATGTTTTTAACGAGATTATAGGTGTAAGTACCAACACCGGCAGGGCTTCTTTCTATCGGATAGGTGATCAACCCAATGTTCATAAACATCACTCAAGAATCAGTAGTGGCATCAAAAAAGAGGTGTTATCTTCGCTGGAAACATTACGAATGAAAAAGCCACGGATCAGCTTTATACTCTTGTGTACCATTTCAGGTCCTCTTCTACCATTTCCTTGACCAGATCTTCAAAAGATATGTTGGGCTGCCACTTTAAATTCTGATGCGCTTTGGACGCATCCCCCTGCAGAACATGAACTTCAGAGGGTCGATACAGCTCTTGGTCGATGGTCAGGTATTCACGATAATCCAGGTCGACATAACCGAAAGCGGTATCAAGAAATTCCTTGACCGTGCGGGTCTGCCCGGTGGCAATCACATAATCGTTCGGTTGGTCCTGCTGAAGCATCATCCACATGGCCCTTACATAATCCTGGGCATGGCCCCAATCCCGCTTGGCGTCGATGTTTCCTAAACGTATCTCCTTTTCCAGCCTTAGTTTAATCTTTGCCGCCGAAGACGAGATTTTGCGAGTCACAAATTCAGCTCCCCGGCGCGGTGATTCGTGGTTGAACAAAATCCCGGACAAGGCAAACAACTCATATGCCTCGCGGTAATTTCGGGTGAGCTCAAAGCCTGCCATCTTGGAAATACCGTAGGGCGAACGGGGATGAAACGGGGTTTCCTCGTTTTGCGGGGTCGTTTTAACATGTCCAAACATCTCACTGGAAGCCGCAAAGTAGAAACGACATCGGGGCGCTTGTCTTTTAATCGCTGACAGCACATAGTGGGTGCCGTTTAGGTTGGTATCGATGGTCGAAAATTCATCTTCAAACGAATAGGACACATAACTCTGGGCAGCCAGATGATAGCATTCATGGGGTTTGAGATCGGCAATAATATTAAAAATCGAGGCATAGCTTTCCATAGAAGCGCTGTGAACGTGAATTTTATCCAAGATATGCCGAATGCGCCACATCCTGGCCCGCGGGTCTTCCAGCGCCACTCTTCTGATAATTCCATGAACCTCATAACCTTTTTCAAGTAAAAATTCTGCCAGATAACTGCCATCTTGACCAGTAATGCCGGTAATCAGTGCTTTTTTCACTTCGTCCTCACTTTTTCTTTGTAAGTATCAGGTTGCGCAGCAATTCACCCACTGGTAGCAAACACTGCCTCGCGCAGTTTTTCAACCTGGGTGTCTAAATTATAATTAATTTTAACGGCGGCCCTGCCCTTTTGGCTGAATTCACGCTGTTTGTGCTTATCCTGCAACAACGCCACTATCTTTTGCCCCAGGGCAGCTTGGTCGCCGTAATCGACCAGATAACCGCAATTACTGGTTTGTACAATGTGCCTCAGTGAATCCACCCGGGTACAGATGACACTGGTTCCGGCTGCCATCGCTTCCACTGCCGTCAGACCGAATCCTTCAAAAACAGACGGAACCACGACGCATTGTACTTTATTGTACCACATATTGAGTTGATCATCTGGAATAAATCCCAAAAATTGCACATTTTTAGACAAGCCCTGAGCGTTGACAAACTGCTCGAGCTCGACAAGGTCTTTGCCCCTACCACCGAGGTACAATTTCACCGCCGGTATGTGTTCGACAACATGGGGCAACGATCTCAAGAGAAAATCGGCGCCTTTGCGCTTATCGACCCGACCGACAAAAAGAAGACTGTTGGGTATTTTTTCCGTTTCCGCCAGCGGAGAAAAACGCTGCATGTCCACCCCCGGATGAATCACGACCAGCTTTTCCGCTGTGATGCCATATTTTTCAACCAGCATCTGACGGCTGTCGTCTGAAATGCAAATAATTTTATCTGCCAGGCGATAGGTGCGTCGCTCAAATGGCAAAAACACTCTCTTCCAGAATTGCGATACGATATAATGCGATTGTTGCCACCAGGTATGATAGCAGGTCGCAATGATCGGAACACCGACGTTTTTTAACAAGAACAGTCCGCCGGGTCCACATTGGATATGCATCCGGGAAAGATGGTATTGGCAAATCAGCTGGGTGATATTGCGATGCAGCCAAAAAGAAGTGCTTAGATTTCTTAATTTCTGATGCAACGGTGGATGCACCCGAATATGATTGGGGATGTCATTGATGCAGGGTGAAAAAATAACCAGATCGGATTCCGGGATCCGCTGTGTGAACTCATAGACATAGCGCCCAATACCGCCAATATTCGGATAAAAATCATCACTAAACAAGCCCAAAGTCATCGTTATCGCACTCTCATTGTCCCTTGACGGGACTTTAAAGGTCGTCAAGGAGTGGTATAATCCTCAAACATGACATCCGGACAATGCGGAGTTGGCCATTAGGTTAAAGCCTCAGCATAGCGTTGATAGATGCGGGACCAACTAAAGGTCACCTTGACAATCGATTGGATTGCTGCGCTGTTTAGGTTAATATTCTTAATGGCATTCACAAAACCGGCAGTATCTTTTTCTGGAACCAGCAGACCGGTCTTGCCATCCAAGACTGCGTCACGAATCCCCTGCGTATCGGTGGCAATTACCGGTAAACCACAGCTGCCGGCTTCAAGTGCCACGATCCCGAAACCTTCCATGTCACCGGATAGGCTGATATTGGGCATCACAAAAATATCGGATCCATTCAGAATACGATCCCTTTCCCGTCGGGAAAGAGCGCCCAATAAAAAGACACGTTCTTGTAAATGATGCCTGACAATCACGGTTTTGATGCGATCATACTCTGGCCCCTGACCCACTACCAAAAAATAATAGGTGTTATCCAAATGCGGCATGACGTGTGCAACGAACCAAGCCACGCCTTTGCGCTTCACCAGACGACCGACGGTCACTAGAATGGTTTTGTCCAAAACCGCTGCCCCAATGCGCTCGGCAATCTCTGCTTTAAGATCATTTTTGGAATGGGATAGCTTGATTTCTTCCGGGTGAATGCCATTGGGAATAACAATGCACTTGTCTAAAGGTATTTTCCTTTTGATGCATTCTGCACGGGTGGCACTGCTAACGCATATTATTCGATCTAATCGGGCCACACACCACGGGATCACCCATTGAAACAATGGATTGCGATAGGTAATGTCGAGTCCATGAATACTGATGGATACTGGCTTACGGGTTATACACTTCAGCAAAACCCCGATTGGCGCTAAAACTCCGTCACATAGGTGGATATGGTAGATGCTATACCGCCAGACGATATAAAGCGCCCGCAACAAACTATAGGGCAAGAACCAGACCAGATGGATATTGGATTGGGTCAGAGCGATTTTGTTAACCGAATGATACTTTTTAAATTCATTGATCAGATGGTAGCTATAGATTTCCAAACCGCCGATTTTAGGTGGATAATTTCGGGTTATAAACAGAAATCGTTCTTTCATAAGTTTATAAAACGGTTGTTGCCCTTATGGTAGTTTTGATGCCGGATAGTTCAACTGGGTATGCTTGCGTTTGATGCCGACAACATAAGCGCATGTCAACGTAACCGTGATATTGCCTCTATCGATCTGATTTTCGCCGCTTCATAGGAATTTTGCGTTCACGTCTTTCAAATCTGAGCTGACAAATTTGCTCGGATATCAAACTCATCATAAAAATGATGATGGCTGAAACATATAAAAGGGCGCTCATATTAGTAAATCGTCCTTCGGTGATAAATGAATACAGATACCGCAGACTGCCCAGCATAAACATGATAATACTCACAGGCAGAAACACCCGCATGGGTGAGTAAAGGGTGCAGATCCGAATAATCATCATAAAAAAGCGGATACCGTCCTGAACCAATCGAATATTGCTGTTGCCCTTGCGCCGGGGCCGGGCAGTGATAGGGATATATTTCACGCTTCTGCCGGTTCTTAATACACCTAAGGTAATGGTGGTTGGGTAAGAGTAGGTATTGGGGAGCAAATAGACAAAGCTGCGCGCTACATCGGCTTTAACAGCCCGAAATCCGGATGTCAGATCCTGAATCTGGAACTTTGATACATATGAACCGAGCCAGTTGTAAATTTTATTGCCGATGCTGCGCCCTATGGAAGCTTGACTTCCTTTGGCACGGGCGCCGACCACCATATCGAATTCGGGCATATGCGCCAGCATCCGACCCATATCTTCGGGGTCATGCTGTCCATCTGCATCCATAAAAACAAGAATCTCACCGGTGGCGGCGCGGATACCGCTTTTAATGGCAGCGCCGTTGCCGATGTTGTAGGGATGACTATATACCCGTGCGCCGGCATCAGCCGCAACTTCAGCGGTGTTATCATCAGACCCGTCATCAATCACCACAACTTCAAACTCAGGATATCGCTGCAAAATGCGATGAATCAGGTCTGCAATCGTTTGTGATTCATTAAAGGCCGGAATTACAACTGAAACTTTAGTATCTGTCATTTTATGTTTGATGGTTTGAGTTGGTATGGCATTGATCGTCATTCAGAAAAAGGTTGATTCAGCACATGGTAGTTTGCGGATGTCCTTAATTATATTATAAATTCAATGTATTTACAAGGGTCTGGCAGAAGATTTACAGCGCCCCCTGATGCCTGGCAGATGGTCTCCGATTGATATTCCAGATGGCAGCATCACCAAACCCGGAATAAAAAAACATCTGCTTTAGGCCGCACATTGGGCAAAGGCGGCACTATCCGGCATACGCCCCATTTTGGGGGAGATGTTCAGTGCAGATCTGTGATTTCCAAAACGTGATAAACATCTGCTGAAAAAAGCTTACGGGTTCTGGTCGCAAGAAAAGTGTTAAACATTTGTCGCTGGTCAGCGGTCAAATAATTAAAAGTGAACATTTTAAATAAATCTGCGCGGATCAATAGGTGTGAAAAATCGTGCGATTGCAGGGTGTCTGCCAGCGCATTTGCGGAAGTGGCGGTCGCAATGGCTCTTTTAAAGAAATTGTCGTCACAAACCATCTCTCGGTCGCTGTAATAAATGCGATTTCCCAGATAGAGCGCCAACAGCTTGGTTGTTGGCGGAAGTTGCTGGTTGATAAATTGGATGGCCGGGTACTCTTCGCGATACCGGGTAATATAATCGTCTCGTCCAATTTGCCCGGTTAAATAAGGGATCGCTTTGACATACCCAAACTGTTTGATCAGATATTGCCCATTTAGTGACAACAAACCCACTACGGCTACCGCCAGCAAGACAACTCCCATCCGATACCTGCCAACTGGACATTTTTTTTGGATCGTGCAGATGGTCTGATACAGGCCGATCACAGACAATATAACAAGGGGGGGAATAATGGGCGCAATGTAGCGTATTCGCATATCAATTTGCAAAAATGTGTACAAAAGGAACAAAACGGAAAAACCGATTAAAACAAAATTTTCTCTTTTTTGTCGATATGCAAGCCCTTTAAATCCGACAAAAGCCAAAAAGGGGAATAGAAACAAATACGGATTCAAACGGCCGTCGAAAAATTTCGGATTATCATCCTGGCCCTGAAAAAAAATTCTGACCGGGGTTGTTACCATTTCTAAAAATGTTTCGTTGAGCGCTCTTTTACGCAATGCAAAGTGTCCGAGATCGCCATCACCTGCTATCACATTCGTGTTGACGCTTGGCGCCGCAGCAGGATCCGGCTCATGATCGGCCAACTGAATGGCATGAAACACCTTTTGGTACAGCGGGTAGATGGGATTTCCGGTCCAACGCAGATTTCGAATCATCCAGGGCGAAAATACCAGCAAAGACACCATGATAAAAATCGCTGCGGCCTGGATGCTCCTCAAAGATATAAAGATGGCTGTGTTTTTCTGCCGAAGGCCATTGGCCGCTAAATCCTCTTTAGGCGCACCGTTATTTAGCTGAGTCCTTATGTACAGAATCGGAATGAAACAGGTTAGCAAAAAAAAAGAGATCAAGCCGTTGTATTTGGTGCCGAGAGCCAGACCACAAAACAGACCGGCGATACCCAAATAGCGAATTTGAAAACCGTTAGCCGCCCATTTCATGATATAAAATAGGGCCGCAGTTGTAAAAAAGACCAGTCCCAAATCAACATAAACGGTGATAGACAGCTTTATAATCACAGGCAATGATAAAAACATCAGGGCCCCTAAGAGGCCATAGGAGACGCGGGTCGTGCGCTCCTTCAGGAAGATAAATATCAGCCATGCGGTCAACAACGCAAAAGCAAAATGGATGTATTTGGGTATAATATCGTTTTCGAAGTAAAGCGGGATAAGGTATAGCAAATCCAGATTCATCGGATAATATGAAAACACCACCGTTGGTATTTCAGTCATACCCCCGGACTTCAGATAGAGTTTCGGCACCGCCAGATGATGTGTGAGCGCGTCCCTGCTTACGGGTGGAACTGCAGCCATCAGCAACACGCTAACGATTAAAACCAGCAGCGTCCCAGCAATGAGGTATTCAAACCGAAAGTTGGTGATCATCTGTTTCTTTATATCTTCGAATGTCATCTTGGGATATTACTCTAAATAGGGTTGAATGATATCGGCCGGTATCTTGCCGGCATAAACGTTGCCATTGATAACGAAACTAGGGGTTCCCAGAATTCTGAGCTTCATGCCCTGCCAGATATCTTGTGAGAGTTTTTTTTGTAGAACAGGATCGTTAATGGCACGCACCAAATCAGCAGTTTCCAGACCGGTTTTTTGGGCAACCCAGCGCAGATCCAATTTTTTTTGGCGCCCCGCTTTTTCAAACAACAGATCATTTACTTGCCAGAATTTGCCTTTGGAGGCCGCATAGATGGCAATCAGCGCCATTTTCCCCGAACCGACATGAAACGGCTTTTTAACGATATAGTTAACCTCATGATCCATGGGATAATGGCGGTGAATAATTTTTAATTTACCCGCTCCGTTGCTCACTATCTTTCGAAAAAAAGCGTGCATTTTGCGGCATTGAAAACACTGATAATCACTGAACATCTCTATTTCGATTTCAGCGTTTTCAGCGCCAAACCATGGATGCCCATCTACTGTAATTCCGTTAGGCAACGCACGCGACAGGGGTTCGGGATTCAACTGCCAGTAACGCGGCATGCCGATCAGCATAACCAACACAACCACTGAAAATATAGCCACTACCGGCAAAATGGCTCTTTTGTGCTGCCACAGCAGTTTTAGATCATCTGTGAACTGTTCGATCAAACTGCCGGAAGCAAACCGTCGACGAATCAGCCAGGCATACCATAGCAGAAATAAATTGACGAAATACGTCACGATGCACAGGATGCAATAGCTGCCAATCAGGTAGCTGGAAACAGCCGCTAGTCCAATGCTCAGCGTGGTGAACACGGCTGAAATCAAAAATATCAGAGACCACATGCGAGCATCCCTGCCCTTTTGCTGCCAAGCTAAGGGCAGCAAAAACATCAGCAGGACATATCCAATGATTCCCCAGACAGGGACCGGGATAATAAAAATTGAGTATGGAGACTGGGAGACCGTGTCACAGTTGATCGCATTGGAGATGGCACAAAAGCTTTGATACTGCAAATCGGTGTAGTTTTTGTAATGCGAGTAGGCCAGATAAAACGATACAATAAACCCTGTTACAGCCAGGAGCAGTACCGGGAGAAAATAAGCGCCAAACGAAAGCGGCTTAATGGGTCTTTTTGATTTCATTCGCCAATGCGGTCCGATTTGCTACGGTATTGCGCTCGAAGGCTTTCAATCAGAAGCGCGTCCTTTTGTGGCACAACGACTTCATCCTTGTAGATTTTTTGAGAGAAGATTTTACGCAGCCACGCAATCATTTTATCAATAGGCACCTTTGAAAGCAACTCTTCCATGGTTGCATTGCTAGCCACAGCGTCTCCGGTATCCACCTGGCTTTTTACCCACCACAGCAGGGCAATCCGCGACCTTGCTGTTCGTCTGAGTGCTTCGGTGAAAAACAGGTTGGCTTTGTGATAATTACCCATCGAATAATAACTGGCACCAATATTGATCAGAAATTGCCCGTGCAAGGGTGCCAATTGTAAGCACTGTCTGAAGAGCAAAAGCGCTTCGCGCGGCCGATTCTGCTTCCAGAAGATAACCCCTTTTAAATTCAAGGCTTGTATATTTTGCGGATACTCAACAAGAATGGAATTCAATAAAGACAAGGCTTCATCCAGTCGGTCTAACTTTATCAGTGCCAGCGATAGACGATGGCGCGGATTAATACCGCGCGGAGCGCTTTTATATGATTTTTGCCAAAAGTACGCGGCCTTTTCAAGATCACCCCGAAAATGATGAACAGCTGCGATATTATTCCATATCATGGGTTCCTGTTGTTTATTGGTTTTTTCACGTTCCAGCGCTCGCTGATACAAGACCAGCGCCGTATCCCAGTCGCCAACATGCTGATAATGTGACCAGGCCAGATTGTGGTATGGACGACTAGAATTAGGTGCCTTACTCATCGCGTCCTCCCACAGATACTTTGGCGAGCTCCAGTCGATATTACGAACGTAAGTCCCGGTCCCTATCCCCATTATTAGCAGCGGAATAAATGCCATCAAACCATAATAGACAACCACATTTTTCTGATGGTAAAGATCAATTAATCGCCTCAATCCAACGGCCATTGGCCAGAAAAGAAACAAGGACGGCAAATAGTTACGATGTTCGAAAATGAGTTCAAGGGGTATGATACTGGATTCAATCACATGATTGAGAAAAAAGAACAAAACGGCAAATGACAGAATCGGCCATTTCTTGATCCGAAAAACGGCCAAAGCAATGATGGCCAAAACCATAATGATGCTTGGCAGCGTCGTCCAGGGATGAAAAAGCGATGTGGAAATGTCAATGTCATGAACAAGCGATAGGCGATGAGGTGCCGGATAAAAGATGAGCGTCAAATAAAACAGAATAATCCTGGGCTGTGTTAAAAGCCGTTCGAGGGGTGAAAACAATCGTTTTTCATAGTTAAGCAACGCTATTGGATCACCGCTGTAAAAAAGAACTGTACCACCGATTACGATCGCGATACCCAGTGCAAGCGATATCCCTATAAATGCCAGGCGCACCTTTCTGCAGTCCAGATCCCGGAAAAAGACAGCCTCAATCAGCAGCAGCGAGAACGGCAGTATGGCCGCATTTTCTTTGGTAAAAAACGCCGCCAAAAAGCTCAAACTGCAGGTTGTAAATAAAAGCGCCTGCTTCAATGTAAAATTCTGCGATAGTCTGGCTTTGACGTAAAAGAAGATACTCAGGACATAGAACATACCGCACATGGATGCCATCCGCTGAACGATATATGTAACGGCCTGGGTCTGAATGGGATTGACCGCCCATAGGATTGCGGCCAGCAGACTAATAAAAAACACCTGACGCCGGTCGTATTTACCATCCAGGCACGGTGTACTACTCAGTGCCCGGAGGGTCATAAAAAGAAAAAATGCGCTCAATATATGGATCACCAAATTGATAGCGTGATACCCGAATGTATGATCTTTGCTCAGATACCAGTTTAGTGCAAAAGAGGAAAGCGCGAGTGGGCGGTTTAGATGGCCGTCTTGCAGATATGAAATAAACGGTTGCGCTACTGTTGATAAACGCGGGTATTGGGCGTGGACTTTAGGGTTGGTGATGATACTGGCATAATCATCAAAATGCCACGGCACGTCGAAGCTGTTACTATAGGCCAAAAACAATATAAGACCCAGCAACACAAAGGCGCGCCAGCCCGGTATATTGGCGGAAGGTGACTTATCCTTAGGGTTCATGAATTGGGTGATTGTCTATTAATAAAGAATAAAGGGGGGAACCAAACGGTTCCCCCCTTTGTATTTCAATCGATCGCTAGCAGATTATGATCCCCAGCCGCCGGAGTTTCCGGTATCTGTACCAAAGTAAACATAATAAACTTCGTTATCTTTGACGACATGCGGACAGCGTCCTGCGTCATCGCCGACCGTAACGATGGCGCCGTTACCGGTTGTGGTCAGAGTGGTATTATTCGGATTATTCAAAATAAGCTCTTCTGCCTGCGTTAACTGAGCCAGAGTGGGTATGGCGGTGTGATCCGGATCCGCAAAATAACTGGATAGTGCGGCTATGACGTTTTGGGCATCTGTTTCTGATTTGGCGCAATAGGCCTTGTCACGGTAGCGAATAAAATTTGGAATGGCTATGGCCGCTAAAATTCCGATGATGGCAATAACGATCATCAACTCGATCAGGGTAAAACCTTTTGAATTTTTGTTGCTAAGTCTTTGTAACATTGTTTAACCTCCCATGGTTTAATGATTTTTGATATTGTATTTTATGCGTTCTTGAATTCCCTATATTGGTTTTAGAATCGCGCTTGCCGTTCCGAACCCACCTCCTTTTCAAATGATCAAATATGTTTGCCGTTAAGCAAAGCAAAACCTATGCCATGAGCAAATAAATTCGAAAAAAATTTATATCTAACTGATATTAATTGATATATTTTTTTACCAGGCCAATTTCATAGATGGCTTCACCTGTCAAATTTTGCGCATTTACAATAAACCGGCAGCCTGTTGACAAATTTTGTCAGATGCCAGTGGTTTGATAACCGGCAAGATGTCATCTGCTATGCTGTATATCGACCAATTTTAGGATTTCTAAAGCAAAATGTTGATATGACAGGAAAATGGCAGTTGGTTGAACCAACTGCCATTTTCCTGTCATATCAACATTTTGCTTTAGAAATCCTAAAATTGGTC
>JAAUXU010137812.1_pt1 | contig 11607 bp, 8 predicted proteins | sample 7278151 | NCBI WGS metagenome assembly JAAUXU01 (sample SAMN14350113, study PRJNA611818) | marine sediment metagenome | isolation source: surface marine sediment (1.8m) | place: French Polynesia: Moorea | collected 2018-08 | reverse complement strand
TCACTAGCACATTGTGATAACATAAGCTGGAGGGGCAGTAGCCCCTGCCATAACATAAGCTGTAAAGACTCTAGCCCCTGCCATAATATGAGCTGTAAAGACACTAGCCCCTAGCATTAAAGTAGCAAGATACACACTAGCCCCTGCCATAACATGAGTCCGAGAGACACGAGCCTTACGACAATGTAAGCCAGATGTCACTAGCTCTTAGCACAGAATAAGCCAAAAGGAATCCTAAATGAGTGTCTCAAAAGCTGGCTTTTAAATTTAGTTATGAAATGTGCCCATACCTGTGGGGTTTTTTTTTACTAAGTTGTTCTCTTGGATTAACCAATTTGGTGTCACAAAGGAGTAAGTACACAGTCAATTGGAGAAAACTTTGGTAGTCTGTATCATGTTATTCTTTGGGATGTCAGAAAATCCAAAACCATGCCGCAGAATTTGGTTTCCATGATTGCGGTATGGTGACTGGCAAGTGAGCCAACTTGTCGAAACTTTGGGAGTCTGTAGCATGTTCTTCTGAGGGACTTCAGAAAATCCAAAACCGTGCAACACAGTTTGCTTCCATGATTACAGTTTGGTGACTGGGCAGTCTTCAACAGAACATTGGCCACCCTACTGTGCTATCTCAGCAGCCCTGCAAATGACCTCTGGCTTGAACCAAACGAATGATGTAACATATCAGACCTAAAGAATCAAACATATTATTTTGAAAAATATCCTTTTACTTCAAAGTTCCTTGATTTTATCTTATAAATGAAGATTAGAAGAGTTAAGAACTTTGTTGGCTGTTGGTTGACTTCTCCGATGTTTTGGCATGTTCCCATCTGTATCCATGCTATGAATAGTGAACTTTTTCCTGAAGGGGGTCTTGTCATTTCATTGAAGAAGCAGCATGCCGGCACTATGGGGCCTCTGTCTCCATTGACCCCTTCTTTGCAGTGACTTCACCCAGAGACGTCACTGACTACACCCAACACTTGCTTTTTGCTGCAGAACCTCATCAGACCTTCAGGGGTCCTCTCCAGCAACGAGGTGACAAGCAATCACTGGCCAGGTCGAGCGTAATCCACAGCGTATTTATTAAGAAAAATTACATATTTATGTTGCTTCTACTACCTGCACGATAAGGTAGTCTACTTTAACATTAGTGTCTTCTAGAACATAAAATCAGACGAGTTAGGGCTAAAAGCGGAGCTATCCTGGAACAGAACATCAAGAGCTCTGTGAAATGTGTCCGGGACAGGAAAAAGTAGCAGGCTGTCCTCGTCCAAGTACCTACATGTACTATTTAGAAGAATTAGCTTTTACCTGCTTTGCACGTACTTACAGTACGCAATTGAAGTACTATGTACAGAGCACTACTCGATGCGTATAAGAAGGCGAAGAGCGAGAGAAGGAACTTCTTCCTCCAGGTGTGTTTCTGCGCAATGGGCACGAAATGGGCACCGGTACAGTCTGTTCTGGTCAACTGGCAATGATCAATTTTTGAGGGTGGAGAAAGCTCACAAAGATCCGCTCAAAAATCCGCACAGAGAAGAATAAGTCACCAAGAGCGCATTCATTGTCTAATTGGAGTTATCTGAGTGGTGGGCCAGGTCCATGATTCCGTCGTGGTGGTTGTTGCCTGTGGGCGTGCTGCTGCCTTGGCCGGAGCTGCTGGCGTTGGAGCCGTTGCCGCCGCTCGCGCCGCCGCTGGGCGGGCCCATGTGGAGCTGCAATTCCGCGGGCATCATCTCCTTCTTGACGCCGTGCACCCGATTCAGGTGGCTGTAGAGCGAGTTTTGACTAGCGTACTGCTTGCAGCACTGCGGGCAGATGACGTACGTGTTCTGACTGCGGAAGTGCACGTCCTTGATGTGACGCTTAAGGCTCATCTCATGGAAGTCCTTATGGCAGTAAGCGCACGTCTTTCGAGAGTTGCGATCTTTCTTTGGCGGCGTCGGCGTCGACGGAGAATTGTTGGAGGGAGTAGCCGGCGTCGTTGTCGAGCTGCTGTTGGACTGCTGCTGTTGAGCAGGAGGTGTGTGCGTCATTGCAGGGGAGTCTTGAGGGCCTGGCGTCAGATCTTGAGGCTGATCGTCGTGCCTTGTGCTGTTGCTGCTACCGCTGTGATGGTGCATGTGAGTATGGAGGTTCACAGGAGGCGTAGCGGAAAGCGCTGTCACCATGGTAGCCGCTGCGACAGACGCAGCGGCGGATTTGTCGTCGATTGCTACCAGAGTGGCCGCCGGGGGAGGAGGGCCGTTAGCAGCGGCGGCGGCGGCAACAACTGCGGCAGAGCCGCCGCCACCGACACCGGGTTGCCCTGCTCCGCCACTGCCACTAGCACCGGCTCCACTGTTGTTGCCGCCTTCGCTAGGGTCGGGCGAGAACATGAATTGTGGCCCAATGCTCTGACCGAGAGACTGCAGCGCCAAGTCGTTCTCGTGCGTAGAGATGAATTCTGTGACGTTTACGCCAGACGACGGTACTTCCTCCTGGGTGGGGAGGATAGCCATTGGCTCCGACTTGACCTCGACGTGCTCGGGCTGGTCCTTGATCTGCAGCTGGCTGCGCAAGATGGACTGAGGCGAAATGGCCGCATACTTAGGGCGCTTTGGGGTGCTGGCGGCATAATGCACCAACGTCTCCGTTACTTGTCTGGTAGGCACCTGGCCCGCCTGAGCTCTCGAGGATTGCCTCGGAGACTGGTGTGCGACTGGTGGTGGAGGTGGCGCTGAGGAGACATTCACCCCGCGGCTTCCAGAGGACACGACAGATCCATTGCCACCGCCGCTCACGACGGACTGGCAACTCAGAGGCACGACTGATGGTTCGGGGATGTAAGGGCTGCGCGACAAGAGGCCTTCAAAGTTGCTCACGGGTACAGGCCCTGTGGATGAGGTGTGCAGAATGGGCGCCTGCTGGCTCAGCTCCTTCCGCGAGGGAGGCATAGCCGGGAGGCTCCCGTGAGAGATTGAAGAATTGCTGTGCGGAGACGAGGATGTTGCCGTTAACGGCGGAGGCAGCGGCGGCGGCGGGGCCAGAGATTCACACAGACCCTTGATCTTGAGCTTCTCTGCCACGCGGAGAAAACTCTGCAGGGAGTCCTGGGACACGCTAGCCTGGCCGAAGTAGATAAAGTCCATGAGCGAGTTGAGGTCGGAAGAGCGAACGTCTTGCAACAGCAGCACGGGATGCTGCCACGGGCTCATGGTCTTGAGGATGGCGTGAAAATAGTTGCTGCACGCGCTGAGAATGACGCGATGAGCTTTAACTGAGTGCCCTTCAGTGGCGAGCGTCACGTCCGTAAAGTACTCATCGTCCCTCAATAAGCGAAACGTCTCCGCGTACTTCTTCTCGTAGTCGTTCCACCTCAAGCAGTAGTTATCGCCCGAGGGCAGGTGGTGATGCAGTGGAGGCTGCGGAGGCACCAACGGCGCCGCCGCCATTCCCTGAGCTCCTATGCCGCTCCCGGCTCCGGAGACGCAATTCTGCCCCAGAACCGACGGCGGCGGCCCTCCAGAGGATGACGGCGGCGGCTGTCCGCCGCCGCTGCCCCCGCCGTTGTTCAGTTCGTATATGTATGCCACGTTGGTGCCGGTCCTTTCCATCGGGGACGGAAATCACGTCGCGGTCAGTCTTTGATTCACTCTTATTCACTGGCGGGCTGCGGGCCACTCGTTGTGGGCCAGAACCTCTGAGGCGTAGTTGCCGCGCATGGCGGCCACGCAATCTCCTACCAGTCTTTGGGTTCAGGGGTTGTCGGATCCAGCGTTCGGGGCGCTCTCAAGTTCCGGCGGTCTGGATTTCTTTACCCAGGGGTGTCTCGAGGAGAGAGGACTCCGGTAGTCTCCGGCGCAGGCCAGGAAGGGAGAGAGTCGAGCGAGAAAGAGAGAGAAGGACCCGAGTGGTGTGTTCTGGCTGCAGCAGCGGGCCCAGCACCCCCAAAGCGGAGCAGACGGCGCGCGTGCTATAGCGCTTGCCCACGGGGCTGCTGCTTCACTTCTCTCCCGCTCTGGCCCCGACGGCCGCCTGCTCACCGGGCCAGGTCGGAAGGAGGGAGCGCGCCCGACCCTGGCTCCCGTGGAGAGAGAGAAATTAATGTTGGCGTGACAGAGCTGCCATGTCTGCCGTGGCCGACACATTTGAGACGACCTTGCTCGCCCTCTGCACCTCAGTCATAAATGTCGTGGCAGCGCCGGGAGTGACGAAGGAGCAGCCTGAGCCAGTGAGCAGAAGTTGCCCACGGATGCCGTTCTCGAAACCTCGTTACGGGCGAAGTGGCGCTGACAGCGCCACCATGTGGAGACGGTGAACAGACACTGTGGGGTCGCTCCCGTTCACGACGTTTCTGATCTGGCTGGTCGTGTCCAACTTAACGCAGCTTCTTACAGCCCATCAGTAGAGGAAAAGACTTTAGTCTACTTATTACTGCAGGTTTTGTCACCACAGGTTTTTGTATGGTATCAATAACACCTTTAAAAGTAACTATTTTCGCTCTCAGACAACAACTTTAAACCTCTCGAACTGTTTTGGAAGGTGACATGACAAAAAGTTGGATGATTGCATGGGTACTTTACAGAAGCTTTTTAAAATTGATTTTTTCTACAAAGAAAAATTGTTTAGTTAATGCACCTTGAAATCTCCACTTCAATCAAACTGAACCAGATCAACTTCACCTTAAAGGCAGTGTAAAAAGACCACAAAGTCATTGTGAAACTAAAACTTTCCGAACTTTCTGTTTATCCAGTTTGTTATGAGTTATATGCATTTGATCTGTGCCTCAAGCAGTTAAAGTAGTGAACATGGAAACCAAGCCAATCCTTGCTTACTCAGCATAGATCTCCAGGATGTGCGTAATACAAATGACTTCGTCACCGCCATTTTCAGTTCATTGCTGTGTTTCTTTTTAAATACTGATGTGACAATTCCGAAGTGACTAAATAAGACTGTTATTCAGACTTTTCACTAGTTTCAAGGCATTGATCACCATGTACTCTTCAGGTGGCGCCACCAGCGGGGCCGCGCGCTTGCTCCACCTGAGTGGATCACTCGAGGTGATTTCTGCTCGCTGTCTGAGCAGCCTGAGCAGCCTGAGCAGCTGACTACTACGTAAAAGCATCCAGGGGCCAACAAAGAACATAAACAAACCGAGACGTTCAACTTGGTGCACTTTGATGGCTTCGGGTAGGCCATCACAGGCGCTCCCTCGGCGGCTGGCATCCGCCTGGGACCCCAGAGAGGATCTCTACTGGGCCACGGCCGCTGACGGGGCAAGACCATGTCCACTCTGCGAGCGGAGAAAGGACACCTTCTACTGCGGCACATGCGTCTCCCGTGGAAGCTTCTCCAAGCGCCGCGGCGACCTCGATAACTCGTTGGCCGCCGAGAACTTCGCTGCACTGAGGATGAGGAAGAAGACCGTGGGAGACGAGGTGGCGAGGTTGGCCACGGCAGTGGAAGAGGCGGAGAAATCCTGCGGCAAAACGGCCGCAGAGGAGAAACTGGCCGCTGTGCGCGCTCGTGTGCGTCACGCCCGAATGCTGTGTGTCCAGCAGCGCAAGAAGCTGGACAAGACGCGGCAGCTGGCGGCGAGACAGATGCAAGCAAACGCTGATCGCCGGCGGCAGCTGCCGGTCTTTGCAGAAAAGGTGAGAGAGATCGGGAAGATGTCCAGCCTGAGAAGGAAGTTCGTGTTCAGCGAGGGGCAACGCTGTAAGTTCGTTCAGACGACCATGGCCAAAAGGGAGATCGAGCTGGCAGTAGAACTTATGGATCACGTCTTTGAGGTCAGAGAAGTCGGCAAGTTGCAGAACAATGAAGAAGTCCAGGATTCAGATGAAGAAATTGAAGAGGAATATTTGGAAATCGCGGCTGGTCTGCGTGATGCCATCTCGACCACGTTCGTGGACGGTCGTTGGGTCGTGAGAGGCAATGGGGAAGAGGACAGAACTGAAGGAGAGCGGGTCGAGATTGTAGCTACGTCTTTGCCAACGTCTTCGGCAGTGGCAGCGACTGAGAATTCCCTGTCGGAGCACGACGACAAGGAACTGGAGGAAGCGGTTGCCGCACCTACGCGCGCTGTGAACGCCGCTCTCTCCTTCGCAACCCAGCTGACGGCGCTTCTGGCGGCGCTTTTCGACGTCCTCCCAGCGAACACTCCGCGCGCGGCGGATTTTGCTTCGGGGGGCAGGAAAAATTTCGATTACAAGTACCACCTGGCCCATCTCGACTTGAGTGTATTGTATCTGTGCTTGCTATGCGGCGTAAACGCGGCTCGGCTCTCTGTGGCTCCCGGCCGCACACTCCTCAACCTCAAACTTCTGAAGGACGCCCTTAAAGAGACTGATCGCAGCTGCCACGGCCTCCTTCAACGCCGCCCAATTGGTCGCGACAGCCTCGCTGCCATCGCCTACATCGGTGAAGAAGTCTCGGCCCAGTTACCGCCCGATGCTACCAGGAGCATTTTCTGTTCAAACGCTACTGCCGGTGAGGCAGATTTTGAGACCGATTGGGACGCCGTAGACGAAGAAGAGAATTTTTCGGGAGCTGCAGCCGCCTCTTCGCTCACGTCGGCCTCCAGCTTGACCAATTTAGCCTCCAGCTTTGTCTCATCCCTCTTTGGTAGCAGTGGATCGAGCTGACGAAGTTATTATTATTTATAATAACAGACGGACAGATTTCAAAATAAAACAAGCGACAATGTATGTATCTACATCACTCATTAGAAGATTTTTCATAACTTTCCAGATGTCTTCTTCTGGCTTTGGACTCTCTCATTTCGATGAGCGTTCAGGTCTGGTAGAGTGCAAGACACCGTTCGGATGTTGGTTCCAGGTACTTTTCTAGTATTGTCTTACTTAAATGTTGCTACATTTACGTATGTAAAGACAGTCCAAGAGGTCACGGTGGAGGTCAAGCTGAAGGAGGACACTAAGGGCAAAGAGGTCACATTGGATATCAGGCCCAGTTCGATCAAGTGCGTTGTCAAAGGAGAGACGATCTTTGAGGTGTTAACGTTGCAAAGTTGTTACAAAGTAAAACGCATCATGCAGTCTCCTTTTTATTTCAGGGTCCTTTGTTTGATACGATAGTCGAGGACGAGAGCACGTGGACCATCGAGGACCGCCGACTGGTGAGGATCCTGCTGGTGAAGGCGAATCCTCGCAAAGATAAGTGCTGGACGTCTTTGCTCAAGGGCGGAAAGTTTGCCCCGGATGCCTTCATCCTCAACGAAATGAGAAAAAAGCTTGACCTAGAGCAGTTCCAGTTGGAGGTAAGGAAAACATAATTTTCCAGGAGTCCACGCCTTAAACTTTTACCTCTAGAACCCCGGCTTCGACTTCAGTAATGCCAAGTTGGACAAGAAATATGATGAGAAGTACCTCAGGCAAATGAAGAATGAACTTGGAGCAAAAGACTGATCTGTTGAAAGCATTTGTGTATCTCCGGAATCCTTCGAGTCATCAAATATCCAAAGGAGTAAAGGTGTCTGTGTCTGTTCAATGCATATCTCCTCCAGAATCACTTGATCGGCTTAGACGAAACTTTGCATGTTGGTAGGACTCACCCAGTGATGGCCATGAGAGAGTCCAGACCCTTCTGGTTGGCTGGCTGATGGTCAGCCGTCAACTGGGCGTGACAAGTGGGACAAGATAAGACAAGTAACACTTCGTGCTGATTTGCCTAAAGTTTCATACAATGGAGGAACATTGCAATACTTTCAACAAGATGTGCCACTGTGAGCCTGGGCACTTAATAAAAAAAGTTGGCATTCTGTCGCTACTGCAAAATGCTAATGCTGCAACTCTCCTCCCTTGTAACTGTAGCATAAAGAATCAAGAATGGAGTTCCAGCTGCCTGATAAGCAGGGCATTGCTCTTGAGAACAAATGCACATCAGTTGGGGCTACGGATTCATTACATTTACGTCTGAAAGAAAGTCAAGCTTTGATGCATTGCATCTAGAAATGACTACTTTATCGCCATTCTTCTTTACGTCAGAGTTTCTTGCGTAATAAATGTGTCAATTGGAAAAAGGACTCAGCTCATAAGGTAGCCCTCATGTAGGGTAGGCTGACGGCATCTTCAGTTGTAGGTGAAGTATACTGCACATGCTGCTTCAGAAGCCCCTCCCCCCAGAACATCGAAATGTGATTTCTAGCTGTGCTTGAGTGGATGCAGAGGAGGTGGAAGTTGGCTATGCAGAGGTAGAAGTTTGCCATGCAGAGGTAGAAGTTGGCCAAGCAGAGGTAGAAGTTGGCTATGCAGAGGTGGAAGTTGGCCAAGCAGAGGTGGAAGTTGGCTATGCAGGGGTGGAAGTTGGCCAAGCAGAGGTGGAAGTTGGCTATGCAGAGGTGGAAGTTGGCTATGCAGGGGTGGAAGTTGGCCAAGCAGAGGTGGAAGTTGGCTATGCAGGGGTGGAAGTTGGCCAAGCAGAGGTGGAAGTTGGCTATGCAGGGGTGGAAATTGGCTATGCAGAGGTGGAAGTTGGCCAAGCAGAGGTGGAAGTTGGCTATGCAGGGGTGGAAGTTGGCCAAGCAGAGGTGGAAGTTGGCTATGCAGGGGTGGAAGTTGGCTATCCAGAGGTGGAAGTTGCCCAAGCAGAAATGGAAATTGGCTATGCAGAGGTGGAAGTTGGCCAAGCAGAAGTGGAAATTGGCTATGCAGAGGTGGAAGTTGGCCTAGCAGAGGTGGAAGTTGGCTATGCAGAGGTGGAAGTTGGCTATTGCAGAGGTGGAACTTGGCCAAGCAGAGGGGAAACTTGGCTAAGGAGAGGTGGAACTTGATCCTGCTTACCAAATGGTCACTTCGTCAAAAGCAAGGGAGGAATCTGTAAGCAAGAAATATACTACCTTGGACGTTAGGCTAGTTCGAAAATGTCAATTTCTGATTTTCGAAGTGGGAAATTGGCATTGGAACATGGAAAAGCTTGTACAAGTCTCCCTTTTTTTAATAAAAGGATTTTTGAGCACTTTGGATTAAGGAGTAGGAGCTAATCTAAGTCAATGCCTAGTATTACCAACTAAAATTTCAGCTGAATCAGAGATGCTTTTACAACATATCACTTTCCGAGTTTCTTATGTACTAGGCCTCTCTCAGTATGCATACATATTAAGTTCATTTTGCCAAAGTGTTATGCTATAAAAGTGCCTCTTTTTGAACTGATTTTTTTGGTGCTTATACTTGACAGTGACTTATTAGCTCCTGAAATGGCAGCTCATTCAGTGATGCTTTCATGCCATAGCATTTTTGTAGTTGCAAATTCGGACAGTTGTATGTACGTACCGTGCCACTGTAGTTAAATTTTACTGCAGGGTGCCCATTTTGGTGCTGGAATGCTCAAAGTACAGCAACCCTTGAGGGCGCCATGGCGAAATGCACTGTTTTGACCCTTTTCCGGCCGCTTTTCCATGATGAAAGTGGCTGAATCTTTCTGGGGGAGTCGTCACACACCTTCCACCCTCCAGTCAGGGCTCCATGCCAAAGATGGCGATCCTTTGACATGCTGCAGGCCCAGAACCCCACGTTCGTGGACAGAGGCATCATCACCGTCAAACGACGAGCGCTTACGCTCAGCGGCAGCAGCAGCAGCAGCAGCAGCAGCAGTGACAGGCTGGCTGAGCGCGCTCCTTCTGCTGCCGAGCGTCTATTGCTCATCGTTGGACCACGATCATGTTCTTGTACATGAACGTGCCGTTTTGGGCCTGTAGCGTGGTTGGGGATGGTCCGGGGGGTGCCATCTTCGGCATGAAGCGCAGGAGGGTGTGCAGCGACATCCCCAGAAGTTTCAGCCGCATTCATCATGGAAGAGGCGCCGGAAAAGGGTCAAAACAGTGCATTTCGCCATGGCGCCCTCAAGGGTTGCTGTACTTTGAGCACTCCAGCACCAAAATGAGCACCTGCACAATGCTTCAAGAGACTGCATCTTGTCCAACCCTGTCTGGGTGACCGATTCCATGTAACGATTCCGCCTCAAAAGCGGTCAGTGCAGCATGGAGAAGAGCCCATTGAACCCCACTGCAATGACGTCCGGCAAGTACTATGTCAAGTTGGAGACAAAAGGAGAGGGAGGTGACATCGAGAGAGAATGTGCCACACGTTGGAACAGGAAGCAAAGCTAGCTGTTCATGGCGGAGGAAAGCCTTTGGTAAGTTTTGATGGCTGAACCCCAATTGAGGTGCTATCTGGGCTTCAGGCACTGAAGGCTCTCTTGCTCCTCTGTTCAGAGAATATGTGGCAAGACATCCACGCCTATGGACTCTTTGGTTTTGTTTAAATCATATCAGACACAGTATTAAACTATCGTCAGATACTGTATGCGATCATAGTACAGACCCAAAGTATCATACGTTCCATGATGCTTCGGTATGGCTATAGAGCTACTTGTTCTGTAGGTTACCTCTCCAGCGATGTTGATGAGGGGTTGATACATCGGCATCAGTGACTTCTGATGATGGATGTTGACTTGCCCAAATGGAGCGTTTTGAGATAAGTGCAGTGACTGAGAGCAACTACTCACATATAGTTCAGAGATCTATTTTAATGCAATTTCAGAGGCTGAGCCTAAGCCCAGGAGCGTCCTCGTTCACAGACTTGCGTTTGCCAAGACAGTCAGCAAGTCAGCCAGCAGGTCAGGCCATGTTCTCAGTGGTGTTGTCCTCTTATAGCAACCTTGATGTCCTTCAGAGTAATCTCATCTCTCATTGGCCGATTGGCTCATCTCATTGTCTTGCTGCCGAAGTCGTTCTTTGACAGCTTCTCATGTAATCTTCAGGTCTGGTCTGGTTCAGTCTTGTTGGGCCTTTCTTTTGGAGCTTGACAGATGTTGAACTGTTCTAGATCAGGCAGACTGAGTCACTAGCCTTTCTCACGGGTATCTCAGTTACATAATGAAATACATAACCAGTTATATCATTGACAGCCTATACCTACGTCGCTCCAGTATTAATATTTGGGGCCCCATTTCGCCACGTTCCCTTTACTCCCTGACCTCTATATCAAAATATTGCAAAACAATTTGTCAGGTTGTCAGTAAAAAGCTACGATTGAATATTTCAATTGTTGGGCTTGCCCAACATTGTCCTCAACGATAGAGATATTTATTGTACCTGTTTCCGAAGATTACACAAGTGTGTTGGACCTTTTAACTTGCTCCTTGAAGTTGCTATATCCCAACCTAAGTTTGCCCTTACCATGAGGTGCACCTTGCTGGGAGTTAATTTAGTGGAGAGATATTAAGAGCTATAGCAGCACAGAAGTCTCTCTGAGGAGAACCTTCAAAGGTTCATCCAATGGGTAATTCAAACAGTGCTCGCCAAGAAGCAGCGCCCTGAGGAGCTGCATAAAAGCTCGATGCAACGCTAGAGCACTCAAACCGCAGCAACCATATAAAAGCTATAGAATGCTGGTCAGCAGCATTTTGCATTACAAAAGAGGTTGCTGGCATCAGCTGTCGTATGCCGGCAAGAAACACTAAAAGAGCATAACATAGACACATAAAAAATCAAGGTTATTTCAGGAAGTGCATAGAAAAAAGGAATACTTTTATTGTGAGAAATCTTGCTTTACACAAATATTTACAGTCCCTGAATGATTCTTGATTGGTGGATTGCATTTCCTT
>JAAUXU010064060.1_pt1 | contig 11608 bp, 11 predicted proteins | sample 7278151 | NCBI WGS metagenome assembly JAAUXU01 (sample SAMN14350113, study PRJNA611818) | marine sediment metagenome | isolation source: surface marine sediment (1.8m) | place: French Polynesia: Moorea | collected 2018-08 | reverse complement strand
GGGTGGTGTAAATTCGAACTAGTGAGGGTGCGGAATTTTCGAGCTTGTGAAGGGTGAGGGGAGTTCTGGCTGAAAGAGGGTGCTGTATTTTCGACTCAAGTTAGGCGCCTCGTCCAGACAGGGATGACATGCACATACCTAAGCAAGCAGATGCCGACACACACTTTGCTCTCAGGAGCGAAAAGGTGTCTTCTTTCGCTGTGACGTAAGTTCCCTTTGTACGTCGATCAAAAAAGCGAGAGATCAAATCAAGATTACGGAGGAGGGAGGGAGGCAAAAAAGAGGTGGATCGTTTGACCGCCGCGAGCTAGGACGCTGGTGCATGGGCCAGCGATCGGGAACCATGAATCAAATCCCCCCTCCCCCCCTCCAAGCAAGATGCCTGCCAGGAAAGAAGGGGGCCCAGACGTCCGAGGCACAGAAGGAGGAGGAGGAAGAGGCGAGATTCTGTCACAGGATCCCTCCCTCTTTTTCTCCGTCTCCCGTTTCCCTTCATGGGAGATCGGGGGATTGTTGGAGGGAGGGAGGGGGCATATAATTTGTCTCTTCCCCGCCACTGGGCAGAGAAGCCCCTCTTCCTTACGAAAAGGAAGAAGAAGGGAAGGGTTTCCTCTTTTGGCGTCAGCAAGGCCAACGTAATATACGGGGGAGAGACCATCCGTCACCATTTCCACCCATGCACTGTTCTGCGGTTGCTGCGGAGACTAAGAGTGCATGCATGGGTGCAAAAGAAGGGGCGGCAGCAGCAGTGTGAGCCCATCTGTCGGTCGGATGAGCGCACCCATCCACTTAACACCAGGCCAATCTAGCACATTTGCAGATGATATTGCCGAGATTGAGCTGTGGCAACTAATGTACCAAAGTGGACTGAGTGCTCGAAAGAGAGAGAGAGAGCTCCACCATTAATCCAGTAGCATTTCTTCTTCCAAAAAGGGGCTTTTTCCATTGACGCGTACTACATGTTGCAGATCAGTTAAGAGGAAAGCTTTTCTCTGACGAGCGAGCGGAAACGAACCTCCATTTAGGGAGGCTGTCAATTGCTCCCATTTTCTCATTTCCAGAGAACCCTCCCTTCTCGTGTAAGTGGCTGCTTTCTAAACGAGGCAGATTTTTTGCTTCTGTGTTTCCATCCACCGACTCTAAATAAGGGCTTTTCAGCTAAATCCACCAATTGCAAAGGCCTAGCCCCACACCCTTCTACTATACGGTACTGCGGCAGACATCGATTTCAAAGTGCTTGTTCTCATTTCCATTTGTGTGTTCTATCCTTGACCACACTTTCGCGCCCTTCGTACTGAATGCACATATCCAGCCGCCTCTTTGAAACCCGATATATCCTGCTCCGCTGCCCATTACGACACAGATTGTCCTCGCCCAAAAATAAGGAGCCGGACACGCGGACATATGCGGAGAAGAATGTATTCCCTCTGTTCTCCTTCCTCCCTCCTCGGTTCCCACGGGAGCCAAGAACAATTTGTCAAATCCTCGGACGGTGAAATGACAAGGCAAGGTTGAAACGCGAAAATTGATTTCGATTGCAAAGGCAAACTTGAAAAAAAACCTAATTGTGTGCACAGTAGTTATAACGGCTTTGTCTACCAGTATATGCGTGAGAAACCTGAGTTTTACTTTCAAACATAAAAAGGCCTCTGTTGGACGCTTATCTTGAGTTTGCTATTGTCCTCGGCTGTGGCTCCTCCTACTGCTTGTACGTAGCCTGGGAGATAAAAAAAGGCCTAATTTTCATTCTCGGCACGTTTGCATCAGGCGCGCGACTGTATTTTTCTCCTCTTTCCCCAGGGGGAAACTCGAAAGAGTTAGCCCGAGCCTCCTTTTACGTGTAAAAGTGTCAGAGTCGAGAAATCCACCAATGAACTTGCAAAAAAACAGACGGAAAAAATGAATGCTCTCAAAGTGAAAGTATTGTCGGGCCGTTCAAAGAGATGGTCTCTCTCGTTCAGGTGGCTGAACATGAGTCCCCCCCCCGCTTCATTCTCCTTCTCTTTCGTATCCGCCTCTCCTTGCCAACCCAAACTATGTCTGGCAACTCTCTCTCTCCCTCCCCCACTTGTGTACCACGCACTCACGCTATCTCCTCCTTGAAAAATATGGGTCTCTCCTCCTCCTCCCTCCAACTCTCACCTCACACTTTAGCCTCTCTCTCCCTGGGTCGCGGAGGAGGCGGGAGGCCTTGCTGGGTGGAAATAGGGGAGCAAATACGACCTGGGAAGATGTCGCAAGCCAAGCCGACACACAGTACATGCATAAAGCAAGGTGTGTCTGTCCTACGGCAAAGAAAGTCTCTCCTACGCTACATGCATGGAGTGAGAATCACCAATATTTGTTGTTCCTTGGGTGCAACGCACCCTTGAGTGGCTTTCCGTCGGCGGCGACCTACTTCAAGTGTCTTGTTGCTCTTGTTGCTTGTATGTACGTACGTATATGCGAATGAGATGGGGAGATAATGAAGTGGCAATCTCCTCCTCCTCCTCCTCTGCACTCTCAAGGGAATTGTCGGTGTGTACTACTGTAGTCCACAAATACAAAAGCACGAGATACTTTTTTGTGAGATTAGAGATACCAACAGCTAGTGCTAACTTCTGCGTATTCTTCGTCCTGCTTTTTTTGAGTCTTTCTTGCGTAAAAATTCGAGAAGAGCGAGAGTGGTCAAAAAGAAAACCTCCTTCTCGTACTCATTTACGCAAGGAGGAATGAATACCTTCGCGTGAAAAGCAAGCGGGAAAACATCTCTCGGGAAAAGCCTTTTGATCGATGGGCGTTTTTCCTCCCTCATTGTGTGCGTATGTACCGATAACTGCGGGGGGGAAGGCCCACTTTCGAGTATCGTACGAGTACATCAAGAAGTGCCCATCATTCACTTACTGTTTTCTTTTTTCCTATTTTCAGGAGCGACCTGACGACGGTGTGCAAGGGAATGAAGTTTCACCGCTTCCCGCTGGACGAACATGTCTGCTACCTAAAACTTACCAGCTGTGAGTACAGACACAATGCATTCCCAACGTTTAGGAAGCAAAATTAGACAGTTTTGAGTATTTACATTTATTACGCTGGAGTTTTGGACATAAGCCGCATGAGACAGATAGCAAAAGTTTTTTCTTTCCAAGCTTGCATGTCAGCATTCCGTAGCTTTTGGTTAAATGATCTGGAGACTTTTCGGTTGCGCCGCCCTCCCCTCGTCGGAAAAAGATGAAGGCAGCAATAAAACGGGGAGGCTCTTTTTGGATAGACATCTGATCTTGGCGGGGGAAGAAGGATATGATATGACATGACCTTAGGGCCTTACCAAGGTCTTCAACTTGAAGAAAGATCCTTAGCAGAGAATACTTAACGAAACTCCGCTTTTGAATTCGAAACACGACGTACGTACAGTACCCTTGTACGCGGGGCGAAGAAAGTATACATATGGTATCGATGTTCAATGGCAGGGCGAATATAAGAGAGGAACGAGAAACCCCTCGCTCCGTCAAAGAGAAAGTTTTTTTGGAGGTTTGCTGCGTGCCGGTACATTCGGTGCATACACGAGAAGATTGGTTAGAAACTTTCTCTCTCGGCATCTCCATCTTCCTATCGCGGTCTGACGTACTAAGGCAAGACCCTGACTACTTTTGGCTGTATATGCCACTTTCTCTCCTGTCTGGGTGCCAAAAGCGTATAATGTAGGCAAAAGGTGTTGCTCTCCTAGGCGGCGCTTTGGTCCACCTGACTCCACAAGATTCCGTTTCTTGGCAAGGCAAAGAGAGTCAAGTGGAAAAAGCTCTTGACTCTCTGGACATTTGATTTTAAAATTTACAGGTTCCTCGTGTACATTTCGATGTGTTGAAGGCTTCTCCCACAAGGTCCCATTTTCTTCTCCCTGACGGGAAAACGAAGGTCGCCCTTCTTCTTTCGTCGGTGAGACCACCCTGGCCGTCGGGACAGCCCCGCTTCTTGCAGCTATAACAAAAGACCCCCCGGAGGGAGGGGGGAGAGAGAGAGGAAGGAAGCTTGTTAATGGTCTCTCGTGCCAATTGTTTATCCCTTTCCTCTCCCTTCTCCCTCTTCCGCTTCGGGCCTGTCTGCTTCCCACAGAGAGAGGGGGAGAAAACAAACCATTGGACGAGAAAACGGAAAAAAGATACTGTACCGTACTAAAAAGAGAGAAAGGGTTGCTGGTGTAACAGCTGGTGCTAGTTGGCTGCATCGGAACTTCACAAGCCAGGAGGAAAGTAATAATTGTTTCCCACATTTCCTTTGGGTTCGATGCACCGATTAGCCTTGAGATCAGGTCATAACTTTGTCCTTTGGAGAGTCGCCTAACGTACAGGGGGCAAAAAACTTTTGCAATCTCCCGTTTCCAGGATCTCTAAAGCGGGCGGGTGGCGGGTGGTTTGGAAATGCGTTCGGATAGATACGGAGGCAAAGGGAACGAAGTCAAAGAAATTATACCTGGAGAGACTCACATCTCTTGTTATTTGGTAAAAAAAATACCACAGCAAGTGCAGAAGCAGTGGTAACACGAGAAAGCACTCAAGGACCTTCTTCATTTCTCATGTTCATGACTTTGCAAAAAAAACCGTTCTAGCCGGGAAGAACGGAAATGATGGCCGTGGCGATACAATCCTCCTCCTCCTCCTCCTCCTCGTCTTCTCTTTCGTTCTCTTTCCCTCAGACGTATATATAGTGCCCAACTTCATCGGCCGGTGGGAAAAAGTAAGTGGGGTGCCCGCCGGAACAGAAAGGAGGAAAAGGAGGTGCAAGTGCTTTTCCCACCGCCGCTGTGGCCATCCCCCCCCTCCTCCACTTTTCGGAGGGAAAACTTAAGTCCTCCTTAGAAAATTGCCCTCCTTAGAAAATTGCCCCTCTCCTTCTCCGCCACCTTTTGTGCTAGGTGAGAGAGGGGCACAGATTGCACCGCACTAGACTACCCTAGTACAGGCCCAAAGGGAGGACGAGGAGATCCCAACTTTTCCGGAGAAAAAGGAGGGGGGAAGAAACCTTGTTGGGATGGAGGGATAGGATGTGAAGCCAAGCCTCTTGGGCAGGTGGACTTACTCCTCCTCCATGCAGTGTGAACACATCATCCCTCAGATCCCCATCTTTCCTCGAGGCACCTGCCCGACTCATGTAAAAGGGGACAGGAGAGGAGGAGGGAGAATATATGGGTTGCTTGCAAGCCGAAGGAGGCACGTTTGCCTACGGCCTCTTCGCCTAAGGGAGGAGGTGCCCGAGCGAGAGAGAAGCTCGATTGAATATGTAAATTGCTCGAATAAAAATATGGAAGTAAGACAGAGGAAGAGAGAGAGAGAGAGAGAGAGAAAATGGATGGTTCGTATGCGTCGCCCGAGAAATATGCCGGGAAATATGGAAAGAAAGGGGGAAGGGAAGGAACAAACAACTAGTATGCATATAGCGTACTGTGCGGAGCGAGCGAGGTATATTAGAATAGGAAAACAGTGGAGGAAAAAACCAAGGAGGTCGTTCGCATTCATATCCAGTGTTGTAGCGTCGGGCGAGCGAGGTGAAAAAGAGCGTTTCTCCCTCTTGACTTTGGCGTCCCAAAAGAGGGCGACGGAGGAAAAGTTGTACGAGGATCTCTCGGAGGATCTTTTCTCTCCTCCTCCTCCTCCTTGAAAATGTTAAGCTGTCAGGGCGACGGAGAGGGGGGAGGGAGGGAGACGTGACTAATCCCCCAAGAATGGCCGGAGAGAAGAAGAAAAGGGAAGATTTTCGTGGCTGGGGACGAAATGGTTTCCACGGCGAAAGAAAATATTTTCCCCTCCTTCCACCCCCGCAGCGGAGAAACTTCTCCTCCCTATCTTCTCGAAAAAAGTGCCGCCGCTGCTTCCCCCCTTCCTGCTGGAGATAACGCGGATACTTCCTTCCTCCTTTTCCGTTTCCGCTCTTGGTGCGAGCCTTTGAGCCAGAATGAAAAGACACAGGAGAGAATAGGACAAGAAAACGAAAGGAAGAAAAAGAGAAAGGGAAGGAGAGGCCAAAAAAAAAGACGGATGAGTCCGGAAGAGGCCATCATTCCTTGGCTTTTCCTCTCCGTAGATTTTCCCTCCTGGCGTGTGTTAGTTTCCTACTTTCTCCGTTTTTCCCCAGCCTACCTACGAGATGACAAGTGAGCAGGGAAGACGTCTGGGAAAGTGGTGTGGGCGTGTAACTACTACATGATTTGGGCCTATGGGAAAGGAGTGTGTATGCGCCCCTCTGATCTTGACCGACAAGGAACGCCGCCGCCGCTGAAAAGGGGGAAGAAACCGACAGACGACGGCGATGGGTGCTGGAGAAAGAGAAACGGGGTGCACTTGCTTCATCCCAGGGAGCGAGACGTCAAACCAGAAATAGAGTATATTAAATGGGGGAATAAATGAGAAATCATATGCTGTACGAAGGCTCAGTTGGTGATGGGAATAAACAGAGAAATGTACAGGATATCTGTTCATGTGCATTGTGCAATACCAAATTGCATCGGTACACAATGTAAGAAGAATTTTATCACATCAGCTATAGGGGTGATTATATGGACCCGGAGGCCTTTTCAATTCAGCACGCTTGAATTGAAAAGTTTCATTTGAAGATACGGGACATACTAGTATTCCATTGCTTGAGAAACTAACAGTATGACCGTAGATAAATAAAGTGCCTCGCGAACCGATAGATGCGTTTCCCCAATAGTCCGTGTGTAGAAACCCCATACATTTTCGAGTGGTCTTCAAACAAGTTGGGGCCAGAAGAATTGGAACGGGCGGGCGGACACCATAGAATATGCAAATGCCCATTCTGCTTCTTCTCCTTCAGAGAAGGTCCTTTCTCTTTCACCGCAGACAGTTCCTTGTTTGGATTGAAAACAGTCTCCAATCACAGCCTTGCTTGGGTCGCGGAGGCGGAGGCCGCCTTTCTTGACTTGTTTGGTTTCCCCTCCTTCCCCTGCGCCCCGAGACGGAATTGCGCTCCTTTTGTGGACTCCCGCCCATCCGTGATTGGACTCTCTCACTTTGGGCGGGGGGATGGGGGATGGAGTGTTGGATTGAAGGAGTCGCCTCCCCTTCCTTCCTGTGATGCAACGGTGGGGGAACTCGCTGAGCAAACATTTACCCCCGGCGACGCCCATTACCAAAGTCTGGGCGACAAAGCGACGGAGGCCTTGAGAACCTTCCTGTACGAGGGTTCACTGACTTTGAAAAAGTGAATAGGGTTTCCAAGGCTTTTTAGAGAGTTGGGCAAATTCTATCGGGACCTGGATCCAGTGCCAAAACAGTGAGACCTAACGCTGAATAATGCAAACAATATCTTTCCCCCATTATTGCTGCGTTTCCCCCCTTTTCTTTTTTCCTCCCCTACCGCTTTCTCGTCTGCAATCTGCATGCCATCATGCGGGGGAAGGAAGGGATACACAACAGACCCATTTCCCTCGTTTCCATCCCAATATGCAGGCGGTGGAAGCACGCAACGGGGAGAGGGAGAAAAGGGTGGAAGGAAAACTTGTTTCCCTCTACAAGAAAGCATGTTGGGCGGCCTTGCATCGTTGATAAGATATAAGAGAAAAGCTCTTTTGGAACAGCAAAATGAAACTGATTTTTTCCCCATTGCACAACTGATCTTTGCACTTCTGGTGCTTACGAAATCTCCTTGCCTGTTTCGAAACAATTTCCTGAGAAATTTCATCACTGCGTCTCGTCCACTCTCTGATGTTCCGCCCACCGTCGGATATTTCGCTGGAATTCCCTCCTTGATAATTTCGGTCCCTTTCTGCAATTTTCCCAGAGGGACAGAAAAGCAATTCGTTCGTTTAATAATTATCCAACGTAGGTACGTTTGTTTTGTAAAACAATCAAATCAATATGCTTACTCCTCGGGGTGGGTAAATCTTGTTCACAAGCAAAAACACAAGAAGCATCGTACAAAAACTGTACATTCCAATTCCAAAAAGTCTGCTCCTCGATTCCTCTATTCTCTTTGAAGGCCTCTTTTGATCGTCTTTATTTCTCTCGATTTGGAGGAATCTCTCGCCCTTCCTCGACATGTCTCCCCCCTTTGCAGATAAGCAAGTTTTTCTCCGTCCTTCCCCAACCCGCCGCCTCCTTCTCCTTTGATGCGAGAAGAAAGAAGAAGAAGAGGAAGAGAAAAAGTTCCGAGAGAGAAGGAAAAGGGTTTTTTTTTGGGGGGGGGAGATTAAGGAGTCTCACACTTCCAGGGAAGGGGGAAGACTTTGTAGCAAAATATTGTTTTTCGTCCTGCTGAAAACACGCACACACGTATTTTACGCACTATAAGAATTATTATTAGTATTATAAGTAGCTTTCTTTCTTTCCTTCCCCAGTCGGATACAACGACAAAGAGATGGTCCTTGACGGCCAGTTCAGCTACGACGCCTCCAACCAGCGGGCGCTCCCCTTCAACGTCTACATTGAGGAGATCAGCGGGCCGCTCAGGACATACCAGGGATCAAACAGTGAGTAGCAGTGCCGACGACAGCGCTTTTAATGTCGCGCCGCCAGAGAGACCATTTTGTGTCTCCCCCCATCAATTTCTATTTGGCGTGCATTATGCAAGGTCGGTTGGGCTGAGTGAGCGGCCTCCTCTCTCTCCTGTTATCCGCCTCGTCTGAGGCCATCATGCATCACGTGGAAGTCAACCGCAAAAAAACCAAGCGGGGCGCGATTCGAGGCTGTCGTCTCAAAAAGAGCGAAAAAATGAATGAAGGCGCGAAAACAATATTTTGCGCAGAGTCCCCTTTCCATAAACACGTTGCAAATTTCTATCGAAAGCCCTCTTGGGAACAAAATGAAGCTTCTTTGCCGCCGCCAGAAAGTGCATCCATTGCCTCCATCGGCTGCATCTTGCGGGGCTCGCCCGGCCCTCGGACATCGGATGAGGAAGCCCTGCTGGCTTCGCTTATCCGAACCCTATAAACAGGGAAAGGGAGGTGCGGGGAAAGGCATCTTGGTACGTACCGTACGAGGTGGGCTTAGCAAGGGGGGACGCTGTGTTGCTGTTGACGCCAACGCACCTGAGCCCATGCTCTTTTCCCTAACTCATTCCGCTCTCCCTTCTTTCTCTTAGGGAACATGCAGCCTCCCTCCACCTTCTAGGAAAAAGGAACGTTACCTTCCTTCCCCGCCGTCTTGATGGATTAAGGAGGAAGGAGGGGTGGCAGTGGAAAGGGGGGAAGAAGACGGGACTCACGGGAATGGATGGAATTTCTCCGGAAAATGGGGAAATCCTGGGGATTGACCGCTTTTGCCTCCCCCCTCCTCCCTCCTCCGTTCTTCGTCTTTTTAAATTCCGAAACAAAGACTGTTTGGATCGAGGGGGGATCGCCCTTCTCCCGAATTTCGAACAAAAGCGGCGGGCTCGATCGTGTGACGCACGAGGGAAAACATCTTTGCCTTTGCCTTTGTAGTAGTACAAAGTAAGGGGAAAATCTCCCCTCCGATTTTACCCCGCGCGCGGTGGCGAGAAAGGCAGGTAATAGATGGATTGCCTCTCCGTTCCTCCCTCCCTCCCTCCGCCCTTGCCGCCGCCAATAAATCCACATAGCCGAGGGAGGCAGGAGGCAGCCGAACGGAACGGCCTCGGAGGAGGAGTAGACGTCCTACGTAGAGGAGGGCGACCGATCGAGCAGCAAGCAACTGGTTCCATCCCTCTCTTCCCCCCTCTCTTTGTTTCACTCCCCTATCCCTTGCTCAAGCGCCGGAAAAAAAGAGTTTGGGCGAAGGGAACATGGCCCTTGGGACAGAGCCGAAGATACGAGAGAGAGCAGGCACGGAGGAATGCCCCTCTGCCCGGTGTATACGTACAAAGGAATGGAGGAAAGAGATTTATGTGCGCAATTGTACTACCACCACCATTACAAGGTCTCAGGGAAAAGGGGACAAAACAGCGGCTTCCGGATGAGCCCAGAACTGGAGGGCAGGGGAAAAGAAATGGACCTTTGGAGGAGGCCTCGAACCGACCGAGACAAGTGGGGCCTCTCACTTCCCCTCCCATTTCCTAAAGAGTCCCCCTAGCTCAGACTCTTTCTCCGAGACAAAGTGGTTGGGCGTGCAGCAAGGCAAAAAGCGTTTCTTCCCCCCCAAAAAAGTCCAACTCTTCCCCCCCCTGAGGCATTGCTCCTACGCCCACCCGCCTGCAAAGTACTCCCCTGCCCTTCTCCCCTCTGGTTTTGGGCCGCGGGCTTCAGTCGGGAGGGGAGGAAAAAGACTCCCATAATTTCCCCCTCCCCCTTCAAGCCTGCGCTTCCCCCCCGCAGAAAATGGAACACGGTCGGGCGGACGGACGGACCAAGAGCGAAGCGGAGGCTTCAGTTAGAGCACTTATGAGAGGAGAAGGGGACCAAAAAGTGCAACTACCCCCTCCCTCCCTCTCTCCCTCGCGGGCGTTTCCCCCTGTTGGGATGTCTTCCCACGGCGAGAAAGTGGATGCTTTTATGCAAATTATGCAGCCTCCTCCTCCTCCTCCTCCTCTTCCTCCTCCTCCAGGCCTAATTCCTCGGAGGCAGCAGAAGAGGGAATCCAAGCCTGGCTCATTAGTGGGTTTCCCATCGAGGAGGAGGAGGAGGTTGGGGGGAAACTTAATGGTTGGGCCGAGGAAGCAATCAGGATTGGGGTTTGGGGATGAGGATACATTGTATACTACGGCATGTTGCACAGGAGCGACATATGACGCACGATATACGGTAGGTACCGCGTACAACATACGGCAGGCAGCCACAGTGTTGCAGAAACCTCAAGCAAATGGGACGGGGCACCCATTATCTCATTAGCGGTGAGGCGAGGGGAGAAGGAAGGGAGGAAAAGAGGCAACAAGCACCAAATAGTGCACTCTGAGGGGAAACTGACTATTTTACGGGCCTGCATGCGTCACAGGTGCAGTACTTACCGTGCACCCAAATATACACTTTGACTGATGCACACAGGTGTTAGGCGACACATGAAAGGGGAAGGACGAGGATGACATGATTGATCTGTCCTTTGAATTCCCGAGGCGACTCCTCCTCCCCGATCGCGGAGTACAAAATGCCATTGCAACTCGGGATAAAACCACGAGCCCTAAAAAAGGCCATTATTCTGCGGGAGGTGAGTTCGAAACTGCCACACCTGTCTAATGATTTCTTAATGAGCGGAGTCCCGGCCCCATTATGCTTTCATGCGGCGAGTTTTGGGTGGGTAGGGCCAGCAGACGAGATGGGGTAACGGTTATTGAAGACTGATATTGAAGCACATATTCCATGTACCTTCTTTGCATAATGCGGGCCTTTCAGTTGTGAATCGGAAACGCGTCTTTCCTCCCTCCCTCCCTCCTTCCTGCTTCTCATGTCAAAGGTGTAATTTTCTCCCCCTCCTGCAATTGTGGCTGCCACGTACAGAAGGCCGCTCCCTAGTGTAGGTACTCATATCGGTACAGTATACTGTACATACCGAGTTCGGTACAAAGATTCGGCGTTTGTACGGTATGTACTGGCAGTCACACGCATGAAGACACACTCACACAAGAAGCGACATCTGAAAAGGCTCTATTCCCCCCTGTCTACGTCGCCCGGCGCGAGCTCCCGGCGTCCAGAAAGAACAGGCGGCAGGCGACAACAACAACCTACGTGGGG
>JAAUXU010110916.1_pt1 | contig 11611 bp, 10 predicted proteins | sample 7278151 | NCBI WGS metagenome assembly JAAUXU01 (sample SAMN14350113, study PRJNA611818) | marine sediment metagenome | isolation source: surface marine sediment (1.8m) | place: French Polynesia: Moorea | collected 2018-08 | reverse complement strand
GTATCTGATCGTGCTGCTGCAGTGCTGAAGCTCTCCATGGTCAAGTCCTTTAGAGGCCCAGGGCCAAATGAGACCAGGATAAACGTGGACTCCCAGAGGTCGGATGTTAATGCCTTCTGGCATCAGCTGCCAATGAGGTTATCTTCGACATGAGCCCAAGCGCCAGTTTGTCTGGCATCTCAGGAATGCAGAATTTAAAAAGAACATACAGAGTGCATCACAACTTCATGCGAAGCACTCAAGTGAGCAAGGACGCGAGCTTTTAACGCTTGAATGTCACACAATTCCATTATACGAGCCATAAATAGTCTTGTTCCAACTTATGCGATTGAGGTTTTTTTTGTCAGAAAAAAAACCCTGAATAAACAGTTGAGAGCTTGTGCCCTTGCCTTATTCTAATGCCGTACGAATCCCACTTCCCAGCCCCAACCGCTTCCGAGCTACAAGGACTTCACTTTCCGCATTGACTTTTGAAAAAGTCCATATGTATGAGCACGCAATGTATCTCGTACAGTTGAAATATGTCTGCTTCTTACTAAATCCCAGTTGGTTCAGCGTAATATCTTTTTACACTGTACGGCTGTACTAAGTTTTTTTTTTCTGGAAGAGCCAAAATTTGCCGTTAAGTGACAAATTGGCCGGCCGTGATGTGGGCGATAGTTGCCTCGTCTTGATTGAGGTCCTCGGTCCTATCTTTTACCTCCAGCCTTCGTCCCCCCTAGGACAATCTAGCAGGTCTCTCGGACAGGGCAAATGACTTCAGTCAAAAATAGAAAAACAGAGTGTTGCAATACGATCAGGCAACGTAGATCCAGTTAACACAAGATATGTTATGCAGTCTACAGTGTGTGAAAGTCAAATTGCAACCAACGGTTCTGGCTGATATTCGACTCCACGTCTCGTTGGCGGCTGAACAAAATTGGGCGAAACTTTTAGCTATTATAGGTTTGTTGTAGCTTTTATTTCTCAGGAAGACCCGCTCGAACGTTGATGCATCTTTCCACACAAGCAGTGCTCACATTCCGCACAAAGGCTTTCCATGGGTTGGTCCATTCCTACCTAACAATGGCCTTCAGAGCTCGGGTATGTGGGTGGGTGGTGCCTTAGGCCTAGACGTTAGCGGCACCCCGGACACTAACATCTATGGTGTTGAGGTCGGGCGAGGATGTTGGCCGCAACTTGCATCGCAAAATGCGAAGAGGTTGCGAGTCTTCATTCATTCTGGCCTTGATGTGTGCGCAGTGTAGGCCGCCACTCCGTTGGTGTTTGCACTCGTCCTTGGTGAAGGTGAACTCAGCTGATCATGTTCAAGAAGTCTCCTCTGTTGTGTCATCCAATCTCAAATGCAAAATGTGAACTAGAGCACTTTGGACGTTTGTTGCCATTTGACTTTCGTACACTTTACATGGATGCAAGTACATGCTTTCACAAGATGTCTACTACGTAGTCTGCATACGCATATATACGCATGTATGTAAGTAGGCATGCATGTTTGAAAGCCCCCAATCTTCAGATTTTACCGCAATAAAATTGATGTGGGCAAAGCCTTTTATAAAGATCAGCCATTTATGTGGAGCACGGAGTATATGTGTAGTGACCATGGAGACTATTTAGGTCTGCCTTATCATGCTCCAAGCAAGATATTTGTAGTTTTACGTGCTTTGCAGTTTTTGTGATGTCATTTTGTGAAGACACAGGTTTAACATTGTGCGTACATCTACGTGGTGTGCATGTCTACATTGTGCACTCAAATGCGTGCAAGTAAATAACTAGGACACAGGTTGACAGAGGAAACCTGGGGTCAAGACCCATCTACAGGGCGTCCAAAGAGATTTGTTTTCAACAAGAGATTGAGCCTACTTAGGGTTTACTTGGGACAAAGGTTCAGCATCAACGGAAATGTCCAAAAATTTCCACTCAACGTGACTGTCGACCGAGAGGTCCACTTTCCAGAAGGAAGCAGACCATTCTTGCGCAGCCACCAAGCTTGACATTGTGCATAAACATCAATCTGGAGTTTCTGGTGAAAATAAATCGAGACACCGAAGACCAAAAGACCAGGCTCAAGTCAAGAAAAGAATTTCTGATAGGTTAGATGGGGACGCGACTCTTCGGGGATGCTCCTATCAGATAAAAAGAACTGGACTTTGCTCGCGAGAAAGGAGGCAGGTTCAATATTAACTGCCAACCCATGAAATGAGACATTCCCTGAGCTGATTGTCTCCAGATAAACTTCAGCCATGCCTCTTACACATCTGAGAAAAACAGCTTCCTAACTTGGTTCTTCTAAGGTGGCAGTTTCAGAAAAAGCCAATCTTTTGCTCGGACACCCTGTATGAGTTAACGTTTGTTCGTCGCGATCGAGGATTTAGTCCTGTTTTGAGTTAACCCTGTCATTGGTTCAATCGCGAGAACATCACAATCCATCAACCGAGAACTCAATACATACGTATAGCATGGCTGTGACAAGAAGTATGTATATACTCATTCTTTCAGATGCCATTCTGTATAAGTGTGGGTGGAGAAGTTCATCTACAATTGGGCTTACATCTCTATTTCTCAAGTCTGTCACCTACGGGTAAAGTTTTGAGGCACACTAACAGGCATGGATCACTGAAAATGTCCTTCAGTCCATTTTTAGTAGGCTGAGGAAAAAGGTGAACAATTTTGGCTTTTTAAAGTCATTTAGATGGACAATTTTGCCCAAATACAGGCGAAATAGGTTATTGTTTGAGATCTCGTTGTACAGGCTTCAAGTGGGATTATGGACATGGAAAGAAAAGCATCTTTCTGTAATGCTTTGATATATTAACTCCGCTGTAGTAAAGCCAGACTGGTGATGATAACTACTTAACTACATGTTGCTCAGCTACTTTTAAAGTGCTTACTACAAAGTAACAGCGTTGTTAGTTGGTTGAGGAGCAGCCAAAATGAGACAAGAAGACAAAAATTTTACAACTGGACGTCTCTTCCAGTTTTTTTTTTGTCTGCTGGAGCGGACACAAAAGTGTCCCAGGGGATAACAAAAAAGTGATATGTTTTAGTGCTGTTGCACTAAGTAGAGCAAGGCGGGAATAAAGAATCTGCGTGAATAAGAAAGATTGCGTTGCTTTTTTCTTCACAGAAAACCTGACTCCTGCCACAGATATCACTGGGTGCAACTATGTTCATGCAAATGCACGCAACGTCAAGGAGAGTCAAGGAAAAGCAATTTGGGAAATCTTTTAAAACAATGACAAATGGAAGAAGTGATAAAGTGCGTCCTTTAATCCATGATTAAACGTGTCCGCGATGACATCTTCTAGCTTGGGCACATCAGAATTGCAAATGTCTTTGCAAAAGAACAAGGGCTGCTGCTTTTAAGAAATTTTATGCGTCTCAAAAGTTGTCTGGCTTCAAACACATATCTAAGGAGACTTTTGGCTCATGAGGGAGATAAACGCAAGAAATCGGTAGGTAATCTTTGAAAATTCCACTTCACAAGGTCCAAATTTTGACTTAAGGCTAAGAAAAGTTATTTAGAATGTTCAGAAGACCCTCTTTGGTAGAAAACATTTTCCTTCGAGGCTCCTTGGACCAGCACCGAGAGCTCCAGAAGCTCTCGTTTCTGAGCGACCTTTGAAGACCTCCCGGCACTCACTGGCAGAGTGCAAGAGTATTTTTTTTGGAGGGGGGGGGTAATTTTCTAATTCCTTGAGCACATCCAATCTATTCTCATTAGTCAAAATGAAACTCTGTTGCTTCACGGCCTAGTCTTGAATGACGATATCATAGCAGACAGAGATAATTAGCCAAGTCATGGTAATTTTAATTAAACTTTCCCAGCGCTCAGTTAACCTCTCTCGACCTTCGTCAAATTCAAGGCCGTTTCCAGGTGGTTGGCTAATTCCTGGAAAAATAGTTCAACCCCTTCCGCACCACTTGTACAGTATCTTGTGTAATATATGCTCGTCTTCAGTGCTGCTTCACTGGGTTTCACAGAAATCACACGCTCATTCTGCAACACGAGGAGGAATTAGCTGAGTCATTGTATTTGTACATGCACTCCTAATCAATTCGTGGGGAAGTCACTCACTTCCCTGCGCCTCCTTCAAGATCAAGGTTGCAGCCGCGAGGATAAAGAAACCAGACTGGGGATGGTCTTCGAGACGAGATACAGCTCGAGACGCACCAGGTACTTACGTGGGCGAGTCTTGTCTCAAGGTTCTGGAGACAAGATGACCAAGATTGAAGAATTGCTGGGGAAATTCGTCGCCAAAGAGCGATGCTGGACAACACTAACCCATTTTTTTCTTCACATTTTTCATCACAACTGGAAGCTCTTTCAGTCAAGTCTGCGGGGAGGAACACGACAAGCTGGCCTTGCTGTCATTGAGACAGCTTCTTTTTGTTTTTCTTAGTTCAAGATCGAGACTGATGGTGATCCTTATTGCATTTTTTTTCTTGCTAACGTTCAGAATGCTTACAGCATGTGGCTCAAAATTTACGAATGGGATCCCGTGTTAAGTTCATTTTCGTATACCCTGCACACATAAATAAACATTAGCTGCATCGACGCAGCAAGACGAACCGTAATTACAGTCGAAGCTCGATTGTGGAAAGAGTTTCGATTTGGGGAAGATTGTCAGGGAAGCCGTTGTTTTTCATGGTAGTGAAGTGACTTGATTTGGACAAGGGGAAAACTTGATCCTGTCAAATTATCCCCTCCTAAATTTAGCACTTTTGGCCATCTTTGTCCTTTCGTTGATACCACCAGCAAAATTTTCAGGGGCAATTACTCAGTTAAGTGCGATTTCTGCTTAGCACCTGTTTTGGTCTTGTGTTTGGGCCTGAAACGCCCTTCATGCTGCGCAATCTTCCACTTTAGACCTTGACTCTGTTTTGGAAAGAATTTGGTTCTGTCCATTTTATTGGGTCGATTTTCCAAAATGGAGATTCTACTGTATTAGTGCTGCGAGACTCGGGATGGACATCGACTCGTCCCGACTATTCTGGGGATGAGACCATCCCCGACGGTACAAGTAAAGGCTCTCGTTATAGTGAAGATTGCACTGCTCACCGAAGTTTTACTTCACCCACCCCCCACCCCCAAATTCCCGTTGATCTCAATGGAATTAAGTGGAGGGTTATGACGCAAAGCTTTACTTTATCCAAGTTCGACTGCAAGTATACACCCAGAAGTGACAGATTGATCGGTCAGAGACACGATTATCGTAAGTGGGGGTCTCCTCGCCACCTCCCCTGCCTCCGCCAATGAGTCAGCCCTTATGGATGAGTGTGAGCAATGAAGCCACTGATGGGCAGACTCCAGCTCATTGGGCTTCTGGCAGGAGTCTTCTGTAAAGATGAGCACTGCCAATGGGCCCGTGGGTATGCATATGCCAGCTCCGCTGCAATGGTTCAGTCGCTCTTACCTTCCAATCTATGCTCTCAGAGTCGCTTTCCTTGCACCAACTGTCTTTTCAGTCACTGCCGAAGCCATGCTTGAAAGAAGTCTTTCTCATACAAGGCCTGGAGTCATCATTCTTGCATTGGGGGAGTGGGGGGAGGGAGGGGAGGGGGCGACGAGGAACAAGATCAAGTCGGGCTTTCACGAATTTTTCATGCTGTCAGGTTCGCATTCGTCAAGACACTTGTTAGGACTTCCTCTGGCAGTTTGCGCACAAGAGCGAGAGCCAGAGAAGATCTCTCTCCTCACCACGCAGAGCGCTTTATTAAGGGGAAGAAGAAGAGAGGTAACGTAAGGACATCTCTGAAAAAAGCGTCTTCCAACTGGGTGCGGCGAAGCAGTTGAGAAAAGGCCGTTGAACCGTAAGTTCCGATGATGGGCGGACAGCAAAGTCATAAAGTGCTTGCTTTACCATTCCACACCCACTGTACTGCAGAGGCGCAAGATTTATCTTAAAACTTGCGATAGAATCCTGAGGCAGGCGTTATAAAATTATTCTCCGTTATGCTACTTCCAGTAAAAGCTTTCTCGAGGCAGTCAAAAGTTTGCTCTCTAAAAAAGTCGCTCTCGAAAAGTCACAAAAAAGCTCGCAGGACGTCAGTATCACATAAAGTTTTATCTGCATTCAACAGCAAGAAAAGATCAAAAGGGATCGCGAGTAAAATCATGACTCCTTGTAGCTATTTCGGGATTCTGACCGACGCGAGATCGGCGAAAGTCGGCCACTTAAAAGTTGATTCTTCTTCAGCTTCCTTACAAAGATATCCCCTAAGCCATACAGTACGGGTGCATGCATCGTAAGCGCGGTTATGCCTAGCCTTAGATTAGCTATCCTCCGTGGAAGTTGAAGGAAAAATTGTTTCCCGCCCTCAAAGCAGTTGGTGTAGGAGGCAATTTACTTGTGGAACTTTTAGCCCAGACTAATGGTCACATTCTCTGTTGTTTTGGTGAGGAAATATTATCCAAGCACTCCAAGGAGACCTACGAGTAAGCAGGAATCTCGTGAAGGAAGTAACTGAGTACAGGCCTTTGAAGAAAAGGATAGCTTAGGGTTAGGTTAGAAGAGCTTTCACAAGTCGGTCAAGTCCTTAGGATGAATATGGCCGCACCTAAATGAGCAATGACTGTATTTTGTTTATTGCGGTCGACGGTGTCGATTGAAAATGCCCGTAATTGTTGTAAAGATTGACTCTCTCTTCGGATTCTTCAGATCTTTCTGGAGCTCGATGTAGGCTGCCACGGCGTCGGCGCCAAGTCGGACGTTTATCTCCTCCGCCGACTTAAAGGTGGCGGCAGCGTTGTGAAATTGGCCTCTTTCACCTAAAAAAGAAGGGGGACATACACAATGCACATACATTTCGGTAACGACGAGCTCATCATTCTTGCTTTTGCTGACGTCGCTGGTGCAAAATGACTCAAACTCACACTGATAGATCAGTAGTCCTTCCAAGGCTCTAGTCTTGTGATAGTCGTCCAAGTCGTACCGAAGGCAGATTTCAAGCAGCCTCCTGAAGACGTCGCCATCGTCCGAGAGATCCGCTTGTCTCAATGCTCTGTCCACATCCACGTACTGAGGGAGGTTGGGGTGATCCTGAAGGAAGGCTTAGTTACTCTGAGTTAATGCTTCAGCACAATGCTTTCTCACACTAAAGAATTGGTCTGCTTGTTGCTGGTGCTTGAAATGAGGAGAGAAGAACAGAGCCTCCCAGTAGGTGATTGAAACTGAGAAGTCACGATGAAGTCTGCTGATGACGTCTGCTTCCCCCTCAACAGTACTCAGCACGATGTCCTGGGCCTCTTGTGAAAGTCCAAAAGACTCCTCGAGATACAACCTGAATGGCATTGCGTACAACCGCACAAATTACAACTTGTCTAGCTAACCTGAAGTAGTCCTTGATTCTCTGCAACTGCTCGTCAAGTGTCTCAAAGGTATAATGGAACTCCTCCTCCAACAGTGTCTGATAGAGTTTGGACAAAGTCACCAGAGGCTCCGAAAGATTTTTATAATCTTGGTTCCGTTTTAGTCGCCAGGTAGCGTGGTTATGTCTCAGATTGTGTTCGAGGTTTTTGGTGCAGATGTAATCGGCAGCCTCACTTTGAAAAGGAGCAGAAGATGCTAACGATGCCATCAAAGTAGAGGAGACCTCTGGAGCCTTTTTCAGGCACTGTTCAACCAACTGTCAACAAGAACACAAAGTAGACGTCAGACATGCGAAGACTGCCATGATTGTCCAATTACAGCAACGATCTTCACCTGCTTCAAGACCTCCATCGACACAAAAATTCCTCCAGACGCCCCCTGTTGACCGGTAACATTCACTGCCTCTTGGATTTTGCCATGCTGAAGACACCTTAAGACTTTCACGTCCAGGGAATCGGTCAAGATCTTTGTAGGTACGTCATCCTCCTTGGCCATGAGATCGTGGCTTTCCTCTTCCCATGCTTCTCCTAATAGGACGGTGCTTACATTACGGATTAGGTTGTGACAAAACAATTCATTGGCCATGTCCCTCTTGTAGGATGTAGTCTTGTCATCAGTGAAAGCTTTTTCCAGCTCCGAGTCTCTTAGATGTTCCATCTCGGGGAATTTTGAAATCAGATGAGCCGCAATTTTCCGGGCACTGACGTCTTGGGAAACAGCACAGTTGAAGTACAGGATGTAGGGCGCTAAAATAGTCTTCGTCTCCTTTGCCAACCTCTCAGCCAGTGCCAGCGCTTGGTCCAAGGTTTCTGGACGTCTGGTGGAAGCGCCTCTGGCAGCGGCGGCGAAGGCAGCCACAGCTCCTTTAGCCAGTGGCTGCAGCGGGTGCTGAGAAAGATTTTCATCTGCAATTCCTTGGCTTTCCTCCGCCTCAGAGTCTTGGGCTGCCAATTCTTTCAAATCTTCTCCCAACACCTTAAAAGCAGCCGCCGTACAAGCCAGCGCCTCTGAGAACTGACCAGAATGCCAGAGGGATAAGCCTTGATATGCCTGAAGTTGCCCGAGTTCTCTACATTCCGCATTTTGAGGCAGTGCTTTCGTCAGGCAGTCGAAGAAAGAGTTTATTTTCTGCGGATGACTCTCCACGTTGAGAGCGATGGGCAAGATATGATTCGGAAGAGCGTTTTTCTTTTGAAAATCTTCCTTGTGTCCGTAAAGACTGATGTGACGAGTGAAGAATCGGAGATACCGATCTAGGTGGTTCAGTAAGCTGGGCAGCTTGGAGAGCAGGCGTTGAGCTCTCTGAAACAAACAACTTTGTCTATACATTGGAACACACGTGAATCAAGGGCAAAATAACCAAAGGGCGATATGAATCAGATTTAGACTCCTCAAATGAAACAACCAATTGGGACAGTAAAATCTCTACTCCTAAATGAATCAACTGTGCTGAACTCTTATGTTCACTTGAACAAGTGTTTTCTCTTGTTGAGATAAAAACAGTGAAGGAGTGCGAATCAGATCTGTTTAAAATTGTTTTGTGACATTTTTCAAGAAAACCACAAATTGGTGGGGTCAACTTCACCATAATGGCACGCAATGTCATCACTGAACTCGTTGTCCGATGACATCATACCAAGTGATGAAAAAATTGACAAAAAACAGTGTAAAGTCTGCTCTAGAGGTGTGGAATAATCACTCAAGGTTTAGAACGCTTGTTTCATCATCATTGTTGTCTAGCTTAAATGAGGGGGCTGCTGTGGGTGAAAATATCTGTATCAATCAGACGGCTACACGGGTCAAATGCCAACTTGACTCACTCAAGGGTGTTGAACGGCACATAAAACTTTCATACTGTATACGCATATCTATGTGTCACCATAAGATTTCTATCCTCTTCAGTCTTGACCAACGTGAGCCAGAAGAAGAAGGCTAGAGTGTGGGAGTCAAATTCTTGAGATGCTCCTTCACAAAGTGTCTCCAAATCTTTCAGCTCGGAGGCCTCTTCACGCTTTACAACGTCTTCCATAATCTGGCAAAACCTTCAAACATCCAGACTGTTACTATTCGTTGAAGCTTTAAAACTCCGCGTATTAGCTTACCTTATTGTAATGGCTGCGAATGCTGCACGCTCACGCATATCACTTTTCAAGCCGTTGGCCTCCATATCCTCGTAGGCTTTACACAGGAGCAGAAAGCCTTTCTGACGCTCTCCCTATTGGAAAAAAATACTGTGCTCACTGACGTCCCATCCTATATTAACTGAAAATCTACTTGAGTCCACAGATCTGCGGCCTCTGGAATCGTGCTCGCTTGGTCTCTCAGCAAAAAGGCCTCAAGCCTGTCCAGGCCAATCCCATTGATGCTGACAAACGCCCTGGTCAGGATGGCCACTTTGTGAGGGTGAGGGAACCCAGGTTCAGACTTGCGGCGACGTAGGATTGAGTACTCTTCGACATTTAGTTTGGACTTTCTTGAAAACAAGAAGGAAGACAGGATCAGAGAGCTTTCACGCGATGCTGGACTTTGTCCGCATGTCAGAGACGCTCCTACAATGCTGACGAAAGCCTAGAATCAGACACTACTTACGAGGTCCGCAACTTCTTGGATTTCTTCTCCTCTGGTTGCGCCTCCTCAGTCTTGTCCTTGGGCAGCGCCAACTTTTCACCAGTTTTTCTGCCAGTCTTCTGCGTCTTGACTGCGGCGACATCTTGGTGTTTGAATTTGAAGTGCGAAGCCCTGCGATCCTTCGGCACGTTCGACCCGATAGAGGCGTTTCGACACCGTGCGGCAAGATCGACGACAGAGACGGGAGGCCCGAAGACACTTTGTTTCCACAGTCGTCTCGTCCGCAAGGACGGCGTCAACTGTGTGGTCCAGAATAGCCTCAGCTTCAGCAGGGACATCTTGTAAAGGTTCGTCCGGCATCGGGAGACTTCCTTTGTCGGTTCACTGAACTGGTTTCGCTTTGAACCATCAAGATGCGCATTCGTGACACCACCTATCGCGACCCTGAGGCCCCGAACAGCTTCTTCAGCACAGAAGAGGGGAGGACTGTTTTGAGTGTTGACATGACTTGCAAGGGCGGGAAATTTAAACTGTGTCACACACACACACACACACCGGTCACATTTGGGCGAGCATTTTCGGACCAGTTTTTTGACTGCTTCGTGACTTCCTCCGCCCTATGGGTCAGCGAAGACTTGGTCATGATTTTGATACACTTATGTCCTACGAACGTATTAGCGACAGCTAAACTACGGTGCAAGTGTATTAAAGTTAGACCATGACTTTTCTTTGGTTCCGTTTATTGGATCGTATTGCTCAGGCTTTCACAAATACACACATGCTCCTCCTTTTGCTCCTCTACAATCAATGTCATCATACAAGAAGTCACAACATGTCCATTTTTGACACCTTTCATTCAACTTACATTACTGAACCCACACACATAAATATTACAAAGACTCAAATTATCACACAAAATGCAGAGAGCGAGCGAGCGTTACGGTTTGTGTGGTACATGAGAGATAAAAACACTGTTATGCTACTTCTAGGTAAGTGACGACCACACAACAAAGAGACCAGCGTGTACATCATGTCATACACACATGTGTACACAAAGCAACTTTCTTTTCATATTACGTCGTGGAAAGTTTTTAAGTAAGAGAAAAAGTTTGGAAGGGGGAAGAAGAAGAGAGAAAATAGCGTATGAGAAGCTCTATTGACACGTTGGTGTCAATATTAGATGGCTGAGCATTTCAGATCGACGACTCCATTTTATGCAAAGAGGCTGAGTATGTGGGGTAGTTGCTCTTGAGGAAGATTCTCCAGAAGCTCCTAGAAAAAGCGCATGGTTGTTCACTTTTGAGGCTGGATTTCTGCGTATTCGGTGCTCTCGCGATCGCCACCGTTCGAGGTGTCCCGCTTTCCTGCGTGCAGAGAGCAGACTTTTCAGCATAGCAGTTGGCAAAACTCTTTGGCTAGGGCTTTTTCCTCACCTCCAAGCGCAGACTTATCCAAGTTTGCGTAAGTGACTTCGTCCTTTTCCGGGTCCTTCTTCTCCTCTCCGTCATGTAGCTGCGAGTGAGCAGACAAACAAATTTAGATATATATATATATATATATTGTATAAATATACAATAGACGTAGTGAGCTCTTTGCGATGTGTGTGTTGGCTGATGTGAGAGACCGAGGTGTGCGTACATCAGGGGGGGGGCCTGGAGAGTGATTTTTTTAAG
>JAAUXU010105250.1_pt1 | contig 11611 bp, 10 predicted proteins | sample 7278151 | NCBI WGS metagenome assembly JAAUXU01 (sample SAMN14350113, study PRJNA611818) | marine sediment metagenome | isolation source: surface marine sediment (1.8m) | place: French Polynesia: Moorea | collected 2018-08 | reverse complement strand
TTGGTCCTCGTCGTCGCCGTCAAAGAGAAGCTTTCACGCTGCTCTTCAGAGCTCGGCCGAGTCCACGCTCAGTACATAAGAGACATGAAATGTCAGCAGTGGACGACGCAGCCACTCGTGAAACTGCGATTTCCTGCAGACTTTTTTGCTGTTATCTGCTCGTTGGCCAAACAAGCGGATGCTTGAGTCACATGGGTGGGCAAATAGACACTTCCCCCGTAATTGAGAGACTTGGGGTGTCACGAACATTTGTGCGTCAAGTGCAAATTTGACAAGAGTTTGCATGCTTTTGCAGGAGAGGAATGCAAAATTGCCAAGCAAAGTGGAAAAATGCGGACGCCCTCGAGGTGCAAACCTGACATCAGACTTTTTTGCTGCAACGTCTGCCTCGGTCTCTCCCTTCTGTTCACGCCTTCGTGAGCTGATCAAGAGCGACACCAAAGGCATTCCACATCCAGACGACTCTTGAGGAGGCTTTGGAGTCGTACAAGAGCAGCAGGCAGAGTCCATACGAAGGTAACACGAGCCAGGGAGCAGCTTCACCAGCAATCCCGCGTAGGCGGTTGAACCTGCGACCGCTCCCAGGCCGCGGACATCTTCTTTAGTGGAGGTGCTGAAATCGACCTCCTTCAACAGACGACGACCGCCGTCGGTCCTAGGGCGAACAGCGGCGAGATAGGCAACAGCGGGCTGCTGTTTCACACTGGATATGGCGTGCTCACAATGTGCATCCTGCACAGCCGAGCGTTTTTGAAATCTTGATGCAATATTTCCAGCAGCATGGGCACATTCTCTTTCCTGACATTGAGGATGACTTCTCCCTCAGCACCACAGCCTGTGCTCCTCCACAGATCCATAGATCTGGGGGATCGCGGTCACGAAGTCCAGCACTGCTTGTCGCAGTCAGCACCGCCAGTCACGCTCGGCGTGGTAAAAGGGCCTACTGTTCCCTATCATACGAGCCTGTTTCAGACGAAATCAGTCAGACTCCATGCCAATACCGAGCTGAGTACTTTTGTCACTTGTTTTCAAATACCCTGTATGTACAGTAATTCAGTTCGTCTCAGTTTATTAACGTTGCTGCCACTTTCTTGGCCGTGTCCATGATCTTTTGGCTGGGAAATCCATCAGTCAGTTGAGACACAACAGAGGCATCGCATATATGGACGTTGCTGACGCCTCGAAGCCTGCAGATGACAACACTGCACTGCTGTGAAGCACAAATCCTGTGACCGTCTACCTGAATTCGTCGTCGATAGCTTCCAACGCTGTTCCAGCTGGGTGATACATGGTCATGGCGGCCGTCCTGATGATGCACTCCAAGAAGGAGTCGTCCTGGAAGTCGGGAGTTAGGTGGCTGCATCCAGGAAGATCTGGAGTGTGGACGCTGGCTCCAAGCCTGGATAGAGCCGGATCTTGGCCCAGTGACAGAGCCCTTCTCACAGCTTTAGTACCGTAACAGAAAAAAGACACTTGAGCAAAGAGGCTGACAGAATGTTACAGGTCGTTACTTAAGTTATTACACTTTTCCTTGCATCAGTCGCATAAACTCTTGTTCTTGTCATCACCTTATTGCATCATTAAGTGGCAAGTGCAGGCCAATTGCACTCATCAACCTCCTTCTTATATTTCCCTCAGAGCTCAAAGTTGTCTCGTTCTTCCAGAATAGAAACCTAATGTGTAATGTAAATTTGTTGCTACCTCTCTGCTTATCATGACAACTGAAGGACGTTATAGAACCGCTATGAAAAAGTACTGAATTGCAACAATGTCGTTACTGTTTACAAGCTCCCCAAATGCCCCGCACATTCTGCCTAAGTCACATAACGTTGCTGTCATATTTGGTCTGCAAAGCGCAACCAAAGTTTGCACACAGACGACATCCGCTATGGTCATCAACCTCGATCTCGTCAACTTTCCTATGCCGGAGGATTTTTACTACAAAAACCCTACTGATGCAGTCAAGCTCAACTTTAACCAGCTCCACTACACGCTTCAGTCAATTCTTTGCCTCAAATTATTTTTAGGTTTAAATGACTAAGGACTAGCTCATTCTTCATTTCAAGCAGAAAAAGATTTATTCGTCATGGCCTGCGAAAAGAGGTAGAATATCAATAGTCTACATTTCTAAGTCTATATTACTGCAAGAGAAATTCAAAGCCAAACCAAAGTAGCTGGTTATTTTGTTTAAATTTAAAGAAAAACAGTGTCTGTGTATGTATTGATTGTGCTGGTAACCAAGAGAAGAGTAATTGTCGTAAAAAAGCAGTTCTGGTCTCTGGACCTCTGCTGTCGTCAACTCCTCTGCTACGGTCAACACCTCTGCTATAGTCAACACCTCCGATACAGTCAATTTTCTGCAGCTGACGGGTAAGTTGACTACATGGGAAGTCGACTGTACCTCGTTTCATGCAATCTAGATCCTCCACATGCTGGAGATAGTTTGGGTTAGCGACCGGATCCAAGAACTCCCCAGAGCTCGTTTTGAAGCTGAGTGAACCTCTGGACTTGGGGTCCAGGCAAATTGCTAACAAGATGAAGCCTTCCTTGGACAGTTGGTGGTGATTTGGAAAAAGGGCCTACGGTATAATTATGTCATTTGGGCGTCATTATGGCACTTCTCTGCATTCCTACGTCAAACGTCTCTTGCTTCATGTTGGAGATCTTGGTGAAAGCGTAGCTGTTGGGAGCGCCCACGGTGTACAGGAGAACGAGGACGGACTCGTCGGGAAACATGGCTTGAGCGTCGATGGCCGAGGAGTTCCAAACACCTGGTATTGGTTGAGGTGGGCAATCAATCGAAATCGGTCGAAATCAAGTATTAAAACCAGCGAAATACTTTTGGATTGTTCTATTACCTTGGCTAGCTAGAGCGTACTGGACGAGATTGGCGGGATTAAGTAAGGTGGCCAAGTTGACGCTGCCGCTGCTCCTGGTGGCATTCAGATTGAAGTACAATGGGTAGGTTAGATGATCGAAGAGTCCTTTGCCGACTGGGAGGTCCAACTTCGTCTCAATCTTTAAACATAGGAGCATTTAAGCTTGATACAACGAGTTACAGTTCAGCAACTTGCCTGAATTTTCTCCAGCTCTTCTCTGGGTCCAATCCCAGATTGCCAGAGAATCCTCGGTGTGTTGATAGCGCCTGCCGACAACACGATCTTGCAAGCGCCGTCGCATGAGATGGTCTGCCCGTTCTGGAGCGCCAGTTTCGTCGCCCTCCCGGACTCCAAGTGAAGCTGAAATAGCGCGATGGATGTCAGCCATAGTGGACAAGTCCGGCAGCAGGTGCGCAGGTGGTAACCTGAGACACTTGACCGGAGAGGATGTGCGCGTTCCGTTGTCCCAGTAGGAATGTTTGAGCCGCGTTGTGGCGCCTGCCGTCCTTGATCAGGTTGAACGTGGGCGACAGAATGGCTCCGTCGGCCGTAGACGAGAGAAACGCTTGCTTGATGGGTCCGTCAGAGCTGCAAGATACAGTACAATCATGACAGTCCAAGGCTTAAGTCAGACAGTTGGAAATGGAGGTTGCATTATGCTCTTCAACCGTGATCTCGGACAGACGGAAGAAGCTCCGTAATGTCGGCACTAGCGGCCGGGGTCACTTCGTTGGTAAGCATCACTTGCACGTCCGGAGCTGACCAGCTGACCTTTTGGATATCCCTTCGACGATGTCTGGCCTCGTCTCGACCTTGGTGATGTTGTGGATGTGAAAGTTGATTGTTCCGGTCCCTCCCAGAGAACGACCTCCGTACCAATGGGAAACCTGGGAACAGGAACATCATTGCTCCGCTCCTCGCGCCTCGGTTCACTTTCAACCTGGTCGTGGAATCCCAGATGTGAATACTGCTGCTTCGTCGTGCGGACGTGAAACGTGTCCTCAGTGACGAGGAGCATGGGCGCCATGAGAGGAATGGCAGTTCTCCAAGAGGCCGAGCCCCCAGCCTCGATCAGGAGGACCCTCTGGTCCTCCTGCAGCCTGAACTCGTGCAGGAGAGCCAGGCCGCCTGTGCCTCCTCCGACTAAGAGAAGTGGAGCTTTCTTATCTGCTACATATACATTGTATCTGAGTGAGCTGACACACCTATGACAAGGTCGTAGCGGTCCTTTTCATGAGTTCGTCGCGGCTCAGTCGTCCGCCTGAGCATGAAGTAGTACGCGATGACGACGGTGTAGAAGCACAACAGACAGTTGTTGATGCTCCACATGATTGCCTCCAACGGCTGAGGAGGAGCTCTCTCTCTCTCTCTCTCTCTCTCTCTCTCACACACACACACACACACACACACACACACGGACACACTACAAAGAAGCGAAGGTTTCCAAGAGAAGTTTGACGTGCTTACTTGGCTTCCTCCCACGGTACAACAGGGATAAGTAAGCAGAGAAGCACGAGTAGGCACGCAACGTTGGTGAAGTCAAGGCCTTTGAGACTTTGGATTTGAAAAGCTTTAAAACCGAACTTTTTTTAGGCCTGACTCCTCTCTGCAACATGTTTGTGTATTCCACTCAGACCAAGAAGAGCCACAAGTCTGAATTTCCAAAAGCACTAATGTATGTAGATGAAATAACAGTCAGGATTGCCAAGTTGGTGGACCAGAGTTTTCACCAACAAACACGTGGTCAGAGACCTGGAGAGCGTGCACAAATCCTGATGAGGTGCACTCGCCTCCAAATAGGAGGCAAAATAAACTATTTATTACGAAAGATATAACTTTTTGCCACGAATGGTGGTCAGTTCCATGAGTGGGAGAGGGGGAGGCTTGAATGGCCATGACCTTCATTCTACCAACTACGTAGACAGGTATGTACAAAAAAGTAGGACTTTATTAAAAGTCCTAAAAGTAGGACATTGTTTTCCGACTTTTTAAAACAATTTGGGGGAGGCCATTTGATCTTTTACTGTCCTGCCATTTGCAGGTTGTCAGTTCTTTCTTTCTCAAAAGATAGTCCAGTAGAAAATGATTGGTGCAACAGTCCTACGTGTCTGTGTGGCCAGAGTTGGCTGTGTGCAAAGTTATAAAGTTATATTTTCCTCCCATAGCTAGGGTATCAATCTTTATTGTCGTCTTTCGTCATTGGGCGACAATAAAGTGGTGTCACATTTTTGGCCTGCAGAAAATGAGTGGCAAAAGTGAAGAAGGACACGTACGGCAGACACTTGATGTGCCTCTTCAGCTTCGCCTCGGCAGACGAGGATCCGCGGCCTCGGAGGTCGGAGTCCGGCCTTCCCCGTTCAAATGTTGCCTCTTCTCTTTGATACGAAGTAGAAGAGTTCAATAGCAATTGCTGAACAAAAAAGTAGAGTACACACAAAAAAAATCGGAACATGCCGACAAAAAAGTCTTTTTTTGTACGCTCTCTTTTTACCATCTGTTTACGCTATCTATCTTGAGTGCTTTTAGAGGCTGTAGAGAGTACCTAATGCGGCTAGCGAGGCTAAAGCACCAAAATCGCGCAAAAAGTACTTTTTTTCTACTGGGCTGCGTAGAACTTGAAGGCATTTTAGGCCCTCGACCTTACGTTCAACAGATGACGAAGTCGATTGCGTGAAAGAAAATGTTTTATCTTTTCGTCAATGTCAACAAGCTCGTATTAATACTAAGACAGGAGACACTGAGGCTCATTCACGCATGTCGAGGTAAAGGTATGTATTGACCCTGGGGTGTTACGTACTTCGTTGGTACTCTTTGGTACGTGCATGCTCTTAAATAAGCTGAAGAATCACAGACCGTGGATATGTGTACATGAACATTATAGCAACTGTTCTCTGACTGGCGTCTTGAGACACATGTGTTCGGCGCCCTTGATGGGCAACCTGTTCCTGGTGTAGTGGTGGACCATCTGCGACACCGTCATAAACCGTCTTGAGAAGTCACTCAGCTGGAAGTCTCTGCTGGACGGATCACGACGAATCTTCATGTGCATGAAGCCTTTAGCACTCCTAGCGGAAGAGAAGAAAACGTTTCAGCATCGTCACTGAGCTTCTATGCACGCAAAAAAGACAAGGTCATTGTACTGCCCAGAGAAACAGAGGATCTCCCACATGTAGACATGCAGGTCCGGACTTAAGGTGGACTTTCTTTTGTGTGAAAAAAAGGTTGTTCCAGTGTAGCGAAAAAAAGTTTTTGTTCTAACATATCTTGAACATGACAGGGAATTTTTCTCCTGTTTACAGAACTCCACTTGGACTTGCATCGATTTTTACTAAAACGAATTTTATCATTTCAGTAATGTTAACTGATGAAGCTAGAAGTGAAGTAACTTTCTAGTGGCACAATTGCAAAAAAGATTTCTGCTAATGCAAATACAGATAAAGAATATGCAAGAAAAAAGTATGAATCACAATAGTTGCAAAGCGCCCGACTCGAGTCATTGCAACTGTGCATATTCCCTCAACTTACTTCAAGGACAGCGCAAATTCCTGTCTGGATGAGTCGACCGATCTGACGAGGTAGGATCCTTCCTTGCGGCCTCTCAGGGTGCGCTCTGCTTCTTGCCTCGTGACTGCTCCGTGATACCAGCTGGAACAGAGGAAAGGTCCGTGATGTACAAAACTGTTCAAAATTTCTTTGAAAAGCAACAGCTCCTTATACACTACGATCAAATATCCCTTGTGTGGGCCACACCCATGATTCTGGTCAATGTGCTGGAATTGGAACCTGACTTGGGCAGTTTTGGGGTTGATTCAGGTCAAATGATATTGGATGGATGGACCCCAGTGATCTGATCATACCAATGCTGAGCAAGAATTCACTCACTCCTGTCTATCCAGAGGAAGGTTTGGATTGACTTCTTCACAGTCGTTGAGGCTGAAAGGACTGTTGGTGGCGAACATGAGTGTCTTCAGGGAGGGATCGACACCAAACGACAACGTCATCTTCGGCCTCTCCTTTTTATCTGTAAAGATCATTCATCCCGTATCAGCACTCTGACATGTAACACAGAGAGGACCTGATACTCACTACTGTTAGCTGACGTCTCTCCGAAGTAGTACTCGTCGCCCGAATCCTCGAATCCAGGCGGGGGCGGTGGCAGCTCCAACTCCAGGCCCAGATTGTCCTTCTCTCTGCCGGACTCCAGCTTGGACTTCCTGGGCAGACTGAGAGGTGCCGCAGCACAAGCACCGATGAGATCTTTCCTCCTTCTCAGCTTGGGCATGTCCCACGGGACGTTCAAGAGTTCTCCAATCTCTTCTTGCTGTCGCTTCTCCTCCTGAGGATTTGTGGAGGTTCCACCGCTGGACTGGCGCAACATGTTCAGGTTCTCCAGCCGCCTTTTAAGTTTAGGCACATCCCACGGGACGTCAAGAGCTCTCTCCATGTCGTTGCCATTGTTGTTGTTGTTCACGGCGTTGCTCTTTGCGATGTCATTGTCCAGCACTAAATCATCACAGGGTGTTGTGGTATTGTCGTCGGTATTAGTGGGAGTCCGTTGCTCTTCTGAGTATTGCTCTTGGCTCTTGTCCGAGATCGGTGAGAGCACCTGGAATTTGGACTGGCCCACGGCGTGTTTGCCTTGTCGGAGTTCCAACCGGGACGTCTCTGTCGACGACGAACTGATGGAGCTGACGGCACCACCGCTCTCCGAGCAGCTCATGAGGCTGTGAACTCCGTCGGACGCGTTGCTGCGGATCGACTCCAAGCTGGACATGGCAGACGAGCACGAGCTGTCACCACCGCTGCCGCCGAAGAAGGAGGTCTTTTTGTTGCTGCTCAAGTCCTGCACGGCCTTTGGCACGAGGCCCCGGCGAACTGCGGCCTGCTGACGTCGTTGAGGGGTGCTCTCGGCGCTGCTGGAGTCGCCATCGCCAAAGCGGTGCTTCAAGCGAGGCTTCAGCGACAGTGGAAGTCTAAAGCCGAGACCCTTGGGGGCTTCGGAAGTGACGTTTGCGCACTCTTCGATAACGTCTTCTACAGAAATCTCGTTGTTGGAGCCAATCGTCGTCGACGAACCCTCCATCATCGTGGACACTGCCGTCGACGCCGCCGTCGACTTCGACGAAGTCGGCGGTGGCGCTTGTTCTTGTCGCCTGCGCAGCGGGAGACTCTGGGGTTGTGGCGGGCGGAACTTGTGAAGTGATGTCGTGGTCGAAGGCGTCGTGTCAGTCTCGATGACTGCGGTCACCAGCTGCAACCTCGTACCACCACCATATCCCGAGAGCGGGCTGTTCGTGAGAAACGTCTTCCGCGCCGGACGCGGCGCGGGCGGAGGCCCTTCTCCCCACCAAACCGGCGGCGTCGATGGAGCACTTTTGACTGTCCGCTGCTGTGGCTGTTGCTGCTGAATTCGTCCGCCATGTTCGTGAAATACCCATCCGCTGCTGACTGAGCTCGCCGGAGATGAAGGTGTCGGGTGGGCGGACGCCGGCCTCGCGGAAAAGCCGTCTCTCTCGGCGATGGCGGCAGCGGCCGCGGCCGCCGCCGCCCGTCGACCCAAGACCTTGGTGGTTGGCGCAGAGGATACGCAGGACGTTTGATGGAAATTGACGAGAGTCCACCCGGACCTCGCCCTCCTGCTGGCCAGTAGTAGGACGTCTTCGGTCTCGGAACGCGACTTGCGAAGGTTGAGCAGTCGCTCCTGCGGCGCGGTCCTCAGCACCGGATGGTTGGCCAGCCGGTCCACCTCGTCTAGATCTTCGGCGCTAGAGCACGAGCGGCTGACGAAGGCCGTCTCGTAGAGGTGGCCCCTGGACGAGTGTTTCTTCATCCCGGAGCCGTTGAGGTGCGAGCGACCAGTGGAGACCGTTCGGTTAGGGTCTTCATTGCCAAAAGATTTCCTTCGCTTCGCATTCCAGGGCTTCAGCTCGGAGCCCAAATGTTCTTCGTTAACTCTCCATATTTTCAAGGCCGCTTCCCAGAAGATTTTCGACCCTGTGTCTGGTCATAGACTTGGACAAGTTCACATTTTGCAGGAATTGGATCCCGATGAAGTTGTACTTGAAGAGTGAACGGGGACAATTCGAAAAGCGCCCTGACGAATGAGCTGTCTGGTCGTGTAACCCATGGACTGAATCGGGTGGGACGCCAAGCGTGTACCGATTCTCGGGGCTTTCTGGGTAACCCCGACAAACCAGCAGTTAACGTATCCAGTTATGGATGCAGTTTGCTGCTAGGACGGGGGTGGAAGTGGTGTTAAGGGGTAATATTGGGCCGTCTTGTCCTCCGTCCGTTACAGGGAAGGCCGTTGCACCCCGCAATCGGGTGGACCGGACCAGATTTCCTCCCGGATACTTTCTTTGGCACTTTCTGGCAAGCAACACTTTTATTCGCCGGTTTGTTCTGCGCAGTGTTGGATGCTCTTCTTTCCTTGGAGGGCGCTCTTAGGAGGAAAGGAGAAAGCCATTCGCTGCTGTCGGGGGGAGGGGGGTAACGGAGGGGGGGTCGAAAGACAGGAAAGTCCCGTTTGAGTCCCCCCTGCCGCCAACCAACGGCGGCAGCTGCTAGGGCCGTCAGAAGAGAAATCGATGCAGTACATACGGCAAAGCACCCACTGGGGTAAGAAGACGGACTCTTTCTCCTCTTCTGTGGTCCTCGAAGCAACCTCGAGGTCACTCATGAGGCTACTGCTGCGGCTGCTGCTGCGGCTGGCCGGCTGGAGGGGATCCGGGCGCGCGCCCTCGCACACTCGTGCGTCGTGAATATCGTTCTCGCAGCCTCCAGGTTGTCCATTCCGTGGACTTTTCTTCGAGGCCAGTTGAGGACACACATGAGTGAGTCTTTTTTACTTGGAAAACAAAAAAAATGTAGTTAGTTGACGCATAGGTGTGACGAGTGGCATTAAGCGGAGCCCACTGTGGACTACAGTTACACGGCGTCGACGCCGCCGTCGCTGCTGCTGTCGCCTCCCCTCCCCAAGCTAGAGAGGCTTTCTGACTTCTGTGAGGCTTCCCCCTGCTCCGAGGAGTGATGACTCATGCTACTCGTATTATTAGTACGCGGACTTGTTTCAACTTCTGCGTACTATGTTGCTGCTGCCATCATCACTGCTGTTTCAACTCAAAAAGTGTTCACGATGAGGCCGATGCTGGCTGGAAACGCTTCGTCACCTCTGGACAACAGTGACTTTTCAAGACTCCTTAGTAACTTATACAAAACGTCAACAATTGTAGCAGCAGCAATAACATATGTTGTTATGCATCCTGATGATGATGATCCACTAATGGATTCCGCACTTTCTGCGTCCATCTGGAAAGTTGGAACGAACAACTGTCCCGGCTGCGTCTTGGGCTTGAGGAACTTTCCTTCGCTCTCCGGACTGCACAAGCTGCGGTCCCTTTTTTTAGTCTCACACGGTATCGACGCACCTGTGTCAAGGTTGAGTGAGCGACGCCCCCGACGGTTCCGTCAATGCAGCTTTTCCGCACGTACTTTTTGCTCTTCCTCCCCTCTCATGCGCCTGCTCGATCTGGGCCTTCCGCCGAACGGCGTTTGGCGGCGCGATTCGCCGTTGCAACCTTTCCACTTCTTCCTGCTCATGACCCCCGCGCTCTCGTGGTCGGGCGTAGTCGCCGTCAGTGCGCGTCCCGTTCGTGTCACTCAATCAGACAAAAACCAAACCACCGGAGCTGGAGACGTCCCAATTGCACCGGAACTATGTGACGAGCTGAAGCTGCAATTAGACTGAAAAGATGACAGACGACAGCAGAATTGTTCGGTCGAACTCGCCGTTGTGGCTCTTGGCCGTCGTTGTGCTTGGTAAGTCGTGATTCCGCGTCGTCGTCGTCGGCGGCGGAGGAGAGGCAGCAGAACTCGGTGTCGGAGCTCCACCCCACCCCGGCTGACGGAGAACAACTCCTGCTTGTCCTTCTGGCCCCCCTCGCCAATTGATATAAATCAACTCCGTAATTGCTCGGCTGAAAGCAATATCCTTGCGGTCGGGGCGACAATTTATGTTTGCTCTCACAATAATAATAACGACAAGGATCTTTCGGCCTTAAGGGTCAGAAGGTTGCTCCGGCTTGTATATTTGTGCCTCACTTTTCCGCCAAGTTGCAAAAGTTTTTTATCAGTCTACTTTTCCATCTCAATCAGAGATTGCGATGGCTGGCCAGAAACTCTCTTTTTCTCCCTGCGGAATTCACCAGAAGCTTCCGCGGATGAATCCTCCAAGGAGCGATAGTTCATATACGTAGAAACGGCTACTTTTCCGCTGCACTCACGGACGTAGATTCGGAAAAATAGATGCTGTCTGTGCAAATGGACCTAAAAGCTCCCCCCAAGTCTGTTCTTTGTTAACTCCATTGGTATTTGTTGTTGTATCCGAGTGTGTGCGTGGGGGGCAATCAGAAAGTTTTCGCTCGTCCAAGCTGCAAAAGCTTGAAAACTGAACTCTCCAGGCTCGATCGATACGATAATTTCGGCTTGATAGCAATGAGCACCTAGAAGGAATTAATAAATCTAAGGGGGGGGGAAATGAAAGCAAGTAGAAAGCAAAGTGTGTCACACGTTCAACTGCGAGTAAACTTTGCAAGGGACTCAGTTATCGATACCAAGCTTGCCAGAGGAACTCTTCTCCCTTAAAGATTGTTTTTTCTCACTTATCCCAGACGAGCAATAATAAGTCATATTCATACAGTGTGGTCCATTTTTTTTAAGTGTCTCCCCCCCCC
>JAAUXU010055882.1_pt1 | contig 11611 bp, 12 predicted proteins | sample 7278151 | NCBI WGS metagenome assembly JAAUXU01 (sample SAMN14350113, study PRJNA611818) | marine sediment metagenome | isolation source: surface marine sediment (1.8m) | place: French Polynesia: Moorea | collected 2018-08 | reverse complement strand
CGAGACAGGGTGCGTCAAGGAGGAGTGGAGAGAAAAACACAGAGTGCTATAACTAACACGGTGGGTTAGCTGAGCATGGAAGAGGTGTTCAACGCCGCCCACTTCGTCTACACCAATGAGAACAGCACCAGGGCCAGAACCGTCAAGCTGAGCAACCTCAGCTCTGACTGCAGCATCACAGTCGTGTGAAACTGGCTTGTGGGACTCTCAGTACATCATGGCTGGACTGCTTTTGTACCCTTCCCATGGACCTGGTGGACGTGTTCAAAGGGCTTCCTCACTGACCGCCCACTTTTCACGCGTGTGACACTAATGCTGAAGCACCCTGTGCACACGTACGCACACACAGTGAAGGAAAAGCTCCACTCAGCGTACTCACCTTGAATTCGGGGTAGTCTTCGTATTCGTCCTTGACGGCGTATCTACGGTAATCGTCCTCATCCTCGGTGTCGTCGTACTCGTCGAAGCTTCTGCTGCTGGGCCGCCGACGTTGCCGCGAATGAGACCACGTGTGCGACGGTGGTTGCGGGTGTGGCGGTGGAGGTCGCGTAGAAGAGGAAGCTCTGCGGACCTCGGTCTCGACGACGTAGGACGCCGGTAAGGATCCGTACTCCACGCTACGGCCCAGTGATGAGTGGCGGCGGTCGCTGCTTCGGCGTTGGCCGCGATGCCTCTGGCGCTTGGACGGCGGCGGCGCGGTGGTGGCGCTCGAAGGCAACGGCAGTGGCGCTTCTCGGATGGTCTCTTGGGTGGCGGAGAGCGACGGACTGTGACAAGTGCACGGCGGCGACGACAATGGCCGCTCAGGCGCATGGTCTGGGACGACCGAGGCGGCGGCGGCGGCCAGGAGAAAGTCGGCGGCTTCATCTCCACCATGAACGGCAGCCACGGCGGTCCCCGGTGGCGGTTGCGCGGCGCCTAAAGTGATGTCTGCACTCCACAGCAGGATCTTTTCCACGGCATCCGTGAGATCCAAATCAAGTTCTGCCTCTTGACGTCGCATGACTTCCGATCGAGCCTTGCTGCGGTCGCGCGGCGGCCTGCGCTGGTGATGGCGGCGGCCGCGCTCAGCCGAGGAATCCCTGATGTGCTTCATCTCCTCCAGCTGTCTCTTTTGCTCCCTGAGCGCATCGATCTCCTCTTCCAGCCGCCGCTCCAGCTCCTCCTTGAGCCGCTGCCGCCGCTGGTTCTCGGCCACGATCTTCCTCTCCTGTTCTGCCATCTCCTTGGCCAAGCGCTCCTTCTCAGCCACCTCCAACGCCTTTCGCTCCTTGGCCGCCATCTCCCTGGCAGTCCTCTCCTTTGCCGCCATCTCCTGCGCCAGCGCCGCCTTCTCGCTCGCCCTCCGTCGCCTCTCCTTGGCCGCCTTCTTCTCCTCAATCTCCTCAGCAGATGCATGAATGACGTTTTCAGCTTTTTGCTGTCTGTCAGCCTTCCTGCGCTCAAGTCTGCGAAGTCGTTGCTCTTCTTCGTCGTCTTCGCCCCTGCTCCTGACCCTTTTCTCCTCGCTTTCTTCTCTCCTCCTCTTAGCTTTTTCCTGGGTTTGCATCTCATCAGAAGTCGCTCTTTGCTTTCTCCTCGAGGCCTCGAATTCGCGAATCTCTCTTTTCTCACGTTCATTATGAGTGGTTTCCCCGTCCCTCCTCCTGCTGTCCCCTCGCTGCTTTTTAGGCCCATCCTGTGGGCCTAATTGCTTTCTCTCCTCATCTGTCGCAACCCTCGCTGCCTCCTTCTTCCTTAGCCTCTTTTCGCCCTCTTCTACCCGTGTCATCTCGTCCTTTTTCCGACTACTGCTACTTCGTCTTCTCCTGCCACTTTTGGCCTCATCTCGACGGGATCTTCGTTGGTGGTGGAGCTGCTGTTGGTGCTGGGGTCTAAGGCCGATCCTTTCAAGCAGTTCCAGTCGGTCGGATTCAAGCCGAGAGCGTTCATCCATGAGGTGCTGCTGCTGCTGCTGTGGTTTGCTCATTTGCTGTTGCTGTTGCTGTGGCTGAGGTTGTGGCTGTGGCTGAGGTTGAGGCTGTGGCTGAAGTTGTGGCTGTGGCTGAAGTTGAGGCTGGGACAGGGGTTGTTGCTGAGGCTGGGTAGGAGATTGAGACTGAGGCTGAGGTTGAGATTGAGTTTGAAATTGAAGTTGAGACTGAGGATGAAACTGTGACTGGATCTGTTGCTGAGGCTGAAGCTGAGGCTGCGGCAGTTGGTGACGTTCTGTGAAGTGCCTTGCGTCATGGGAAGGAAAATGTGAGGGCGGCTGCGGCTGCGGCGGCTGTGACGGCCGTTGATGTGGATGCGGCCTGTGTGGGGGAGCACTAACATCAGGTTGTGGCGGTGGCGGCGGCGGCGGTGGCAGTGGGATTGGAGGTTGTAGGGGAGGCAGCGGCATTGATTTCTCCTTGAGCTTGGCCACCGCCATCTCGACGAAAGGAATCTCCTCATCCCCCTTGGCGCTGCGGTCAACAGTTTTGGAAGGAGGATGTTGGTGGCGACGTGGACGGTGATGTCCACTTGTGGGCGGCGGCTGAAAGGTGTGCGGCGACGGGGGCCGCCGGCACTCTGCTTGGGAAGCCGTCACCGCCGAGAGCAGCGACTCCAGAGCTATTTGCGGCTGCTCCGGAGGAATCGACCGCCCACGTCCACTTGCGCCCCAAGTGCGTGCATGACCCTTTTCGGGGGAGGGGGACTTCCTTCGGCCTCGTCGGCGAGTTTCGCGGCCGCCGCCGTCGTCCCCAGGGGCAGCTCCAGCAACGGCGGACGAAGAAGAGACACTTTTAGAGCGGCGGCGGCTGGCGAGCTTTCGCTGCAGTTCTCTATGCAGTTGCTCCTGCTGAATGTGCCATTCGATCGATTCCAGGAGAAGCCGCTGATGCGCGGCCGCGGCCGCGGCTGCGGCTGCCGCGGCTGATGACGAGGGTCGTCGAGGCGGCTGATGTGGAGGTGGAGGTGGCGGCACGGATGCCGTTGATTGAAGCATAGGTGGGTTTGGCTGAGAGGTGGCAGTGTGTCTGGACTGCATCCTGCGGCCCTGTTCATCTTGTATGTGCTGCAGAGACCCTTGGGAGTCAGGATGTGGTTGACCCTGGGGATGATGCGAAATTCCGAGAGGGCCCGGATGCGATGGTCCTAGTAGATGCTGCTGCTGTCGCTGCTGCTGTTGTGGCTGTTGCTGCGGCGGCTGCTGGTGCGGCGGCGGCGGCGGTGGCGGCTGGTGAATCGTCGCAACCACCCTGTGTCGCCCTACTCCCCCTCTTTCATCGAGCTGCTGCTCATGGTTGTCCTGCCATCCCGGCGGGGGCCCCATGATCACATCTGGCAGTGGGGGCGGCGGCTGCGGCTGCGGCGGCTGCGGTGGCTGCGGCGGCTGCGGCGGCGGCGGAAGCAGCGGACGCGCCGTCAATCGCGGCAACTCAGCTGCCGCCGCCGCCCCTGACGGCTGCGGCACGCGCGGAGCCCTCCGCGCCTGGGTGGCGCCGCTGCCGCCGTTGGCAGTGAGCGTCGTGTCTTTGGCGGCTGCGGCCGGCGGCGTCCTCTCCATCGCCTCCGACGACGCAGGCGGCGGCGAGTTGCATCATTGGATCACTTTTTCTTCTTCATGACCTTGTTTTCCTTCTTGCATCGGTCCTGAGAGAAAAAACTCGACGAGATTTTTTCCCCGGCTTTTTTCAGCTTTCGCGCGCCGTCTTTGGCGCACATGTCTCTTCCATCCTCACGCTCTTCTTGTGCTCCACTGACCCCCTGTCCTCCTCCTCCTCCTCGGCCTCCTCCTCCTCTCCTCTCGCTTTCTCTCCAACTGACTCTCTTTTTTCTTCTTCTCGCTCGCTCTCTCCTCTGTTTTCGCCCCCCCCAAAAGAACCTAACTTTTTCTCCTACGCTCACCCTCTCCTCGTCGTCGCCGTCGTCCTCGTCCTCGTCCCCGTCCCCGTCTTCGTCCTCCTCTTCTCCATCCTCTCCACTTCTTGAAGGCCGCGCTCTCTCTCCTCTAGTACTGTAGAAACGTCTCTTCTCTTCTCTCAGGCACCTTGCTTCTTCTCCTTTAGGAGGCCTCTATGTACGTGCGTAGGTACCGTGGCCAAAGATAGGGACAATGTGCACGCCAGGACAGAAGAGGCTGCGCCCGCCGCCGTCATCGTCGTCGTCGTCGCCGGCTGCGACCACCAAAGGGCGAAAAATAGTGAAACTCTGGGCGAAGAGAAGAGAAACAAACGTTCCCCCCCCCTCCCTCATGCGTAGGATTGGAGTAATGGAAATTTCATTCCAATATCACGGCTCCCACGAACGTGATCGCCGCTGTCTCGTCGGCGTTTTGCTTCCCCAGACTCACGTTGTCACGTTTGCCTGAACGTCGTGGGCAACATCTGCACTGTACTGGTCCTGCGTGCATTAGTGGAGTATTATAGTGGCTGTTGCTCTTGTTATTCCAGAAAAGTTTCTCTGTCGTCGCCAAGGGTATTACTACAGTACTGAGCAGGGCTAACGGCCATTATCTCGGGGGGGTTCGCGGCACCCATGAGCACAGTTGATGTAGGTGTGTTCGTGTACTCCACGTGTGTAGCGGGCGCGCGATGCAAAAAAGACGACGGCGGCGATAAAGTTTTACTACTGCCGTAGAAAAAGGTATTCCCGCTAGAGGGAATAAAGGGAAAAACTTGGCCTTCATGCCCGTACAGGGTGATTCAGAAGGTGTCGCCAAGGCCGAGCAGCTTCTGGACCAGGGTCGGCTCTTACTGCTGGCCACACCCTGTATTGTACACACATGACGACAGCGCAAAGCCCTCGTCTCAGCCTCGGAGGAAATGTCATGGAGACGCGAAGAGGCGGGAGGAATAGCAAATGAAGAAGATTCGACAGACTTTATGCTCTGTTCTAAAAATAACGTCCCTCTGGTCGAGGCCAAACGAGGTTGGGTGACGCACTCAGCTGCGCCTTTCGAACACCGCTACAGGGTGGGCAAAAAAAGACTTCCAGCTTTGTCACGATTGGAATGACCAACTTTATTCGATCCTACTTCAGCACTTGGCTTGCCACACTGTGTCGGACCAGAGAACAAAGAGGCTTTTCCCAAGTGTAAGCAATTTCAACCTCGACCGTGTGTAACATAACAGTTAAAGAACAGTCGGTCGAAGAAACAGTCATTCAACCCCTGATGAATGACTCTCCGGCTTGTGCTGCGACACCTGGTGGGGGCAGAACTGATCATTACAGTGTGTGCAAATACGAAAGCTGTGGACCTCAACTGCATTATTTTTCCCCAGCAAGAACAAGAACAACGACTCTGCAGTGAGTACAGTGTGACCAGAAAGCCCACAGGTTTTTTGCACCAGCAAAATCACGCTTTTCCTGATGAAATTTGACGATTTGCCACCAAATAAGAAATGGTCGACGCCTTTAAGATGACTAATATTTATTTCATACGTCATTGTCATATGGTGCTTAGTTTTCAAGTATAAGCCAATCTTATGCAGTCCTTACTGATCAAATCACAAATTACATTAACCGACCCCTGGAGAGGCTCTCTCAGGGCGCAACTATTGATTAAAGAGCGAACATAGAGCATATTATGTGCTATTTGTCTTGAAAGTTTCATTAGGATTAGTCAATTGGTGCAGGAGTTATGCCATTTAAGGGGCGCCGCGTAAAAAAAAAAAGTGCCAGAACTTTACGTCCAGATTGTGGACGACATTGAGAAATGGTGTCAGGTAAAAGAGACACCCTGACAAGGTGGCTTCTGCCTCTCGTGACCAACGTTTCGACTGCCTTCATCGAGGTCATGCATTGACAAATGCTTTACGATCTGGGAAGTATCTTTTTGTACTATAGAAGAGTTAAAAAAAATCCCAGCAAATAACAGTACTAGCGTAGGTTTGGATGGCTCCTGTGCCTACGCACTTGACGACGACCAAGTGTTGATTATTGAACTGCTGCAATGTAGTCACACGAATAGCAAGCCGAGCAAAGCTGGCAGTGCAGTAACATTTGTCACTGACCTATCTACATCCGCTCAAATCGATAACAGGAGGGGCTTCGAAATCAATACAGGACACGCACGATGCATTGAGTCCCATTTGAAATGTCACCAGCAACTGCATCTTGCAGTTGCAACTCCACTCATGGAGTCATTGTCTGGTCTTGGCACAGATGGTGCAGACTTTTGGGTTGCATTCAAGGTTTGGGGGCCCCTAATTTTGGGGCCAATCCGATTCGAATCAGTGAATGACTAAATTTCAGCTACGTCTCAAGGTTGTGTCAGCTGCATAAAGTCTTTCTGATCAAGAGCTTGGGCTGCTAAGGCCGTGTCTCTTCTCATCAAGACCACTGGAGAGGTCGAGCCAATTCTTGCCAGTCAGTCTGTTAGCAAACAAGCCAATGCATGAAAAGGCCTGAACACGCGTGGTTGGCATGTCCTACTGCTGCAGGTCCAGACTTTCATGTCCTCCAGAAGGCAAAGGTCAACCCTGGGCTTGCCGGTCAACCTGGCCAGCGTATGGAGGGTTTGAAACAGTGTGGTGAAGACGTCTGACTTCAGCAAGTCCACTGAGGGGACTCACGAGAACTGTTGCGACCACGTCGGGCTCTATTCCTTGGAGATGACGCCAGAAAGTTGTCACAACTGCAGTTTGGAATGTCCACTGTTCACTCATTTTCTTTCCTTATGACACTTACAGGAGGTAAAACAAGCAGGTACACTCAGGCCTTTAAAAAAGTGCTTGAAGTGAAACCTCTCACGTGTTCAGCATCAGATCTCTGTCATTTTGGAGTCAAAACTACCTCAAAGTCCTACGTCAAAAAAGTGGCTACTCTAAGCGCTGCCCAAGGTCGAAAACACTATTTACCTAAGCCACCCTTGAGGATCAGCCGCAGGTAGGTTTGACTCATAACGCATCCACTGAGCTGCTGTCCTTTTTTTTTTTTAATTCTGCGCTTTTTTTCATCTGTTTTTGAAGGCCGCATCATGAGGAAATGAAGGGTTGCTGCACTGACGAGAGGCTTTCACCCTTCAAGATAAGCGGCGCCAAAAGGAGCCAAAATCTAAGATAAGCCTCGGCTTATAATAGCGACTTACCGGTATGAATTCATTCGCTAGCAGATGGATCGGGGAGCGCAGCCTTAAGCCAAATAATGCTCACCCTGTACAGTAGAATCGGGATGAACAAGACTTGGGAAATGGCACTTTTCATCCCTGACAATGGAAATGTTGTTCAGTTCTAAAACACAACATTGTTAAGTGAGAACAGGTAGGAAAAAGACCCAACGTAGGTCACTCCTCTCTCTGCTTGGACATCAGTTCCAGTAAGCAACCAACAAACAAGTGAAGAAAGGGGCTCTTTGTGGCAAAGATGATTTGATTAAGACTATATTGTTGTCAATGGTGACAAAAACCAAGGTTTACCGAATTGTCAGCAGCAAAGAACTCGAAAGCAGAACCCCCTCACCCACTTGTCAGCAGAACGGTCGAGTCGAGTGTTTGCTGCCAAAAAGCAATCCTAGATTCCATCCCAAGTTGAGTTGGTCCCGAAAGTGCATCTTACACCTTTGTCAAGCCGTCGCCACATGTTGTCCGGGTCCTTCTGCCGGCTCCGGCGGGAGGGCGCCCCTGCACCCGGGTTCCACCCGCCTTGGCGCCACGCGGCACCTGACGAGCTCTGCACTCCACACGGAGGGCGGACCGGCACGTGTCGTCCCCGTCCACCACCTGGAGCCGCCAGGTCCCGGACGGGCGTTTCTCCACTGGCCTCTTGACCCGGGCCGGCACCAGACGCCCAAATGGGAGAAGTTACGAACGAAAAGGCACCTCTGGCCCGCCAGCTTGATAACCGGGTGATTTAGTTATGAGCCCGAATCGACCTCATTCCTTTTCCTTTATCACGGACTGCGGAGTGGCCGTGGTGGCCCAGGAGATTCTGGCAACAGTGGAGACCGAAGGAATGCTGGACAGGCCAATTTTCTTCCATAACATGTCAGACACAGGTATTGCACGCACGTACGGTATGTTGGAGCTTGGTCAATGGCCAGACAAGCATGCAGTGTGAGTCACAAAAAAGGAGGCCCCAGCTGCAGTCAGATGTCACCAGGCTATGGATGTCTTCCAGTTGCAGTCTCACTTCAGCTGCAAATCTCTTGGTCAAGGTTTTTTGCAGTACTGCGGACTCTCCTCCCTCAGTCTCTCCAAGTGCTCTGAAACAGCAGATTTGGCAGTTTCGGTAGATGAAAAGAGCAGCGACTTCCACTCCTTCACGCTCAGCTCTGACAAGGCCGGAATTAAGGAATTGGAAGGACCTGACCCAGGAGATGCATGTGGACGTGTCCGGCACTGACCTCCACATGCCTGACGTCGAACGGGGTCATCTGGAAGCTCCAGAGCTACCGGATCCGAGGAGATATCTAGCGGACGCCCTGAGGCTGAGGCCCAGCAACGAGTCCAAGGACAAGACGTCGGACGACGACGGGGACAACTTCACGGGGAGGCTGCCTCCACAGGTCCAGCCCCACGTAGGTATTCACGTTGCTGGTGCATTGCCAAAAGTCAGATCGTCAGTTACGTAGATAAGGTGGACAACTTGTGCGGCCCAATTGGCGTTCGGTGGGTACGAGAACATCCCTGGGAGAGATACCTAGACGACGCAGATGCCCACGTACGAGCAGTACAAGGAGTTGGCAGCGTTGCCTTCCACCATCAAAGTGCGATGAGTTGCAAAAACGTCCTCGGTTGTACCGTAAAAACCTGCTTACATTTCCGCAAGTTTAACTCTGGGGCTATTTCTGCTCCATTTTATGTCACATTTTTAAATAAAATAACCAACTGACATTCTAGTTTGCTACAAAATCGACTCGAACTGAATCCGCACCGCTTTTTGCACTATGCTTTGCACTGTGGCACGTTTTAAGCAGAGAGTGAACACAACATTTTGTGTAATAGTGAAACAGCTATGAAGAGTAAGCGTGTTAAATTTAAAGTTATTTTGCTGGATATCAAGAAAGATTCCCTGCTTGGTTCAGATGCATGAGACAAACATTGCTTTTCATCGGTCACTGTTATCATACAAGTTCTGAGGACTCGAAAAGTTACTTGCAACAATTTAGAACTGGTTTTTGGCAATTTGGGAAAATGCACGCGCAACATTAATATCTACGTTGGGCTTCCAGTGAACCCAACTGCACCGACCACCAATTGGCTACGGCCAGGTAAAGGTAACCTCGAGAAGGCTTAGATTCTGCAGCTGGTCTGAGAAGCAGCAACTGAAAATTTAAATTATCAAGGAGAACCTTCTGAATGGAAGTTATTGAATAACTTTTTCTCGGTGAAAATTTGAACTTTTGGAAAAACAAATTTTTTTTTTTTTTCAAAAAAAGAAAAGGTTACATATTTTTCTTGTTTCGACCACAAGAGCGACAAGTTATCCGGCTTCCAACACACATCCATATCACATGCATGGACGTTGCGTTGTCGCCGCCGCCGCTGTCGTTGTCGTCGTGGTCCTTGATCCCGGACTTGATGGCGTTCCAAGGTGTGCCCAGGGGACTCGAACCTATCCGGGGTCACGGTCGACCATCAACTTCAGCGTGGTCGCCGCGCCACTGGTCGTCAACTGCAGATAAGTCAGAGCTATATTTTTTTGAGACCTTATTTAAAAAAAGTCTTAGTTTTTATCGAGTGCGTGCATATATTTGTCATACACGATGTCAACCGCTGTCTACATGAGACGAAGGGGAGGAGGCAACGTCCGAGTGCAACGAGAAATCTGTGATGACTTTTTGTGGCACTTACGTCATGGACTTGTAGGTCAAGTCCCGGAGTGCCAAATGTTGGACGTCAATATCCATCGCTGTTTATTCCCCAACTGTTCGTGTGCTCGTGGCCGGAATCCTCTGTGACCGCTGGAGCGATCGCCGCCAAAGTTGGCACGAGGCCGACATTTTAGTCTGTGCCAAGTGCCAACATATATTTGGAATAGCCGCTTTGAGCCCACTCACTTTCTATGGCTGGGTTTGGGCGGCTTGCGCAGCAGCGGCCGCCCAACAGATGCATGTTGTGCGTGTAATTGCACGAGTGGCAGATTTTGCATCTTCTTTGCGCAAGATCAAAACCACCCGGGCCTCGCTCGTGAATGTTTCCTCTGGCTTTCGCTAGATGGCGGTAAGCTGCAATCAACACCGAAAGGATCACTGCTGAAGGTGATTCTTTCTACATGAAGGCACCTAATGCTACGTACACTCAATGCGGATCTGCAGCGAACCTCGCAATGCTTCAACTTTCTTTGTGGCTCCGTGAATCCATCTTTTTTAACATTGAGAACCTCCCAATGTTAGCTCACTTAACATTTATGGCAGGAGCTGCCTTGAACTCATTGAAAAACGGCGATAAGAACCTCTCGGGAAGAGTCTTCTTTTAAAAGTATTGGAGGATCTGGTGCAGGAACAGATTTCTGCGCTCTTGGGAGTTACGAGTTCCCCATGTCAATGTACTGAGTATTTCTCGGGTGTCGCAGGTTCGAATCCAGCCACTTCCAATAATGCGGGTTTTTAAAACCTAAACTTCAAAATTTTAACTTTCAACTTTTTAGAACCTTGAAGAACTCACGAGATAATACTTAAGCATGCGTGCTGAACTGAAAATGTCGTTCAAATGGGCCCAATTGCGCATTTCAGACCTCTCTGAGTGAGGATCCTTGAATCAAAGCATAATCGAAGAGCTGAGGTTGAGATCCTGGTGTGCGTCTCCTCGTCTCATTGTTCTGGTCACTTCTCCACGCTCTTCAAGTACAAGTACATGTATATTGACGCGGTTTAGAAGCAGAGACGTATTTGGTCTCGCTATTTGCTCTTCGCAACTCGTAGACTCTCTTCGACGCACTACAGATTGTGTCGGAAATAAGGCAATGCTAACAAAAACATAGGAAGAGGGACGGTGCTCACATCAGCTCCTTCATCATGCTCAACATACAACTGATTGACTTCAACGACTGATTGACTTCAACAGCTGTTTGACCTCCAGAGATCCCGGCCTCCAGCGATCCCGACCTCCAGAGATCCTGGCCTGACCGGGTGCCAGTGCTTCTCCAGGTGTGCTCGAGGCCATGTCGGCTCACTTTAAGAAGCATCCAAAAGAGTACGATGAGCAAGTCAGCAACTTCCTCACGGACTCGTAGTTGAGCTCTTTTTTTAAAGTCAGGATAGAGGCAACGACCTCACATAAATTTTTGACAAAACTGTGTGTGTACGCAGTACTGATCAAAAGTAGCGAATACCCAGCTACAATCATGAGAATCTTTCTGTCTGCAGAACGACTAGTAATTACAGAGGTATTAAGGACCTGATGAATCACTATTCTGAGTCATCATGAGTGCCTGCGTGGTTGTCTCTGATTCCCTCAATGTGGCCGCCACCTGCATCTATGACGGCCCGCAGCCCCTTGATCACGCTAGCGCACGATTTTTTAATGCAATCACCTGTAATGCCCTTCCCCCAGGTCTCCTCCAGCATTTTGATCAAGGTCAAGCAACTGGGGGATGGTCTTGGCCTTCAATATGGACCACAGAGAAAAATCCGGTGGATTTAGCTCACATGAAGCTGGTAGCCAAGCATTTTTGTCCCCAAAAGTCATCCCCCACGCGTTTAT
>JAAUXU010034302.1_pt1 | contig 11615 bp, 10 predicted proteins | sample 7278151 | NCBI WGS metagenome assembly JAAUXU01 (sample SAMN14350113, study PRJNA611818) | marine sediment metagenome | isolation source: surface marine sediment (1.8m) | place: French Polynesia: Moorea | collected 2018-08 | reverse complement strand
GTGGGGAACAAAATTGAGAGCCCTTGACATGGTGTTCATCATGGATGCCTCAAAGCCAGACATTGTCAAAGAACCATCATCCTATAAGGAAGAGAACAAGGGGTTCATTAACATGCCGCAGCCCATGAATACAATAATAACTTCACCATCATTGTTGCTTCCACAAGAGGAGGGAAACTGAAAGTTGTGATTGTGACGGTCCTGCCCCCCAGGTCGGTGTACACTGGCGGGAACAGCGAATCCTCCTTCCGAGTCGGACCACCAGCATCGAGTGGGGGCCAGACAGCCGAAAGCCTGCAGTCCAAAAAAACCACACAGGTTGGGACATATCTCTTGGCTTTCTTTGTTACCTCGGGACTGGGCGTGCCATCCGCTCTATTGGTGGCGAGGGAAAGAAAAGGTGGAATCTTGGTTTGACGGCGGTGACGGCGACCTCAATGACAGGCCAAGTGAACACGATCTTTCTGACGTTTTGCAAGGCTGTTTGGCTGCTGAGGAAAGAGGCCAACCCGAGTTCTCGCCTGTGCATTCACAAAGCATGTTTGTGATAAATATGCTGCTTTTTTTAAAAAAAATTCCCTTTCACCTTGGAAGTATGAAAGCATAACACGCCTTTATATTGATGAACTTTTCTACTTGTTTGGCAATGTGCTCCTCCTTCCCAGCTTTGGCACCCAGGAGCAGGAATAGCACTGTCTCGCTCAAGAATGCTTTTTCTTTAAACATATGGATGTTTGAGGCGTCGTTTAAATGAAACTGTTTAAGGAAATAAATGATTCTCCCTAAGGCAGGTTTCAGCGCGGTTTTTCTTCAAACCTTGGTCGAGGGCGAGGATTCGAATGCCCCCTCTCGCATCAGCTCCATCCCAGCGTCGTCCGAGACCACAGTGACTGTTCTGCCCCCAAAAGACGCCAGCAGGTGTCCAAGCAGGGGCCTGAATCTGTCGACTAGGCCCTCCCCGTCCTCACCCAAGGCCAGGCAAGGTCTCGCCATCCCAGTCGCGCAGAGAAGGGCGAAAAGTGTAGGTAGCAGAGATTTCGTCATTGTTGGCGGTGTTGACGCCAGCTTATGAGTGAGCTGAGGCCCCAGGTGGAATTAGTTCAAACAGGCCGGATACACTCGTTGTGCACTGGCAGTTAAATCCGATAAAAGCTCTTTGTGAAAGTGTAGCGTACTAAAAAAATCTCCAGCTCGGGAGCGATACTTTGTAAGGTAACCAAAATCCCATGAATGTCAACGCAGGTTATTACTGCATTTTGCTCCGCCCCCTAATTATAATTTGCTCTCGTGTACTTTTTGACTTGTCCCTGATTGTACTTTGATTCAGGATGACATTCCCCTCAGCGTGCATTAGAGCGTGGATCAACGTGACCCAATATAGACGCTATTTCTGGCCCAGTTTTTGATGTTTCTTTTATTTTTGTATTTGATGGCGGGGACAAAAAGTAGAACCCAGGTGTCATCCCGCCAGCCTAGCTTTCCCGCAATAATTTACTCAAAAATTTTATTTAGACTTTTTTTTGAGACATATGTGAATCTGATCAGTAGTCAGGCACATCCTCTTAGTATACATAGCTTAGAGTTCTCAGTGTGTTCCCCATATCGCTATTTTCCACAAAGAAAAAAGTTCCAAGATTGAATTATTGGAACCTTGCTTTTCTGTCTAAACCAGGTATGTCGTCTCCTCATTTTTTGTCCAATTTCGAAGCGGAACAATCAAAGATGTTCAGCAATTTTAGTTCCTCGATCGATTTTGCTGTCTTATCAGGGCTACATGCAGTCCAGGTTGGTGTGCCTACGAAGCAGCTTACCCAAAGCAGAGGATAATCAATGCGTAAAAATTACAAAACTCTTGAGGCGGCCGCAGACCTACAACCAGAACTCACCACCTAGAAAAATGGCGTTTTCCCTGTCCAAAGTAGACTAAACGCACAAAAAACGAGGAAAGCGCGATGGCTTTTTTTAAAAAAACCCGTAATTGGTGTATTCTGGCTGAATGACACAATTGGTATATTCCTTTCTATATAATTATAGCTTTTTCGTTGGCAAGCCATTTATTCTATCGAATACACGATGAAGCAATCGCGTCGGGCATAGCAAAAGTTGTCCTATTTTCCAGTTTCATGTACAAGATGAACCGGCAAAAAAATCTGATCGCCTTTTTACCGTATATTCATTTAATTCGGGAGTTTACTATAACAGTTCCTTTCCGTACTCATCTGGGAATGGCGTCAAAAATGAAGCGAGCACGATTGTTGGTTACTGTCATACGTGGGCGCAGGGGGGGGGCAGGGGGGGGGGGGGAATTTCTTCCCCGGCAGATCAAACCTTATGTAGTAAAATACGAATTCCAATGTTCCCTTATGTACTGTACTGTCCCCCCCCCTCCCCCCCTGAAGGGGATCCCGTCAATTTGTCGAATTCCATAGCTGGCAATGTGTCGAAACAGCAATTGGGCAAAACTTAAGTTTTAGCTGGCAATGTGTCGAAAATCCATAGAAAAAAGAAAACAAGGGACAAAAATAGACAAAAAAGGGAAAATACATACATAATTAAGTGGATAAAAAACTGGATAATTACAAACTTTCATAGCCATATTGGATTAAGGACCCTTTTTTAGTCCCTTAAATAATCTAGCTCCCCACGTCCTATTTATTCCAAGGAGTGCCCTTTTCCTGAAAAGGAGAACTTTGCCAAAGATACCAGATCAAGATGGATATTGGAGTATTGAGGAGTGATGGGGCTGGTGCCAAAAGAAACTCATTAATTTGTTTAGTAATCCCTTCAGAAACTCTATGATGATTTTTCGCCAAACTGCCAGTACCTGACTTTCGACAGATTGCCAGGAGTATGATTATTCCCGGATTTTCGACAAATTGAATGCGACTCCCCTGAAGCCCAAAATTGGACTTTTGCTCGCCCACGTATGGTTACTGTCAAAGATGCTACCTAACCACCTGTCTTCCTTTTGCTGTCCTTTTTCATCGCAACCGTGTGTTAAGAGATTGCCTTTTTGTTCAAACTTTAAAAATGCTTCCACTTTTGTTGCCATCGAAATTTGTCCTGGTGCACATAATACGGTCTCAAATCGGAGATTATTCTTTACATGCCTGAACGCCAGTACGTAAAGTAGAAGTTTTTCTATGGCGCCATTTTCGTCGCCGGCGCGGCTCTGGACTACATTGAGCTTCTCGGTATCGACTCTTGGTTTCCTACAACTTTGCACAGTCTAAAGGTTTTTTTTGTCGCAGTACGTTTAATTATCTAATGATCTTTTTGGTGTCTAGTGTCCACCCAACAACCGGAGTAGCGCATCCGATACCCAAAAAGTGGCTCAAAATGTCCGTTGCGCTCTTTTTGCAGCGATTTAATGGTAATAATTTATTGTTCAAATAAGATACGTGCCATGCAGTAGATACACACAAATCATTTTAAAATAAAAAAAACCATTTACTTTTTACAAGGATTTCTGTGAAAACGGTCTTTGTTAGTGTAGGACTTTCTTCATAACGGAGCCCGGCGATGGCGGATCCGTCCACTTCGTCCCTGCCCTGCCCTTGGTCGCCCCCGCCCCCAGGGCCAATTCTAGGGCAATGGCCAGCAGGCAGGGGATCAGGCAGATGGGCCAGGTCAAGAATGCCACAGTCATGTCGGAGATCTTGAGCTTCTCGGAAGTCACAGACTTTTCCAGTCTCAAGTCATTGCTGCAAAAAAAGTGTAAGGAATTTTTTTTGACACTAGTGTCCACATTGTGTTTATTCATTCACCTGCCATAGTTGTCTAGAGAATCTCTAAGCCATTTCCCCGTCAGACCAACATCTCTGAGGAAGCCAGCCTTCTCTTGAATTGGCTCATTCAAGGGGCTATTTTTCTAAATAAAAACTTTTTGTGAATGTGTTTTTTTAAAAAAAACAAATATGTCTTTTTTCCATACCTGCAATCCCCACCCGACTGAATACAATGACTGCCAGCACTCATTCAAGATGTAACTGCCTATAAAAGAGGGAAAAAGTTACTTGGATTCCAACATAAACATCCTGTGAGGGCACTTACCAGGTTGTCCGTCGTTTTCAAGAAGAAACTCTCGCCCATAATATTCGAGTCGGAAACGAGATCCAATCATAACTATTTTACCCTGGAAAGTAGGCATCCATTGATGATGTGCTTTTAGTCATTTGGTTGTGCTACAGGCAATGGAGACATATAGTCACCTCCTTCACCCATTCAATTCCCACACCCAAGGACGGAAAAAAGTGGAATTTCTTTGCCAAAGGCCGGTACTCAGGGTTGGGGTCTCTCAGGAACTGCTTTGTCATGTTGATGGAGTTTTGCCTGGCAGAGGGAGCAGCATCCAGGGTTACAAGGTCTGGATTTGAGAAGAGCTCAAAAACATTTGTTGGCATTTTAAACAAAGGGGAAAACAGACCTGAGACTTTTTCAAGCTGTTCAGGTGGCAGGGATATTGTAAGGAAGGAAGTTAACGTGCCACTATATCCGTAAATGACCACGGAGCTGCTGAGGATGAACGTTCCCAGCATGATGCGCAGGGAAAGCAGTCTGGGGCGGAACGGGTAGGGCTCCTTCAGGATGGACCCCACCACAAAGAGAACTCCTCTACCTGCTGACCCACCAGTCCATGAGCTGCCAAAGACTCTCTCACTCTGGACCAACAGAATACTGACAAGCCCCGTGCTGCCAAGAAGCCACATCCTGCAAAAAGAAAGAATGTGATTTTTTCTTTTTTCTCTTTAAAAAATGATTTGCTCTATTGCTTACCAGGTAGCCAGTGACATGGGTCTAAGGAGGGCAAGGTAGTCTGTAGTTTCTTCTGGCAAAGGGATGAGAAAGCAGAGACCATCATAGTTGTAAGGGACACTGAAGTCAAAGTATGCAAATGTGTCTGTTCTGATCCATAGGTTGGCCATCCCTATGTCGGTCCTGCCATGCTGCAAAAGAAGATACAAATGAGAATGATGTAAAAAACAAAGTTTGACTTTAAACCTGAAGGTCCCCGAACAGGCCAACAAAAGTCTTGTTTTTTTCTATGAAGAATCCAAATGACTTCTTGTCTGATGGTTGCTGGTAGTGGGGAACAAAGTTGAGAGCCCTTGACAGGGTGTTCATCATAGATGCTTCAAAGCCTGTCATGGTCATAGAGTTGTCATCCTATAGGGAAAAAAGACAGACTTGTCTTATCATCCAGTGCCACATGGCAAAAATATTTGCACCTTCATTGTTGCTTCCATGAGAGGAGGAAAATTAAAAGTTGTGATCCTGATGGTTCGTCCACCCAGGTCGGTGTGCACGGGCGGGAACAGCAATTCACTCCGACCTTTGCCAGCTATGAGTGGAGGCCAGACTGTAGACAGCCTGTGTTTGAAAAAGTACACCCTTTGTCAACATGTTTTAAAGCTTCCCCCCTACCTTGGGACTGGACGTGCCATCCGTTCAATCGGCGGAGACGGGTTGTAAATCTGGAACCTCGCATTGCCGTCTTCTTCAGCTGGCCACGCAAACATGATCTTTCTGACCTTCTGCAAGGAGGTCTTGCTGCTCAGAACGGTGGCCAAAACAAGTTCTTGCCTGCTCATCATGCAGAAAAATCAGTAATTTCCCACATTTAAAATTACATATATTTTTACCTTGGAAATATGAAAACGTAGCAAGCCTTGATGTTGAAGAATTTCTCGACTTGTTCAACAACACGTCCGCCTTCAGTGCCCAAGAGCAGAAACATCACTGTCTCACTCAAGAAGTTGTTCCCTTCAAATTGCTTGACGCTTGACGCGTCATTTATGTTGTACTGCTTCAGAAAAAAGGACAAAATAAAACATTTATATCTTTGAAAATATATCATACCTTAGTTGTGGGAGATGAGTTGAATGCCTCCGCCCGCATGAGTTGCATCCCGGTGTCGTCCGAGACCACGGTGACCCTCCCTCCGCTCAAAGAATTCATCAGGTGCCCCAACAGGGGACCGTACCTGTCAGACAAGACGGTCTCGGCCGCTTGTCCATAGCAAGGCTTTACCCATAGAAGCGCTGTGAGTAGTGCCGACAAATAAGGAGGCTTCATCACGGTTTTTGCAGATCTGGCGCCAGGGCTGCCAGGTGTGGAGTGAAGGGGCAGAGGCTCGACCCCGAGGTCCCTCCTCAGATTACACTCTTTGTACAATGGAAGTTCGATATTTAATCCCCCCCCTCAACGTGTACTACTACCACACCCTTTCACCATGGAATATCCCTTTTAGTGCATGGTCAGTGTTTGTTCAGTTTGTGCCGAAATCGAAAAAAGAATCTCCCCTGACCCAAAGCATAGTTATTTTTTTTTTGCAAATTTTAGAGTTCTCAGAGCTTTTCTGAACGTTCTTTTCGTACTGTATGACGAACAACAGAGCATGCATGTTAGTTTTATGTGGGGCAACAAGCAATCATTCCATTTCTAATCATTGGAATTTTTTCATGTCACTTCATTAGATGAGATAAAGCAATCGCGTTTGGTTGGTCTTTGTTCCAACTTTTTTGTACTGCACAAAATTCGTGTTCATTATGCAGTACATTACATACCATATGTTTTATGGCAGTTCTCCATTTCATGCCTTTAAAATTTCTTTAGCATGCGCTTAATAATAATGTACTGTTTGTCGAAAAAGCAGAAGTATATGAAAAGGAGAAGACTTTAATGTTTGATTTAAGTAGAAATACTGAAGTCTTCAATAGTTCGAAAAATATCCAACAGCTAGGAATTTTTACCAGGTTTGTGTTAGATCGAAACCAGCTTCTTTCCTTTTGATTAGCGTGAAAATGTCACACCTTGTGACAAGACGAAAAGAGTTGTTCCAAACTTTATTGAAGTTCGCAAGCTTGCGTTTTGTGTGTCAAGGGTCAGCAATCGGCATACATGGGCAAGGGGGGATCCAAAAGTAATTTTTAAGCGGAAGTGGCTGATTTTTTTTAGTGCTTTACTGGAAAAGGGCGCTTCCTTCCCAAAAAATATTCATATGGTGTATGTAGTTTCCGTTTTGGACAGGTTTTGGTGGGGTGGCTTTTTGCCTGTGGGTGTACTTACTCGAAGAAATTTTTCACACTAGCGTAAGGACAGACATTTTCTTGTTATCACAAGGACGGTCATTTTCGTGTTTTTTCCCGAGCTATTATCAACATTGCCTTTTTCGAAGTAATTCAAAAAAATACCGGTAGAAAAATCGTGAAAACATATATTTCAAAAATTTTATTTACGTCAACCAGATTTGTAACAAATATACTTATTTTCGAAGTTTTGAGGGTGTAGCTTTTTCGATTTTTAAGTTTGCTCCCCCGTTTTTACTTGTTCTACTGCAAATGTTCTACTTTTACAGATGATGAAGTACTACCGGTGCACCTGTGTTTTAAAAGAGACAGCACTTCCTGAATCGTTTCTGAGAAGTCCGTAAAGAGCAATCCAACCCCATGTTTAAGTAACCTTGTATATCCCCTTACAACCAATAATTGCTATGCTGTGCTCGCCCGCGTGTGCTTCAGTTCTTTTCGCAGAAATCCATTTTGTCCCTCTTAGTTTCAAGGCTGCTCAATCCCAAGAAAGGGGGAAAATACTTTTTGACATCGTCGAATTTTCCTCCTGTATAACTTACTACTACTACTGTACTGGAAAAACAGTCATTAGCAAACAGTACCGTACCGTACATACTGTTCGTAGCATACGTAGAGAGAATATTTTTCGCCATTTCCGATCTTTGCCTTATAGTTCGCAGACGCTGCTCTGGATAGGAAAATATCGACTTGACACCATGGATGGGGGGAAGCGGAACTTTTTTGTCGAACTCTCGATATAGGATATCGCTAATTGAGCGGAGGAGGATCGGCTAGGTCATGTTGCCTAATTCTGATGGTCCCATAAGCCTAGCATTTTCTGCTAGTTTAGAATGCTAACTCGCATATTTTCCTACTCTTGACTTACGCAATTTTCCTAACATTGGGACTAAGAAAAAAAGGTTTAATTCTAAAATTTGCCACATTTGGGAATTTAGGAATTTTTTGCAATATTTTTCCCGGTGACAAAGTGTAAATTTGTTGCACCACGACAGATTCATTGCGTTGGACAAAGAACAACACCCAAGACCAGACAGGGAACTAATTGAATATCCGTGATGATGACAGAACTGAAGCAGCATGTGGCCTAAAGAACGATTGGCGAGGGTGCCGTCGTGCTCCTGCCAGATCTATCAGAAATAACGAAATAACGAGAATGAATAATGATCTTCTGCTTGCCCCGCACGTGCTTTTAAGTACGTTAAACATTTAGTCACTACGTCAGTACACAGCACACTATTTAAAAAGTGTACTAACTTAGTGACAGCGTCCAAAAACATGAAACCCTGTTGAACAACGCATTACCCTCGCTTTCTTTATCTTCCTTTCCTCTTATAGCCCACAAAAAAGACAACTGCGGGGGAAAAAGCGCGACGAGATATGGGAAACAGATGGCGGCGGCGAAAAACAGAAAAAGAAAATACCTGGAAAAGGGAAAGATGGTTATCAACATGCAGCGTTTGTCATCGCCCCATTTAGATTCCAACTTGCCTCGAAAACAAAACAGCGGCGTCGCGAATTAGGGAAGAGAAGGAGAGTCGCAAGAAAATTCGAGCATAGCGAGAGGAGATTTTTTGCCTGAGTTCGTCAATTTCGAAGACTTTTCCCCTCTTCTCTCCTCCTCTCCCCCCCCCGTCCGCCCCCGGCACCCCTCGGGCTAGAAAGAGCGCGCGCGGATCGAAAGAACGGACGGTGATTCACCAATGCTTGCAATCCGTCGACTAAGAAACCAGCACAGTACTACTTGTTCATTGATGTTGAACGACATTTTTTTATTTTTGTAATGAGTGTCAAATTTCATTCCAAGGAGCCGGCGAAAAAAAATTCCTTGCCTTTTCTCCCCCTTTGCTTCTCATGCCATGATTCCAGGCGAAAAAAAAGGCAAGGAGAAGGAGGGAGGGAGGGAAGAAAGACTCAAAACAAGGGAAAGGAGGAGAAGTCAGCGCACTGCACCTTAGTTGCACAGGAGGATCGAGCGGCACGGTGTTTTGCGCGAACGTAAACGAGACGCGGCGGCGGCGGCGGCGGCGAAGGGCGATTTCACATATATCTGGAGCGGAGAGAAAGGAGGGGAAGGAGGAAGTGAGTGCATTGTTTTGTGTTCGAGGAAGCTTTTTTTGTCGAGGAGGTCCTGCTGAAGCAGGGGACAGGAAAGACCTTTTTTCTGGAAAAAAGTTCCGCTTCGAAAAATAAAAGAAAGTGAACGAAGCCGGCAACAAACAAAGGGGGATCAGACGATTAATGAATTCTCGAATCTTGAACAAAGTGACGAATAATATGGGAACGTATGAATGATGCTGTGACTCACGTGTGCGTCTGAATATTCGATAGGGGAGGGTGGGGCTCGATCAACGGGCAAGAAATCCCAAGAAATTTTGGAAGCATTCCAAGGCACCGATAGATAGCCTGGACTCGATTTCCCCGGGGGACAAAAAAGAAAAAAAATCGACCCCTCTTTGATCTATCGACCGGCGTCAGTGCGTCGCTGGCAGGTATCAAACTGGGGCGGAGGGGGGGCGTTGTTGTCGAGTGACACATACTTTTTCCGCCACTGGTGCCAGCGTCGGGATCGGGTTGGAACATTAGTAGTTGCTCCGCCGCTGTCGGAGGTGACTCACGGAAGGCGTCAGCAGTGTTTGTTGCTTTGGTACCATCGAAAAAAAAAGTGTTGAGTGGAAGTGGACTGAAGAGAGGACGTAAAACCTCCACTTCTCTTCCATTTCAAGGTAAGCCCAGACCAATTTCTGTCTTTTCCATCCTTAATTCTGTTTGTTTCGCGCCGCGGGCGTCGTTTGCGACCTTCCCAAATACGCCTTTTTTTCAAAAAGAAAAAAAGGGACCGAAACCGCAGCAGGAAAAATTAAAGTGGACAAGGTTGTCTGCCGCCGTTTTGTCTTTTTTCCCGTCTGCTAATATGGTTTCGCATTACATTTCCCCCCAGCACTGAGTACGTAGAACAAGAAGACATAAAAAACGCGCGCGAAAAAGCCTTTTTTGCAATTTAATTTCGCAACGGGCAAAATATTCGGCTGCCGAAAGAGGCAGGCAGAGAAATGGAAGAGGGCGAATTTTGCCACCTCCGCCTTTCCCCCCTCCTTTTCTCGAGTTTTGTACGCAACAAGTACGCAAGACTGCTGCGTAACTCCTCTGACGCCCTCGCTCTTAAGACGTGTTACGTGTAGGAGTTTGCTTTTCTCGTCTGTTTTTCACGCATCATCATATTGGCTTCATTTTTTTCTTGGTACGTACAGTGCATACACACATCCCACGGACCTCCATCCCATAAAGATCAAAATTTCGCAGAAAAGAACGGAGGAAACATATTAGCGACTGCCGTTTCATTTCGCCGTCTGTCAAGTCCCATGATGTAGTGAGCCAGCGCGGCAAAGAGAAAGACAGAGAAAGAGCGTGAAGAGAAAATGGATATTATTATTTGGGTAATTGCAGGAAGCAGCGGAACACATCTTTGCCGGGGTGAGCTGAGAGAAGGAGGGGCAATTTCTAGAAAATGGGTTGGGAGAGAGAGAGTTTGGAAAGATAAGGAAGAAAGTGCACAAAACTTGTCTTAATTACCGGCAAGAAAAAGGTTTTTTCCACAGCCACAGCGCTGCAGAAAAAAGTATTAAATACGTTTTTTTACTTTTTTTTAAAAAAACGGGGAATATAGGCGTTGAGTGTCAGTTTGTTGTTTTGGATTGCGGGAAATGTCAGAAGTGCAACTGGATTGAAGGCCGATGGCTAAAAAAAGACGATGGAAGGGCATCCAATTCTTTTTCTGCTGTTATCATCCGCCCGCACACTCCGACGCAACAAAGCCCCTTTCAACACGAGGAAAAAAAGCAACGTGAGTCAGAAATAAAAGTTTCCTAGGGGAGAAGAGACAGGTTTGCAATTGGCTATGTATGGGGCGCACGAAAAGAAGGTCAAACAATGGCAGGCGCAGGATAAAATTTATTTTTTTGAACATACTAAGTCAGTTCCCGTATGTGGCAAATCTATCGCGTGGGAGTTTTTTCGGCTCGTTAACAGGCAAAAGAGGGAGGGGAAATGTATGTGTTTGTGTATACCATCTTTGGTCGTCTCGAGAGCGGAGTGGGTGGGTGCGCCCCAAAGGGAAAAGGAGGAAGAGCTAGGGCGAGAAAACCAGTGGGGGACAAATTGGCCCGTTTGTTATCACGTTTTGACAAACAAAGCAACGCACGTGCGCCAAATTTAGGGTCCAAATTGCCAAAGACGTCTAGAAAAATGCACCTAGGAAATGGGAAAGAATCTGTCGACAATAAATTTTTTAGGGAGCTAAATTCCCAGTCCTGCAAGGAATCAAATGAAATTTTCCGTCTAGGAAAAACTTTTCAAACAAGCAAAGGCCACGACGGAGGCAAGATTTTTTTTGCTCCGGTTTTCATTCCTCCCCCTCTTTCCTTCCTTGTCTCGCCCTTCGCATTCTCCTCTTTCTTTTTTCCGATTTCGAAATCCCGCACAGTCCCAAATACTGCGGCATTTTTTCACTGGCGGAAAATTTCGAAG
>JAAUXU010002983.1_pt1 | contig 11615 bp, 12 predicted proteins | sample 7278151 | NCBI WGS metagenome assembly JAAUXU01 (sample SAMN14350113, study PRJNA611818) | marine sediment metagenome | isolation source: surface marine sediment (1.8m) | place: French Polynesia: Moorea | collected 2018-08 | reverse complement strand
AGCCTGGCCACCTCCTTCTTGCCACTGTCCGCAAACATCCCGAGGAAGGCCTCTCCTTGGCGGTGCAGGGTGCCATACACCAGAAGGGAGTCGGTTTTCTGATTTGGGGAAATAACATGTTTAGCTGAGTCATACAAATGGTCTTCATGAAGATTACCTGGAAGTTCCTGGGGGCTTGGACCTTTGCAGTGTAGTCTACAGCCCCAAACACGGCATAGTCTGAATTGGGATGATTTTTTTAGGTAAGCTATGAAAACTGTGCTATTAAATAGTGCTTTGTCACTTGTCATGAGGACACCAGACATGTCATTTCCTGTGGATGTCCCCACCACCTTGAGTTTGTACTCTTGCGGGGGATTTGATACAATTCCACAGTGAGTTGCTAGAGGAAAAAGGTATAAAAATGTTGCAGGTAAAAATGATATAATATGATTTATCTTACGGATGCATGGGTCCAGCTCCTTCTTGTTCCACTTGCCAAGAGTTGTGGCTTTCAGATTCTTTGAAGGCTTGCACGTCACCACTGCCTCCTTGTACTATTTGGCAGATGTGATATAAATTTACATTTGTGAATTCACATTAGGTACAGAAACTGGAGTACTTGCTGCTTGGTCTCCTTGTTATAGAATATTCCATGGAGACCACAGGAGTACCTATCATTATAAGGGGAAATAAAGAAGGGTGGGGTTTGATTCCCCTACAAAGTTGTTGCAGTGTATTATAATTTCCCCTTCAGGTATGATGTCATTTCCCCCACACAACTGAAATAAGTCTTTTTTTCACCCGCACCAACACGGCAGTTCCCCTAAACACAAGATAGCATTTCCCCAACATTTTTGGTGATGTCAGTTACCACACACATAAAAACAAGTGGCTACACTTATCAAGTTATCTCTTGGCATTAATTGTTCAAGTTTCAAAGAAGCAAAGAGATGTGCAAACAAAAATATTTGTTGATGAAAAAGAAAGACGGAAAGACACAAAAGAGGCTTTGCAGAAAGAAAAGGTTTCTAACATTCAAGGGGGACTATATCCTGTTCACATCTTACTTTTCCCGCCCAGCCACAGCCACCCACATACTGAGAAAAAAATATATATAAGAAACATGCCATTTTCTAGTGAATTTATCAATGTAAGACCAAGTGTTGAAAACTGACGTGTTGGGAAAATGGCAAATGATATTCTGGGGAAATGACTGCCTTTTGTAGGAGAAATGACGACTCTCCTTTTTGGCTGTTGGGGAATTGCCAACTTAGGTGTGGAGGAATTGCCAACTTTGGAAAAAGTGTGGGGGGATAGACGTGGGGAAAATGAACACTTCATTTTTAGGGGAATTGACACAGTCCCATAAAGAAGACCTTTTTGGATCTTTTTTTTTGATGTACTGTAATTGCTCTTGACCTGACTTGAGAACCAAGTACCCTGGAACTGTCCCAGATCTTGTAACCGTTGGGTGGGACGGGAGGCAGATCAGATGTTGGACACACAGAGTCTTGAGAGAAAGTACATTTTTGATGGCTCAAAGTGCTAACAAAAAATGAACTCAACATACCACTGTTTGTACATGCAAACACTTCCTTTGCCTCAGAGTTGATCAGCTGTGCAAGATGCATGGTATGAAGATGTACTTTACTACTGCAATTTACTCAGGCTCACTTTGTCATCCTTGCCACAGGTGATGGTGAAATTGGTCTTGCTTTTGTTGTGGCTAAGCCAAAACCCTTCCATGCAAGAAAACATGACCTAAAAGAGTTTGCATTTTCCCACACAGTGTTTTCATTATGTTTTATCTTATGGCACACCTGGGTGCCTACAGGAACGAAGTCCCCAAGACCCTGCTTCTTGACTCCCTCAATCATGTTGTCAAACCTCCTTTGTATCATGCCAATGTTGATACCGTCAAAGTGAAAAAGGAATCCCTTTGTCCGACACACAGGAGCTGAGAAGAAAACCAGTCGTAATTTATGTTATTTTGTTGATACTTTTATAGCATATAAAAACTGCAGGAATGATCCTCAATGTCCTGGCTCCACTGGGTTGACCAAAGGCACTCAGTGTTGAGGCTTGTCACATACTTCTTGTCACTTCCCCGGAAGATGATGTACCCTCTCTTGTTGCAAATGTACCTGAGAGACGAATGAATATGTCAGTTATTTTCAAGCGTGAGAAGCACCACCATTACTTTAGCCTTCCGCCATGCTTTGTCATCCCATGTACCGGGCTCCAGTCTCTCTCACCCACCGCAAAAAGTGAGACAGATTCTCCATTCAAGTTGATGTCCTTCCGTGGTGGCCGCGGGCAGTAGGTCTCCCTCACGCAGGAATCATCCTCCCAGCCTGAGAAGGAGCCATTGGTCAGGCAACGCCCATAGTACCTGTGTGAAAACACCATTACATAGACCCTTGATGTCCCACTAATTGTTGGCATAGTGTGCACGTACTGGCTCTTCCTCTTGTCCGATGCCAGAAAGTGAGATGGTTTGCACCTGAGCAGAAGGGGATTCTGTTTTGCTTCATGCCTTTCAAAGATGTGTGATGTGGTGACTACCTTATCTCAAAGGTTTCGTTGATCATCACGATGGTCTTGTTGAGCAGAGAGGTGCCGTTGTAGATTCCGAATGCGTTGTACTTGCTCACTGGTGGGACTTGGCCAATGCAGTACTTTCCTGCGGGTATTCAGTGCATTCAGTGCAACATACTTTTACATGGAGCAATATTTGTTCATAAATTGATTAAAAACTATACAACTTCAGGCGGTATTGTAAAATAACGGCAAATCCATTGCTTTTCCTGTGTGTCATTTTTATCAACTTGATAAAAAACTTTATTCAATGGCCTGCGGCAGGCTATTGGTATGAGAAAATAGAAACTTCATTTCATGGCTTTTACGTAATAAAAAGGGGTCTGTCTCTCTCTTCATTCTGAGCTTAAAAAGGGAGAAGAGATGCATGCTTCCTAAGTCAATTTTGGTAAATCTTTGTTCTCAGTAAAATTTCAAAATGAACAGGGCCCCTTTGAAATGCTTGGTACAGATACGGGTCACACCATAAAAAATATGGCAAACCCAGACTTCATACTTGGACCAGCCATTTAAATAAACAAAGAGTTCATATCCCACTATTATTTCAGAATGGGGTGTGACTCCCCCCCTCCCCTCATAGAAAGCGATGAATATACAAGATGTTATTTTCTCTCAGTATGATTTCACAATGGGATATGATGCCCCAAGCTTTAAAATATTAAGAAGCTTAAAAAAGTTTATTCCATGATAATCCACAACAAGAACATAAGCACAACCATTACTTTTCCTGTCGGCTAAAGCAGGAGGTAATTAACAGCTGTAGGAAAGGCACAAACATTGAATTTTGTTCAAGGAGAAAGTCAGTTTGGAGGTTGTCAACCTTTGGTTTAGTCAGAGGTCTCTTTTTCACACCCTGATGTTTCTTTGGGGTGGTATCCATCACCTACTGACCAGACTTCAGGGTGGGATCTTTCTCTTTGAAATAAATGGTCTTTTTCTCAACAGGAATTTTCTTTGGGTTTGAAATCCCAACTTTGGAACCTTGTTTCTCCCTAAATTTGTATCTTACATTGAGGTAAAAAAATATTGTCAGTGATGTAAGTGACCAGTGACCAAGTCTGCTCTTGTATAAACTATAATGTCGATTGCAAATTCTCTTTTCACCTGGATCCTCAAATATTATTTCAAGTTCATGAATAATGAATCCAAAGACATTGTTTGGACGTCCTGATGTGAGTGGTTGCATAGTCCTGAAATCTATAATGCTTCCAACCATGGGCCCATGGTCACAGATATTTGATTCCGTATTTGTGATTTCATACTGAGACAGGTCAGGAATGTATGTGCAGAGAGCATTTCTAGATGTCTGGTTCAGATGCCCAGCACTGTCATCTCCCACATGGATCCAAAAATTCTGAAAAAGGCTTATCAAGTTTATTTTTTTTAAGCGTCATGGTAATGTGACCGACTGCCTTTTAGGAACAGACAGACAGACAGACATTTGGATTGTGTTGTGCGCTTCACAATATATGGAAAAAGAAAAGCAGTAGTCAAGTTACCGCACACTATGGAAGAGAAAGGAGTAGAAAATACTGTATGTAGCATAGTACATAATGATAATAATACACACACTCAAAAGCAGATGTGACAATTGTTTAGATATTGCCTCTCTCAATCATTTCCTTGATCTTAAGGATTTACATCTAAACTCTAAAGAAGAAATTGTGTAAGGCTACAATTCAAGAGTTCCAATTCAAAAGGATGATAAGAGAAAACATAATGTCTGAAATTGTATAGGAACTAGTGCTTTACCCTTGGACAAAACTCTCCACAATAGCCGTTAAGGAGCCTAATTCCAACAATTTGACGTCCCTTGGAACAAGTTTCATTAATGGTTACAACCATTCCAATCATTGCACCAGCCTGGGAAAACAATGTTTTTGAAAGTTAATATGTACATACACTGGTTTATGTACATCCATTTTCAGGAAAAAAATATGCATTGTGGCAGTCTACTCTGTGAAGCAGTTCTCTTTTTGGTCGTAGCAAATACTAATCCCCTACCCAAAACTTTTTTCATGTGTCTTTAAATATGTGTCATATGGGTCTTCCATAAGGAACTTTTTAGCCAAAAACAATTGGGTATATCTAATACTTCATACGTGAAAAACCTTGTTCTAATGTGGGGTGTGATTGTTTTTTATTTTTTGGCAAAACAAGTAGCTTTTTAAAAAATGTATAATATGAGTTAGCATTAGGTTAAAAATTCACCTTTCCCTTCCCTATACAAGTTTTTAGCAGCGGAATGCAGGTCAAAGGAGTGTGATAGTTGTTCTTGTTCTTGTAGTGGGGGGAAGCAGTTTGTCAGTTCAGGTCCCTTTTAGTCCTACTACCATGCTTCGGCTTTAAAAGTTTGCTTTGGGGTGGGATTCAAGCAGCAAGTGACCACCCACACACCTATACCAAGTCGCCAGAAAAATCTGTGCTATGTTGATGAAAGATGGCATTTTTAGTTTTTGTATTATGTGAAAGGCAATACCCTAGGCTGTTCATATCAAGAAAAAATGTGCACTTTTATCGTGCTCTTCTGAGAGAAAAGGAAAAAACCAAATTCTCAAAATTAAGGGGAGAAAATAAACTTTTTTTGACCCCAGCTTAAGATGGCAATATAGTTTTATGTGCAGAAGGTGGGACTTACAAAAAAAATCTGGAACTAGTTTTCTCATATTTGCCCCATATGAAAAATCTGGCGGTATTTATACAAATTGTTAACCTGGTGATCAAATGGCTGCCTCTTGTTTTTCTGTAAACTGTGGAATACCCTTGATGTCACCAGAATGACACATTACAAAACAAAAAACAAATTTTTACCTATAGTCCACCTTATGAACAGCTTGCATTCTCACAGTATTTAAAAAACAAAGATTTTTTTGCACCTAAATTTGACATAAGCGTACTTTATCACTTGCTGTAAAATCCTTTGGGGCCAAGACCAAAGCAAAAGCACCTGCAAGTAATCATCAGAAGGTGGGCACTGTTCCTTTCCTGTTACATTATAAGTGTTTAAAAATCCGGGGGAAATCTTACTCGTGATCTCATTTTAAATTTGAACCAGAAAATTTTTGTTAGTAGCCATTTACCCCTACTAAAAAATAACATTTCGATCTTGCCAGTGTCTAGATTGTCACTGCAAGGAGAGAGTGAGACAGAGCGCTCTTACGCTTTCCATTTCTTGTCTCGACTGATTGATTTGACTGAACAGAAAAATATATCTTTTGTATCGTACTTCCTCTCTTACCGCGAACCTCACTATACACAATATGGCGTCATAGAACTTCTCTGACAGGCTGGAATGAGTCAAGGGGTCGACCGGCCTGGACAGGTTGCTGTCGAGTGCATTGGCGCCCTCGCAGTGACTGTGGTGATGGTGTGGGCAATGGTCCACATCGTTGCGGTGTGCTAGGGTGCGCTACAGTGGTGGCCAAAGAGGTGTACATGATCGGGCTCGGTCTGGCTCTCCTTGCTGGCGTCGCCTTTGTACACCTGTGAGACATGGCAGCGGCTGCCCTACAGCAGGCCACTGCCGCGGCCAACGGCTACCACGGCAGTGCTATTCGTCGCTGCAACGAGGCCAGGCTCATCGCCGAGGCGCTCGACACAAATGAGTCCCATGATGGGATCGCGGAGGTGCAGTAGGCCATCCAGAAGGTCCAGGAGGCTGCGGTCGTGGCCGAGGAGGTGTTTGCTTCTGTCCTCCTCAAGTTGACCAAAGACGACGAGGTGGAGACGTTCAAAGAGAGGGCTGAGACCGTCTGCAACACCACTGTGGAGACCGCGGCGCTGTGCCTGCGGTCCATCGGGTTCGCCGAGGCCCAGTTGTGTGGGCGGCAGCCGCCACACTGGCCGGGCGGCGGCGGCGGCAGCGGCCCCGGTGCCGGGCTGCCTAGTGGAGGCCCTTAAGCCGGGCGTGCTGACGCTCGACACCACCCCCATTGAGGTGAGGGAGTGGAAGAGGAATCTGATCATGTATCTCCGCCTGGATGGACGTCTCGGACCAGCACAGTGTGTTCTTTGGATGCATGCAGTCCGCCGTGGAGGACATGGTCATGCACCATGACAGGTACGAGGACCGGACGGCTGTGCTACCGGCAGAACCCGTGCGCGACGGCAGCTCGCTGGTGGAGTTGTCGGACGAGGAGGAGGTGCCCCTCTTCAACAGGCAACTCGAGTTCTTCCAGATGCGTCAGAGGACCGGTGAGGGGGAGACGGTGGAGCAGTTTGTGGACTTTGTGAAATTGTTGGGCCGGGAGGACCTGATCATGTTCAGGTGCCTCACCGGTGTTGTTGAGGAGTTGTGCCTCCGCTGTGGGGCGAAGGGACACATGGCTGCGGAATATAGCAAGCACAAGGAGGACGTCAACTGTGACTCCTTTGGGCGGCAGGGGTACACGAGCAAGGTGGGTTTAACCAGCTACGAAGAGAAGAGCTCGTCTGCGCCCAAGAAGCGGGATAAGACGCCCGGCCCATCTGTGTGGGTCACGAAAGAGGCCTCTAAGGAGCCGTGGATGACACAGGTTGAGGACGAGGGGGACGCCGACAACATCCACCTCGTGCGGGCGGCGGCCAGCTCCTATAGTTCGACCCTGGTGTTGCTCGCCATGATCAAGCAGGACACCACGAGAACAGTATTGGCTGCCTACATGGTCGCCGGTTGGGGCTCGCCACCACGGCGTCCTCTGCCTGCTTGTACACGGCCAAGGCAAAGGGGCGGATAGAGTGCAGCAGGCAGGCCTCTCTCTACATGAGGGCCCAGACAGCGGACGGTTGCCCGGGGCCCCAGGTTGTGGTTGTGAGGACCTTATCAGCAAGGACCTCACCGACGAGGTGCTAGTGTCTTGGCATGACATTTGTCTGGGGATTTTGTCCACCATGCTCCCGGCCGTGGACGCGGCTCAAGTGAGGAAGGTGGAGTTGGTGGACGGCCTGCGGGAGGAGTTGTTGGGCGATTTTCACGACGTGCTCAGTGATTTCTTGAGCAAAAATATGAGAGTAAAAGGGGAGCTGATGTGTATCTGCTTTGAAGAGGGGGTGTTGTTCTTGATTTTTAGGGTCACCAGGCGCCACCAGATGCTTCTGCACATGAAGGATGAGGCAGACGCCTTGCTTGTGGATCTGGAACAGAAGGGGGTGCTCGGTCGGCTGGAGCGCGACTAGGCGACAAAACATCTCTTCCGAGGCCAGTTTGTCCCCAAGCCCGGGGGCAAGGGGGTAAGGCTGGTCACGGACTACACGCCGATCAATCCATACATTGAGAGTCCGGTGTACCCCTTCCCGTCGCCGGACATCGTCTTCCAGAGCGTTGGGAAGGATTTGAAGTGGTCCGAAGCTGGACGCCTTGCACGGTTACTACAAGATCCCTTTCGCGCCAGAGAGCCAGAAGTTGACAGCGTTTCTCTTGCCTCAGGGGCGGTTCTACTACCGGGAGGCTCCGAAGATCCTCAACCCCAGTGGCGCTCATGGAGTTGCCGGGGGAGGATACGGGGCGTACTGCAACGCTGCCGCGCCCACGGCATCATCCTCAACAAGAAGAAGTTTGAGATTGGACACCACGTCCATTTCGCGGGCTACAATGTCACGGACAAGGGCATCAGGCCGGACCAGGAAAGGCTGGGAGCTATCAGCGAGTTCCCCACCCACCTACTGCGGAGCATCCTTGGCCTCACCAACCAGTTGGGGAACTTCCTTCCCGATTTGGCGGCGGGGGCGGTACAGATGAGAGGCCACCCCAGGAAGCGGATGGCATTGGTCTGCACGCCGGACCATGATAAGCAGTTCGTGACTGTCAAGAAGCTCCTTACGTCGGCCCCTGTTGCACATTACTTTGACCCGCAGCTGGAGTTCAAGCTGCTCACGGACGCCAGAAGGAGCGGGATTGGTTTTGCCTTAATTCAGGAGGGGCCCGACGGCCAAAAGAGGCTTATCACCTGTGGCTTGCGGGGCCTGAACTCATTGGCTGGCTGGTGGGAGCTTTTTGGATTCCCCTCCGTCTTCCAGGCAGTCGGCGGCCCGCAGTTTCGGTGCCAGGAGTTTATGGGGTTCTGCAAAGAGAGGGAGATCGAGTTGGAGACTTGCATCCCATACATTCTGCATTTGAACGGGTTGGCGGAGGCTGCTGTCAAGAACTGCAAGAAACTCTTCCTCAAGTGCATCGCCGGTGGGGAGAACTTCGCCGAGGCCCTGCTCGAGTTTCGTAACTGCCCTCGCCCGGATTGGTACTCGCCGGAGCAGCTCATGTTTGGCCGGCGCTTGCGGTTGGCTCTTCCGGTGGCAGCGGGGGCGTTCGAGCCGGTTTCCATCGGGGCGGCAAATGAGGCGCAAAGAAAAACACATGATGCAGCACTGGCGGAAATTTGAAAAAGCCGTCTGGAAAAATTCCATGACGGGGATGAAGTATGGGTGCAGAATCGGATAACAGGGGCCTGGGACAAGGACACAGATGTGCTGGGACAGCGCAATGGTGGTGCTTCATTCTCCCTTTACTTCCCTGACTCCGAAAAGATCTCTTAGAGAAATGAAAGGTTCCTCTGGATGAAGAAGAGTGGAGGTAAGATTCCCGAAAGTGATGAGAAAAGAAAAATCGTCCCTAATGCGTCCTCTTCTCCCTTGGCAGATCGTGTTTTCCCGTCATTCGACTCCCACCCTCTTTGTCGCAGTGAACAGATTTTGTATTTCGTGCTTGATTTGACGGGACAATTGAAATTATCACCGAAAGGATACGTCAATAAATCATTGATAAAAGTATCCGCACTAGAAGCTTGTACAGTTGTTTCCAAGCAACAGATCAATCTCTCCACGTCCTCCAGAGCCCCGTCGCCCCCTCCGATCACGGTCGTCCCTCCGCTCCCGCTGTCGTCGAAGAAGGTCCCGGTGTGCGCTGAAAGAATAAGAGAAGACTGATCGCTACTCGCAGAAGCTCTCAAGAGTTAATAAGCTTTTTGATGTTAGAAGTAGAGCGCCGGCGGCTTCCACCTCAACTGCGATCCGTTGTGTCGAGAGGCTCTTAAAGGCGCTTTCTTTTCGGAGGTGGGAAAGGTCCTTCCCTCTCCGTTCTCTGACTGAGTAGGAGGGTCATCGGGGTCCGACTCTTCCAGCAATTCAGAGTTTGCATTCATGAGCCCCCTTATTTTCTCATGTTCAAAGAAGTCCAAAATGAGGCGGTGGGGAGTTTTAGATCTCCCACCAGTTCTTAAACTGGACAACTGCATTCTTTCCAGTTTGAGTGCTGGGCACTCTCCCCAGAGGTGTCGGGACGTCTCCTCCGTCTCCCTGCAGAGTTTGCAACTTGACGGGAGGGACTCCCTCCACCTTGACAGGTGACCGGCAAAAAGGCCATGACTTGTCGCCAACTGAGTGAGGGTGGTGAGCTCCTTAGTGCTCATCCCCTTAGTAAATTTTCTGTGCTGTGTTGTCTGTACAGCAAAGAATGTTTTAGCACTTCCACATTGTGGCATCGTTTGCCACCATTGTTGCCACTTACATTCAGCAATTCTTTTTATTTCTTTTTTTAATTTTTCTCCCAGTCCGGGCGAGGGCAGGAGACGAAAGTTGTACTGTGACAGAGTTTTCCTTCGCCATCCCATCCGCCACTTCGTTACCTGTTACGCCTGAGTGTCCACGAACCCATGCCATTTCTATTTGGCACATGAGTTTTGCTGACACCAACAGTTCAATTGTTTCTTCCACCAGCCTGCTGGTGGGCTTTAGAGAGAAGATGGACTGCAGGGCAGACTGCGAGTCTGTCCACGGCTTCACCTTCGTCCCTTTCAATTTATGGGGATTTGAGATCAGCCATAACAGTGCGGCCTGTATGGCTACCACCTCCGCCTGAAAGACAGAGACATCACCGAGGGCACCACCTCCCTACTTGATCACAACATCCCCCCGACTGGCCAAAAAGGCTTAGCTGGTGTTTTTGCTCTTCTTCGAGGCATCCGTAAATATTTGCACCCTCGGTTGTTGGACGCAGTCATTTTGCACCCAATTGTTTTTTCTGCTGCCCACATCAGTAGGAAACTGTGTGGGGCAGTGTTGATTCAGGCAGTCATCTAGCGACCTCTTGTGCCCATTCTCCTTCTTGTCCCCCACCCCATCCCACCTGTCCCGCAGAAGTGGTCGAGTGCGAAATCGGGCTGCTTCCGCCAGGGCACTTATATGGAGACGAATAGGAAGAGTTTCCATTATCATCTCCAGCGCCGCAAGCGGGGTGGACCGGAGTGAGTGAGAAGCTCCCATGAGTCCAAGTCTTTGAACTCTCTTTAGGAGATTATTATTCGTCTGGCTGAGGATGTGGCTCCAGACTAAACAACCGTAGGTTAGTTTTGGGCGAATTATGGCATCAAATATCCACAAGGCCGAGCGGGGTCCAACCCCCACTCTTTACCGACCAAATTTTTGGTCTTATTTAGAAGGTAGGTACATTCACGTACTCTACTTTTTATGTGATCCGTCCAGCTCAGCCTCTTGCTGAAGATGATCCCCAGATAAGTCAGCTTATCCGAGTATTGAAGCTTTCAACCCCACATGTACAATTCTGGAAAGTAATCACGATTTTGGCCACGGTGAAGCATCACTGTGGTTGTCTTATCGGGGTTGAACGTAAGGCCATGATGGTCTCCCTATTCACACACCCTCCTCAGCGCCCGCTCCATTTGCGACGCCATGGTGCTCGGGTCATCTCCGTTAACAATAAGAATCACATCATCTGCGTATCCTATTGCTTTGATGACCTCCCTAGGGAAGGTTGATTACAGGGAATTCATTACTAATTCCAAACCAGCGGCAACAGGATTCCTCCATGCGGGGAGCCAATGGTTGGAATTATTGTATTGTGTGCACCCTGCAGGACCGCCGACACCAGACGGCTGGTCAGTACTTGATTGTACCAGCCAGCAATCATGGCTGGCGAAACAGCAGCGTCAAGAGCCTCCTTCGCAGAGAACTTTATACGGTCAGCAATCGAGGCTGACGGCGAGGGATTTTTACCTGCGGCGAAGCTGTCAGGTCATAGAACGGTGAGAGTTGTTGTTGTTGTTGTT
>JAAUXU010088570.1_pt1 | contig 11617 bp, 16 predicted proteins | sample 7278151 | NCBI WGS metagenome assembly JAAUXU01 (sample SAMN14350113, study PRJNA611818) | marine sediment metagenome | isolation source: surface marine sediment (1.8m) | place: French Polynesia: Moorea | collected 2018-08 | reverse complement strand
TATTAAGCCGTCCCTGTCCACTCCGCCCGCGACCGCGCGTGCCGCGTCGCCCCCCCCCCCCCCAAAGAAACAGCCCGATTTGTGCAGAAAAGTTTTTTGCAACAAACTCAAGTCAGGCTGCAATTTTTGCGCTCTTTTTGTGCGTCGCCCAGAGCCGCGTTTTCCGCTGCGGATTCGCACGAGTTTGGGTGTCACTGAGCCCAAGTTGATGGGAGGGTGGAAGATGGTCACCTCCCCCCCAACAACAGACACCCCGACTCGCACGGCTCCGGCCAGCGCAAACTTGGCTCCAGGGGGTGGGTGGGTGGGGGTAAAATGTCCACTTGGGAGAGGAAAAAAAATAAAGAAGGCACTGCCCAAACTTTTTGCTGTGTGCGTTTGCTTTTCTCTCCTCCTTCCGCCCAAAAAGTTGGGCGCAAATGCGCAATCGGCGCCAACTGAGCCCTTATGATTGTACGAGTGTCTTCCTCAACGGTGATGACTTTTTTTGTGCGGGAAGCCTAAAAAAGATCTTTGTTTGGGCGTCGAAAGCGCAAATTCTGCCCAAAACTTGGTGGGCGGCGAAAAGAAGAAGAAATTGGGTCCATTGATGATCCCGAACAGGGTGGAAGTCGAAGATTTTGCGCGTTAGGATAGAGGGAGGTAGGGTTAACAAAAGAACAGCGTTTCTGAATGATTTTCTGTTCTGCGCCATTTTTTTAAAAAAAGAAAATGAGTTAAGGTGTTTTTTTTTTCTTTAATCGAAAGAAATAACGAGGCAAAAGTCAAATAAAAAGGACACAAAACGCATGTTTCTCAAACTTGGATAAAGGGGGGGGGACGGTGCAGAGACGAGAAGGGGGGTGATTTCTTCTTCCTTTCTTCTTCTTCTTCTTCTTCAAAAAAAAAACACAATTCGTATTAAATGCAACACATATAATAGGCACGGTTTACACGAGGAGAGAGAAAGAAAAGGTCTGTTGCTCTTGCTGTTATATACGAAGGGATGGGGTGTCAAAGTGGGGGGGTGGGGGTTCGTATAGCAGCAGCAATCACGTATTACTGTTGTCAACAACTCATTCTCCGCCGACACTCTGCGGTCCCCCCACCCCTGCGCGCAATGATGGATGCAATAATGAAAAAAAAGTGGCACATGAAAACAAGTGGGGGTACTTGATTTTTTTTTCCAGGGGGAAAAGGGAGGAAGGGTTGTTCTTCATACTTCAAAAAGTCCGTTTTCTTCGTGTTATGTGTGTATGTGTATATGTGTGTGTGTGTATGTGTGTTTTGGTCACCTAAAGAGTCTTGATATTCCTTAATATTCTCTTCACCCCCTCCCCACGGGGGGGTAAAGTTCCCCTCCCTCTTCAGGGGGGCACGAGCAAAAAAAAAAGAGCACAAAGAGAGCGTTTTTTTTCTTCTCTTTCTTCTCAAGATGCGCGTAAAAAAGTTGTTTTTGTTGAATTCTTCTCTCTTTTTGGACATTTCCTTCGTTGCCCCCTTGTGTTGCTTCTTCTGGAGGAAAGGGTTAAACTGTGGCAGGTGGAGGAGGTGCGTGATTAAAATGATGGCGGCCACTAAGATTTTTTGGCAGTTGGGATCTCGAGCTCTTTGCTGAAGCTTTCTTCAAAATTGCTCTCACTTTTCGCACTGATTCTGCAATTCTTATTCTCCGTATTATAAAAGGTTCTTTTCTTCTCTCTGCTTTAAACGCTGGATTTCCCTTCACGCTCGAAGCTTCGCAGCAGGGGGGAGGGGTTGAAGGGGGCGTGGGTGGGTGGGTGGGTGTGTCTCGAAGCTTCTTCCACGAGGAGTGCGATCATTTCACAGATGGTTTTGAAGAGGGATTCAGGCAAGGACGAGAGCTACAGAACAGGTAGCAGGCTTAAAGGCCCCACTTCCCCCTTAAAAATCTTCATTTGCTTTTTTTTCTCTGTTTTCTTTCTTTCTTCGTGTCGTTTTAGTTCCAGATCTTGAGGAAGCTGTCCCAGGATCCCGTGCAGACCGCCATTCCGTCCTCAGTCACCCCCAGACAGCTGACGCGGTTGTCGTGACCAGCGAGGACGCCTGCAACGACAACGACACACACATGTTAGCCACTGATCCAGCCTGCCACGCCCACACAGGGTGCACCAAAAGGAGTGTGTCTGCTGGGGTCTCTGCTGTGGATGGGGAGACGCCACAGGTGGAAAGTATCACACCAGGCCATGAGAAAACGAAGGTCACTACGTCATCTGGAGTGTCAGCGCGTGTCCTGAAGGGTGTGACGCCCTCTGGACCAACATCATGCCGTCCCCTCCAAGTCACGGTGTCCCAGTGTCTAGACGTGTCCTGGCACTGTCACAAACGTCTGTTAAATTGTCACAAAAAGTGTCAGGACGCGTGTTCTGGAGTGTCACCATGTCTGCTCAAGTTCCCTGGAACCTCACATCATCGTGAACAATGTTGTGATGCTCCAGGCACTATGACAACGTCATGGTGTCCTCCGTCACGTCCTCCAAGACTGCTCTGAGCTTCCGCCAGGTCAGTCGCGTGGGACACGTGGAACTGGACCACCTGACAACAGCTCCTGCATCTTTGTCCGTGACCGTGAACAGGTCAAGCGTGACTCGCCGGGTGCGATCAGCGGAATCCCCCTTAAGGTTGCAGAACATGAAAATCCCGGTCTCTGAATCGCGACACCGGATGTGAAGCACCCGGTATCAAGTCGACGGTGCCCAAGCAGACACAAGTGAGTTGAAGCTCAGATCAAGGGGAGGAGGAAACCCCTGACTCAGCATTGATGAATGTTAGCGGTTTAACCCAGTTCAAGCACACTACTTATGGTACACCCTGTAATGGGTACAGTCAGTGCGAGAAAAAACACGACAAGATGCACAAAAAAAGGGTCGAGGTAGCTATGTCAAGTTAAAAGAACAACAAAAATACTGCAGGAATGATGAGGATCCAGAGGAAAGAAGGAGTGAGGAAAAGGTCACGGCCTTTGCTTGGGACTGGCTGGAAAAAGAGTCGTGCAAGTCCCTAAAGACCCGTCTACACAGTTGCAAACACTGTTTAGAAGGGCCTTCGTGCGAGAGCCAAAAGAGCCTTTGGGACATAAAAAAGAGAGAAAACATAGGTCTTAAGGCACGTACACACTATGTAAAACAGCGTACAGGTGCCTGTACAGTTCACTCACAATATCAGACATATACTAATAATGTGTGTGTGGGAGGGGGGGGGGGAACGAGTCTAAAGATGGGGTTAAACAACACTAACTGTAAAATAAAACCCCAACATTTGCTATTTTAAAATTGCATCTCAAGGTCAACATGCAGGAGAGAAACTAGGGCTAACACTAGTTGGAATAACAACAATAATAATTACGATAAACAGACCTCGGAACGTCAGATGAAAAACCTGAGCAATTAAGATGGAAAATTTGAGCAATTTGGCTTCAAACTTATGCAATTTAACGAACGGGGTTGGTTGTTTTTGTTTTTTGTTTTGTTTTAAAAAAAGTCCCCATTTTCAGTTTAGGGATTGTCAGCATTGACCCCAGAAAAGTAGCATTTTCAGGTGTTGAACTTGTTTCTTTTGTGCTTTCACCTAAAATTCCGAGATCTCAGGCCAATACTAGGTAAACAGATGCACTCAGATTCGACAAACGAGGTGCTTTTTTGCCGATGAGAACAGACACACTTTATAGAAAGTGTGAGTGCGCCCTTGAAAAACCGTGTGTACAAATATATGTATATACATGAGAAGAACTGAAAGCAAACATGAACGTGTGTTTGTGTGTGCGTGCACATCTCTGGAGCTGCTCCTACTCCTCTCCCTACCGGCTCTCTCGACTCTCAGGGTGTCCCACACGTTCACGTTGAAGTCGTCGTAGCCCGCCATCAGGAGGCGGCCCGACTTGGAGAAGGCCACCGAGGTCACGCCACAGATGATGTTGTCGTGAGAGTACTGTGCGAGCTCCTGGTCAGCCCGGATGTCGTACAGCTTCACCGTGGCGTCGTCCGAGCCCGTGCAGAAGGCCGTGCCTTGCGGAAAGAACTGCAGTGGGGGGGCGAGGAGGTCAACGAGGTCAGCGAGGTCAAGAAGGAGAGCAAGGAAGAAAGGAAGGAAGAGAAAAAAGACATTAGACACATGGAGAGAAAGTTTGCTCTGAGACCTGCACGCTCTGCTAGCAGCGAGTCCCAGACGTTGCAGTTGAAGTCGTCGTAACCGGCCAGCAGGAGGCGGCCGGACTTGGAGAAGGCCACGGACGTGATGCCGCAGATGATGTTATCGTGCGAGTACATGGCCAGCTCCTGGTCGGCGCGGATGTCGAACAGGCGGCAGCTGGCGTCGTCGGACCCGGTGCAGAAGGCATTGCCTTGCGGAAAGAACTGCACAAGCCCGGGAGGGAGGGAAAAGGGTTAGATAATGGACCTTGATAAAAAGAAACTTGTACAAAGGCAGCAACAGTTTAAAAAAATAATAAAAAAGGCCAGTCCCTCCGGTCCTGGAAATCACTAGAAAGTTATCGCATGATCCATAATATAGCTTGCAAGGTGATCCACAAAGGCAAAGTGGTTGCTGCTGGCAAACCTGGGCTACAAAGCCGAGCTCGACTTAAGGATAATAGTGATTCTCATTGTTTCAGGTGCTGCCAGACGTATATCTGCTGGTTGTGGATTGTTCTCTAAGTCAAAACAGACTTTAATTTTCTTTGACTTTAAATGCTCGTCCAGTGTTGCCGCTGAGAAAAGTCCTAAATGTGGATCACCCTGTACTGCACAACGGTGACGAGGCTGAATAGAGGATACTCACAGTCACAGCGTTGATGTCGCTTTCATGGCCAGGGAAGGTCTGCTTGCACAAGCCTTCGCGAATGTCCCACAGCTGCAACGAGAAGTAAGAGTATTGACACGGCCGTGGACAGCGTGACCGGCGGCGAACAGACCTTTGCCGACGCGTCGCACGCCCCTGACACGAATGACCGGTAGTCCGGCGAGAGCGAGAGTGACATCACGTCGCCCGTGTGGCCGCTGAACGTCTGCGTCTGCTGGCCAGTCTCAATGTCCCACAATGCGCTGGAAAAAGAACAACGTCATCAGCATCGTCACAGACAAAAGTCCAATCTGGACTTGTGACTACAGGGTGATTGATACAAATGACCACGCTCGCTCCAACAGCCCTTGGACAACTTTTTGCAGGGCGATGGCCGGCGATGGGTCCATGGACTGCGACCACTGCTGTCCAGTCGTGACCAACATCTAACCGTCAAGCGAGCGCTTGGACGCAATGTCAATGGACAGACAGTCCTGGACAAAGTCACGAGACTCGTCTCTGTCCACGTCCGTGGACTTGGTCAACATCGGCTCAACCTCGTGACCGTGAAACGAGTATTTTGCAGTCTGCCATTTCAGCCGCGTCAGCACACGCGCACAATATCGAATCATTGATAGTGCACGTGTGAAGTGAGGCCCCCAACCCCAGCCATGCATCAGCAGTCCAAGCATCCAGAGGCCAGCAGCTCCCAAATACCATTGCCTAGCAGCATTACAGCACATGATCTCATGTGGCCCATCCATACATCCACATAGGGTGTGGGCATACACAAAATCTGGCAGCAGCAGCAGCAGCAGCATCGGCAGCTTGAAGCAGCAAGTCTGACTTTTCCTCCATTTTGGCCTCTTCCTTCTTCTGCAACAGCAGTAGCAGCACCACCACCACCACCAGCAGCAGCAGCAGCAGCAGCAGCAGCAGCAGCCCCTGGAGCTATCAATGACGTCATCAAGTGGATGTCCCAGCCCAACCTCTGCTTTCCAACCACGCTCAGGGAGCAGCAGCTTTCTCAACTCTCAAGTGTCTATTTCGATCTGGAGAGAGCGAGAGCGAGAGCAAAGCAACGTATCTGTTGCTTTTTCTTCCTTTGACTAGGTAATATAAGCCACAGTGAGAGAACAAACGCCTTTCCACCGTCCCTCCCCCTATTTTTATTATGGGGAAAGCCTCTGCTTCCCCCTTGCCATGTGTCTTCTTTGTAGGGCTTGCAGGGGTTGCAGCTCCTGCTGGCGGCTTTGTACTGGCTACGCACGGACTGATAGATAACACGATGAGTCATGGCCGTCGCTGCCGTCGTCGTCGTCGACGACGACGACGACGACGACGACGACGACGACGACGACGACGACGACGGTCTGCCTAACTTTGCTGCTGCTGCTGCTGCTGCTTGTGCTGCTGTAGCAAGCCAAGCTTTGTCTGTCACTGCGTCTGGTCTCTCTCTGGAATGGACGAGGGAGGGGGGATCGATGGAGTAAAAACTGCTGCTGTCGAGCCATTTATTTCGCGGCTATCTCATATTAGGGCAGCTCAGAAGGTTCTCCCTACCTTTTTTTCTTTTTCCCTGCCCGGTATTGGCGTTGCCAAAGAGACTGCAAGAAATTCATCCATATGCAGCGGCCAAACCGACGCGTTGGGACGGGGGTGAGCACACGGGCGGGAGAGGGGGCTTGGAGACCGGCATGGCCGTGGTCAAGGGCGAGGAGCTGAGGCACAGTCACAGATTATGTGTCATGTCAGTAGTGCGCATATTCGAAACAGAAAGCTGACGCTCTTGATACCCATGATTGAACATCTGTTTCAATTCTTTTGTGTGTGCGCATCTATTATATAACGTGCATCAGGGCGCTCAAAGAACTTTCAGTCAATTTTTAATATTGGAGAGGGTACTCATCCTCCTCAAATGTGGCTCACTCGGTCCTGGTTTTCACTTTCAGGCCAAGGGTGGGGGACGACGTGAAGAAGAAGGGGTTGGGGGGTTAGCTGGCGTTTTTCCTCCCCATGTTTGTGTGCACGTCTGACTGTGTACAGTCCTTGGGAGGCCAAAGTAGAGGATGTAATTGCACTTAATATTTTCCAGACGGTTCCTCCATCTGCAAAGTTCGTGTGGCTTCGAGTGTCGAATTTCAGCAGAAAACACTTCTCTCTCTTTGCTTCCACGCGTGCATGCGTGCGTGCGTGCGTGCGTGCGTGCGTGTGTGTGTGTGTGTGTATCGTGCATGCTTGCTTCTTGTGTGTGCAGTTGCAATGAGCGCTGCTGGAGCGAAGTGCAACGATCTGTTCGGCCCAGTTCTCTCTCTCTCTCTCTCCCACGCGCGTGCACGCACGAGATTGTGTTCATGTGTTTGTGTGAAAGAGAGAGAAAGAGGAGGAAGAAGAGAGGTCAATCAAGTCCAACATACGAATTTACGCTGAAAGTTTGTTCTCTCTTTTCTTTGCCAGATCATGAGTCGCCTAAAGAAAAAATTGAGGTCACGACGTTGCTCTCCCAACAGTCGGAAAAAGATGCTTGACAGGTAAGTACTGCCAGTCATTGCTCTGCACCAGGTAATTAAGAGGTGCATGAACTCTTGCATGATACCTGACATATTTTTCTCGGAAAGATCTGTTCCTTTTTTCTTGTTTTTGGCATGGACAATGCGCAGCAGCAGCACTGCGATTTTTCTGTCTTCCAACATTTTTCCGAATATTTCTCGCTAGAAGGAGGAGAAGTCGTCGCCGTCGGAGTCATCGTCGTCGTCGGAGACGACGGTGTAAGAGCACGCGCAAGCCCGGCGGTCACAGGGAGCAGGCCGACTAGGGGCTGTTTTCTTTGGAATTGTTCCAGCCTTCCTTCCAGCTTCTTGCTATTCACTTCCTCCTCGTCTGACGGTGTATTTTCAGACGCAAACTGGGCAAATAGAGGATTGATTCTTATCAGAAGGCGTCATGTTAACCTTACTTTTGAGTGCCTGCCTGCCTACCCGCCTGCCTGCCTGCCTGCCTGCCTGCCTGCTTGCCTGGCTGGCTGGCTGGCTGGCTGGCTGGCTGGCTGGCCGGCTGGCTGGCTGCCGGCCCACCTGCCGGCTAGCGGGCCTGCCGGCCAGCCTGCATGAGTGCATGTGGAGGCAGACGCATTCATATGTCTGCTCGATTGACTGCACTCAAGTGGCCAAATCTGACTGATGGATGTGGTAATGGTGTGTGCATCATCATGCAGAGCTCGCTCGTCTTTGGCTTGCTTAGAGAAAAAGAATTAAAAAAGAAAGGCTTAAGGACAGGTCCAAGATGCATTCTTCTAGCCCTGAAAGCTGACAGATTCTTCGCGGTCTTGACTCGTGCGGACGAAGCAAAAAAAGGGAGTTCCTCATGTTATGGCAAAATGTGTACTCGCAATTCATTGTCATTGTCAATGAAGGTTTCAGCCAAGTCTCTCTCTTTTTTTTTACCTGACTTAATTTATATGAGTGAGTTCTGCGTGTTACCTGTTATGTTTTTGCTTCCAAGTTTTCTAAGCTGTGCAGGCACTGGCTTATAATAATCCAATTTTGCAATGCTCCCACTTGCTACACTTGCTGCATCGTTAAATCCTTGGAGGGGGAAGAGATAAATACTCAGTTAAACACTTGCCGAAACACTTGTGCGCGTGTTAGATAGGTAACACTCGGGGTGGGCATGAATTTCGACTTCATTCTTACATAGTTTCGTTGCGTCGATTATCACAACATTTCCTAAGGCTGCTTTGGCCTAAAAAAATTGATTCTTACATCTATTTTCTTTCCCAAGTGTTCCTTAAGCAAAGAAGTGGGGGAAAGGGAGTTCAAGTGTAAACAGTTGTGTAGACGGAGAGACCAGCAAGCATTTTTGTTGCTCTACAACGCTTAAGGGATATGTTTAGGACCCTTTTAAGTTGCTAGAACGTCCTTAATGAAGCCAATGTGTGTACTTTTAGGAACACAGGAAAGAAGAGAAGAAAAAAAGACTTTCCGCACGGAGACAAACACAGGCAAGAATTTTACCACCTCCCCCCTCCCCCCCGCGGGCTCCCCAAAGACCCTCTCTTCCCCCCCCCCTTCCTTCTTGCTTGCTCCTGCGAAGGTGCCTCACACAGAGTCTTTCCCCTCCTCTCTTTTCTGGGAATGGATGAGCAAAATCGTGTGGATGGAAGAGAAAGCAGCGCTTTCCTTGGCGTCAGATGGCATTGTAAATGAATGTGAAAACGCTGGTCTGGGGCTAAGAGCAACAGGAGAGACAGAGAGAGCAAATTAGTAGGATTCTCCTTGGGTGTAGCGTGTCAAGACATTGGAGGAAAAAAAAAGAGTTGTGACTGATCCAGGAGTTGTTGTTCTCCATGCTCAGCTGCAACGCGTCGAGACTTCTCCGGACGGATGCTAAGAAAGCATCTGTGTGCGAAGTGGGAGAGAGAGGAAGCAAAATGAAAAAAATCTGCAAGTCTTGAGCGCGCACGCCCAAAACGTAAATTGTTTATCCAGGCCTCCGAACTTTGTTGCGGAGAAAGTTTCGCCTGCCAGCAGAATGTCACTGTTATTGGAGCAAACACGTACTAACATACACACTTATAATCACGCTCCACTGGCATGAATTCCTATATTTGGGGCCGATGGAGCACAAGAAGAGGCCGCGCAAAGCAATTTGAAGAAGAGAATTAGGCTGACAAGTGCATAAAAGGTGATGATTACGGCCGTGAAATCCGATTGAGCTACTTAACTGTGGAAAGTTATAATTGAAGTGACCAAGAAAAGGAAGAAGAGGAAGAAAAGGTTGCCGCTGCAGCAGCTGCTGCTGTTGCTGCTGTTGCTGCTGTTGTCACCCTGGATGTGTGGAAATCCTTCTTTAAAATTCTGCGCGTTTTCCTCCTCCTTCTCTCTCATTGGGAATAGTGAAAGATAGACGGAAAGTCTTTCCCGATCCAGTCGGCTGCAGCTTCAGAGTCGAGGCTCCCCCGAGAAGCAGAGGGAGAAGAAACAGAGGAAGAAGAAGAAGAGGAAGAAGAAACAGAGGAAGAAGAAGAAGAAGACGAAGAAGAGGAAGAAGAGGAGGAGGAAGAAGAACAAGAGGAACTGGAGAAACAAGAACAAGAAAAACAAAAAGAAGAAGAGGGAGAAGAAGCCTTCTGACTTCACGCGCTCTCTCTGGAGGTCTTTTACCAGCGGCCAATCCAGGCAGAAAGCTTTTCTCAACGAGCGGCCGCCGGCCGCCGCCAGGCCGCCGCCAGGCCGCTGCCAGGCCGCTGCCCGGCCGCGGCCAGGCCGCCACCGGCCGCCGCTGCCCCCCCCCCCCCCCCAAAAAAAAAATGGGGAGGAAAAGTTTTTTTTTCTCTTCGCGCCTGCCTTTGCCTTCTCCTCCTCCTTTCGTCAATTTGGTGCAGCAGAGGAGCTCTGGACATGCTTTCTTAGTGCGTACGGGGCTCTTTTCCCCTCTACCAATGCTTCGTACTTACGATTCTTCTCTCTTGCTCTCTCCTTGTGTGTGGATGTGTATATATAATGTGTAACGTGTGTGCGAGAGAGAGAGAAAGAGGGCGCAATCAACACACCAGTGAGATGTGCCGGAACCGCCAAGTGCAAAACTGCCGGGGATGGGCGCAATTCAAGCCAAAATGTGTCGATTTTTGTTGCTTTTTCTCCTCTGGCAGTGTTCACTCCGGGTGGCTTCAGTGGCACAATGCGCTATTGTTTATTTTCGTCTGTTCGGGCAGATACAAGAGACATCCCAGGTAGATAGATGTGTCGAGGAACTTGTCAGGAAAGCATCCATTCAATGAGGGACCGACTAGAAGTCGACTTCTTCAGTCCTCGTCCAGAGAGGAAAGTCTTGATAGTTGATAGTGGTGGGTCTGAGATTTTTTTTCTTTCTTTTTTTTGCGCTCATCAGATTTTTCCAACATTTGCCAACGCCCCCAACCCCACCCAAGAGAAAGCCGTTACTGTGAGGTGGGCAACTCGCCCATGGCGACTCTTACATATCTGCTTCTCACTCATGCACAAACTGTCATCGAAAGGTGCAAGAAAAAGACTCCAGTCGAGTCTCTCTTCTGCCATGCAAAAAGACGTCTTCACTCCCCCTCCCCCCTCCCCTGCTGCAATGCATGGACATGAACTTCTCCTCTCTGTACCACCAGACGTGCTGTACTCAGTTTGTGTGACTTCTGCGCAGCCAGCAAAGATGGTTTCGGTCTTGTTGCACTTCCCAACCTCAGCCAGTTCATTGACTCTCCAGCACGAGCGCGCGCGCACACAGGTGGGAAGACGAAGGAGAAGAAGTGGAAGGAGGAGAGAGAGACGGGCTGCGCCCCCTCCGCCGCCGTCGCCGCCTTACAAGAGCACAAATAGACCTGTGGGAGAATCAAAGATATCCGCATTTGTGTGTGAATTTCTGCGCGAAAAAAAAATAAAAATGTTGTCCACACAACAGCCGGAGCCAAGTGATTCTGGCATTGCACGCACATGGCCTCTTGGCATGTTTGCTCTCGCTCGCTCTCTTTGCCCATGGCCATGGAGGGGAGGAGGAGGCATCATTGGCCTTCTTTAATATCTCTGTTCCTGCTGCTGTGGCTGCTGCTGCTGCTGGCGTGCCAAAGTTTGGCATCGGGGGCGAATTTATTGCCGGTAGCGCCCGTCTAATTGAACCAATCGTCACAGCAGGGGGGGATGGGGTGTGTGTCGAGGGTGAAACGAGAGGGGGGGGAGTCACCAATTAATCAGCATCGGAAGCAGCCACCTTTATTTATTGCACCCCTGCACGACGATGGAAGAAAAACAGCGCGCATTCAAGTCAAGTCAGGCTGTCTGTGTCTTTTGGGCGCTTTTTGGGTCGTGAGATTTGG
>JAAUXU010079379.1_pt1 | contig 11619 bp, 15 predicted proteins | sample 7278151 | NCBI WGS metagenome assembly JAAUXU01 (sample SAMN14350113, study PRJNA611818) | marine sediment metagenome | isolation source: surface marine sediment (1.8m) | place: French Polynesia: Moorea | collected 2018-08 | reverse complement strand
TTGGCATTTTTCTGTACAAATTGTTCTAAAATGAAGAACGTACAAAAGCAATCGCATCGTCGAATATTGAGCAATATGCCTCCGCCCCTTCCTAGATCCCCGAAAGGTCAGAAGAGGAAGGAGAGAGAAAGACCGAAAGAGAGGCGGGCAAAAAACAGTTTTATGACTTGGCACGGGCCCACGCTCACTCACACTCGCTTCTCCACTCTCCCTCTTCCCTCGCTGTTTACCGATTATGCATGGACCGCGTCGAGAGAGACAAACACGACGGGGGAGGAGGAGGAACGAGAGAAAAAAGTGCTTTGCCACAACACTTGCAAAGAAAAGAAATAGCCGCCGCCGCAGCCGACATACCGTAGTTAAGCTGAAGTGGGGGAGGGTCGTTTCGTTCGTTTTGCCGAGGAGTTTGACTAATGACGTCGCGAACGGGTCTCTCTCTCTCTCTCTCTCTCTGTTCCTGCGCGGATTATTTGTCAAGAGGAGGAGACATACACCCGACCGACCGACCTACCGGCCACTGTTATACGCTAGTAGGAACACTGGCGGTGGCCTTAGGGAGGAGGAAGAAAAACAACCGCAGTCGGGAAAGTGGATGATCCTCCCCTTCCTCCTCTCGCCTGTCTGTCTCCTCCGTCTCGTCTTTCTTTTCGCTCTCCGTGTGTCGAAAGCACTTCTCAAGTCGGAGGGAGGGAGGGAGGCCTGTGAAGTGTGGCATTAGACCCCCCTCCTCCATTTCGGCTCTTTCCCGCCCCCTTTTCCTCCTCCGCCCGTCGACGGTGCAAACTTTATTCTCTTTGTTGGCTTAAATAGGCCCTCCCCTCCTTTATCCGCCCGCCGACAACTCGACCGCACGGACGAGGGGGAGAGAAGTGAGGGGGGGATCGCGGAAAAGGAAAAGAGGGGAGAAAGAGAGGAGCTCATGCAATGCGGAGAAAGGAAAAGAGGGGCGGAATTCACAGCCGATGAATGCCTTTCCCCACCTCCTCTTTCTGACAGGCATCGTTGCAACCAGCTGCTCTCACAAATGGGATGAGCAGGTGGGAAGAGGTCACTTCAGAAATGCTAAACGCAGCAAAGGAGGGACCTCGTTTTATTCTTCTTATCCCCCTTGCCAGTCGGCAAATCTGGAAGCTTCCCCTTTCCTTCCCTTTCCTTTCTTCGGCTAGCTCCCCTCCCCCTTTCCTGACGTTACTTTGCGGCTTTGTTCCCCCCTCTTTCTCCCCTATCCACCGCTCTCCATAGAAAGGCATTTTTTGCCTCTTTCGCGGCCAGAGGAAGAGAGCAAGAGCGGAAAAGGAGGGGAGGGCCGCCGCCGCCACCTCCAACTCACCCTCTCTTTAGCCATTACACACTCAGCGGCGACGGCGACGGCGGAGAGAGGGGGCCATTGGGTATTCATTTTACATGAGGCAAAAGTAGAGAAGAAGAAGGGGGGGGGGAGTGTGAGCGCAGACGGGTGCCAATTACTCTACAACAGCCACAACACCCCGCCAATGGACGAACGGACGGACGCCCTTCTTGGAAAGAAAGGAAAAAAGGTGCTACAATATGTTTTAGTAGGTATTTTTCTCTCCCTCTTTTCCTCCGCCCTGGGCGCGAATGGGCAAACGGGGGCAAATATCGGGAGAAACGAAAGGAAGAAACGGAGGGGAGCTATTCAATAAATGGTGGTACAGACTACAACCACTGTACAACCGTACGCCATTCCACTCCCTCTCCTTTCACACCGTGCAGACTGCGGCCGCCTCCCTTCCTCCCCCCACTCTACTCGCTCGAAAAGAGCTGGAGGGGGAGGGAAGGCGAAGGGTCCGATGGCGGAGGCGGAGGGGGGAAAGAGGGAGGGAGGCAGGAAAGTTTGCAGGCGGTGTCAGTTTTGGCCGCCTGCGGAGTGAGACAGGGGAGGAAGAAGGCGGAGGAGGAGAGAGAATGTCGTTTAGAAGGGGGGCGAGAAAAAGTTGCTGATCGCTTTGCTCTTTCTTTCCCCCTCCCTTCCCTTTTGCCATAGCACAGGCTTATTTTGTTTCCGCCACTATAGCGTGAAAGGAAGGGGAAGGGAAGAAAACGGGGGTTCTTGTTTCTGACCTTTCTAGGTTTCCATTTTTTCGCTTTTTCGTTCTTCCGGGCGGAAATCAGGAGGAGCTTCCAGATCCAGACTTTATTGCTTGTAGCGAGACGTTGTCTGGACACCAGATCGGCATTCATCAAGGCATACCGGAGAAACGGCAGGGAGGCCGACCGAGAAGGGGAGAGAGATTCCTAGGCACCCCCTCTTCATTTCTTAATGGGCGGCTTGGGGGAAAGGCGAAGGGAGGGAGAAGGAGAGGAGGGGAACGTCTGTGGAGAATAATGCTCTTGCGAAGAAGATGAGAGAGCGAAAAAAGACAAGTTCTTTTTCCTTTTCTTCTTCTTCCCTCTCGTCGCCGGCTGTAAAACCCTCCCTGGTCCAACAGCCCCCATTCCCCCCTCCCTTTCCCCCAGGTCCAGAGCCCGGTGTAACCCTCCCTCCCTCCCTCCCTTAGTCGGGTGCTCGTTATTCTTCTGGGTGATCCCCATCCTCCTCTTCCTCCTCCTCCTCCCTCCCAGAGTGAGTGAGTCGACAGACCCCCCCCCCTCCCCTCCCCTCCCTACAATCTTCCTCTTTTATTCCCCCTCCACCGTCGCCCGCTATCGATTCCCCCCTCCCTCTCCAGTTCCCTCGCCCATTTCTCGACCCCCGCGCGAGGCTCGCCCGCCTCCTCCCTCCGTCCCTCCCTGTGGCCCGGGCCAATGGGAGGGGGCAGAAGGTGAATCTCGCGCCGCCATTGGACGAGTCGCTCGACGCCAGAAATGAACTAGCCTCGCGCAGAGGAGGCGGAAATGAAGCAGGGGCGAACAAAGCTCTCTCTCTCTGCTGCGGGCGGTGTTGGAAGTGGAAGTTGGCGGAGGCGAAAGGAGAAAGACTGGAAAGGCGCTGCTGCCAAAGCGGAGGAGCCGAGAGCGCCCCCATGAAGCAGCAGCAAAGTAGAGAACTGGAGGTGGAAGAGGAGCGCCAGAGAGAAAGACCAGAGAGAAAGAGAGGCTGCTTCTTTGGGTTGGAAGAGGAAGGGGAACGAGGGGAGTCAAAAGACTTATCAGAAGGAGAAATGAAAACGGCACCAGAAAAAGAAGAGGGAGAAGAAAAGGAGGGAGAGCGACGCTTTCCGCCTCTCAACGGCCCGTCAACCGAAAAAAGGGAGGAGGGAATGCGAACACATTTGCGGGCGGGGGGGAAGGAGTGATTGACTTCCGAATTAAGTTGAGGAGAACAGCCGAATGCGGACATTTCGATTATCCAACGAGACAGGAAGAATGCTAACGCACAAACAGGTCTGCTCGCCCTTTCGAGGAAGCAGAATGAAGGCGGAAAAAGTTTCGATCCTACTCCTTCTCGGTTCTTTCTCCTTTCCTCTCTGTTAGTCCGTCTCCTCTTTGCCCCCAGGGAAAAGGGAGAAAGGAAGAGGGAGCGGCGAAAAAGAAAAAAACCCGCCTCCTCTCTTCGATGGAATCGGCTCGTTAATTGCCGGTTAAGCTTGACGGCTCGTAAAATGAGATTTTTCTCCCCTTCTCCCGCTCTCTCTCTCGGGGGACCCCCGCGGCGACCGGCGAAGCGCGGTAGTTAAAAGCGAGGCGGAGAATAATGATCTCGATTTTTTTATTTCCACCTTCTTCTCTTCTTATCGAGGTTTATTGCGAATCTTTCAATCACGAGACACAATGACGATGCCTAAAATAAGATTCATTTCTTGAGTGGCGCGACAAAGGGGGAGGGGGGGAGCCAACCTCAAAAGGCTGGAAGTGGGAAGAGCGCAGTTTAAAAAAAGAAATCTCGCCTACTTTGTAATGATTGCTGTCAGGGGGAAAGGTACCACTGCCCTCTTAGTAGCTGGCAGCTCAATCCTAACCACCGACTTGCACGCGGGTACAAAAAAACGGAACGAGGAGGCAGCAACAATAGCGGTAGTAGCAGTAGTAGGTCCGACGAAGTAATGGTACAGTAGATATGGTCTGACAATGGCTCCTCCTTCGGCGCTGGCAGTGATTTTTTTGCTGGTAGCGCGGAATTCCGGTCCAACGTGGGTTTTTTCTTCTTCCTCTTTACTACATGCTACTACATGTACAGTATAGCTACGAACGCCTTTTCCGTGTCTTCCATTTCTTCTTCTTGATCAATCGCACAGGCCTATTTTCTTCACTGGCTGGTTGTGACGACGTCGCTGTCTGGAGTCTTCTTCATTTTGAGGGAAAGAGCGAGGGCATTCTGGGATTGCCGGGCAGACCTACGTGAAAGTGGGGGAAAGCTCATATTACCAAAAGTTATTTTTTAAAAGAAAAAAGAAATGTTCACCTGGAAACGATCCGAAGAGACCCGGTGGAGCCCCCGTGGCCGCGCCAGGGGTCCCGGCGGAGTGGGCCGCGGGGGGCATCGCCAGCGAGGGGATCCCGGCCGCCGCTGCCGCCGCTGCCGCCGCGGCAGCAGCCGACGAGAGACTGTTCTGGTGCGCCGGCGCCGGCTGGGGCGGAGCTGGCCGTGACAACGGCGCAGCCGACGGTGGCGCCGGGCGCGCCGGGGCGCCCCCTCCCCTGTGCGGCGACGACGACACCAGGGTGCTGGGAAGCCCGCTGCTTGAGAGGGTGGTGACGCCTCCGCTCCCAGTCCTAGAAGCTGAGGAGAGAGACCCGGCAGAGGGAGGCAGTCTGCTGGAGGAGGGCGAGGAGGAGATGGCGGGCGCGGGCCTGAAGTGTCCGCCCCCGAGCGCCCTCTCCTGCAGCTCCTGCAGTTTGGAGGTGGCGGACAGGTACTGGCTGGCCGCCGCCTGCTGGTGCATCAGGTCCATGAAGGCCATCAACTGCTGTTGATCGGCGACGGCCTGGGCGGCGGCGGCGGCACCAGGGGATCCTGGGGGAAGGGATGGCCCCGATAGGCCGGGGATAAGTCCGGGGATCCCCGGAATCCCTGGGTGGTGGTGACCTGGAGGAAGGATTCCCGGCGGAGCTCCCGGTGGCAGTCCCGCCGAAGAGGAAGACGCGGAGGGCGACGGTCCGACGGTGGGTTTGACCGTGGCAGTGGCGATTCCATGAGCAGGGGGCGGCTGCTGGGAAAGGTGGTGGTGGTCTTTGAACTCTGGCCTGACGCCGATGCCACCTGGCCTAGGAGCTGCCGACGGAGGAACCTTTGCTGCAGCACCAGGGGCCACCAGTGGAAGGGGTTTCGACGACGAGGAAGAACCAGCTGCAGCCTGGCCGTCAGTCGTCTCCTCATCGGATATGTCGGAGTAGGCTGGACTCGCCGGACGGCGGGCGGGGGCAACTCCGCCAGGTACTAGCCCGCCCTGCTGAGCGGAAGCGGCGTTCGCAGGAGGGACGGCACCGTTCTGGAGCCCGAGCTGAGGCTTGTAGAGAGACCCGTTCGGCGGGAACTGTTGCTGGAGGGGCTTTACAACGGCTGTGGCCCGGCCTCCCGGGCTGACCTGCTGCTGTTGCTGCTGTGGAGGCTTGATCAGGTTCAGTCCGGTTCCCGCCGCACTGCTGGCCTGCCCCAAGGTACTCGTGTAGTGATGTGTCTCAGTCTTGATTTGCTGCTGTTGCCCTGCAGCCGCCGCAGCCGCCAACTGCTTCTCTGCCTTCTCCCTGTGCGCCGCCTTCCTCTCCTCCTCGGCCTTCCTCCTCCGCTCCTCCTGCTCCTTGGCCTTCCTCTTCTTGGCCTCGGCCGCCTCGTGCCTCGCCCTCAGCTCATTGTGAGCGAACGAGAGGTGGAACTTGAGCGCGCCCAACCCGGGGAACTTTTTGCAGCATCCTCCCTTTGGGCACTGCACCTCCTTGGGCTTCTTTCCGCCGCCCAGGCCGTTGAAGGCCCCCCGCTTGGCGCTCCCGGCCGCCATTGCCGCCAGCATCATCTCCTCGTCCTCAGCGCCGTCCAGGTTGGAGTTCTCGATGGCGTAGCAGGCCTCCTGAAAGCATTTCCTCTTGCTGCCGCCCCCCTCCTTGGCCAGCGGACTGACGAGGTAGCTCTTCTTTCCGGCGGCGCCGTGGTGACCCTTGTGGCCCTTGTGGCCCTTGCCGGTCTTGACCGGTGGGGTGCGGGCGCGGCCGTTGCGGCCCCCTCGCTTGGAGCCCGTCTTTCCCCTCGACAGCGCGGGGGCCTCCCTGCAGGATCGAGATCGAGAGAAAACAGTATCACAATAAGGGATAGATTGGAACCGAAGATAATCTGCCAGAACTAATTGACCCCTCCCGCACCAAAGCTCCTCCCTCCCATTCCTTTTTTTGTCCGCCTAATGTCCACCCACGGTCCTCCCTCCCCCTCTTCTCTCTTCTCCCGTCTATCCCCTCTTTCCTTTCCCAACCACTCATCTAATCCGTCCGCCGTCAACAGCAAGATATAGTGCCTCCCTCCCTTCCCCCCTGCGAACACCGGCGGATGTCTGGCGCCCCCCGCCACCGCCATTCCGCGGCCGCTCTCCTCCACCTCCCACTTTTTTAGATGCGGTAAAGACAGGGCGACAGAGGAGGAGGAGGAGAAAGATCCATTATGAAAGCGGAATCCCATTCTCCTTCCCCCCCCCATTTGCCTCCGACAGAAATGACGACGTGAGTGGGAGAGAGAGAGAGAAAAGAGACGAAGAGAGCCGACTTCAATAAGTTTGACAGGGACGAAAGACGGCGACGAGGAGGAGAGTTCCCTCCCCTTCCCCCTCTTTCCGATCCTCTTCCCCTCCGCTCGCCACTTCAGTGGAATTCTCGTGAAAGGGGAGAAGAAAGGGAGGGGACTTGAAGGAGGGGCAGGCGAGGAGAAAAGGAAAACCAATACAATCTGCTCCCTCTTGGCTGCCACTCCCTTTATCCTGACTCGCCTTGCCTCTTCCTCCTCCTCCTCCCACCTCTTGCAGTCAGTCGATATATGTCGCCCCCTCCCTTCCCAAACCCCACCTCACCAAGCATCCTCTCACCCTTCCTTTGCTACCCACTTTTCTCCCTCCCCCCTTCCATCCATTCTTGTGAGTCACAGCTTCCTCCTCCTCGTCTCCCTCACCCTTGTACCACCAACCATCCAACCCCTAGCCCAGCAGTCCGTTGGGGAGGGAGAAAGAAGGGCAAAGCTTCCTTTTCCACACGCGCACGCACTCGCACGGATGGAAAAAGCAAAAGGGGGGAGGGAGAAAGACGAAGGAGGGGTGGGAGGCAACATCAGGAGGGAGGAGAAGGGAAGGGAAGGGAGGAGGAGAGGCAGATAAAGGGGGCAACGGGAAAGCAGGGGCAAGATTCGCCAATGTTGATCTTTGCCCTAAAAAGAATTAATCTGCCAAGACTCTCCTAGCTTTTGATATTAAATTAGGGTGGAATTTTTCTACCCAAACCTTCAGCCATTCCTCCCTCTTACCCCAACCTTCGCCTCTCCTCCCTCCTCCTTCTTCCCTCCGGACTTGACAGTCGTTCCCTCCTCCTACCCATCCATCTATCCGTCCCCCACAACTTGCCAAAGGCCTCTTCCTCCTGCTCTTTTCTTATCACGGTTCAAGCGAGTCCCAGCCGCCGCCGAGCGAGGACAAAAAGGGGAAAGAGGGAGGAAGACGTGATTCCCAACTTCTGCCTCCCCCTTTCCCCTGCCACTTGCACACCTCTGCACATTTGGAGATCTAATCCGTAGGACGGCGACGCAGTGCTGCCGGCGGTAGTCTGCGGGAGGGAAATAGGGGAAGAGGTAGCGGCAGGCGGGAGGGAGCAGGGAGCGAGAGAAATGGCTTTACGGTTGCTTTGCCACCGAGCGAGAACGTGTTCCCATAAGGAGGGAAGGGAAAGGGGGGAAGGGGGACTGGCAGAAAAGAGGAAATGGAAGGGCCCCCGACGAGCGCAGAGGGGGGGGGACAGTCATTAGATTAGGCAAGAGGAACGAGAGAGAGAGAGTCGCCGCACGGGGAAAGCGAACCGCTGGAGACCCCGTTTTGGCGGTCGATTTGCGACAACGCCAGGGATCGCGAATTAAATTATGTGCCGCGCCTAACAAGCCCGGCACGGGAGGCGAATGAAGACGACGGCAGGACGGCGGCGAAAGGAGCTCCAAGAACTCCTCCTCCGCTTCCTTCCGAGGCAGAGTTGCGTTACCGCCGAAGTTTCTGAAGTGCAAGGAGGAGGAGGGGGGAGGGAGGGGAGACGACTGAAAGAAGCAGAGGAGGAGAAAGAAGTGGAGGAGGGAGGGCAGAAAAACTTTTCTGGCAACCAACTTCCACTCTTTCCACCTCCTCCCTCCTCCTCCCCCTGCTCTCCCAACAGTGGCCATTGAAGAAGACGAAGTAGCGAGAGGAGCCGAGGGGGGGAAGTGGGGGGGGAGACTTCGTGTGGCGAGGAATGAGGAAGAAGGGACCGAAGGGAGGGAGGGAGAAGCCGGAGCCGATCTTCGACAACATAAAACACGGCAATTTACCCGAGACCAGTGGAGCAAACCGACGGGGGGAGAGGGGAGGGGAAAACGCACTGAACGGTCCATGCGAGCAAAGAGACTAACGTCGTCCCCTCCCCTTTCCTTTTTGTGTGTCTCTAGCAGAAAGTGTGGCCACATCTTCTCCTCGTTCTCCCTCCTCCCCCTTGCTACAAAGTGGCGGGAGTAGGCGAGAAAACTTGCGGGGCAGAGGGAGCTAGTACCACCACCGCCCCTCCCTTCCGGAAATCACGGGCAAAAAAGAGCGTGGCTCCTCCCCTTAACTTCCCTTTTTACACCAGTGGCCAGACAGGGGGAGAAAAGGAAGAAATTACTGCAACTTGAGGAACTCTGGCCGCCGCCGCCGCCGACTCTTTCCTTCCTTCCGACGCAGAGTAAGACCGCCCGCCCCACGCACACAAAGAAGGGGAGGGGGGAAAGAGGCAATGCCGAGGAGGGAAGAAGAGGGGGGGGGGGCGGAAAAAAGGAGATGATACGGTCAGATATGGCGTTTCCACTTCTGCGGCCAGAGGAAGGGAGAAGGGAAAAGAAGAATGGAAGGAGGAGCTCGAGCAAAGCGACCGACCGAAAAGGGGGAGGAAAGAGGTGCAGATAACTTCTACGAAAAGCCAAAGGAAATGTGGGGAAATCTTTGCCATTCAAAGCCTCTTTCTTCCCCCTCCTCATTCAGATGCAAGCGGAGCTTCTTACGACCTTATCTCCCCTCCTTCCCATCCTCCCCCCAAATCCTTCTCCTAACTTTCAACCCACCCACTTGCACACGCCCCTCCCTCCCTCCCACTTCGCAAAGCCCGGATAGGAGAGAGTGAGAAAGGAAGGAGAGGCGAGCAATGTTTGTCAAAGCTTAAAGGCATTTTCACCGAACATTCATTACTCCAGGACCCTCCTTCCTTGCCACCGAGGGAGACGAGAGAGAGAGAAATGGCTCTGCGGACGACGACGACACGTGCGGAGAGGAGAAGAAGGGGGCAACACTTTGAAAAGAAGGGAGAGAGAAGAGTCTCTTCCTCTTCTTTTAACCCTCATCCTCTCTTTTTTCCGTGAACTCTTTTCTCTCTCTTAGGGAAATGCGAAGGGAGGAGAAGGAGGAGGAAGGGGGCCATGAAAGAGTGTTAGCGACTGCTTGACTTGACTTTCCTCTCTTTTCTACCCCCTTCCCCTTTTTTCCCTCTAGGGAGGAAGCAACGCGGAGAGGAGGAGGAGGAGGCCCGCAGCACGCAAAAAACGGCGGGGGAAGAAGAAGACGGAGGCGACTCGAGCGCCGGAGAAAAGGGGGGCAGAAAAGGGGGCTCTTTTTTCCCCTTTCCCCCTTCTTCTCCGCCTTTCCGTCCTCGACAGGGAAAAAGAAGTGAGGGGAGGCAGCAGGGGAAGAAAATCCCACCATGAGGGAGGAAAGGACGGAGAAGAATGGAAGTAGGGGGCCGGGGAGGAGAGCCAAGTTGTCGGTTCGGCGGACTCCTCCCTTCCACCCCCAAAATAAAATGCGTCGTCGTCGTCCCCACTGCCTCCGACCGACGGGGAGAAAGGAAAGGGGTTATTAGGGGAAAGGATCCCTTTTCCGAGTTGGGGAGAAGGGAGGGGGGCGGTGACTGGTCAGCGGATGGGGTCTGGTCCTCCTTCCTCCTTCCGCGGGGACAAATTTCTTGGCCACTGAAAAGAGATTTCTCCCCCCCTCACGTCTTTTTTTCAGTCTCTTGAATGAAGGGGGGTTCGAGCAGGGGGAGAGGATCAAGTTCCAGGTTGGCCGTGTCCATCGTTCCAAGCAAAGAACTCTTCCTCCTCAGAAAAGAAAAGGAAGGAAGGCATCGCTCGAGCAGCGACCCTTTCTGGTGTTCTGGCGCCTGGTGGTGCCCCTCTGCCCCCTTGCCTTTTCCCTCCACTCACGCACACATATCAGAGGAAGGGGGAAGAGGAGAAGGGGGCTCTCAGACGCTGCGGTAAAGGGAAAAGAAGGGACGGTATCAAGAGATCAATGAGATTCGTCTCACGGCTGCCTCCCCTCCCCCCAACTCCGTCTTGCCTTCTTCCAACTAAGGGGGGAAAGGGCGAAAGGGGGCACTAAAACCTGGGCGGCGAGGCGAAAAAAAGAGGCAGAAGCGCAATAGTGTGAGGAGACAATGAAAAAAAAAATCCCTGTTGTGCTCTCACCTCGGCGGTCCCCATCGGTGGTCGTCCAGGGTGCGGTTGCAGTCCAGGAGCGTTCCCATAAACGTCTTGCCCTTCCAGGTAACATTCAGCACCAGCATGCCTGAAAAAGGAAAAGAAGAACGAGGTAGAGTAAGATGGATGGAGGCACGTACGAAGAAACGCGCAAGAGAAGGGAGCAACGAACGTCTCCCCCATTTTTCTGCTTTCTTCTCCGGCGGCGGGCAGCCTTTGATCACAGCCGGCGCAACGACAACGGCGATATACACAGGAGGACAAAGTCATTTCTGCTGCGGCGTTATATTTTTTCTGGGGGGCCCTCTTGTAGGAGTGCCACTACATTCTTCCGCTGTATGCACCGGACGGGTGGGAGGAAGGCCCCGACGCCGTCGCGAATTATTGTCCCACTTCGTCGACCGCATCGAGGCTCGCGTGTCGAGAGTGATTTGGGATTGAGGGGGTGACGGGCGACCGAGGGCCGAACGGCGTGGCATGGTATCCTGGCCCCCTTTTTTGTGTTTGTCTGCAGCGTGAAGGTGAAATGGAGAAGGGCCGGGTCTTCGTTCCTTCCTTAAAGGTTCGGGTGCCAACTATACAGAAAACTCGCATTCAAGCCCCCTTTCCAATAGTTGAGCATTCTTCCACCCAACAGGTAGCGGGGGAAGTTGCCTCTCAAGTATTCAGAGTGGCCTCCTGCCTTTTTACACCCCCTTCTCCCTCTGCATTCGAGAGAGAGGAAAGAGGAACTGTGTACATTTGCCTCCGAGCCACGAAGGCGATAAGAAAGAAGAGAAAAGGAGGGAGGAGACGGGCGGAGGCGGTGGTGGTTCGCGTATCGACAAAACGATTAATCACACGCAGAGGGCGAGGTATACACAGTAGGAAAGGGAAGGAGGATGACTCTCCGGGCTTCGACTATGGATGGATCGGGTCGTTGTCACCGTTGCTGTTTTGGTCCCTTTTCGGCAAAGGGAAGGGGGGCGGGGAATGATGACAAAACGCAGAGCAGTCGGACGTAAGCG
>JAAUXU010155866.1_pt1 | contig 11620 bp, 21 predicted proteins | sample 7278151 | NCBI WGS metagenome assembly JAAUXU01 (sample SAMN14350113, study PRJNA611818) | marine sediment metagenome | isolation source: surface marine sediment (1.8m) | place: French Polynesia: Moorea | collected 2018-08 | reverse complement strand
CTCCAGCACCAACACCCCGTCCAAGGAGTTGCTGCACAGGAGGGACACCTCCGCGGACTTGCGGTGCAGGTCCTTAGGGGTCAGGTACTCAACCAGGGGCCTGAGAGTAGATACGAACTAATTTGACATTTGACATTGTAAAAACAAAAGCTTTTTTCTTACAATGCTACGTACGTACGTTTGCGGTAGCTACGTACGTACGTTTGCGGTAGTACTGGTCTATGAAAAAATGTGTCCTATATCCAGCAGTATGATTTACAGACGAGGTGTAAAGACAGAATGCTAGCCGCATGCAGGGCAAATTTCTAAAACTGTGAATTATGGCTTTTTTTTTACTCACTTGAGTGAGCTGTCCGGCTCCCCGAACTTTGCCAGCCCGCTCCTTGCGCCCTGCACCACCTCCACCAGCCTCCCCACGGCGTCGTCCTTCTTCTTGTCGCTGTCGTAGGCGATGCCGGAGGAGTTGATCACGCCGCGCACACACTTGTCGATGTCTCCGGACTTTAAAAAAGGAAACAAATTAAAATTACACTATTATAAAACCGGAGCTGGTCTGTTTTCCCCTCCTCACCGCCCAGAACCTCATCCCTGTGCTCTCGGTAGCGTGATAACTCGCCGAAAGTCACAGAGACGAACTACATAAGCTGCTAACTTGCCCCCACATAAATGACAACTTACCTCAAGAAACTGCCAAAATGTCCCCCAAAATCATTACTGGAAAAGACAACTTGCCTCTGTAACATTTGCACTTTCTGACAATAGATTGAAAGGGAAAAGTCAGATTCAGACACAAAGACGAAAATAAATATATTGAATAGACATCTGGCCGACCAGAAGAATGGCAGAGTGGCAAATTATTTTTCCCATTGATGTCTCAGAAGTGACCATCTACACTATGTAGGTCCTCTTATGGTTTTTATAAAGAACCCCACCCCCCATGCCCTCACACCACCACAGCGAAAATTCCTACCCCCACATGTGGCTGAAATCTCCCTCAGCAAATCTCCGGTGAAAAACTAAGAAAAAACCCTGAACCCTACCCATAAAATAGGGGAAAATGACACTATTTCATGATATCTTGCCAAAAAATATATCATTTTAAAAGAGCCAGCAATCATCAACCATCTATATAAAAGTAATAACAGCCAACACATGAGGCCAAAATCTGACCCCGTCCCCCACACCAAAAAACTTCTCACCCTAACTACCTCCCACCATTCACCTCTATAGCCGTGAAATGCATGCCCCGTAATAAAATCTAGATTCGGCCACTTGACAGAGTCAAAAATTGATTTTCGACTTTTTGTCACAATAGAAATTCGTAAAAATGTCTGCCACTGCTTCGCCTGTTTGTCTTTTTATGTGGAAAGGTAAAATCGGTGAGTTGTCATTTTTCTTATGGAGGCCAGTTGTCTTACGGCGAGTTATCATCCTACCGTGCTCTCGTCCGCCTTCGGGGAGACGACGGAGCCGCCGACGCAGTTCTTGGCGATCAAGTCCGACCTGTTTGGGAGTTAAAAATTACTTTCCCTCTCAAAATGGTTGCAAAAGTATATTAGAAAGCATTTTTCCCACCAAAGCTCCTCGTGCGATTGCGATGGCAGCGCCGCGGCCCCCGTCCTCCTCATCCTGCGCAGGTTGAACCTGTACCTGAAGCACCTCCCCAGCAGGTTGCAGATCTCCGTGTCGAACTCGGCAAACTCGTCAGGGACGAAGCTCTTGGGAGGAGGAGGGGGAGCTGGTTTCTTGCCCGCCTTTTCAATATCTTTCGTTTTCTTCTCCTCCTTTTCCTTTTCGTCGTCGTCGTCGACTCCGGAGAACTTCTTCTCGTCGCAGATGGTCACCGTGTCCCCCTCCTTCGTCTTGACCAGGATGCCCTTGTTTTTCTGAATGAATGAACTCAAATTAGGTATCAAGACATTTCCTCTAAATGGTAAATTACCAAGGCTTTGAATATCTCCTTCGACTTTTCCTTTGATATCCCCTGTGCGTCTGCGAAGGACGTCTCCTCCACTCCGTCAAAGTGAGTCAACCGTTTCTCTTCACTCTCCTCGGCCAGGAAACCGGTCGAAGTCTCCACGATGAGGTCCGCCCTGACCAGGCTGGCCCAGAGGTCCAGAGAGCCGAACTTGTCCACAAAGTCCTGCCTCCTCAGCACCCGGAAGCCTTTGCTCAAGTCCTGCAGGCTGGCAAGCTAGACCAAGGAGAGACACACATCATGATGGGGCATATTTTTACATGCTGTTCTTAAAAGGTTTTAATTGATTACCTGTTCAGGATAAAGGCAGACTTTCACTCTGCCTCCTTTCGCTTTCTCTGTATTTTTCTCCTCTTTCTCCTGGTAAAGGACGTCTTTGAACTCCTCCATAATCGCCTTCTGCTTTTCCTCGTCGTCGGCGACTCCCTCCGCCAGCTCCTTGAGGCACCTCCAGTGCTTCTTCTCCTCCAGCTTCTCCTTGACACCGTCCAGGTTGATCACCACAAATTTCTTCTCGTCCTCCTACAAAGATTGTAAGTATATGTAAATGCACCACAGGGAACTATCCTAAGTTCAAGTCCTCGTCGTACCAGGACTCCCGACTCCCTCAGCACTTCCCAGAAGTGCTCCTGGCTCGGCAGGATGTGCTTGAGGTCTTCCGGCTTCACCTTCTCCCCCCTGCGCTCGACCACGAACTTGCTCAGCTCAGTGTAGGAGTTCTCGTAGGGCAGCCGAAGCCGTTGGCAGTCAGCGTCGTGGTGGAGGACGGAGTCGGTCAGGAGACCTGCGGAAAAAAAAATAATTCAAAGACGTAGGAAGACTCCGCGGCTGCGGCAAGGACAGCAGCAGCAACAACAGCAACACACGTTGAAGCAATAGAAGCAACAACAACAATAACGCCAATACCACCAAAAGAAGCAATAGTTAAGCAACAACCAAAGCAGCAGCAATAGAAGCAGCAGCAGCAGCAACAACAACAACAACATTTATTAGAACAATAGCAGCAAAAAGAGCAAAAACGGCAGAAGCATTTCACTAACTACAAGATAATGGACAACTATTGACCTTTTTCCCTGAAGGCCTTGACAATCTTGGCCGCCGCCACCGGGTCCACCCTCTCCGTCTCCAACATCTCCTCGGTGAGCTCAGACCCTGTGAGCTCATCCAGCGATCGGACGAAGGTGCTCAGCAGCTCGATGCAGTCCCGCTTCTGCCCCTCGTACTCGTTCACAAACAAGAAACTCTTTCTGCAGGACAAGGGGTTCGAACCAAATAATAGGAAAGCTGGTTTTTTTCCTTTTGCTCATTTGGTGAATTTCTTACCTCGACTTGTCTGCGTACTTCTGTGCGATGAATGAGGTGGTGGAGCTGAGCGCGGACTGTCGCCTGATCTCCTCCTCGAATCCCTCCCTGGCCCTCAACAGGTGCTCGAACAGCTCAGGGCAGCGAGACCTGTCTTTGGGCCTCCTCGTCCTGATGAGCAGGTGCGCCAGGTAGTAGTGCGCCACAGGGGCCAGGTGCAGATCGTCTTCCACCACCTGCTCCAGCATCTTCTTGGCCCTGGGGCGCTCGGAGGTCTCTTTGTCGATGAACACCTTGGCCAGGGAGATCTTGTGCGCAGACCTGGTCACCTAAAATCCGACATTTGTTAAAGAAAATATTAAACTACGCATCGAAGGAAATTGCTTGGCTCTCACCAGTTCGTACGGGTCCCCCTTCATCTTCTTAAGAAGTGGTTCGATATCCGCTTTGGAGAGCTCACCCGCAAACTTTACGTTGACCTCGTCCAGCCAAAAGGCCCAAGAGTCGAGGGCGTTCTGAAACCATCAAAAAATATTCTTGAACTATTGGCTTTGTACAAAAAAATACCAACAGTACGTAGCATTACCTGCAGGATAATCTTCTTTTCGGCGTCCAGCATCTTCTCCTCCGTCACCAAGCCCGCGAGCCTGCTGTCCAGAGCCTGATATTCCGTCTTGAACTTGGCGTAAAGCTCCTCCTCCGGCTGGGTGCTGTTCTCGAAGGACTTGCGGAGGGACTCGACGTGGTTTGCCTCGCGGAGGTTGCGCTTGATCTTGAGACGCATCACTGCGTCCAGGTTAGTCAGACGAAGCTCCTGAGGGCATTTCGAATATAATGCCCGAAATTTGTGAAAAGTGGTTTTTTTCGAAACATACCGTTTCTCCCCACGAAATTTCCTCCCTGTCAGGAGGAACGCATACGATCTGGAAAGCGAATTACGGGAGATCGAGTTACTTGTTTTGTAAAGTAGTAATTCCATAATCAGGGCTCGGTCTTCACCTGTCCACTTCCTTCCTGTCCTTTCCTTGCAGAGCGACCGAAAGCCTAAATGAGGCTCGCAATCCAAAATTAGCCACAAAATTCAATTTATGTTTCTATTTCTTATACCTGCTCCTCTATCCTGACGCTCTCGGGCATGTACGTGAGGCAGACGTGCAGGCCGCCCTTGGAGCTCATCTCGTCGCCGATCTTGAGGTCGGTGCCGCGCCCGGCCAGGTTGGTGGCCTGCAAGAAAAAAAAGACAGAAAAATAATATTCAATTAAAGAGAATGATTGCAGCTGCTCTTTACCAGGATAATGTTGGGCTCGTTCAGCCGCGACAGAAGCGGCTCGTAGCTGCGTTTGTAGACGTGGACCTGGACCTGAGGAATTTTCGTATAGGTGAAATAGAACATGACGGGGTTTTTTTGAAATCTTATTCCCACGTACCTTTGATTTCTTCTCTGCGAACTTTTCCTCGAACTGTTCCACCTTTGAGACGTTCTCGCAAATTACGAGCACGGGCCTCTCCTCCGCCCTGGCCTCCACGGACTCCGTCACCGCTTTCAGCCACTCCTCCTCAGTGCGGCAGAGGGTGGGAACATCCTCCAGGAATCTTTTTTTACAATACAATTTCACATAAAGAAACTTCGATCTAAATGTTTATCTTCTATACGTACCTGGACTGGACAAATGTGGGGATGACAACGGAGGATACCCTGTAGATGTGCTCCAGGAACTCCCTCTCGCAGAGGGACCCCAGGGTCCCCGAGAGCCCGTAGATGCTCCGCCCGTACCGCTTGAAGAAGGCAACGTTTGAGACGAAGACGGCCTTGAGGCTTTCCGTGGACACCCTGGTGGTGTGCTTCATCTGCAGGAACTGGTGCAGCCCGTTGTTCCACTGGGAGTGATACTGCTCCACGCCCGTCTGGTTGTCCATGATAACCACGTTGGGCTCGCTCCTCAGTGCCACCTCGGACCGGTCCACGTCCACCACGTAGTCGTCGTTGGCGGCCATCACCCTGGCCAGCAGGGCGTTGCGAAGCCACTGCTCGAGGTGGAGCTCGACGAAGCCGAGAAGCTCGGAGGGGATCTCGACCTTTTGATGAAAAAAATTCCATTGTCTCCAGGATTGGGTTTCAGCAATTTATTTGAATTGCAATACCGTTGCTCCTCTCCTAACGCAGTCCTTGAGCAGGCAGAGTATCTTCTTCTTCATCACCTCCGGGATCTTGTCGCATCCGCTGAGCAGGCCTGAACTGGTGGCAGAAATCTCGTCCATCCTGATCAGCTTGCCAGTGGCCCCCTCCACCACCCCGGCCTCCACCAGCTGGCCCCAGACGGAGTCCACGGTGGGTCCCTTCTTCTTCTTTTTGTCATCCTCGGACGCTGACTGCGCCGCCACCAGGCTCTTGAGATCGTCCCTGTGCAGCACCGGGTACATTGAGCTCCTGACGGCGTGCTTGAGCAACCTGGGCAAGCGTTTTAAACAATTAGATTCACTTGAATAATCCAAATAATTATATTGGAAATAATTGTTCTCACTTGAAGACCTCCTCCGACCCGTCTGTGATGTCCCTGCCGTGGACGAGGTTCCAGATGAATGCGAACAGCGACTCTAGGGCGTTCATTCCTGGGATGGCGTGGGAGAGGTACATGATGTTGTGGCCCTTGTCTAACAACATGCTGTCAACCTGAACAAGAAAATAGTATGGGGAGGTAATCGAGAAAACAACCAGGAGCAACAAGATTCCTCTATTTGTCCATTCCCTTTATAAATACGTAAGGGAGAACCAGTTTAAAAAGCACCACCATCGCTCCATCGCTCCATCCAGCATCGAATGGCATTTCACGTGGTCGGCCCCCTCACCCACCCACCTCGTCCACGACGACGCACCCCGCCCTCCTGCTCCCGAAGCCGTTGTCCTCCCCGTAGAACCCGTCCTGCAGCAGGTCCCTCTGGAAGGCGCCCACGTCCCCGTACACGACCTGGCAGGAGGAGTAGGCGTCGCGGCGGTCCTTCATCACGTCGCTGCAGTTGTGGCCGCTGAGGAGGCGGAAGCGGGAGTACAGGGCGCGGTTCTCCTCCGCGTCCCTCGCGGCAAGGATGGGGGAACTATTGAGGGGATAATATTATTGTACAACTGTTACTTCAATTATAATTTGATTTTGTGGGGAATCGCGCCTGGTGACGATGTCGACGTTTTGCCCCTGCAGCGCCTTTACGATGGCAAGGGAGGCGATGATGAGAGACTTGCCCTCACCGGTGGATACCTGAATTACAAAGAGTAGCCTAACAAAGGCAAGTTCATGCAAAATCAGACCCCTCTTACCTGCTCCAGCACTCCCCTCTTCTCATCCCCCTCCCCTCCTCCTTCGAGGAATATGCATAGCGCCAGCAACTGTGTGCTCCTCAGGTGGAAGCCGTGTTCCTGGAAGACGGCGCCGTCCACCGCGGCCAGGGCGTGGCACAAGGAAGACCTTCTTTCCTGAAAGGAAATTTGATATACGTACAATGTCTTGGGATTTCAAAAGAGACGAAGGCCTATATATAATACCGTCTCTGACTCCTTCTTCTTCCCCTTGATCATGTCCGCGGCAACATGCCCGATCTTCCTCGCTTCCCCCTTCCATGCGGCCCTGCCCGCGTCCGCCAAGAAGTGCATCAGGGGGGAGGTGTCCATGAAAGAGTTGAACCGGGTCCACCAGGAGTCCAGGGCGGACTTTTCCTCTCGCAGCTCCACAATACTGTTTACACGAGAAAAATCATTGTTTCTCCCATTATTAAAACAGTTTTGCAAATAATTTCTGTCCTTTGTTGCAGCATGAGCAGGAGCGGTACGATCATCAACAGAAGCAGCGGCATCATCAACAACAGCAGCAGCAGCAGAATTGACAACCACAGCAGAAGCAAGACAACAGCAGCAGAAGCAGAATTGACAACCACAACAGAATCAAGACAACAACAGCAGCAGCAGAATCAACAACAACAGAAAAAGAAGAAGAATCAACAACAACAACAGAAGAAGAATCAACAGCAACAGGAGAAACAGCAGCACCAGGTGCAGCAGCAGCAGCAGCAGATACAACAACAGCAGCGGCGGCGGCAGTAGAAACAACAATTGCAAAGGCGGCAGCAGAAACAACATTATTTTCAGTCTGTTCTTTGTCGTAGCTCACCGATTGACCATGTCTTTGTACACGTCCATCTTCTCCTTGACCCTGTGGTCGTTGTTGTCGTCCCTGGTGATGAGCTCGGCAAGGTCATCAATGTTGCGCTCTCCGGTGGTGAAGGAGTTCTGGGACAAAGTCTCCAGCCACTCGGAACTGGGGGAGTGCTTCAGAACTTTCTGCAAAAGAAGCATCGTCCTTCGAAAGAGAAAGACATTTTAAGTGTTTTCCTTATTTAAACCACCAGTGTCTTCTTGTCCAGCCTCCACTTGTTCCTGTACAGGTTCTGCAGAAGCTCCTTGACGGCGTCCCTCGGAACCCCCTCGCCCTCCTCTTTCTTGTCTGCTGAGGCAGCAGATGCCATGGCGCTCCTCAGTTCGTCGCAGGCCTCCCCACCGTACTTTTGCTCCAGCTCCATGAGGTAGTAGGCGCAGGACTGCACCTCAAGCTCGGTAAGGGCGGGAGACACAGACCAGTCGCTTGACACAGTCAGTAGGCAGTTGATCCATTGGAGGCGGAGGGGCCTAAAAACAAACAAATAAAAGAAATATAAAAACGGATTCAAAAATAAATAAGTATCACCCACCAAGCCGTGAGGTTGAGTCCCTGCAGCTGCCTGGAGATCTCGGCGTCCATGACGAACGTCTGCGATCCCTTGAGGACTAGGTAGACCTCCTCCATCCTGAGCTCTGTCTCCAGCGCATCCTTCTCCGTCGCTGCTGACAGCTTCTGGCTCAGCAGCAGCAGGATATCTCGCTGCTCCAGGTCCTGGTACTTCCTGGGGAAGCGAGCCTGCTCCGAGGACGGGATGGGAAGCTTCTCACTCAGCTGCAGTGCCAGGTAGGCTGGGAGGAAATATCAGGAAGCTTTAAGGTGGGAAGGTAGAAGCAGGAGCACACTGAATACCGACATATTGAACAGCAGCAAGTGCACGTGGAACCACAGCACCAGAGGAACAGAAGCATAAGCAAAGGCAACAAATTCATCCAACAAGAGCACAAACAGACTAGGCACTTACCTGGCAGCCATGCCTGCTGCCTGTGGCATGCGACCATCAGGACAAAGTCAGTGGCGAAGGATGACCGCTGTCCGTCCTCCCCCCCTTTGGCGCCAGACAGGTCCGCCAGCATCCTGACCGCCAGCCAGCGGAACTCGGCCGCCGCCACGTCAAGGCCCTCCACAGACAGGCGACGGCACAGGAGCTCAGACAGCAGGTCGCAGGTGCCGTCCCTCAGGTACTGTTCCAAAACAATGTAGATGTAGTTTTCGATTTTGAAAACTAGCATTTTTTTCTCTCCCTAACCTGCAACTTTGATATGGCCCCCCTGGCCTCCTCGTCCTCCACAGTCTTGAGCATCTCCCCGTACCTCTCGCCCCTCCTCTTGCCCACCCGCTTGGCGGACTCGCGACAGAACCACTCGAGGACGTTCTCGTCATCCTCTGGGGCGGCGGGTTGGGGATCCTCGTCAGGAGGAGGAGCGGGAGCGGCAGAGGAGGCGTCTTCCTCGGACTGTTCGGTCTGCTTTGATGATAATGCTATGTATTTTTCCGCTTTATATCTTGGATAATTGATTGGTAGTTGCCTTGCCTTGTTCGAGTCGCCAGCTCCTCCTCTTGGCCAGCCCATTTTGGGCATCTTCATGTTGGACATGTCAGGCATATTTGGCATGTTGGGCATGTAACGTCGGTATCCCTCATCCTAATAAAATGAATAGAATAATTTGAAGAGATTTCTCGTAACTCAGGAAAATAAGTCTTGTCCTACCTCCTTAGTTTCCTGATCTTGCTTCTCCTCTCTCCCCTGATCGTCCAGCTCCCGTAGGAATCTCCGCATGAGCGCGTAAGCGTCCTCCTGTGCGCGGGACACCTTCTCGGCCTCAAGAAGCACTTTGGTCTTGATGCCGGTGAACTGGGGAAAAAAAGAAACTAAAGTTTAAAAAAAGGCAAAAAGTCACAATCTCCTCACCTTCTTGCTCATCCCTCCCACTCCCATCATCTTGCTCTTGGTCCTCCTGAAGGCTGCCCTGGACCTCTTCCTCCTCCTCTCCCTCTCGCTCTCGGGCGCGCTTCTCTTGGGCTTGGAGTCCTTGGCGGCGGCGGCGGCGGCCTCCTTCTTCTTCGCTTTGTCGAACGATATCTTCTTGTCGTCCGTCGCCTTCTCCTTCTTTTCCTCTTTTCTCTCGGCGGCCTTTTTATCCTCCTTTGACGGCGCATCCTTGGACTTGGACCTGAAGGACATCCTTCGCCTCAGGCTGGACTTCCTCCTCTTCTTCTTCTTCCCTCCTCCTTCTTCCTGCTCTCCTCCGAACCACCTCTTCTTGGTCATCTCGAAGAAGGAGAGATTCTCGTTTTCGCCGGCGCCTCCGTTGACTCCGTTCTGTTCTTCATTTTTGTCATTCTTCTCCTTCTCCTTTTCGGCAGACTTGGTTTCGTTTTCAGGCTTTTCATCCTTGACGACCTGGATGTCATCCGAGTCCTCCTTGCCCTTCTCCTGCTCCTCGTCCTTCTTGGACTTGTTTGCTTCGACTTCCTCGTCAGCCTTCTTCTTCCCAACCTTGTTGCCTCCTCCGCCGTCGTACAGGTTGACGGTCAGCAGGTACCCGACGAGATCCTCCAGGATGTACTCCGACCTGGCCAGCGCCCTCAGGTACTTCTTCCTCCCCTCCTCCTCCTCCGCCCCCGACTCCAGCGGCGTCAGCATCAGCTTGAGCTCCTCCCTGGCCTCCCTCACCGCGCCCCACTTGTACTCCTCGAAGCTGAGCTGCCTCAGCGACTGCAGTTCGGACACGGACTCTGGCAGCTTGGAGGTTAGCGTCAGCAGCAGGTCGTAGAAGGCCTCGGCGCAGTCGATGGCCGCGTTCTGCGTCACCCTGTCCGCTCTCTTCAGAGTGTCGGCGGCCTTCTTCAGGATGAAGAAGACTGCCTTCTTTGATTCCTCCTCCTCCAGAGGCCTGTTTCTGCACCACAGGCCGAGGAGGCGGAGGGCGGGGGCCAGCTCGGAGACGGAGAGGCCACCTTTGACACTGAACTTGGCCAACAATCCCTTGAGGCCGTTGTCGTTGACCCCCGGCGCCTCCTCTTCATTTTTCGCGGCCGTGGCCGCCTTGGGGACGTGCAGATTCACATCTATGCAAGAGAAAGCGATATACGTCATCATTTTTCGTTCGTGGGTCAAAGTTAAAATTGCACTTTTTTTACCCGGCGCCTTCTTTGCCAGCACGTCGTCATCTGCCGGCTGGACCCTGGTGGCGGTGGTGGTGGAAGACGTCTTCTCCTCGGAGTCCTCCTCTTCCTCTGCGATGGCTGCGGCAAGGGAGCCTTGTCGCATGAAGGCGTCTACCTCGTCCTGCTGGAGGGTGATGTCCGCCTGGCGTTCGGCGGCGGCCTGACGCGAGAAAGGAGACCATTTGAAATTGGCAGCAGCAGCAGTAGTAGTAGTGGTAGCGACAGCAACAGCAGCAATAGAAACAGCAATAGCAACAACAGCAGTAGCAGTAGCAACAACAGCAGTAGCAGCAGTAAAAACGACAGCAGCAGCCGAGACAATATGAACATCAGTAGCAACAACTCCAGGAAGTGGGAACAGGAAAAAAAGCAACATCAGCGACTATTACCGCATCACCGCACCTGGAACTCCTGCCTGACCCCCTCCTCCGGCACGTGTGCGCTCCTGACGTTCTGCCTGGAGTGCCTCTCCCTCCTCTCTGCCTCCCTCCCGCTCCTCTGCCGTGTGGCCGGAGGGGGCCAAGCGCCTCCGTTCTCGTCCACGCCCACGTACTTCTTCCTCTTGATGCACCAGGCCCTCCGCTCCGTGAAGGTGGAGGAGTAGTGGAGGGAGAGGCTGTTGTAGTAGACCTTGGGCTCGTAGCTGAAGCCCGGCTCCACCCTGGCGCAGTCCGCACCCTTGCGGCCGTTCTGCCCCCCCCTGCCGGCCTTGCCAGGGGCGCCCTCATCGCCGTTCTTTCCCTTGTTGCTCTGCAGACCAACGTCGGACGCTCCTGGACAGTCCTTACGACTCAGGGGACGAAATTTCTACCAGAAAGACTGATTCGTGATGGATTTGGAAACAATAATTAGTTGGTTTCTTGATATACCAAGTCTCCCGGATAGCCGCCCTCCCCGGCGCAGCCGCCCGAGCCGGCATCCCCTCCTAGCTTCCCCATGGTGCCGTCCTGAGCATGGGCACTAGCG
>JAAUXU010054264.1_pt1 | contig 11620 bp, 10 predicted proteins | sample 7278151 | NCBI WGS metagenome assembly JAAUXU01 (sample SAMN14350113, study PRJNA611818) | marine sediment metagenome | isolation source: surface marine sediment (1.8m) | place: French Polynesia: Moorea | collected 2018-08 | reverse complement strand
TCGTCGTGGTCATCGTGGTCGTCGTGGTCATCGTGGTCGTCGTGGTCATCGTGGTCGTCGTGGTCATCGTGGTCGTCGTGGTCATCGTGGTCGTCGTGGTCATCGTGGTCGCCGTGGTCGTTGTATCAGCAGTAGTGTCCGATGTTGTGATGTCAGTTGGTGGGGGCGGTTCAGAGGTAAATAGTGTCTTCCACCTGAGCAATAACGATATGTTTATAAGCCAAATAGTTCAAAAGTGAGCGTCCTACAAGTGTTTGTGATACTCTGTAGGACACGTTCGGGGTCCCCGTTTTGCTTGAGATCTTTACTTGATTGGTGACGTTGTGGTAGTTGTCGTGGTCGTCGTTGTCTCCTGGACTGCACAACCTGGACAGACCACGGGCTCGATCTCGTACAGGACGTCCAAGCACTCGTCCAGCTGGCAGTAGCACCGATTTAGGTCGTAGGACACCTGGTGGGACAGAGAAAGGATCTATGTAAGTAAGCACATAGTGTATTCATATTCATATGACATAGTACAAAGTGTGTGTGTGTGAGTTTAGGTGTACCCCCGCTGGTATTCTACAATCACATTAATACTAAAAAATTGTCCTTGCCGCCAAGCTCCTGCAGAGACCAGTTATTGGATCCTGGGATGTGGACGTCGTAGTCCCAGTTGTCGTTGTTGTCGTTATCTCAGTCGCCGTTGTCACAGCCGTCGTCGTTTCAGTAGTCGTCTGTACTGTCGTCGCTGTCTGGGAGCTGCAAACGCCGACGGCACTGAAGAGACAAGAGAGAGTCAGAATCTCCCGGGTCATCATGTTGTCATCCCTTGAACGATTGTGTATATAGCACTGATATGTACGTAAAAGTCTGCACGTGTTAATAAAGTCCGTCCATCTTCAATAGATCAATTTTATTGAATCGCTTATTATCCTGTATCGTTCTGCGTTGCACGAGTCCAAGAACGGCTTTCCAAAGTGGCCCCGTTGGTGCAACGCCTGTGTTATGCCCGGTTACAGAGCATTGCCAAGACGACCAAGGCCTGGACGACGCCGACGCTCAAAAACAGGCACCCCGCGCACATTCTAGGGGACTTTTTCATTTTGGGACATGACGACGCTTGACTTTCCTCTTCATCTCCGTTTATTGCTCCATCTCGTTACCATCTGTCCCTGCCATCACTACGAGTCAGTTTTCAAATTCATCTTGAACAACAGCAAAAGATAGTGCACTAATAACGTTGTCTTAAAACTGTGCAAAAGTAGTATCTGCATTATAGGAGGGAGGGTGATTCAGGGGGAACTGGGAATATCTTTTGTGTTCACTTCAGTGACAATCTCAAGCTCTGAATTTAACCCTTTCCACTCAACTACTACGGACTTCATGTGAAGTTATTTTTAACGCCCGCCAAATCACCAGTACTGGAAGAGAGATGAATGTAGGACGCCGAGTGCATAGGGAACATGGAACATGAACATCTTGAACAAGGAGAACATTGAAGCCAGTGAGGAACATCACGCAGCAGGATCCGGGAGTTACCACCAATGGTTTGTGTGAGACATATTTCACAGATGAGTTCGTTTCATCCTCTAAAAAGACCCGAGCGTTTCCTAAAACGTTGCATTCTGAGTTGGTCTTGCAGAACATGGCTTTTAAGTCCTTGTGGTTTGCCTGGTGTTAGAAGTCACTTCACATGGAGAAAATTGAAGTTGTCTGGAAAGGTTAAAAGATGATTCACAAAGAATTCAAGTTGAAGTTGTCGTCAAAGTGAATACGAAGAGTCATTTTTAATCACCCTCATCAAAGGAAGTGATTAACTCATTAACATAGCTAACAAGTTGACAAGGGAAAAGTTAACAAGTTTTCCTTACCAAAGGCAGTCCTCTACGTTGCTACTTTGAACACTCTGTAGACGGTGGTCGAGAAGCCAAAAGCAGAGTGAGAACAGCAGGGTTGTCACCGCACGTACAACTTTAATGCGAAACAAAAGAGAAAAATAAATTCCCTCACAGCTTCTTTCAAACTTTAGAAACGTCTTTGATACAAGTCAGACTGAAATACGTGTGTAATTCTCAGGGTTGAATTGGAACGACGTTGCCAATTGCTGACAGGGCCCCAACTTTGGAGGGTTTTTTTGCACGCTTTTGCACGGCACCAGATAGACCTGGGAGGAAATCCTCCAGGAGTGCAGGATTCCCTTATCAATATTTGGGCAAATGCATCAATTTGATCCCTCAAAAAGCCAAATTTCCCGCCTCTTCCCTCTCCCGTTGGCTTCCTTTTGAGCATTGTAGCACCAAAATGGGCAGCCTTGACATTGAAGCTATGGACTCAACATTGTGCCCAAGGATCACATATGAGGTGATGTCATGCTCTTAGCAATTACTTACGGGAGGGACTGTAAAGGGCGAGGACTATGTGTCTGTGTCTGTGTCCGCGGCCGATTTCCAGCATTTGCGCCAATTCCGAGCGCGTGATGAGCACGCGACGCCCTCGTTTTCCTCGGTCGGACACTTATAGGGCTTTACATTTTGTCCTACCCAAGGAAGTGGGTCAGAGTTAGTTTCATGTACAAGTTTGCCCCACCTCTTATTCATGTGCAAGTTGCTCCGCCGCTGGCCTAAACTTCGATGTCAAGATTCCATATCATTGCCCCGACACGCACCAAACCACAGGCTGGGTCCAAGGGGTCCATGCGGGGAGCTATATGTATATGGTGTGAGGCATCCACAACGTGCCTATGGGCATCGCCCCCTTGCTGTCGGACGAGTCCAATCCGGCGGAGTCAGGCCAGGTCAGCGCCAAATAGTGCAAATTTGCATACAGATGTCGCTTCCTGCGATAACCGCATGCAGATTCGGCCTGACAGACACCCAATGCCACCGGTGCAATTCGAGACACATTTCGTCGTTTAATATTTCCAACAGTTAAAATGTCCTAAAAACAAATATGGCTTCACAAACGTTTAGATCCTTTAAGCCAGCTTAACACAGTGAATAGTAAAGCTTGAGACGTTGCAAATTGACCGAGTTCAATCGTCGAGCTCGAACATTTCCGATATGGATTTTCCTGCTTTAAGGAACTCCTCCTGAGTGATCTTGCCGTCTTCGTTGAGGTCGCACTGACTAAAGAAGTTGTTCACCTTCTCCTCGATCTCGTCGACGCTCAGAGAACTCCCGTGAAGCTTCGACTGCGCAAGGGTGATGCTGAAGGAGACATAGGAGGAAAATGGGGACAGGCACTAATTCATGTGTTGGTACAGCTGACGGCACAGTTTAAAAAGTGCCTCTAAAACCTCTGTTTACCTTAAGTTGAACAACCCTAATTTTACGCAAAGTGTCTGATGTCGTTAAACTGTCTGAAGTCTGTAATGTGCCTGAAATCTCCAAGGTCGGGAGCAATGCTTATATCTGGTCTTGGAGAATGACTTTTTCGTCGCCCAGCAGACTCACCCCAACTCCTCCGCTCACGTATGTAGTACATATCAGTATCGTTGTACGTGTGCAAGGCAGGTATCGAGGTATCGTCCTTGAGAAGTCTGTTTCTGAAAAGGCTGCATTGCGGGCCTGCATGCGAAATTTTATCCCTTTGTGCTAAATTACACTACCGATCATTAAAATGGAGAATGGAGAAAAAAATTTTGCAAACAATTTTTGAATGTCTCTGACTGAGAAGCATAGTGAACTCACGTTCTGACGTTGTCCCGGCTGAGGGCCTTGGTGTTATCCACATCGTAGATCTGAGGGAAGTTGAGTGATCATTTCCGATCAGATTTTTTGGTTCTTTTCAAGTTCCCACCTGAAAGACAATTTTCAGCTTTTCCTTCTCTTCTCCCGCAGCCGAAAGGTGATGGAAGCCGATGATGACTTCCTCGAAGGTCAAGAGGCCGTCCCGGTCCGTGTCCATGACGCGGAAGAGGTGGCGGGCGTAGTCAGTTACGTCGCCGTCTTAAAGCATTCAAAGAACAGAGCAACAGAAGTGAAACGAATATTTTTAATACGAAGCATACGAAAATATATATATTTTATACGAAATTCAGTCTTAGACGACCTAACATAATATGATTGAAATTCCGTAATGAAACATAACTTTTGCTCACACTACCAGACCAGACCAAAGGCAGAAACTGCTGAGTATGGGAAGTGCCAGAAACTTTTAGAAAGCAGTCCTCTTACCCTTGTTTGTGTTCATTCCAGCCACCATCTTGTTGAAGATGCCGATGTTTATCTTCTTCTTCCCTCCCGCCTCCTTCTTGAAGGCCCTGAACGAGGCCGACACCTCCTTGGCGCTCATCCCCGTGGCCGCTTCCACCGAGGAGAACTTCTTCGACCCGCCACAGCCCATTTTTTGCCAATCTTTTGAGTGGTGGTGGACAGAACAACACTGAAGGGATCGAGTAAAAATGTTTCATGCAACAGCAGCTTTGGGGGCAACGCAGGGATGAACCCAGAACCGGTTTGTGCGGGTGCGTGTGGCGGGGGCCTGACGAAGGAGGGGGGCCTGGAGGAGGCCCCGACAGCACCAGAGGAATGCATAAATGAAGATTTCGCAGTGCTGCCCGCGCGCTCACAAAACACGCGCACGCTCGCGCATTAGCATGTTTGTGCACTTCTGGCTTGACACAAATCTCTCACCTGTGCGGACTGCGGCGCGGCCTCCGTCGAGCTCGGCTGTTGTCTCCGACGCTGCCGCTGAAAACGGAACAAAAAAAGTAAATGCTATTAACTTTTATCTCGGACAATTTTGAGTGAGTCTTTTTTTTGGCCAGCTGGAAAAGGAGAAGAAGAGAAGAAAAAGACTCATCCTCGTCTCAAGCTTCTTCTTCAAGGTCTTCTTTCTTCGCTGGCGCGCGCGCGCGCAATTCGACTTTGCCAAAAAAAGATTGCTCTTCAGATGTGCGCGCAGATGCATGAGTGCGCTCGTACACGCGCGCTATTAGCACACAGGTGTGCATAGGTGTGCGCGCGCCTTCATCCTGCGCGGCCGCACCCACACACGTGTGTGTGCGAGTGATGCTGTTGCTCAACTACACACGATACACAAACACACACGCTCGTCAAGTTATCGACCGTGAGAGCAAAAAAGAAAATGCTCATTCAGTGGTCTCCAACACTGCCCACGTCACTGGCTGGACCCTTCCAGGCCGCCTCCGAGTCGTCCTCCTCCGATCACAACCACCCCCCGAGGGTGCCCACTTTTGTGACTCACCCTATGGCGACTCTGTTTATGTGAACACGTACTCAAATAACCCTTTCGCTACTTCCTTTCAGAGGTTTCATTACTGACAAATAAATAACCGCCTCATTTTCTCTGTTCATGAACTCTCTCTGAGTAGTGTGGAGTCCTCAGTCACATCGCTACCGACTAAAAGAAGGTCTTCCTTAGTTTGAGCTCGACCTCCTCCCCAGGGAACCCCCTTCCAGGTGAATCCCCCTCCCCCCGAAGATGAAGACCACTTTTTATGGCAGGTCTCTTCTCTGATCGAATGAACTTTCCTGATTATTTGTCCATTCCTCGTAGTAAAGGGTGGATCAAGGCCTCCCCCTGACTTCTTCTTAGACACTCCGAGCAGTGAAGCCATTTTTGGGCATAAATTTCACTGAACAATCCCCGCCCATTGTTGTCGGCATGGGCAGGGTTTGCTCTGAATCCCCATGCCAAGTTTGGTCCAGATCAGTTCTGCTCGTTCCACTGAGGAGATTCGCCTTTCCAGGACGTCTCTATTATGTCGCAAGTCTTCTATTTTCATTCCAAGCACACATTTCATAAGCTTAGTGTTCGTCATCTCCGTGTCAAGTTTAAGATTACATCATGGCAACACTTTCTGCAAAGGTTCAGGACGCCTGAATTCCATGATCAAACAAGCCTGAATTCCATGGTCAGAGACAGCAGAGGACGAATTAGATGCAGTAGGCGTACTTGCCCAGGTCCTACACCATGAACGTGAAAATGTGCGCTCATTCGTCGACATGAAAGAAGTCAATATTTTTGACACATTTTGACGGTTCTTAGTGACTGAATGACAATCAACTCAATGGCCACTAAGTTGCCACTTAGCTGTGACAGGCTATCTACGTACACGCAGTATCATTATAAACATATCAAACATCTGTGCAGTTGCGCACTATGTTTATTCCTCTGTGACAAATTGACGGCTAAGAATTCACTTGGCTTTAGTCCAGGAACCGTCATTTTACAGTAGAGACCAAAACTGGTAGCGAGTCTTTATTATTATGTGTTTCCCCCCCCAGCCAAATTGGTTTTGTCATGACGGCGGCTGAATGGAGCTTGAGTCGAGAAAGTCAAATACTTCCTTCTGAGCTCACTCCTCAGACTGGTGGTCAAGTCCACTCAGGTGGACTTGGGTCAAGGCGTCGAAATGTTCCGTTGGCAACAGCTGCAAAGTGCCATTACGCGGACAGGTCTCAGCTCATCTATTCATGCAGACAGTTGCTCATGTCCTCGTACAAAGCTCAAATTGCTCTTCTTCGCAGTTGTCTACTTCCTGGACTAAAGTGACACCAGTGGGAGATGGAGAAAGGCATTGCAGGACTTGACAACGCGTGACCTGAGGTCTTCACTCACGCCTTGGCTGTGACCAGGAACAGGTGGACGTGGTGGAAGCTGACAGTCCTCTGGGCAAATACAGTTTTCAAGTATTCAAATCTATTGAATAGCAAACTTCTACGTGAGATCCCAGTGTGCCAGTCACCAGGTCTCGGTCAAATGAGCATATCTTCATCTTGGATCTTCATCTTTTTTAAGCATCCCATGATTATAAAATCGCTTCTACAATATCTATCATTTTTTCCCGACAGGATACAATTTTTACAGTGGAGGCCACTTCTAGTGCCCTCATCAGGGCAAAAGCATGGCTGACTCTGTACGTAAGCGGTTTCAACTGTATCTATGCAGTTTTGACCAAATCCTGGACCAGGAGAAATTGTCACTCAGAGCAGGAAATGACATTCAGCTCGAAGTTAAGAAGCCATCTATATTATTGTTGTTGGAAGGCCAATAATGACACTGCGTCTGGAATTTTGTGGCAATTATATTTTTCTTCCATGAATGATGTTATCATTAACAGTACTAACAGGCCCTCAGTAGAAATATAAATATTGACGACAATTAATAAAGGAACATAATAAAGACAGTTAACCAGTGTTGGCCGTTTTAGACCTCTAATTCTTCAATGCTTGACTCTCTACAAAGAAGTTTAATACAGCACTGACACCCTAGAGCCACAACGACGCAGTGGAATCTTATAACAGCGATATTATATCAATAGCAAAGGCATTATTATTTTGAGGCACATACTTTTTTATTATTATTATTTAAATTTTGATCAGGAGTAAAAATATGGTTACACGAGACTTGCTCTTGCTTTGAGATTCCACTGCACAAGGGACTCGTTCATACGTAAGTAAGCCCTGAATTAGCAGAAGTGTGCAAAGTGTAGTAAAAAGTTTTCAAGCTACATGCTGTAGTGCAGTATTTGATCTGTGGGACAGAGACGCTTGTGTCCCCACTGCTCCTTTTCTTATTCCCCCCTCTCTTGATGTTTCTTTCGGATAGCAATGGTGACACCGGGGGCAAAACAAGTGCTATGCACAGGGTGACCAAGCAATTAAGTTGCACAGGTTTTATCGGCCCAGACCTTTTGAATAAAATATTGAGTATTGAGGTCACACGAACCAGGGTCTGTGACCTTTGGTGGCCTTCGGTGGCCTTCGCGACGAGTTCCACGAGCTCGTCGCGAAGGCCACTTGGCCGCGTTCAACCGCGTCACTGCAGAAGCGGACTTCACGGCCTCCAAGGGTGCGGAATCAGCCCTCCTTAACACTTTGGAGAACCCATTGCATTAAGATCTGGCACAGCTGGCGACCTCGAAATCGTGGAACAGACCTTGCTGGCCACCCTGTACACATCAGAGGAGATTGTTCACCGCGAAAAACGACAGGTTAATAATTAAATATGCATTGGCAGATGAGTTCGTTGTTAAGGGGCAGCTGTGCTGTTGTTATCACTCGCTATTCAATGTCTTGATATCTTCCAGGTGCCTCACGTAGTGCTCATGAGCTTTCTTTGTTCGGGAGGTGCCTGAAAAAGTAGCTCCAATGGCGCACACACAAAAAAATACGTATTTGTTCCTAATCTCACCCGGAGGAACGTGGTAGGAGTGAAAATTTGTCTTCTCCGACTGAAAAATCTCCTCCACGTTGCGGAACTTGGACTTGGGCCTGGGCAACTCACTCCTCTTGCTCCTGTTGACTAATCCGGGAGACTCTGCTGGGGAATTCCACCGGTTCGATGGCAGCTTGCCAGGTTTGAATAGAGCTGAAACAGTCAAGATTCAGTTAAGCCATGACAGCTGACAAGGCCAAAATGACCTCAGCTGGACGTGCGTGGGGTGATCGAGCCTTTTTAGGGCTTCCCGGCTGCTGCTGCTTTTTTAGCCCTGACTCTGTGACAAGTTTGTCCATCCCATGCACACCTACAGTACGTAGACCAGCATGGTGAAGGCTACGTTCATCATACATAACAAACCCGAATTCGGCCTGCTGCCACGTACAGACACAGAATTCTGTAGAATTTTGTGTCAGGAACACGAGCCGTCAGAACGGCTCGATCGCCTCCCCCCATCTTCCCCCTCATGGCCACTGGCGCCATCTCCAGCCCCTCCTGAGCATTCAAGAGCACAACCTTGCCCTTCCTGCCAAATAAACACATGCTCAAGGTCATGCTCCCTATGCTTATACAACTATACTGTGTATTAGGCACTTTTCTCACCCTACTCATTCACCGTCGTGCATTATTTCTTCGAACCTCTCAGAATTATAAGCTGTTGGCGAATAAATAGGGGAGCGAAAAAAAAAAGGATTTTAGAATTTCAAAAATTGTTGGGACCCCTCACATAGGGTTGGTATTTTTAGGAGTGGAGGATTGTTGCAGTGCGGCAGATTATTAGAGCAAATACTGTGTGTTCCTGCCCACATAATATGTCCATTTTAGCGTGCAATACCGTGAATGATGCGCATTTGCAGCATGAATTGTACTGGGGTCAGTATTTGTCTTTTTTACTTCGCACCCCTGAAGTCCTGGTGAAAATCGGTAAGAGAAGCGGTGTATCTAATATAAAGTTAATGAAAATTCAAAGAAAAAGCATCCTTTCCCCTTGCAATCTTGTAGTAAGGGTAAAGGACGGTTTATTTCACCACCATGAGTAATTCCTGCACACATTTTATCTAGCAAAAGACAGCATTGGCATTGCTCTCTTTGGGTTCAGGATTAGGGAACTCCGTGGGGACGTTGACAGATCCGAGCAGCCAGCTCAGAGGTCACGCAGAAATTTCTTAGCCTGCGAAAGTGCCAAACTTCCGTGAATAGTGCTCACAAGAACAATTAATTTTAGGAGCAAATCCGGGTAAAAATCGATAAAATTTGATAGGGCAAACTCAGAAGAAGCCAGAATACCTCAGAAAAAATGAGTAAGAACAGGGGATGCCGAACCTTAAGTATAATATACTATTGTAGAACGTCAGTGTAGACAGATGCCAGGGAGTGACGTTGGACGGGTAGCAGAGGTTGTACAGTACAGTAGTAAATGGCCTTCTCACCCGCTGGCTGCTGCTCCAGAGGAGCGACTACAACTTCTTCGACTTCTTGCTTCTGCTGGACCTCCTCCTCCACGATGTTGGTCGTCCTCGTCTCAACCGTGACCGTCACTAAGTTGTTGCTGGTGCCCTCCTCCCCCGCCGACCCTTTGGGAGGCCACTCCACGCGTTTGCCCTCTACAATGAGCCAACAATGCTCTCAGTCCCAGATGACTTATTGAAACAATCTCACCCTGTTCCTCCTCGTCTTCCTCTCCGTTCTCGCCCTCTTCTTCACTTCCACTGTCCGTGACCTCGACCTCCTCGTAGGAGACGTCCTCGTCCTCGTCCGAGGCCTCCTTCTTCTCAGTCGGCGACTCCATCTTGAGCAGATGAGTCACGTCTACTTTGCATTCACCGTTGCTGCCCAAAAAGAGCAGAAAAAATCTTGGGCAGCCGCCGGTCGAAATGAGCACTAGAAATTAGGCAGGGAGAAAGAGAATTCAGCTTTCCTGCAGCCGCCCCCAGCCCAGCGTCTCGTCTACACAGGGTGACTGAGAAGGACAGGTATATTTGGGCTTGGGTGCATCCAGCGCGTCTGAGAAACTAGCATTCGCAGACTTCTGAGTCACACTGTAGCTCTGTGCTCAGCCAAGTGACTGACCTTTTCCGGCGTGAGGCGAGAAAGTTGCAATAGGAAGTTGCGTGTGCTCGTTGCGCGGATCGCGTGAGACAAAAAAAAGAGTACTGTGATCACAATTCCTTGAGCAGGCTTGGATTCTCCTCCATCGGACACTTTTGGGCGTACACACGACCTGTGCTATTGGAACACGTGGAAACGATGAGGAGATAAATTCTCTCATGGGAGCAAGCTGAATCCCCAAAATGGGCGTGACCGGCTCAATATATGAGTTATTGGGTCAATCTGAGAAACCAAGAAACTATGTTGGGTCAATGTGGGATGGTATAAAGTATACGCTGAAAGGAGAAACTACTTCCGCTAAATGTTTATAAGGAAAAAAACAAAGCAAACTGAAAGAATACCTATATTTCTGTCAGTGTCAAAGACTTCTGAACTTAGATTCGGTTATAGAGACGCTCATGTAGCTGCGTAGCTCAATTGAGTCAAAAGTTATGGTCTGACAAAGTTGACTGAGAGGGAATGAGACATGGTGATCATTTGTTCCAAATTTGGGCCTAAACTTGGTGTCTCTATGATCAAGTACGTTCCCGCGACCCTGATTACCCGAGCGAGACAATCTGAAACTCAAGGTGATCTTAGTTCTAGTTCTCTTAGTAAATATCAGGGTGAGCGTGGCCACTGGGCTCAAGATTGAGTAGACGGACCCTGTCCAGAAGCTGGAAATCAAATGTTTTTAGCTTACCCTAGAGCTTAGACTAAGGCTGAAGACTGTGGCGACAATGTCAGGAGTTCCAAGGGCTGCAAACGAGGGTTAAGATCTTGCTTACGAATGTAATTCTGGCATACCTAGATCAGATTGACATCGAAACGAGACATAGACACTCTAGGGACAGACTATATGTGCGACATGACTGTATGGTTCGTTCCAACCTATATTCTGATGGTACAGCTCACATAGAATGGTCCGGAGGTGTAGTTGTAGAGCACTAGGCAAGGTCACGATTGTGTCTGAGTCTGAGATCGTAAGAGTGAATGAGTCCAAGATGGCGTTGTCCACGAGCGAAGTCGACGTATGTCCGATTGTTTTGATGGTCCTCAAGCAAGTGCCGTCTAGATTAGGGGTAGGAACGAGCCGAGCTCGAGCTCGAAAGCTCACGAGTAGCTCGACTTTTTCCAGGCTCGAGTGTGGCTCGTGCTCGATAATAACAGCTCAAGGGTGGCTCGAGCTCGATAACAGCAAGCTCGAAGGTGAGTCGAGCTCAACAACTTAAGCTTGAGCTTAACCCCAGCAGGCAGCCCCACCGACAGTGGCAGAGAGCAATAGCTATCTATGGAAAGATCAACTTGAAATTTGAATGTTCAGAACGGTTCAGAACATTCAGAGTTCAGACTGTTGTGGTCC
>JAAUXU010005335.1_pt1 | contig 11621 bp, 6 predicted proteins | sample 7278151 | NCBI WGS metagenome assembly JAAUXU01 (sample SAMN14350113, study PRJNA611818) | marine sediment metagenome | isolation source: surface marine sediment (1.8m) | place: French Polynesia: Moorea | collected 2018-08 | reverse complement strand
ATTGGATCGACAGGTAAATATATAAGTGCTGTTTTCCCTTTTTTTTGCAACTGCCAATTTCTTCAAAGGATGCTGAGGTTGGTAGATCGGGAAGACGAGGAAGAGAGGTCCCGTTCAAGAGTTCAAAGAGAAATCATTTACAAGGTGAGAGCAAATCGGCAATTTTTTTTCAAAAAGTACTTGCCTTGGCATGTTTCTCCCAAAAGATGGGGAAGGCTGATTTCCTTTTCCTTCTCATGAACCCAATCCAGAGCGGCTGCAAAATTATCAGGGACCTCGGTGAAATATGATAGCTGTATCGAGCTCGTATTTATTATTATTTTTTTATCATAGGTGGATTTGAAATCGGCGCTGACGGCCAAAGGACGGACAGGAACACCTTCGTTTGCCTGGACGACTTTGCGTTCGAAAACGACGGAAGAGGCAGACCTCCCAAGGCCGATGATCCCTGTCTCGTCTACTCCCTCTCAGTCGACCTAGACTCCACCTTCGAGGCCAACATGACAAAACTGGGTTCAAAAAGAAAAAAATCTCACCATACTGTTGCCATTTAAAGTGCACACATGTGACATATCTCATTGCATATCTCGTGCAGGACAGGGTGCTCCGTCCGCGCCTACTTCGCCTCCTCCTCCTTGATTCCACTTCCTGTCGCCTCGGGGCAGCCCGGGAACCTCCACCTGGAGAGGAAGGCCGTCGTGGCCCCAATGGACCTGTCCGACTTCCGTCCCGGTACCAACGGCAGCGGGCCGATCTTCACCCACTTTTTTCCCAACGAGACCGCCCCCATCAACTTATCTTCGTCCTGCGCGACCACGCTGGAGGAAGAGCTCAGGAAGAACGGACATAAAAAGGAAATTGTCCATGTGCTCAAGGTACATAAGGGAAAAAAACTCTTTTGAGAATTGGCAAGCTTCTTTTTTTTCCAGCTGAGTATGCAAGGATACGAGTTAAGTTTCTTGGAACATCTGCTGGAGCACCTGCCAGGATTCCTCCAGTCCTACGTCCTGCAGATTATCGTCCTGATTTGCAACGTAATCCAACAGTGCATCATGACATGATGGAGGTCAGAGGATTTTTTTCTTATTAGGCCTACGACCCCGCGTCCACTTATCGCCGGCTGCTCTCCTCCTTTCGGGAGTTGTACCGCCTCGGATTCGTCCTGGTTTCTTTTGCGCCCGACTTCTTCAGCCAATTCCAGGAAAAGCCCGGTATGACAAGACAGGGCAGACATTTAATTTCAGATCGTTTCGGTACGCTAAAACCGCACAGGATTCTTCTCCTGCTTTGAACTTGCGTTGAGGAAGACTAGTACCGAATGCGAATTCGGCCCCGGTGGGGTATGAGCAAGCCAAGATCGAACTAACATGCGGTAGACCAAGTCGATAACGATTTTTCATATTCAATTCTTTATTGTTCGCTACATGTTGCGGTATTTTTCGCGTTGCCCAAAAAATACGATTTCTCTTTTTATGTCTACAAAGCGAATATATAAATCCATCGTCTCGGCGAGAAGAGGGAAGTGGGGAATGGAGACATTGTTTTCGGACACAGGCCCTTGTTTTAGGTACAATTCTTTTGCCTTCGGAATAGTCTCCTCTCTTCGTGAATCAGTCGGGGAGGGGTCTTCTTTCCGTATTGCATGCCAAGAACAGGCGCGGTCTCCAATCTATTTTACACTGAAAAGTACGAAGTCTGCCCCTATCCCCACCAACCTAAATTGCAGTGAAACTCCAATGCACCAAAATACGGCACAGCGCCTAATATGGCGAATACGATAGACGATGCGTGTGTGTAGCTATAGTTTGTGATTTGTGGAAACGGTAAAAAGAACATCATGGGTACATCGTGTGGCTTAAGGTACATGAGATTCGGCGAGACAGAGCCAAGCCGATCTGATTGCGGAGAATGCTGAGGCAAGCAGCTCTGTCGCACTTAATTTGTTTTCAGTCTTGAGCGCGTCGCCACAACTGAGCGATCGAAAGGGAAGCACTTCTATGCCAACAAAGTCACTTTGTATACGGTCAAGTTCCGGACGGACGGGGCTGTTTTGTCTACGCGTCCGCCTCGCTGCCCTCCTTCCCGGAGGAGCTCGAGGCGCCCCCCTGCCCGGCGGATGCGGCGGCGCCACCGCCCGACGAGGTCCCCGACTTGCTGTTGTTGTCGGAGGACGAGGCGGAGGACTTCTTGTCGCTGCTGCTGTTGTTGTCGTTCCCGCTGCTCTCGTTGCTGCCAGAGTTGTGCACCGACCGCTCCTTCCTGCGCATCTTCTTGTACCTCCTCTCGAAGATGGCCGCGTCGCGCTTCACCACGGCGTAGCGCTTGCGGAGGGAGTCCATGGCGGCCTGGATCGACTCGATCTTCTGCTTCGAGCCAAGGTTGTCCGGATCTAAAAGAATGGTGAGAATCAGGGTTGTATCGTAAAACATCCAAAGTTGAGATATGTAATACCGAATTTATAGCAACTTTTGTACAAAATCTATACTGAAGTATGAACTCACCGAATGGAACGTAGAACTCCTTGTTCTTGAAAGTTTTGAAGACTTTCTCGTTGAGTGCCTTTAGCTGGTCGTTGTCAAGGCTCTCCAGGTTGGCGAAAGTAGGATCCTTGTTCTCCTCGGACTCGTCAGTCTCGTCGTCGTTGCCACCGCCGCCCTTCCCAAAGCGCCCTCCCGCCCCGGAACCCCTGCCTCCTCGTCCCCCTCCCCTGGCGGCCCCGCGCATCGCCGCCTCCCTCGGCCGCCTTTTGCGCTTAGCCACCGACGACGACGACGACGCGGCCGGCGAGTTCGGGGCCTGGGACTGCTGGGCCTTCTTTTTGGCCGATGCCTTCTTTCCGCCTCCATCCCTTCCGGCGTCAGCCGCGGCCGCGGCCGACTCGACGTCCAGCTTGGAGTCGTCGCTCTCCGCCTTACGGCCGTTAATACTGTCCATATCCACCTCGGAGCTCTCGGCGGGGGACTTGGATCCGTCGCCGGGAGCCCCTGGAGGATGCTTCGGAGACTGAGAGGCGCTGGAATCGTCCATATGGTCGTCGTCCGCGTCCGCTCCGCCGGAGGATGCACCGGCAGCAGGTGGATAGGTCTTCCTGGGCGGCAGTGTGGAGGGAATGGCCGCCGAGGACGAAGAGGACGAAGAGGCCGTCCTGGAAGCCTGAGGGTGCTGCTGTCCGCCTTCTCCACCTCCAACGGACTCTGGCACGGTGGCGAACGGCATCTCCAGCCTGCCTCCTCCAGCGCTGGAACCGGAGTTTCCCTTCGCGGTCTTGCTAGGGGGGCTGGTACCTTCCGTGGAGCCCGACGAAGGATGGACTGGGCTCCCTGGAATGGTCTCTCCGCAAGCCAGGTCAAGCTGGTCATCCTGGTCTTCCTTCTTGGCCTTCTTCGAGGCCGGACGAGTCTTCGGTGATTCCTCTTCTGACTCCTCTTGCTTTCGCTTGAGCAGGGGTGCGACGGCGTCTCCGGAGGCTGCGGCTGCTGCAGCGGCCGACCTCCTTGTCCCGACAGACTTGGAAGCCCCTGCTGGTGCTGGCGGGGCCTCATCCTCGGAGTGAGCGTCCGACTCCGATTCCGACTCCACAATTTCTGAGCTGTTAGGCTTCCTGGGAGTCTTCCTCGTCCTCTTGCCAGCCGAGGATCGCTGCTGCCTGGAGTACGACTTTCCGCCGAAGGAAGACGAGGAGGAACTCTTGCCGCCGTCACCGCTCGGAGAGTGCGACCTCGACTTGGGTCGGACTTCGCCACCCGCTCCCATTTGCTGCACCGCAGGTGACTTCTCGCGAGACTTTTCCCTCTGCTGCACCTGCTGCGACGAGGAAGCTCCGGACCTGGTGCTGCCGCGATCACTTCGCTGGGACGGGGCCGACGAGGACGACAGGCCCTCGACGTTGGAAGTCTTGATGGCGGAGAGGAAGGGGAAGAGCTCGCGCTGTTTTTTGGTCATGTGGAGGAGGGACTTGCCAGAAGAAGTATCGTCACCCTCCTCCTCTTCCTTCTTGACCTCAGAGTCCTCCTTCTTCACGTCCTCATCCTTCGCCTTAACTCCCTCCGCCTTCACATCGACGGCCTCCTCGTCCTCGTTCTTGGCTGCGTCCGAGCCGCTCCCCTCGTCCGAGCCTTTGTCGCCGGACCTGGCCGAACCCCTGGCCGGACGTCCGCTCCTGGTCCTCTTGACGGTCTCGTCCGACGAGGAGGAGTCCGTGGACTCGGACTCCCGCTTGGACGAGTGCTGGCGGCTTGATCTCTCCTCCCCCTTCTTCCCGGAGGACGACGTCGGCGGCGCCGCGCCATGCTGTTGTTTGGCACCTCCGTCTTTTTCTTTTGTCTTCTCGTCGAACGGTTCTGGCTCTTTGAAGGCGTAAGGGTCCGTCTCCTCGCCCGACTCATCCTCGGACTTTTGCTTATTGCCCCGGCGGTCTTTGGCCCTGGATGAAGAGGGTGAGGATGACGCAGCAGCCGCGGCCGCCGCTGAAGACTGCCTCGTGGCTGCCCTCTCTCTGGAGCCGACGCGAGTCGGAGGGCGAGTGGGAGAAGAAGACGGCTCTTCCTTGGCCGCTACAACAGGGGGAGCCTTCTCGTCCTTCTTAGTCCTTTTGGACTTAGACGGGCTGGCAGAGACGCTTTCTTCCTTAGCGGTGTCTACGTCTACATCCTCTGTTTCACTCTCGTCCTTGACATGTTGTCTCTTCCTGGAACTCCTGCGCCCGTGGCCTCCGCCGCTCTCGGCCGCTGTTGAGGCTGGCGTGACGGGAGCCGCGGATCCTGTGCCCGGGAGGGTCTTGTGAAGCCTGGCGCTTTTCCTCACGTCCTCGGTGGACGAGCTGTCCCCGCCGTCCTCACCGCCGCTTTCCTCCGACTCCTTCTTGACAGACGTGCGGCTGCTCTGCCTCTTCAGAGCGGGGGAGCCTGTTCGCGCAGTGTTGGAGGAGCGGGTGGAGGCGGCGGAGGAGGAAGAAGGGGTGGCAGATGTGGTGGAACCGGCCGCGACGCCACTGGAAATGGTGGACGGCGACGCCGGCGCTACGGTTGATGAAGAGGCGCCAACGGAGGATGAAGAAGTTTCTTCGGAGGCCTTGGAAGAAGAAGTCTTGGAAGTCTTGCTTCGGGTTAGCGTCACCTTCTCCTTGGAGGAGACAGCAGGTGTACCCGAGGTGGGCTCCTTCCGGTCCTCCTTCTTTCTGGTGTCTTTTCTAGACGTCTCCGCCTTGCTCTCTTCCGCCTGTTGCTGCTGTGTTTCTGCGGTCGGCTGTTGCTCCTCCCTGTCCTTGCTCCAGGACATGTTGTCGGCGATCTTGGACCTCTTGATCCACTCGTCGTAGCGGGCGTTCCAACCCTGGTAGTGGACCAAGTACCTGGGCCACTTCTCCCCAGGCCTGCCCTGGACCTTGATGACCTTGGCCTCGTAGATGGTGTTGGACTTGTAGAAGACCTTGAGCTTGTCTCCTACGGCTACCACCACCTGCGAAGCAAGGTGCTGCTCCTCCTCCTCCAAGTCTCCCGGTTCCTGCAGCGGCATGGCCGGTTCTTCCTCCGTCTTGCCCTTCTTCTTCACAAACTTTTTCATCTTTCCCTTCGAGCTCTCCCTCCGGTCCCTGTCGCCGCCAGTCTTCGCAGGGCCCTCCGGTTGCGGCGAAGCTGGGAAGAGAGGTGCCGAGGAGGATGAGGAGGAATCTCGTTCCTTCTTCTCCCTGCTGTCGTCCCTTTGGTGCTTCCTCTCCCGGTCCTTTGAGGACGGAGGCGCCGGTACCGAAGCAGACGCTTCCTCCTTCTCCTTGGCCGTCAACTTTTCCGCCTTCGGTGACTTTGCCTTGAGCTTCCTGGCCTCGTTCTCGGTCTCCCTGTCCCTGTCCATCCTGACGACCGGCCGCCGCGCGATGTCCTCGCCGATGGTGTCCTTCTGCGCCTTGACCTGCATGGCGGCGGCCAGGCTCGAGGTGGAGTCCCTCCTGGGCCTCGTCGTCATCTTGGCCTCGGCCTGGGCGGACACGAACGAGGACGAGGAGGAGCCCTTGCCCGAGGACGTCGAGGACGAGGAGGCCTCCGCGGTCCTGCTGGGGGTCCTCTGCTTCGAGCCTGACGTCCCCCCCTGGTTCTTCCCTCCCTTCTTCCTCTCCGGCGTTGCGGACGCGGCGGCGGCGCTGTCCTGCGCATCCTTTTTGTTCTCGGCGGAGGAGGAGGATGGGCCGCCGCCGGCGTCGGACTTGTCGTCCTGCGAGCTGCTGATGCTGGACTTGTCGCTCTCGAGGTCGACACCACCGCTCATTGCTGACTCCGCCCTCGTCGTCGCCCCTGGGGAGTCCCTGGCCAGCGAGGAGACGGCCCCGGAGCGGTGCTTCCCCCGGACGACGGGCCTCCCGGCGTGGGCCCCGGACGAACGGCGGCTACGGGAGGTGCTCGTCGGGGTGTTCTTCAGGGTGCATCCTAGGGTCCGGTACAGGTCCTCGAAGCTCTTCAGGTAGCGCTGGTAGTGCACCCTGACCTGGTTTATGCACCAGGTGTTCTCGAAGCCCAGCTTGAGTCCGACCTGCCGCCAAAGCCCGTTGTTGCTGACGCGGGCGTGACCGCCCTGCTTGTACACGATCTTGAACAGCCTGTAGAGGTCGACCTCCCTCGCGCCGATCATCGGGGTCTTGTTGATGGGGGAGCCCCGATCCTCCATGTGCTTGTACAGCTCGGCGACGAGGTGGTCCTTCTCCTCCGGGGACTCCTCCTCCTCGTCCTCCTCCAGGCTCTCCGTCTCCGAAGACTCCGTGGTGCTCTCATCTCCCATGTTGAACAGGTTGTCCCTCTCCCAGTGCGGGGGGAGCTCCTCCTTGTCGATGTAGTTTATCGCCTTCTCCATGGCTGCAAGGCATCGAAACAAATTAAACCAAGGCAACACAATTTCTTAGAAAACTCTTACCGTCTCTGAGGTGGGAGTTTTCCGCCTTCTTGAGCGCTTCCCGGTGGAACCTGGTGGTGTCGCTCTTGGAGACCGTGTAGTAGCGGCCGTCCTTGAAGGATCGGATGAGGAAGTCCTCCTTGATGTCGATCTTGACCGTCCCTGAGGCTGAAGGAGCCACGATGAGGGCAGGGAACCAGGTCTCCTTCGTCTTGGTCCCCTTCTTGTTGTCCGGGTTCTCAACGCACACCACCCTGCCGATGTGCTGCATATAAGAGTTGGCGACCACCGTGTCCTTCTCGCTCTCGCCGGCGCCGCCCTCCCCCTCGGACATGCTGTCGTCGAACTCGGCGTCGCTGTCGTTGCCGCCGCCGCCGCCCTGGAGGAGGGCCCTCTCCCTCCGCCGGCGGCTGCCGGAGCTGGGGCCGCCGGAGGAGCCGCCGGACACGGGCGTGCTGAAGTGCTCCGGGTGGGTGAGCGGGAGGTTGTCCAGGGACTCGCTGGCATTGAAGTGCTTCCCGCTCTTCATGCAGAGCGCCGAGCGGCGCAGGGTCGTGATGTCGCCGTCGTCGAACACCACCGTGTACTGGCTCTGATCCTGAAAGAACAAGTCGAAGACGGAGATGAAGAAGGGAAATTAGGGATTAATTCAACTAGCAACAAATAAAAGATTGTTCCACCGCAGAAAACAATATGCCTCAAAGAATTCTGACTACGAGGCCGTTCTATCTCCAACCCATACCTGAATCTTGTTGACGACTGCGTCAACGTACTCCAAAGTGTCGGGGTGCCTGGCCTTGACGGCCGCCCCCACCTGGACTGCGCCCTCCGACCGGACGAACTCGTCGCCGACCACGGAGCTGCCCAGGCCATTGCGGAATGTGACCCTGATTCGGACCTGCTTGTTGACGGATCGCACCGTGGCCTCGCAGAAGGCGCCCTTGTACTTGGCCGAGACCTGGGTGCCGATGGCCAGGGACGCGGGGGCCTCGGCCTGAAGAGGAAGGCAAGGGAGGTTTGTTGGACTGATGGGGTAGGAAACTTGCTGGAAATTGTGGTATTGCTGCCCCCCATATACGTAGTGTTCTACTGATCAGGGGCATTGTTGGCAAAGGCCCAAAGTTGTCTGCAGGGGAACGGGAGGGGAAAGGGCGACATGGATTTCTGTTCTAACTCCCAATGGGCATGATTGACACTCGAAGCGACCCAAAAATCGGCTCCAGAGTCTCCCCCCACGGCCACGAGGGGCGAAACGAGGAGCATGACTCACTATTGCAAAGCCGGCGGGGAGCCTAACTGTTGCAAGGGCTCTGACAAATGGAATACCAAGAATGCTCTCGTACAAATTGATCATGCGCTGCAATGTTACCTGCATAATATTATAGGCCCCGATGGGTTCCAATGGCTCAGAAATGAACTCTCCGGGTGGATCCCGAACCGGGCGAGGCTGGAATCCCACGATTCCAACGGGTTCCTCTTGGGGAAGCGTCGAGTAGAGTTGCTGGAGCTCGCGATCCCCTTCGCCGTGCTGGATAAGGTCCCCGGGCTCTCGACGACCGAGGGAATCTCTCCCTCCGTCCCCGGAGACCCCCCTCCGGTATCCTCCGGGTGAGGCGAGCGGCAAAGCTCCCGGGGGACGGAGACTCGAGGTACGTGGCGTCGACTCCCGGCGTCTCCGGGGGTCCCGCGACTCTCGAGGGCTCTCTGCGGCGTCCCTGACCCTTCCTGGAGGTCTGGTGCCCCGGAGGGGATCCTGGAGTGTCCGTGTGTTCCCGTGTGTCCCGTCGTCCTCGGGGAGTCGGGGTTCGACGTCTTGCTCCACTCGCTCCTTCCCCTTTTTGACTTGTTCCTCTCCTTCTCTTTCCGCGCTCGCTCTCGCGCCGCCGCCGCCACTTCGCCTTGGCCCTCCTCCGCTGGCGTCGCCCCAAGAGGCGCAAGAGAGTGGAGCCGCTTTTTCTATGGGCGGACACGGAGCGAGCGTCAAACAACACAACTGCAAAAGTGCACTAGTTCCATAGACAAATGAGGCCAAGATCGACGGCTAAGAAGGGGAAAGAACATCCTAAGGAGAAAAGGGACGATTTCATCCAGCCATTGTTCTCAAGAACGACATCAAGCGGGCAGAGCTTGTTTTCCGAGCGTGGGGCGAAAAAAAAACCAGACCGCTACCCGCGGTAAAGAGGCATTCGAGGCTCAATAGTCTATTCTATTCGTGAAATTATGAAAATGCGTGAAGTCTTTTTAATGCAGCAAAATAACGACGAGGGAGATAAAATTAATAAAATCCATAATTAAGTGCATGGTTCCATGCGATGAACAAAGGTGCGATTCTCGATTCTGGTAGAAAACCAGCGTGTGCAACACTGTGACCAGAAAAAAAGAAATGGCTGTTTTTGGGTGCTTTTTAAACTTTTTGATTCCGAACAGCTTTCTTTGAAACAAGAAAAGAGAGTAAAAGCCATGCTTTTTACTGCTGCTTTTTGTGGTCACGCCTTCTGATTGGTTGTCGGCGCGACATCGGATTGGTTGAGCCCGAGCGCAGCTTGGTCCCCAACTGTGCGGCCGCGGGTCGGCAAGCTGGAAAAGAGCATAGGGGTAGCACAGAGCAAAGATTTCTCTGTTCGAGCTGAGCCGTGTCTCGACGGATCAAATATTATTCTTACCGATACCCGCGTACTCAAATAATGTTTACACAACTGTGGTTGGGCACAAAAAGAAACATATCGGATACTTTTATGTTTTCTAGGTTTCTCACCCCAACCAAATCATCTTAAGATTTCAACCTGATTCGAGCTCAAGTCTGAGTTTTGTCCACCCTTGCCCCCGCGTGGAAAATTGGCGACAAAATTGGAGAGAGAAAAATTGCGGCCAAGCAAAAAGACCGAGTCATTTTCGCTTTCTCCTCCATTACTCGCCCTTGTTCCCCCTCCGCCGCCATGGACGTCGCCGCCGCCTCCGCCTCCACCCCCGCTGACGACCCCGTCATGGCCGCAAAGGCCGCGGCCGCCGCCGCCGCGGCGGGCGACACCACCCCCAAGACGGAGGGCGCCTCCGCCGCCGCCGCCTCCAAGAAGGTGGAGGACCTCAGCGCGGAGGAGATGACCTCCAAGGACTACTACTTCGACTCCTACGCGCACTTTGGCATCCACGAGGAGATGCTCAAGGACGAGGTGCGCACGCTCACCTACAGGAACTCCATGTGGCACAACAAGCACCTGTTCAAGAACAAGGTGAGGGACCAGAGAGATACTCAGGGCATTAGTAGGAGACAGATACAGATGTCTACTTTCCACCTCAATCAACGTTTGGAAACGCGTACATCTATATAATTCTCAAACAACAATGCATATTAGTCATGTTGGCTGGAAGGAGTATGACGTATTTGGAGTAGGAGTACCAAAAAAAAAACAACACATTCATTTACAAACAGGCATAGTGCCGCCGTATTGCTAGACTAGTTCGCTCCCTTCATGGCCTGGATCTTGAAATCCATGTTTTTATAATGTTTGCAAATTTTAAGCTTGTAGACGTAGAGGTTATTGGCTTATGAGGGCGGTGCGCCAGATGTTTTCTCGATCACGATGCCGGCCCTGTTGTTGTTACGTAACCGAAGCCTCCTGCAAAGCAAATAATTTTTTTATTTTGTAAGAAGTCTGGCAATAAAGCTTTTTTTACCTGAGGCGAAGCCGGCATGCCATAAATGAGTGAGAGTTGTTGTTGGGACTACTTTGAGGTCTTGACCCTAAATGCCAAGGTCAACTTTTTTTGTTGAGGTCACCTTCAATTCCATCCTGTTCTCCCCCCCTAAATTTTTTTCGGGGTAGGATCATACATGGGCACCAACAAAATTTCAGCAGGAGAGGCTACAACAAAATACGTACGGAGGGGGTGAGGGACTATTTTATGTGGGTGGGATCGATCTGGAGTTCTTTGACCAGATTTCTCTTCGAGGTGGAATCTGTGACTCAATTCTAATATTTCTTTTTGGGGTGGGACCTACGGTATGGATTGCTGCCCCTGCATATTTTTTTTACATATTTTTTCCCTTTTTGTTATTTTATTTCATTTAATAAAATTTGTCAATACCGCAGGTCCTTGAACAAAGTCTGTTCTTGTATAGTAACTTCTTCCAGTTCACCTGCTTACTTTCTTTTTCTCAGTTCCCATATTATTTGGGCATTATATTCAAGCATAATAAAAACAATGGGAGTCATGGATATCGTTTGCTTTCATGCATTGTTTACAGGAGGAGGAATTATTTTTTTATAGAACATGAAGGCCAAGTAAATAGAAAAATGTTTTTGGCAATGTGACAACTCCCAATTATTTTTTTCTTGGCGATGTGAGTTGTGACCCATTCCCGCCGGGAACACCAGAACATTGTTGGCGCATTTATTAACGTCTCTCTTTTCTCCTCAGATCGTTCTCGACGTGGGCTGCGGCACCGGCATCCTTTCCATGTTCGCCGCCAAGGCCGGCGCCCGCCACGTGTACGGCGTGGACATGTCCGGCATCGTGGAGCAGGCCAAGACCATCGTCAACACCAACGGCCTGGGCGACAAGGTCACCATCCTGCGCGGCAAGGTGGAGGACATCAAGCTCCCCGTCGAGAAGGTGGACATCATCATCTCCGAGTGGATGGGATACTGCCTCTTCTACGAGAGCATGCTGGACACGGTGCTGTTCGCGCGGGACAAGTGGCTGGCGCCGAACGGGCTCATGTTCCCGGACCGCGCCACCCT
>JAAUXU010045524.1_pt1 | contig 11622 bp, 10 predicted proteins | sample 7278151 | NCBI WGS metagenome assembly JAAUXU01 (sample SAMN14350113, study PRJNA611818) | marine sediment metagenome | isolation source: surface marine sediment (1.8m) | place: French Polynesia: Moorea | collected 2018-08 | reverse complement strand
AAACTTTCCGGTTTCGAGCCGGAAACAGAAATCCCGATCGCGTATACGGGATTGCGCCCGGGCGAGAAGCTGCATGAAGAATTGATCACCGCCGACGAAAACTTGCAGGCCACGCCGCACCAGAAAATCCTTGTGTTGCAGCCGCAAAGCTGCGACCTGTCCGCGCTGTCTGAGGCCATCGATGCGCTTGTCAGGATCAGCGCAACCCGGGAGAGCACGGCCATACGACAAAAACTGATGGAAATCGTACCGGACTACAAACCGAACGCGGCGATGAAGAGGACAGCCGAAATGGCGGACCGCTAAAACGACTTCATGGACAGACCTCTCAAACTGCCTGACAATCGGACCGCTCTGGCCGCGGTCGTACTGCTTTCGCTGGCGCTCAAGCTATCTTTGCTGGCGGCGGGTAAAACCATCAATACGGACGGGATTCTCTATATCACGGCGGCCAAATATTTCGATGCGGGGGACTATCAGAAGGGGTGGGCCCTGTTTCGCATGCCGGCCTATCCGTATCTGCTTTATCTCGCGCATGGCCTTATTCCGGACTGGATCGCGGCGGCACGCTTCATATCGATCGCGGCCTATACGGCCGCGATATTACCGCTCTACGGCCTGACCCGATCGCTCTTCAATTCTCAGGCGGCCATTTGGGCGGCTGTCTTGTTCGCGCTTTCGCCACATGTGAATATCAAATCCATCGACATCATTCGGGACCCGGTGTTTACCCTGTGTCTGGCAATTTACCTGTGGTGCTTTGTGGAGGCGCTTGGCAAGCGCTCAGGCCTCCTGGTCCTTGCCGCTTTTATGTCGGCAGCGACCGCCTTGCTTTTCAGGCTAGAGGCCATGGTATTGCTGCTGACACCCGTCGTTTTTCTATCTGTCCAGTGGGTGCGCACCCGCGACCGGGTTGAACGGAAATGGGTACAAAAAAGCATCCTGTTATGGCTGCTGGGCATCGCTCTGATGGTCTTAACGGTCGTGTTCGTTTTTACCTTCGCAAGGCAGGGGGATCTCATCCGCTCTGATGAGATCCGGTTTCACCTTCAAGCGCTGGCCTCATTTTCGGCTTTTGACAACTACCAGGCGATTTACGCCCAATTGAAGGAATTGCAACAATCACCGCCCTTGTCGACCAGCAGCAAATCGATTGCGGCCCTGACGCGACACTGGATGCCGCTGATCTATCTGTTCGGGCAGTTGCTGCTCTTCATCAAAGTGCTCTTTCCCGTCTATCTGCTGCCGCTTTTGATGGCCCTCAAATTGTTTTTCGCCAAACAGATCAAGGGCAACACCGCGTTCAATTTTGTATTCCTGCTTTTCGGCCTCTATTTCCTGCTGATCTACTATTCATATATTACCAGGGATTTCCTGCCCTCGCGTCTTCTCTACCCCCTGGTTTTTATGCTTTTCGGTTTCATGGGCAAAGGTATGGAAGCCGGATTGCAACTCGGGATCATCCGGTCGTTTCCCAAGTTCGCGACGGTTGGGATTGTTGTTCTCTTTCTGGTCGCGCCCGTCACGCGTGCCGTCGATAAAACCTTGCGCTCCGATGTTGCCGTCCAAGCCGTCGGCAGATGGTTGCAGACCGACTTTAGCGCCAAGAACCACAAAATTATCACCTCAGAGCCCAAGGTGCTGTATTATGCCGACAGCATCGGCGATTACCCGCGGGACAAGACAACCTGCGACCAGCTGAAAAACTGGCAGGCAAACGGGGAACTTCATGCCATCGAACGGCATGCCCTTGAACGCGAGGCCAATGCGATTGTCCTGTTGTTCAAGGAACAATCCACCGCCATCGAGAGCATCTTTGAGCAGTATCGCCCGATCAAATCATTCGCCGGTCGCAAAGGGCGCTATGTTATCTTCAGCCCAACGGGCAACTCTTAATACAATGGATCGCAGAGGAATCGATGACCCTTCTTGACATTTTGAAAGCTCGGGGGATCAAGATCCCCAAGCCATCCAGCGTTGAGCTCGACGATGACATTAACGTGGATCGGATTTCTGCGGACGACGTTGTGATCCACCCGGGATGCCGTCTGCATGGCGAGTCGACTTTGATCGCCTCCGGTGCACGAATCGGGAGCGAAGGCCCGGCGACCGTCCGCAACTGTCTCATCGGCCCCGGGGTCGAGCTCAAAAGCGGGTATTTCGAAAAGGCCGTCTTTCTGGAAGGCGCCAAGCTGGGATTCGGCGCGCACGTGCGCGCTGGAACCATCCTCGAGGAGCAGGCCAGCACGGCACACTGTGTCGGTTTGAAGCAAACGATTCTCTTCCCGTTCGTAACCCTGGGCAGTCTGATCAATTTCTGCGACTGCCTGATGGCCGGCGGCACCAGCCGCACGAATCACAGCGAGGTCGGCAGTTCCTTTATCCATTTCAATTACACCCCCAATCAGGACAAGGCCACGGCTTCCCTTATCGGAGACGTGCCCCACGGGGTCATGCTGAATGCGCGTCCCATATTTTTAGGCGGGCAGGGCGGTCTCGTGGGACCCGCCCGCATCGCTTATGGCACGGTTAGCGCGGCCGGCACGATTGTCCGCAAAGATCAGCTGAAGCCCGATCATCTGGTATTTGGCGGGCCAGGCAAGGGAGGAACACTGCCTTGGAAGCCCGGCAAAATCGGTGCTTCACAGCGTATTATCTGCAACAATCTGATCTATATCGGCAATCTGTTTGCGCTCAGGGCATGGTACGACCAGGTGCGGCGGCGGTTCATCTCCCCGCATTTTCCCGAAACGCTGCTTGGCGGCCTGGTTGAGGCTGTTGATCGGGGACTCAACGAACGCATCCAACGGCTGCGATTGTTCCTGCAGGGGATGGACAATCCCGATATACGCAAGCGTTGGGATCGCTTCGAGGATGTCGTCCGGGATTTCCACCGCGAACACGGCCAAAACAGCCAGCGCGATGCTTTTCTTAAAAAGGTGGAAGCGGAGTGGGTCCCGGGCCGCTCTTATTTGGATTCAATCCAGGCGCTCACCCCTCAAGCGGCCCAAAATGGATCCCATTGGCTGACAAGCATCGTCGACGCAATCATCGACAGCGCGTCGCCAACTGACTAAAAACGCATGCGACCAGGGCGGACACCGGCATGGAATTGACGCTTTTTGGCACCGACGGCATTCGGGCAAGGGCCAATCATTATCCCCTCACACCGGAAATGACCGTGCGGATCGGCCGGGCTGTGGGACGTTTCTTTTCCCGGCCGGATACGCGGTCAGCAATCATCATCGGACGGGACACAAGAATTTCCGGGCCGATGCTGGAAGCTGCGGTGGCCGCAGGCATCTGCGCGGAAGGAATCGATGTCCTTTTGGCCGGCACGCTGCCGACACCGGCCATCGCCTATTTGACCCCAAGACACGGCGCGGCCGCAGGTGTCGTGATTTCCGCGTCGCACAACCCCTATGCAGACAACGGCATCAAGCTTTTCGGGCCGGACGGGTATAAATTGAGTTTAGGCCAGGAATCCGAAATCGAATCGATGATCTTCACCGAAAACGGCGATGGTGATGACAAACGCGAAAAACCCACGGGCACCATCAAGCGGCTGTCTACCGCCGGTGATGATTATTTGGCCTTCTTGCGCGGGGCGATGCCGGGAAAATTCACATTGGAAGGTCGTCGCATCGTTTTGGATTGTGCCCATGGTGCCACTTCGAAGATCGCGGCCCAGGTTTTGGCAACGTGGGGGCCTGAATTGACAGTGCTGTTCGACAAACCGGATGGAGTCAATATCAACCAGAACTGCGGCTCCGAACACGTGGAAGCGCTTAGCCGGACCGTCGTGAAAGAGGGCGCGGATGTGGGCTTGGCCTTTGACGGCGACGGGGACCGCCTGATCGCTGTCGACGAGACCGGGGGCGTTCTGTCCGGCGACCAGATCCTGACCATCGGTGCCAAACTATTGAAAGCCAAGGGCGCTCTGGACAGGAACCGGGTGATATCGACGGTGATGAGCAATCTGGGACTCAAGGAGGCGCTGCGTGCGATGAATATCGAGCACGAAACCTGCCCGGTGGGTGATCGCTTCGTCATGGAGGCCATGCGCCAATCCGGTGCTAAGCTGGGCGGGGAAGATTCCGGGCATACGATTTATCTGCATGATCACACCACCGGCGACGGCCTCCTGAGTGCGTTGCGGTTATTGGAGGCCATGCAATGCGAAAACCGACCGCTCTCGGCAATGGCCACCATTATGAGGGCCTATCCCCAAGTTTTGGAAAACGTTGCGGTACGATCCAAACCGGACCTGGATACACTGGGGAGCGTTCAACAGGCGATTAATGCGGTGGAAAAGCGCTTGGATGGCAGCGGGCGTGTTCTGGTGCGCTATTCAGGCACGCAATCCGTTTGCCGCGTGATGGTGGAAGGTCCGGATGAAATGGAAGTAAGGTCGTGTTGTCAGGCGATCGCGGAGGCGGTCGCCACGGCGTTAGGTAAATGATAAAACCCCAAAATAACCCCCCGACCCGATTTCACGCCGGGGCAGGGGGTGTTCTTGAACATTTCCTGCATGCAGGGGACCGCGATTTTTATTCGCGCGATCCAAAGATGCGAAGCAACATCAAAAACAGATTGATAAAGTCGAGATAGAGCGTCAGTGCACCCTGGATGGTACCCTTGCGAATAACGGCGGCATCGAGATCAGCGGGCATGGCCACGGCCATTTCTTTTAGTTTCTGCGTATCGTAGGCGGTGAGGCCGACGAATACGATCACGCCGATATAGCTGATCACCATATGCACCATGGGGCTTTGAAAGAAAATGTTGACCACGCTGGCGATGATGATGCCGATCAGGCCCATGAACATAAAGCTGCCCATGGAGGTGAGATCCCTTTTGGTTACCCAGCCGAAAATGCTGCAGGCGGCGAAAGTGCCCGAACAGATGAAAAATACCTGCGCAATCGAACTACCGGTGTATGTCAATAATATTGTGCTGAGAGAAGCGCCCATCAGGACCGCGAAGAGAACGAACATGGAGGTCGCGGTCGATGCCTGCATCTTATGAATCCGGGCGCTCAGCACAAAAACCATAATCAACGGTGAAATCAGGACGGCCCAATAGAGCATTGTCGGGCTGACGCCGCCTTCGGGGCTGGCCCTGAAGAACAAGTTTAGAATCGTCGGGCTGTTGGCGACGAACCAGGCGGTAGCGCCGGTAAGACCCAATCCCATGGTCATCCACATGTATACGCCGCGAACAAAAGTGTTGACGCGAACGAGAACATCTTGTTGCTGAATCGGAACTGACTGCTGCATGGATATCCTCCTGGTCGTGTTTTTCAATAGTGTTTAAAATTTTATAGAAGATACCACATTCGCGACCACATTCAACCATTAACAAGATGATAATTCGGTTAGTTTATCAGGGTGTCGCGGTTATTGCCATGGAGACCGGTTAAATGAATGCGGATCGTCTCTACCAAGAATTGAAAGACTTGAGTGAACGCTTGGGAATTGAAGTTTCCGAACAAAACTTTCGGGCCACAGGCATCAAGGCCCGCAGCGGCTACTGTGTTATCCGGGGGACACCCATGTTCCTGATCGATAAAAACAAGCGACTGCAACGCCGCATTGCGATTCTTTCCGAGTTCCTGGGTTGCCGGATCACCGAGGACGTGTTCATGGTTCCAGCGGTTCGTGAGCACCTCGACAAATACCGACCCAAGAGGCCGCGCGCGAACAAGCAACCCGAGCTGTTTCCAGCAAAGCCGGATGACAGCCAATAAGTTTACATAATATATCTTATCAGACCCTGAGTCATTCACAATCGCCCGGCACCGGGTGGCCCCCACATTAATCTATTGGATTCCAAACACAAAAATCGCGCATCCGCTCCCAAAAACGTTTACACGGTATCGGAGTTAAATCGGCGCATCAAAAAACGGCTGGAAACGGATTTTCCGTTGGTTTGGATTGCGGGAGAGATTTCCAATCTCAAGCGCCCGCCTTCCGGCCACCTCTACTTCACGCTCAAAGACAGTCAATCCCAATTGAGCGCCGTGATGTTCAAAAATCAGGCACGCCGCCTGACGGCCCAGCCCGAAGACGGTCTCGCCGTCCTGGCCATGGGACGTGTCAGCGTTTACGAACCGCGCGGTATCTACCAGTTGATCATCGAATACGTTGAGCCCAAGGGGCTCGGTGATCTGCAACTGGCTTTTGAGCAATTGAAACGAAAACTGTCTGCTGAGGGCCTCTTCGATCCCACAGGAAAAAAAACCCTGCCCTCACTGCCGCACAAGGTTCACGTGATCACGTCACCCGGCGGAGCCGTCTTCCATGACACCATCAGCATCATTCAGCGGCGGTTTAGCAATATTCCGATTGTGCTTATTCCGACGGCGGTCCAGGGAGCCGGCGCGGTCGAGGCCATCATCCAGGCCATCGCGTGGTTGAACGAAAGGCCGGACGCGGAAATCGCCATACTGGCGCGCGGCGGCGGGTCTCTCGAGGATCTGCAGGCTTTCAACACGGAAAAGGTCGCACGTGCGATTTATCAGTCTCGCGTGCCGATCATATCCGCCATCGGACACGAAACAGATTATACGATTGCCGATTTTGTCGCGGATTTACGTGCGCCCACCCCATCGGCGGCGGCCGAATTGGTCGTACCGGAAAAAAAGGCGCTAAAGGAAAGGATTGCAGCCCTCGAGCGTCAGCTCGGTGTAGCCGCAGCGGCCGATCTTGCCAACAGACGTCATCGACTGGAAACCTCTCGCCAGCGGCTGCTGGATCCACGACAGCGTATCTACGATGGACGCCTGGTCATTGATGATCTGACGCGACGAATGCGTATTGGGCTGGACCGAACGCTGCGCGACAGCCGCATCAGATTAACCGCGATATCGGCGCGGCTGAAGGCATACCGCATTCGGGAAAACATCTCCAATAGTAAACTAAAACATAAACAATTAATTCTTAATATGCTAAAATCTATAGTATTATTAATTAGAAACAACAAATGGAAAAACGAGGTGTTGGTGTCGCGATTGAGGGCCCTCAATCCCATGGCGGTGCTTGACCGTGGATACAGCATTACCCGTAAACTGCCCCAGCGCTCGATTATCATGGATACACGGCAGGTCGATATCAATGATCAGGTGGAAATAACCCTGGCTTCGGGTACCCTTACCGGCCGGATCGAAGGAAAGGATGGCGATGGCGCATAAAACGTTTGAACAATACATGCTGGATCTCGAAAAGATCGTCAAGGAGTTGGAAAAAGGCGACCTGCCACTTGCAAACGCGTTAAAACGCTTTGAAGACGGCATGGCCCTTTCCAAGCGATGCAGTCAAATGCTCGATGAAAGCGAACAGAAAATCAGTCGGTTGATCAAAGACAGCGAGGGGGCATTGACGGAGCAGGAAATTGCCAACCAGGCAGCGGATGTCGACCCGTCTTTACCCTCAGAACGAAGCGAGCCGGATTGAATTCATTTTATCTCAAGTCCTATGTCGAGAACTGGCGCCGGGAAATCAACCAGGCACTGCGTTGCTATCTTCCCGACGAATACCGTCGCAACGGTGTCGTTGCCGCCATGAATCACTCGCTGCACGCCGGCGGCAAACGCCTGCGGCCGATTCTATGTATCGCTGCCTGCGAGGCGGTTGGCGGAAAGGGGGCTGATACGCTCCCGGCCTGTTGCGCCCTGGAAATGGTGCACACCTATTCGCTGATTCACGACGATCTTCCGGCCATGGATGACGACCAACTTCGCCGGGGGCGCCCCACCTGCCACATCGTCTTCGGAGAAGCCACCGCCATTTTAGCCGGAGACGCCCTCTTGACCAAAGCCTTTGAGGTGCTGGCCGACCATGCCGCTTTACAGGCACCCGAGCAGCAAATCCGGTGGATGCGGATCGTTCAGCATTTGGCCCGGGCTGCCGGCTGCAAGGGGATGATCGAGGGGCAGATGCAGGACATCCACTCAGAGGGACGCCGCCTGGGAATGGAACAATTGGAGCAGCTTCACCGGCTCAAAACGGGAGCCCTGATCAAGGCCGCCGTCTCCATCGGTGCTGAAATCGGCAGGGCGACCCCTCAGCAGACGCAAGCCCTGAATCTCTATGCCGAAAAGATCGGCCTGGCCTTTCAGGTCCAGGATGACATCCTGAACGTCGAGGGCGATCCGGAGAAACTCGGTAAGAACGTGGGGACGGATCGGTACCGCGGAAAAAACACCTACCCTGCCCTGATCGGCTTGGAAGCGGCCAAAACCCGGGCTGTCAGCCTGATTGCGGAAGCCTTGCGTGCTCTCGACATTTTTGATACCAAGACCGAACCTTTACGGGCGGTCGCCGACTATATCATCGACCGCAACCGCTAGCATGAGGACGCAAACCGAAACAAGCCTCAGGCAACCGCTGCGTGTTCAACCGGACAGCTAAATCCGCGTCCAAAGCGGAATGTCGATGATCACCCGCCCGAGGCAACATCAAACGGACGCACGACTTTTGAATTTGCTCAAAACAATTAACGGTCCCGACGACCTTAAGAAACTAAAGCGTTCACAGCTAAAGAAAGTTGCGGCCGAACTGCGGCACGCGATCGTCGAAGTGGTATCCCGAAACGGCGGCCATTTGGCGCCGAGTTTGGGCGCCGTCGACCTGGCGGTGGCTTTGCACTATGTATTCGACAGCCCGACCGATAAAATCATCTGGGATGTCGGCCACCAGGCCTACGCCCATAAGCTGCTTACCGGTCGGCGGGACGCATTCGAAACGATTCGCCAGCACGAGGGCCTCTCCGGTTTCACACGCATGAGCGAAAGCAGCCATGACGCCTTCACCACAGGCCACAGCAGCACTTCGATTTCGGCGGCGCTGGGGATTGCATCCGCCAAGCGCATCAAAGATGAGAACGCCAAGGTGATTGCCGTGATTGGCGATGGGTCCATGACCGCCGGCCTGGCCTACGAGGGGCTGAACCAGGCCGGAGAGGTCCACAAAGGCAAAAATCTGATCGTCATCCTCAACGACAATGAGATGTCCATCTCACCCAACGTCGGCGCCCTGTCTTCATTTCTGAGTCGGACCTTTTCCGCCGGCCGGCTCCAGGACTTACGCCGGGAAATCGGTGAGTTTTTGAAATCATTGCCCAAGATCGGCGACGACGTCTACCAGTGGGCTAAACGCTCGGAGGAATCCTTCAAAACCTTCGTGACGCCCGGCATGCTGTTTGAGGCCTTTAATTTCGATTATTTCGGTCCCATCGACGGTCACAATCTCGATCACCTGATCGACATCCTTGTCAATATACGCAAGATTCAGGATCCGATCCTTTTGCACGTCATCACCAAAAAAGGCAGGGGCTACCGTCCCGCCGAAGACAACCCGGTTCATTTTCACGGCTGCGGCCGTTTTGAAGTGGCCACCGGCGAATGTGTTCAAAGCCAGGTCCAGCCCCCCTCCTACACCCAGGTTTTCGGCGAAACCATGGTCGATCTGGCCCGCCGTGACTCACGCATCGTTGCGGTGACGGCGGCCATGCCCGAGGGCACTGGCCTGGCGCAGTTCTCCCGGACATTTCCTGACCGTTTTTTCGATGTCGGCATTGCCGAACAACATGGGGTCACGTTTGCCGCCGGACTGGCCACCGAAGGGCTCAAACCGGTGGTCGCGATCTATTCGACGTTTCTGCAGCGCGCTTACGATCAGATTATCCACGATGTCTGCATCGAGGCCCTGCCCGTCGTTTTTGCCCTTGATCGCGGCGGCATCGTCGGTGAAGACGGTGCCACGCACCACGGCCTCTTCGATCTGTCTTATCTGCGCAGCCTTCCGAACATGGTGGTCATGGCGCCCAGGGACGAAAACGAACTGCGGCGCATGCTGCTGACCGCTGTCGAACACGATGGTCCCATTGCCCTGCGCTATCCTCGCGGGACAGCACCCGGAGTCGTTATGGACCCGACGCTCACCCCCCTTGCCACCGGCAAAGGCGAACAGGTCTGCGGGGGGGAAGACGCGGACGTTCTGGTGATCGCCATCGGCCAACCGGTTGCCGAAGCCGTCCGGGCCCATTCCGCCCTCCAGCATGAAGGCATCCAGGCGACCGTGATCAATGCTCGCTTTGTCAAACCGCTGGACACCGACCTGATCGTCGCGCTGGCCGAGCGGATTCCGCGCGTCATCACCGTTGAAGACAACACCCGCGAGGGCGGCTTCGGCAGCGCCGTTCTGGAAGCGCTGGCCGAAGCCGGCCTGAAGGGCATCCAACTCGAACGCCTGGGCATCGACGACGTCTTCGTTTCCCACGGTCCCCAGCAATTGCTTCGGCATATTCACAAAATCGATGCCGATGCCATTGTCGCTGCCGCCAAGCAAATGCTGCCGCAACCCCGGTTGCAGGCCACCACTGCCCAAAGCTGAATACCCGCCACCGGCCGTCATGGCACAACCGTCCAAAATAAGACTGGATACGTTAACTCTCGAGAGGGGGCTGGCCCCCAGCCGTGAAAGGGCCAAAGCCCTCATTATGGCAGGCCGCATCCTGGTTGACGGGGTGCCGCTGTCCAAACCGGGAGTGTCGGTAAGCACCACCGCCGACTTGAAATGCAAGGGTGAAGATCTCCCTTATGTGAGCCGCGGCGGGTTGAAACTGCAAGCGGCCTTGGAGGCGTTCAATCCGCCGGTGCGAGGAGCCGTCTGTCTTGACGTTGGGGCTTCCACCGGGGGGTTCACCGACTGTCTGCTTCAGTATGGTGCACGCCGGGTATACGCCGTCGACGTGGGCTACGGGCAGCTCGCCTGGAAACTGCGCCAAGACAGCCGGGTCCTATCCATGGAGAGAACCAACGCCCGCCATCTGAAGCCGGGGGACTTCGACGAACCGATCGATTTGGCAACCATCGATGCCGCCTTCATATCATTGAGACTGGTGGTTCCAGCCCTGCTGCCCTGCTTGCGGCCCGAGGCCTCCCTGATCGCCTTGATCAAGCCCCAGTTCGAAGTCGGCAAAGGCCAGGTCGGCAAGGGCGGGGTCGTTCGCGACCCGCGGCAGCATGAGCGTGTCATCGAGGAGCTAAGCACTTTCTTCCGGACGCTCAGGATTGCCATCCGGGGACATTGTCCGTCGCCGATCCACGGTCCAAAGGGCAATCGCGAATTTTTTATCTACCTGCGCGCGCCCTAACTTCTGCCATCCCCCCGGTTGCATCCATGGTCGGCGTGTCGTTGCCTCAGCCTTCGCTGTACGCCGGCTCGAGTCGACCAGCGACTGCGGACCGGCATCCGCCGTCCCAAATGACGTGGACGGCGGAATTACCCTTTAAATCCATTTGGTTTTTACTTGATTTTTTTCACGGCTAACGGTACTTGGACACATTTTGGCGGGCTCAGGAAGCCGTACGGATGACCACCCTGCGGTGGAATGCCTGTGCCGAAACCGGCCGCCTCACCCCGGGTCCTTTTGCTTGGGCCGATACTTACCGGCCCCCGCCGACCCAGTCCCCTGAACGGTGCGTTGACATTGGCAGGACACATTTTGAACGTGTTAGAGAGGAGTGTAAATGGCTGTAAATTCCGATCAAATCAGAAATGTCGCCTTTGTGGCCCATAGTGGCGCTGGAAAAACCTCCCTGGCGGAAGCCATGCTTTT
>JAAUXU010032370.1_pt1 | contig 11626 bp, 15 predicted proteins | sample 7278151 | NCBI WGS metagenome assembly JAAUXU01 (sample SAMN14350113, study PRJNA611818) | marine sediment metagenome | isolation source: surface marine sediment (1.8m) | place: French Polynesia: Moorea | collected 2018-08 | reverse complement strand
TGTCAGCGTCCCAACTCAACTTTGGAGCACCACAGACCAGGATTTCTCTCCCTCCTTGTATCGGTCTCCTTCTGCTCCTGAGTCCTCTTCCGTTTCCAGGAGGCGGCAGTGGCAAAGGGGGAAGGAGGAAGTAGGAGAGGCAACGTTATAACCGATGTCGGGAACACTGCATCTCTCGACTCTCTACCGTGATGATGCTGTCTGAAGGGGAAGAATCCGGAAGACTATGAATACTTCCGCCCATACAGTGTCCAAAGATAGCCAAAGCTGGAGAAACGAAGGGGGCGCAAGCTCCATTTACGGAATGACAAAAAATCCTACGTCCCCCTTCTCAATTAATTTCCCCCGCAAGACGGCTGGCGGCAGAATTTAAGGGAAAGGGAGCAGATTGACTCAAGGTAACATGAATGGACTCAGCGTCATAAAAGTACTCTTCATCCTCCCAAGGAAGTCACAATGCCATTAAAGTGCCCTAAAATTTGGCTCAGTCCTTCAAAGATATTTTTGGCTCTATTTTTAAACTCTGCCTCTTGGGAAACGAGGAGGAGACTCTCTCTCTCGCTCCTTGTTCAAACAGCTCTTTGCTGTCAACTCCCGTCGCCAACTCATTAACGCTCCTTTCGCTTCCTTGATCTTGCATCCTCCTCCTCCTCTTCCTCTTGAAAGACTCCTCCTCCTGCCAGGCCCTGACATTGCCGGGGAGAAGCTGCAGAGATTATTTCGCAACAACAAAAATTAATTACGAGTTTTGCCTCGCGTTTGAAACTGGATAACTTTCACGACCGCTTCAACTGCGTTACCGTTTTGATGCTGGTACTTTGCCTAATGACCATTTGCAAAAACCTCGAGTTGATTTTTTGATGAAAAGCAGGTTTTTCGGGAGAAACACGCCGCGGCATTCTCTTTTCCACCATGCACGCCCATTCTGCACTTCGCTGCTAAAAACTTTTCCGGTTTCCAAACTCGGAATTGCCGCCGTACAGAACAGTCCATCCCCCCGACGACCTTGCACCTTTGGGGTTTCCGAACTCATTCTCTGTCATGCCTGGAAGAGGAAGGATGGAAACAACTCCTCTTCATTCCTCCCACTCTCTTCATTTTCCCTCCTCCACCGAAGATGGTTCATTTTCCCTCCTTTTTCCGATCCCGAGACCCCCGAGGCACCATTTTGAAGTCATTTTCCCTCTCGCCTCCCACCACATTTTCTCCTTTCCTTCCATCCGGCGAGAGGAAGGGAGAGGAAGGGGGAGCGCGCGACCAGGAATTACGTAAAAGTTCACTTCGCCTCCCCCGCCTCTTCTTCCCCGTCCTGTGACTGCAAACGCCGACGTGTGTACCGTAGGTCGGACTTGGGACAGAGACAGGGGCGGAAGTAACGGCGTGCAAGAAACACATTACCGGAAGGGAATTCACCCAACACTACATCTTAATTCTTTTTTGCTACGAGCCTTTTGCATTGGACCGACGTCGTCGTCAGTGAGTAGTTTAAATAGCAAAATATTTTTTCGTGGGTAAACTTCACCATCGAGAAAAAAGGGTATCCGCTCGGGAAGGAGAGGAAAAAAGTTTGTGGTGCTACAGCAACGAAGGACGGCACCTCTCCATTTTCTCCCTCAATCCCCGTTCAGCAATTTCAAGTCGTATCGTTCGTTCCCACCGCCGCCGCGATATCAGGTGCAGCAAGGGAGGGGAAAGAGAAAAGATAATCCTTGGGGTAGCACCATAAGTTCTCATCTGCGCGAGGATGATAGTGGTTTCAAAGTGACTCTGATATAGGTGTCGTCAGCAAACAAACATGGTCCCGCTATATCATCCACTATGGCATCAACTACTGCTGAGTGCCAATTGTTGACATTGAGCTTGAGCACTTCGTTTGTGTCCGCGAATTTCTTCCTGCGGTAAAAAAAGCACTTTCCCACAGAGTGCGCGCTGTACGGACTGGAGGGGAAGAAGATATATTCGTATCCGCCGCGGCCCCTCAAGGAGGGGACGGAGGAGGGAAGGGATCGAAGCGCATTCAGTCGGCATACGGCGGAGGCGAGGGGGGATCCAACCCTCAGGGGAGTTTCCCCCTCGATATGCGTCAAACCCAAGTGAAGTGAAGTAACAATCGGTCATAAAAAACCTCCGAAATTGCAATTAATTTGCATTTCAAAAAGGCGAAACGCTTGTTCCATTCTTTCGATAAGCATATTGCAGTGAACATCCATCTTCCTCCACCCAAAGTCCATCAATCGATGAACAAACTGCGAAGTGACGCAACGAAACGTGGGAAAAGAAAGGATTGAGCGCGCGCGTATTGAGCACCGCCGCAAAAAAACCCTTCTTGCATGACAATGGGGAGGAGAGGAGGAAAGACACAGTGAAGGAGAGAAAGAGTGTAGCGGTGGGTTGGGCCGGAAACGCGTGAGAAGAAAAAATTGCCGACCCCTCGGCCTCGAACCCAGAAGGAGACCGAAGCTCATGCTTGGTTTTGATCCGAGCCAAGTTACCTATTTCTCAGTCGCAATCGTACTTACAGTGCCTCACCACCTCAAGTAGTACTAGGTATACAGTGTCAGTGATATCAAAGACAAAATACTAATTGCATAATGAAGCCGTCTCTACATCACCACCACCACCCTTCGGACAAGGTGAAGAAGCCTCCCCCGTCCTCTTCGTCTTCGTCCTCCCCGTCCTCGCTCTATTATCTCCTGTTCCTGAAGCGGCCTCAGTCGCTGCTGGCCTCCCTGGCGGCCTCGCTCCTCTTCCTGGCAGTCTTCGCAGCAGTCGCCAGGAGGAGGCTCTCGACGGCGCAGCAGCAACAGCAACAGCAGTTCCTTTACTACAAGTTTCCCTTCTGCGAGTGCGAGCGGCGGATGGATGCCTCCGAAGCTGGAGGCGCGGAGGAGCTTCGACGCAGGCTGCTGAGGACGCCCTCCGCCTGCAACGACTACGCCACCTTCAGGGGGAGCGGCCAGAGGGTGATCTCATACTCGCTCTACGGGGACAGCCAGGACAGGGAGGTCGAGAGGAAGTACTTCTCGCAAGTGGGGGCCAGGGCCAAGGAAGCCAGGTAAGGAAAGAAAACGAAACACACACACACTTGGAGATCCCACAGATTAAAAGAACTTTCTTTAACAAAATATAGGTCCAAGTACCCTGGTTGGACGGTGCGCGTCTACTACCACAACTCAGCGGACGACTTCGAAGGCCTTCGCGGCCTTTGCTCTCTCTTCTGTTCGCACCCAAACGTGGACCTGTGCGACGTGGAGGCGCTGCCGGAGCCATTCGGGGATCTAAGGGGAGCGCAGAGGATAGGTAAGTGTAGGAAAAAAAGGTTTCTCATTAAACGATAAAGAATTTTTCTTTCCTGGTGCAGAAGCGTGTCAGAAAATGATCTTTTAAATATTCTGAGGAAATGTTTCAGACATTACGAACAAACGGAAAGGCCGTGGCACAAGCGCAAAGTGCGAAAAAAATATCTACTTCAATTTGCCGGATTTGGTATTAAAGTGGTAAAGTGGTTTTTTGCTGCCGGCCTCCCTGTCAATTATTCATTCCAGAGGGAAGGAGGCACAAAGGTGCAGTGGTTGAACATCACAGCCTGCATGCTGAAGCAAACGGCAATCCGAGCAAACGGGAGCAGGGCGTTTCGCAACTTCCCGTAATTAAAACTGCGCGCTGCGCGTTACCGTGGAAGACAGGAGGACAAAAACAACTGTATTTTGCTCTGGTTTCTTCCGATCCACATCTGTCGGGGGAAATGGTTTTCCAGACGCGGCCTGGCTTGACCATCAAATGTAATTTGCACTGCGCTGAAAAAAAATACCAAAAGGCACTTTCCAAGATAAACGAAAGTGCGAAAGTTATTATATTTCCCACTTTGCGGTATTGGGGAGCCATATACAATGTATACTTCACCTGCTAGGGTAGGGAACATGCTTTTTGATACACATGCCCGGAAAAGAGAAAGAAGTCTTGGCGTCACAGCCCCCGAAGAAAGTTTGGTGAAATGCAAAATTGGCATGGCATCCACCGCAACCACTATTAAGTGTATCTGTCCAGTGGAGAAGAGGGGGGAGAGACGGGAAAATAACTCCCTTTCTCCCTCCCTTCTTTTCTCCGCGGTTCGATGATCACGCCGCCGATTGCACCCTACCTCCCCCTCTTCTTCTTCCTCCCCCTCCATCCACTTTGTCGCGTCTGCCGCCGGTGGCTGGCGTCGCGTGAGTGTAGTGTACGCACTTGCACGGGAGGAATGCGTCAGTTGCGTCACAATCCGTACGGCGGGAGCGATCACGGATTTTTTTGTCTCTCTCTCTAGGTTTCATTTTCCCGTCCGGCGACAGGTCACGGATAAATTTTCCCGCCGCACAATTCATGCATTCCCATCGATTCTTTCGAATATGCGCTTCGATTAACAAGATGTGCGTATGGGAAAACGATTTGTATTTGCAACGCGATATTTTTTCGTCGCAGGCCGCACTTGGCGCTTTGCAACGATGCTTGACCCGCTGGTGGACGTCTTCATCTCGCGGGACCTGGATTCCGCCATCCTGGACCGAGAGGTAAAGAGTCAGCTAAACTAATTTTCCGTGCACCCGTTTCCTGACTAATCGACCGTGTGATTCGGGAAATCAGTACTGCACGTCCGCCGCCCTTTTGCGCTAAATGACGTGACAGACGCACGTCCGCTTCTCTACATTTTCAGGTCGCGGCCGTTGGCGAGTGGCTCAGGTCCAACAGGACGTTCCACATCATGCGGGACCACCCATCGCATAACGGTAAAAAGAATATTCGATTCGACATATCCTATTTAAAAGTCGTCACTGTCACCAGATTAAGGGTGCAAATCCGTCTGTCTTTTTTCTCCTGACACATTTCCGACGTCCCTGAGCTACGATATTGATTTCTTGTAATGTAAGGCTTCTTTCCTCCTCCTTCCGTGGAATTGAAGGGCCCACAACTGCGGTTCTCCCTGATTTTCTTACAGGAATTCCGTGATTTACGTACTTCTACATCTCACTTCTTTCTCGATTCTCCCCCTGCCTATATTTTGTATTCAGGGCATTTGGAAAATTGGCATTCAAGCAAAAAAGGACATGAGGGTACGAGTGGATCCATGCAGTCAATTTCCAAAAAAAACATTTTTGCATGCCCCTTTTCAGCCAGATTTCAAAACACTCAGTGGGAGAGAGAGCGTGGCAGCCGCAGATTTTTTTTAAATACGCGTGCTGCATGGTCCCCTCCTGATAAATAACTGCGCGTGATTTATGGGAAAGTCAACGTCCGGGGAAAAGGAAGAAAAAATTGCAGAGGGGAAGGGGGAAGTTGAGCAATGGTAATTTTCCCTCTTTCCACCGGAGGAAAAAAAAGGTAGAAAAAGAAGACGATTTTCATCCGTACCAAAATGTCCTTGCCCCATTCCGTTCCCTTCCTGCATTTCCCATGCAGATCCGGTGTTTTTCCTCAGTCGTAAATTTATATTTCGACCTAGCTGCCTTCTTCCTTTGTGGGAAAATCCTGCGCTATGGAACAAGGGGAGGAAAAAAATCATCTTGATGGGAAAGAAGGCGCTGTGCTGCGAAAAAAGTGTCTTTTCTACTGTACGGACTTCCATTTCTTCCCACCAGCCCGCAGACAGAAAAAGATAGGGATCTTTCATTAAGATTTGACGCCTCCGCCGCCGTGGTTCCCTCATCGATTACATTTTTTTCGCGCCTTTTTACACGTCTCGATTTCCCACACGCGGGAAAAGACCTTGCATAAAAATTCATATTTTAATTGACTTTCCTTTCAGGCTACCTGATGGCCGGTCTGTGGGGCGCGCGCAACTCCAACGACCGCCGCCTCCTGGCCGAGCTGGGAGGGGAGATCGTGGAGGCGCCGCCCAGAGACTACTGGGACTACGACCAGGTCAGTGTTATTTGTTAATCTCGAAATGCTCCATTTAAAAAGACACCTACTTCTGTTTGCCACATGCGGAAAAAAAGTATTCGAATTGGTGCTGGAAGGTGGAGTAGGCGAGGGAGCTCTCTTCTCCGCCTTTGTTGAACGTTCAAGTGTGTCACACTGCGCCCCCCAGCCGATCGCATTCATTCGCCTGATGTATCGGAAAGGTGCAGCGACTACCACAAAAGCCTTCGGTTTCCGCAGCACAAGTTCGAATCCATTCTCCGGAGATGCCACGCCTCCGACGTCACTTTGACGCAAGAAAAGGCGGTAGTAAGATGTTCTTATATATCTCGGAACGATTCTCGAGAATCGGGGTAAGTCTCTAGGGAACATTTTCGTTGTTTCTTGGTGGGAAGCAAGCTCTGAAGTCCTCTCCCCAGCCCTTTTTTTCAATTTGGTCCCTGTCTGCTTTAAACATTCTTTGAAGTTTTCTCTCGTGTAATAATGTACAATGTATTATTATCGTAAGAAGAGGGATGTTTCATCACTTAACACCAGCTTAGTGCAACAGAAAAAGAGGGTGTGGACAAAGGGATATTTTTTAAAAAATTACCTGTAGGTTATTGAATAAGTTTGGACATTTATTTGTCTGTGCCTTTTTGCTTGCGGTAAAAGAAAATATTGGGAGGGGAAGCAGGAGCCAAGCGTCAAAGGAAAGAAAGAGTAGGAGTGTGTCCATCTTTAGATAACAGGTATAAATGACAAAAAAAATAAATGTCAAGTTTGCAGCTAATGCAGTATTTCATTATGCGCGTTTAGTACCTTAGAGGTTTTTTTTCATCCCGCGTTTGTATTGTATCTTTTAGGCGCTCCTCCGCCGTCTGGTCTGGCCGCACGCAAGGAAGGACTCGCTCCAGCACGACTCGTACAGCTGCAGGTTCCCTGCGTTCTTCTGGCCAAGGGACAACAACACCAGCAAAGCCCCAGGAGGACAGGTAATATTCAAAGATTTTGCTTTTGGGAAATCCTACTCAATTTCATTTCTCACAGATGAAGCCAGTGGCGTTCCCCACGCGAAGGGAGAAGGGCCTGTACGTAGGATGGGGCCCTGCGAGGGGAGCACCGGACCGCACTGGGATCAAGGAGTGCCCGAGGGAGTGCAGGAGGAGGGAGGACTGGAAGTTCTGCTGAATGAAAAGAGAGACTGAGGCGGAGACAAAAGGACCGAAAAATAATTCATACAGCATTAAAACTTAAGTTCCGCGAGAGGAAAATTTTAACGGGTCGTTGGTCGTACTACGGCGTACGATGTGAAATATAATTTCTCGAAAAGCTTGTTCGTACATACCTAGGCATCAAAATAAAGTCACAATTTATTACGTTATGCTACTAAACAATGAAAATATTGGGGGAACATTTATTCATATCGTACTATAGGATAATACAATTTTCTGCTTGAATGACGGGCGGGCGGCAGGGCGCTGTAGAGTATCAGTTATCACCTCGGTTTGCCGACTTATCACAGACCAATAATTCACTTGGCTCCAAAAATAAGCTACTTTTGCTTTGCTACTTTTACTGCATGTCTTCGCTTTCCATCGTCACCGCTCCGGCGATGAATCTTTGCTTCCACAAGGATCCAAGTTGCAGGTTGTTTTTGTCGCCCTCGGCCGCAGCGAAGCGTCGCACTTCTCTTCGTCCACGAGGGAGCCAGACTCGTCGCAAGACACGCTCACTGAAGTCCAACCTGGGATGAAAATATACCTACATAGCAACTTTTCCCAAACAGTCGGTGTCAATGTTTTTTTTTTAGAAAAAAACTGACCTCCTCCGCACTGGACCGGGCACTGCTCCTCTGTGACGACCCACCTGGGGCGACCCCAGCTCTTTGCCTGCTGCGGGAACTCCACGAAGTAGTTTACTTCGTCCCTGCGGAGGGTCTTGCCCACGGGGAGGACGCGCACCTTTCCGTTCTCTCCGGAGTAGCGCTGAGAGTGTCTGCAAAAAAAATATGGGAAGGTATAGTACAAGAGGTCTCGAAAAGAGAAAAAGAAATTAATTACTCACTTCAACTTTAGGTTGTTGAAAACCTTGGTGAAGATCGGGTCGTACCAGACAGGCCTGCCCTCTACATATGGTTCCGCCGTGCCGTCATTGGAGTCCACGTCTGACTCGCCTCCTCCTCCTCCTCCTCCAACGTCCACCTCATTATCCACTTCCTCCTCCTCGTCATCTCCCTCGTCAAAGTCCCTGTCTTTGTCTCTGTCAACCGGAATGGCTGGCGTCTCCTCGTCTGCTGGCTTGGGAGGAGACTTGTCGCCCACATCCACCTCGTTCTCCTCCTCCTCTCCGCGGCCGTCTGAGCCGTACGTGGGCACGATAGGGTCGTTGGGGTCGAACGGGGTGCAGGAGCCGCCGCGGCAGATCTGAAAAAAGCGGAGTCCTTTTCTATCTTTGCGGTTATGGGAATTTATTCATTCAGGAGTACCGATCCGTAGGGGTAAGGCTTTGAGCTGCAGTCGGTTCCCTCCAGCGCTGGGTGCGCCCTTAGAGCGTGGGTGGAGTTGGCGCACCAAAGCTCGCGGCAGAGGTCCTTCAAATGAAAAAATAAATAAAAAACCTGTATGAATAAGTTTGCTATTGTTTCTCCACCTCGAATGGCTTTTCGTCCTGCCTGACGTGTGGGACGAATTTTGTTCCAAAGGCCTTCCTGCACTGGTCTATGGCCTTGACCTTGTCTCCCGGCGCCTGCTCCTCCCTCAGGTAGTCGTACTTCCGCATGACCTCCGGTAAGTCGTCCAGGCAACGAACCTTGTTCAGTCGCCCACTGAAAAGAGGGAAGGAAAGAAAACGGCCTCTTGAAATGAGGACGGGCTCTGGCGCATATGTCGTAAAAAAGATATTTTTTCTGCTTCTCCATCTGGAGCACTTACGGTCTTCCAAGGATGGTTTTGCTGCATTGTGTGTACGACAGGCACACACGAGTATGCGGAGGTAGTATTTCGCGGAAGAAAAGAGGGAATACCGAAAGAGGAAAAAGTGTGTTGGAAAGAGAGAAGGAGAGCGGGAAATAAATTATAGATAAGGACAAGAAGGCACAATAACAACGCAAAGTTTCTTTTTTCATGCTCAAGGACGAAGAAGTCTTGGTAAATTGTTTTTTTTTAAGTTCACTCAAAAATCTTTTGGGATACGTACTGGCCAGCTAGGAACTTCTCCAGCTCATCGTTGGAGCACGTTGACCAGGTTACCTTCCCGGGTCCCAGCACGGGAGACATCAGGAATTTGTCCGGGTTGCAATTGTTGCCCTCTGCGGACTCGCCGTCGTGGTTCATGCCCAAACTGAGATTGGATCGAAAATATCTCATAACTTCATCGCACAACGTTTGTTTAAATTATCCTCACTTGTGGCCCATTTCGTGGGCGATGACGTAGACCGACTCGTAGTTGCTCCCCTCGTTGATGGTGCAGCTGTAGGAGTCGTCGCACATCCCGGAAACCCAAGCCAGGCCGATCACGGTGTCGTACCTGGGCTGGCCGTCGTAAAGGTTCAGCCCGGTCAGCAGAAGGCCGTGGTCCCAATAGCCGGCGTCGCCGTCGTCTTGAAACGTAATCTTACCTTAATTGAAGAAAAGTTTCGTCAGGGACATGGTGGTAACTAATGAGATGAAAAGCATGGAAACTTACTTGTCTTCTCAACCTTTTGCCACGAGCAGAAGGAGTCCAAGTATGTCTCTACGTCTCCTCGGCCCTTGTTGATGGAGCTCAGCCGAGAGCGGAAGACCTCCAGGCGCACCAGCACGATGCGGAACTGGGTGTCGAGGCGCTCGGAGTTGTACAGCAGCTGCACAGAGTTGAGGTAGGTGAAGACGAGGTCCTTGACGGCGGATATTGGGTCTCCGCTGGCCGTCTCCTTCTCCTTGGCGTAGAGGTCGTCGTCGACGAAGACGGCCAGCTCGATGGCCTTGTCCGGTTTGGAAGCGGCAGCGGCCGCTCGCTTCCTCCGCCGTCGCTGCCTCTTGAAGAACGGGCTGCTGCTCCTTGGTTCCACTTCTTCGTCCTCTTCCTCGACGTCGTCAAAGTCTTTGACATTACCTGCGTCAGACAATGCATATGGATGGAAATATCATAGTAAATTAAGCTTGCACTGTGTCACCTTCATTATCTAGTTCCACAGCCGTTATCTGGGGCGCTCTCATGCGTTTGGCGTTCTTTGGCTTGATGCCGCACTCCCCGCCGGACGCCGTAGACTCGTAGATCACCACGTGCCCGTCAGCGTCGTCATCGTGGTGGTCCAAGGACCTTTTTGGTCTGTTGGCGAATTCAGGGTGGAGCTCGTGGAGTTCCTCCACCACTAGGCTACGGCCACCAGACAGAATTAGGCCGTTCTGAAAATGCAGGGTAGGAAAATTTACTCTGCTGTTCCCACTCATTACTGTTCCGGAAAAAAATTGAAACTCATTCTTCCCAACAAGATTCCGTATTATATCTTTGCAAAATCTGACAACAACCTTCGTCATACACCGCACGGAAGGAGATACTTCAATAACTTCATGAAATAAGTTTCTGAGGCAAGTTGCAGGGTTCTGCTTTAGGGGTGTCCACCTCCTGCTGCAAGGCCGCGGGAGGGGGAACGTGGTTTGGGGGAGAGCTCGCCTTCTCCTCCTTGTCCTTCTCCTGAGACTCTAGTCCCACAATGTCATCGATTCTGACCCTCTTGGCCGCGGAACTCGGAGTGACGTCGTACAGGGCGGAGGAGAGGTTCCTGGAGGTGAGGTAGGCGCGGCGGGCAAGGCGGTCGTCGTAGCTCTGAGAGCTGCGGCGCTTCCCACCGAGGGACATCTGCTTCAGGAAGTAGAGCTTGGTGTGGCCCTCGGCGAACTCCTTGGGGTCGCTCCCAGCAAAGGCGTAGTAGTGCTTCACGGGACCCAAAGGAGCAGCATTGTCGGTGGACTTGGAGGACGTCATCATGGACTGCTGGAAGCTGTCCAGGTCAACATGGTCCCAAGCATCTGGCAAGAGGCATCCGAAATTGGTGCTGATTTCGGATTCCTCTTCCTGTGCTACCTCTTCCGTTTCCCCGTTTGCTTCCTCCGCCTGCATTTCCTCACCAGACTTTGTCAATCCACCACCCTGTGGTTCCATATCTTGTAGGAATCTGCCGTATTCTTCCAGTGCAGAACGATACCTTGAATTCATGTGCTTAATTTTTTTGCTTTCTGTTACCAACTGAGTTTTTCCACACAAAAAATTATTGTGATTAAAACGTTAATTGTTTGAATTAAAACTCACCAGCCTTCCTTCCCGGCAAGTGGAGGCGGATATCTTTGCCACTTCCTCCCCTCCAGTCTCTGCCTCCCCCTCGTAAAGGCAAGTTGGGAACGGGACGGTGCTGTTGACGTAAGCCACTTGGTCGTCGTCCCTCACAATGAGTTGGAAGTGCGGGGCCACCAGCCCCACGGACCTCCTCAGCCTCGCCCGGAGGGTCGCTGCCGCACGGTGACTGTCCTCTTCCTCGTCGTCGTCCTCAGGCGAAGGCGCTGAGGCAAACGATGCCGGCAGCCTCTTTTCCGCCCTGATCTCAAGTGAGAGCTCCGGCTCGTCTCCCTGCAGCAGAGACCTTTTCCTCCGCAGGCAGGGCCCGCCTGTTGAGGATCTGGAGCAGGACTGGCTGTGCAGTTTGAAGGTACCAAAGGCTTTGAAGGCGCCTGAAATAAGAAAGAATGTTTTGATCTATTCACCTGTCGCA
>JAAUXU010133192.1_pt1 | contig 11627 bp, 10 predicted proteins | sample 7278151 | NCBI WGS metagenome assembly JAAUXU01 (sample SAMN14350113, study PRJNA611818) | marine sediment metagenome | isolation source: surface marine sediment (1.8m) | place: French Polynesia: Moorea | collected 2018-08 | reverse complement strand
TTCCAAGCTTGAGTGGATGAGTGAGGATTAGAGGCAAAATTCTCCTTTTTTATACCCCTTTCCCACTAAATAGAGGCTTTGACCAGCCATGCTGACCCTCATGTAGCTTAAACTTCCCTCTCTTCTTAATGTGACCCCTGCTGCAGAGCAGCTGCAGGCCTCCTTCACCCTCTGCTGAAGGTTTTCCCTCCACAACAAAGCCTCATGAAGAAAGAACAGAAGACAAAGGCAGGACTCAGAAAGGGAAAGAAAAGGGCGACACAGACGATCTACTTTGTAAGTTAAAACTCAGCCACATGGGTCATGGTATCATACGGGTCAAAGTATCGTGATTAAGATGCGTGACAATGTCACGATACATTTTTAGATATCGCAATATTCGATATTTTGCGAATATCGCGATGTGCCAAGTCGAAACCATATATCTTGTAGCCTTAGCTTCTAGCATCCTGACATAGGCAGCTTTGGTCTTGTTCGGGAGGAGGCAGTGAAGGCAGGGAGGGAACTGGATACCAACGGCGTCCACTCGTATGAGTCTTCGAAAGATGCTGACATGCAACGAATAAGGTTAAGCAAAGGAAATCTTTACGTAAGATTGTCCATTTTGCATTCATTTCCTTCAGGCTGAGGAGGTCTAGAAAAAAACTACTTTTCCAACCTCTTTATGTATACAGAATAGGGAGTAAACTAGATGTCAGGAATCCCAAGGCACTAAAAAGAAAGACGGTCACGAATATATATGGGACCTGCACTTACTTTGTGAACCTTAACAAGATTGTATATGCATAGCGAATGCAAAAAGGACAATCTTACATAAACAACTGAATGTGCAGCTTACAAACATTCTGTCTCTGCAGCCCTCATTGCTGCACTCGTTCGTCGGGCGGCAACACTTTGGGGCTGCAGAGACCTCGTGTTCGTGGGACGCTACTTTGCCAAATGCACTTAATGTTCTATCAGCTCCTGCAAATACTAACGTTGGCGTCGATGGGAACAAGAGGATCCCTCTTATGTGAGCCCATTCTTTAGTCGGGAACATGGACGGTGCCGAAGTGGTACGTTAAGCCATGTTATTTCATGAGTACAAGCACGAAGCGTTAGTCAAAGAACAGCACATTGCAGCAAACGTTAGTCAGATCCAGTTGCTTGACTTAACTTTCAAATGGAGTTTGGACGACGAGACGACGCTTTACAGAAGAAGTTTCATTAACGATTTCGTACATCTCAAGTCACCCATGAGCAAATCTCTTATCTGTTACGGTTGGGAAATGAGAGAACGCCTCACTTTCTATGGTTTCAGTGCTATATCCTTCTTTTTTTCCGTAGAGATCCGAAATCTGAAAAGTTTTTCTCCCCAAAAGTTTTCCGTTCAAGGGCATTCTCAGGTGCTTACTTGAAAGGGTTTTCGTGGTTGCTCTTGCAAGTAGCACACTAATTCTTTGGAGCCATGGGACTCAACAGAAAAAATAACAGCTGTCGACTTTGTACAATAACGCCTTTGAAGCGATTCCACAAAACGCTACGAAAATTGGGCCAACAGTGTGGACAGCAAGCATTTCTAGTCCTTAAAGGGTCTGCTCGCCCACGCTCCTTTGTGCCTCATCCGTGCACCTCAGTGCCGAACGCCCTGAGAGGGGCCGAAAAATAACTTTGATAAACCTATTATATAAAGCGCAAGGGACGTATTTGCGTGTGTGTCAATCCAGCTTTTGCACGGCTGTAATAAATAAAGTGCCACGGCGCTGTGCGCGTATCTGTGTGTGGGGGTTTGCCTGTCCAGCTCTTGTGCGGCCGATGAGCGTGAAGTATGTGGTGAGGACGAAGCGCGTAGTGGGACACGCAGACAGACGGACATATAGCACTTTATATTCTTGCCATTCTTCCTAAGCAACGAAGTGGGTAGCTGATAGATGGACCTGGCAGTCGAGAAACCACCTTGGTAAACAAAGTAGGGTAATGGAACTGTCCAAAGACCCAGGCAACTCGGCTGAAAGGGCAGGAGAAATCTTCTGCATCGCCTGCATGCTAAGTTAGGCATTGCCAAAAATACAGTAAGAGAAGCACCCTTTTCTCATGCTTCAGCTCAGCAAAGAGTTTCCTCTTTGAAACGCTGCTGGAGCGATGGAGAGGCCACTTAACCTCCTGTTCTCAAGGCAAGGCCTTCTAGTCAATGGGCCCACCTGGAGTTCAAATTGCCCAGGAGCTTCATTTCGACAGCAGCTTCAAATTTTCCGGCCGGTTCATTGCTGCAAAAAACGATTACGAGTCAGCTTTAAAAGGCAGCACGTCCGTTCGGTACTAAACTTTAGATTCACACTGGAAACTCCGATATTACTACTCAGGAATTCAGTCACAGGATGACCTCGTGTGTATGCAGTGCGCTGGAGGTGAGACAAAGGCAGGAGGATTTAGCAATCAAATCTGTACATGCACATCCACACAAATGAATAAACAGCATTTTCAGTATCTTCTTGCTGTTCAAAACTTTGGAATCATGACGTTGTAGAAGTGTCAGAGTAAAGTAAACAGCAAAAGAAGTGGGGAAATTTGGAGGTGTGTGTGCTACATTTCGCCCAATTGGAGGGTTATATAAGGGGAACTTGCCGGCCTGCCAGAGGAATGCTTCTCAAGTTGTACCAAGGGGGGTGGGAGCATTATTATGTGTGGGGCCATAACTTCAGCAGGCAAGCCTGCATTGCAGGTTGTTGAAAATTAAAATTTTGGCGTTTCTCTCATGTCTCATGCAGGTAGCCAGCACGCGCATGAAGGGCAAGGGCTATGTGGAGCTATTGCAATGTGCTCAGCACAAAGAGGAGGGACAGTGCCTCTGTAGAGAATGATGGCAGCTCCAACAGGACAATGTACATATTCATGTCGCAAGGCACACTTTCAACAGAAGCGGATCCACGACATGGGAATGGCCTCCCTACTCACCAGATCTCAAGTGTATGGGAAATGCTTGGGTGTGTATGTCATGGTCTGTGTAGGCCAACTGACTTCTATGGATGAGAGATATTCTTCTGAGAGAAGCAATATTCAAAGCATGGGATGACATGGGTACTACTAGTATTGTCTTCTGATTTCTTCAGGTAAACTTCAAAGTTGATATTTGTTGATACTTTATCAACAGAATATTCCTACATATTTAAACTTCTTAAATATTAATTTTGCCCAAAAATATGTGCCTTTATTTCTCAAAAATTGAACCGGCAGCAGCAATGCACTTCTTGAGGTGGTCACAGAAGCCTTTGATGCTCTTGACCAGGCTCTCATCAAACATGTTAGCCCAGTTTATCTCAACAGTAGCCTTTAGTTATGCTAGATGCAGGTGGCCATTCTTGCAGGCCTCCTTTTCCAATGCGTCCAGACATGATAATCGAGGGGATTCAGGTTCAGTGAATTTGGGGGCCATTTCTCCTTTGACCAGAATCCCTGCGATTCCAGTGTCTTTCTCAGATACTTCTGGGTGGCTTTGGATGTATGGCAAGGGGCTCCATCTTGTTGTAGCACCCACCTTCCCTGTCCGTTGTGCTGGTTTGGGACTGGGATGACCTCAGTGTTGAGCACCTTGATGTACTTGGCACTGTTCAGCCAGCCATCGATCCAAATCAGTTTAAAAATACACCCGACGGTTCCAACAAGTCTGAAAGACATTGCTTTTTGAGGGTGTGTGGTCCAGCCGACAAACCTGACGCTCTCATTGACATCAGTCTTGGCCTTGGCGATGTAGCCGTCAATTGTGATAGTTGCTCACCATCCAGTTTTTTTGTCTGTGAAGACAATTGCTTTTTCACGGCTGCGAGCAGCTCTGCACTTTCAGGTATTCAACATCACTTTGCAATAGGTCACCCTTTTCGAGTGATGCTCCTCTGTAAGGCTTTGGACACTTTCCTTGGCCCTGGATTTCATCTTCAGGTCCACCTTGATGAGCCGGGGCATTGATGTTGCAGATATGGAGTGCTCCTCAGCCATGTTTCTCATGGAGCGCTCTGGGTTCCGGGCAATTTTCTTCCACATGGTATTGATCACAGATTTTCTGCACACTGAGCGAGGTAAACCTCAAGCATGAAAGAAATTACAAGGCATCAAGTCTATGGGCTACACATTCAAGTCTCACCAAAAAGCTTCAACAAATGACAGGGTGCAATTTTAAGGGATGGGGTTGCCTCCCTGCCATACTGAAGAATTACACTCAAGGATATGTAAGAAAGGTAAGTGAGTATGCTATATACTAGGCTAGGTTGAAAAGGGGTCAACTTTGGAAATTCACTGACAGCATCTAGGGTTTGTTACATAGGCTCAAAAGATGAAGATGTAGTCAAATACTTTTGAAAACAAATTGTGTTTACCTATGCCCAACTTGACTTGAAATTTATGTAGTAAGCTACTGTCCTAAAATTGCTGTGAAAGTAGATTTCAGCTCTGGTGTCTGTCAGAAGCCTGCCAAAGTGGGTGAAAATCACTGACCAAAATGCTGACATGCTCCAGTGTGTCAGAAAAATATTTTACAAGTCCTGAACAGAAAAATTATAACTTATTTCACAGTATTATGCAACTTTAAATGCATTTGGGCATAGCTAAAGCTTCATCAGACAAGCCATAGACCAGAACTATCTGTCACAAATTGGGAAGGACGTGGCAGAATTCTTGGGCCTGGAAAATGCATCAGAATACACAAGTGAAAAATTGTGATATTTCTACTGCTTCTTTTAATATTTTAATATTGTACTATTGCTTCAGGTCATTGCTTTCAACAAAGTCAAGCATGCCACAGCGGCATGACAACAGACAAGCAGCGTCACTTTGGGCCGAAGAAGCAGGAAACAGCACTCCAATATATAGATGAGTCTATGGTAAGTATGGAGAAGATGGCATAGCCACTTTTGAAGGATGAGTGCAAGGATCAGAGAGAGCAGAAGGAGCAGGAGAAGCAGAGACAGAGAAGAAGACATCAAGTACTTCATTTGCCTCGTGGTAAGCTTCCAACCACTTGGTCGAGCATGCTGCCATGACTTCCCCCTTCTCTAATCTTCCTCACTGCTTCAAAATGGTGGCCTTCAATGCAGTGACAGAGGTGCGGCCTGTTTAATCAACTTTTGAAGTCCACTTGCCCCACAAGTAGTAACTGGAAGCATTCAAATATGGGCTGCTGGAGGTCCATATTTGGAATGGGAAGAGGGGGATATTCTTTTGCAGGCAAGACTGGACCGTCTTGTCTTTATGTGCAGAGGCACTGTCTTGAATAGAAATGACCTTCATTGGTTCATAGCTTTTCCTCACTCAAGGCAGAATCCCCCTCTTTAGGACCTCCTTAGGCATTACTTGGCATCACGATGCAGGCCGACATTGAAAAAATGAGGCAGCATCGCCTTGCCACTACTGGCCACAGCGCCCAATCCCATTACAGATGCTGGCTTCTTGTTCTGCATTGTCGGAGAGACCTCAGTGGGTCCACTGCAAGCACACGATTGTCTATCCGATTAGGGATGGCATCAGCAACAAAGTTTTCTCTTGTCCGCAAAGATATGGAGACATTCAGCAGCTTTATGCTTGAGGTTGTTTATGATCTCTGAGCACCTCACCCTCCACGGACTTCTTTGGGAGGATGACCCGTCTCTTTGAGACATAGAACTTGAGCCCAAAGGCCTTCACACCTCTTATGGGTTCCTCACTCACCTTCTTCCTCTTGGCTAAGGCAGTCGCGGGTATGATCGGATTCTTTGCGATCAACATCTTTTCAAGTTCTTCATGAAGTTTGAGTTCCACATTACTTTGCTTCTCTCTTTGTTTGCATTTTGTGTGGACTCTCCTGTGACCTTGTGCTACTTGTGGACAGCATTGACTCAGCTCTTTAAGGACTTTGGGGTCTTTGTCATGCGTACAGACTTGTGGTTGGTACAAGCCATTGCAGCTATAGCAGTGCAATTGTCCTGCCCTATGGTAGGTGAGTGGTCGAGAAGCACAATGTCAATATCAAAACAAATGACATCATCTGCTATTCCAACACAAGTCAGCAATTTGGCGGAAAATTAAGAAATAACATGCAGGTCGTGTTTCAAAAATTGCCTCGATTTATCATACGAACCCTGTCCATATATAAACAGAGAGGGGATGAGGTAGAAATGTGAAGTGAGATGCCAGACTTATGGCTTTGGTCTTGTCTTGGCACATTTCAGCAATCTTCAGGCAGTTGATAAGAATGCCATTCATTCCTTCACATCGCACGTCGATAAGACTCTGTTTCTTAGGCACCTATTACATGAGGGGCTTCAAGCGTAAGTTGGACTATATTTTTACTAATGTATACGACAACTTGGAGCTGCGAATTTTTTTGTGAATAATCTTCAAGTCTTTCCACGCTACTGCTCTTCACTTCTTGTCAGCTGATTTTTACTACCAGGCATATGACAAGCAATTAGGTAGAGATGTCCCGGGAGACACCTCCACTTTTTAGGTGGGAGTACACATACTGAAAATAAAATCTTGATTAGGGAGAACATTTCAGTTTGTTAGTAACATTGACGAGCAGGATCAATGTATCTCCATTAATGCTGCCTGTGGCACCAAGCTACTGGCCTTAGTCCCTCAAAGCTGCGGATCCTCTATACCATTGCCATGATTTGCCATTGCCCGGAATTGATCTTGAACACATGTGGAAGCGTCTTCCCTCATGGAACTGGCCTCAAATTGAAAGGGAGGTCGCAGTGCTCGGTGAGGGGGGAGGCCTTAGTTGTTTGGTTCGTTACTGACCTGCCCATAATATCATATGGGCACCAAATATTGGGAGAAACTTCAAAATGACCCTGAACTTTTCTTGCTCGGTCAATTTTCAAAATTCCTATTCAAAGCACAAGCTATAGATCCAATCTACCTCTTTTTTCTAAAAAAGAAATGATTGTTGGCCGCCTGAGTGCCCTGATCCAGTCCTTTATTCAATTTCGTCTTGACAGTCTGAAATAGCCTCTGGCACTGCTCAACATCTACTTCTCGAAACTTCTTGATGAATTCTCTGCTTCGGTTGTCTGAATGAGTTATTTTCCCATTCACTGTCGTTGACTTTGAAGGTCAAGTGAACTCAAAGTCATCAATAGCTCAATATAGGGCAAATAGGAGGATCTCAGCTTTTGGGATTATAAGCCATTTTTCTTCTTTATAGCGATCGACAGTTTTCTTTGGATAATGAGCACTTGCTAAATTCGACAAAAGGTAGTATCTTCCATCAGCCAGATTTTCGTCCAGAAAAGGCAGAAGATGATCTGTGATGAAATACAGGTGGTCTGAGTTGTCGTCCACACTTTTTTTATTTCACATTTTTGGCATTTTTGACTACGACTCGTCATTGTTTTTTGCAAAAAAAAAAACAAGATTCGCCCAGGGGCAAGCTTTTATTTGTGGGGTTTACCGACTTTTTCTCACAACAAAACTTGAAAAAGGTGGAGGAGCTGCGCTAGAGGGTGGTCACATGCCTTGAGGAGGGCAACAATGCCAAGAGTATTGCCGACTGTTTCGGCATTCACTGGAGCACCATATACAAGATGAAGGGTCTCTATGAAGAGACTGGGGGCTTTTTGAGGAGGCCTGGCACCAGTCAAAAGCATTGGGTCTGTTCTGAGACCTCGTAGGCATCCATCAATGCCAATATTGAGGACAACACCTCTATGTCGATCAGGGCCCTGAGCAGAGAGTTTGGGATGTCCAGGAGCACTATGGACGGCATTGGGAGGATGGATCTGCGGCTCAAAAGCTTTGTCAAGTGCTGGGTGCAGCTCTTCACGACCGCGAAGAGGGCAAAGAGGAAAAAGGTTACCGATAAAGATTTTTGCGTTGACAAACACATAGATGCAGCAGCAGGTATTTTGAAGCCCCCGGTCATGACAGAGGCCTCTCAAGTTCATAGGCTGCAGCAAACACCCTGCCAAGGCCATGATGCTCGGCTATGTTGGGGGTGACCGAAGCAATTCAACAGGTCCAATTGGTCACCATCTGCCTGTTGGAGGGTATTGATTGATTTCCCCACATATTGTATACTTGCTTCGACAGAAGAGCGGCTCAGAAGCGACCAATTGGGGTTGATTGTCACCCAAACCAGAAGCTTCTCGGGGAACTTCTCTGTTTGTCTGAACGTCACTCTTTGTGGTACATCTCCTGATGCCATGATCATGATATCCTTCCTTTTGCAGGAGCCTTTGTTGCCCTAGAGTTTGTTGTTTTTGAGGGAAAAATAGGCTTCAGCATCTGTGACAATTGCTCTTGCCTCGGATGTAAAAAAATGTGACATTTTCAAAGTCCACATATTTTTTTTGCCTCAACAGCTGATTCTCTTAATATTTAGAGATTTTCTTTGTCTCATGAAGGGAACTTCTTCCTGCTTAAGAATCTTGTGGCAGTAGGACTTGCTGATGAGGAAATGGCAAGCCAGTTTCCTTGTCATCACTCCAGCTTTCAACTGGGCTGTCTTAACCAAGGGCCTTCTTCTGACCATCTTGATACATTTGGCCTGGTCTCTGAGTCATTCGAATATCTTGCTCCCACCTTGAGATGAACCTGGATATTGTGGATACCAGTAATCCCGCGTGCAGTCCAACAGTAGTAAGTAGTAGTAGCTGTTAAAACAGTCCACCAATTCAACCACACGGCATGCGTGACTTTACTGGGACGACCTGTCAAAGGCACGCGAAAGTGTTGGTGTGGCAGGATGCCTTTAGTACATGGGTGGAAAGGTACTCCCGCGGCTCAAACCACCTGAGTTTTGTAGCCTCAGATCAGATGGCACCCTCCAGATCATCCTTTCATACGAAAAGCGTAGTTCGTAAAGGATTATCTGGACAGTACATGTTTGGCATGTGGCACTGTATGTGGGTGTGTGGCCACACCTAAAGAAAGTTTCAGCAATTGCTACCAATGAAAAGTGGTCAAAAACAAAAAATCAACAGCATCCAGCAAGGAGCCCTCTCCAACTCAGCACATTTAGAGTGCTCCAGTGTCACAATGAGTTGACAAACTTGACCAAACTCGTGGATGTCATGTCTGAGTATTTCCACAACAGATTCAACCCTATGACAAACAGTCACAATATTACGGCACTCCGCCCCAGCGGAGATCTAGCAAAGATCAGTGGCCCAAAATTATACAATTTTTGGGCATTGATATATTTGCATTCTTTAAGAAACTAGCAGAGGTACAAGGCATTGCTCAGGTTATCATCAGACTCGCTGCAATCCCGCCCACCAGCTTTTGAGCATCAGGTATGTAGCGTCTGCTGACCAAGTTTGGTGACAATCGGTGCCGATCGATTAACAAGTCGAAAGCTGGACTTTATTTAGTAACTGAACAAGTTTTTTGAAGAAAAAAATCTGAGTCAAAAGACAGGGCGTTGAAAAAATAAACTCGTTTCATTCCTTGTGGCCTTTTGTAATCCCTGAAAGTTTGGGCAATATCGGCCCAGTGGTTTCTGAGATCTGGATGGTAACGGGCAAAGGGCAGACAACCAAACAGACCGGGGCTCCATTATTATTAGATGGCCGCTCGCGAAGCCAATTCTTAATCTCATGATTTGTTTTTCAAGAAACAAATTTAGGTACCGTGCATATCGTTATAATCCTCCGCTAGGGATTTTTCCCCCAACCCTCTTGGGAGGTAGCGGATTAGTAGAGGCTGGAAGATTAAAAAGGACTGGTCAATTTTGTTGACTGCATGCATGAGAGCTGGTCAGTACCGTGCTTCTCACTGGGCAGTATGGCAAATGGTGGAGAGCAGGTTTGCCACTCTGAGGCCGGGGGGTTCAACCTTACCGAGGGGTGGCGAATTATAAGAGATTAGGGGATTGTAAGAGACAGGCGCAAAAACATACATGTCTGGTATGTCCTATACACTATTACAATGGACGACAAATGGAATACGCAACATGGCATCAACAATGACATTGTTCGAGCGAAATCTGTTCAACAAGACATTACCTGTGTCATAGGTGATACGGTACATCATTCAATGATAAATGCGTAGCGGTGCATGACTTAGAAGTAGGACGAGTTTCTGTGACCAGGAAGCGCCATGAATGTATTTCGCATATGTGCGATAATCTTGTATAACATACTGTACGCGTAGCTCCAGAAGATCGGAGGAAATAGATCACACACACACATTGAAGTGACCTCGATGCAGAAGAAGGGAAGGAGGGTGTGATATTTATTTGCCCCAACGTTGGAAGAAACCCATTCGCAAGCACCTGCAAAGGAATTGTTTAGAGTACGGAAATGTAGGCCACAAAGGCAACTTTTACGCAAACTTTTTGGCAAGGTGTCTCGTACGTACGCATGCACTGTATGCGCCTCTCTTATGATGTGGTCTACTAGTCTTGTCAGGTTCTTACGATGTTCTTTGATGTACCGCGTGTTGACTTCCAATTGGCGGAGACTTTAAATGATTAAGGTGTCTGCTGGGAGGTCGTTGGCCTTCCAACAGAATGGAGACCCTGCACACAACCGACATCCAGCGCAAATTTGGCTCAAAAACAACTCGGGAAGAAGCAATAGGATGTTCTGGCTAAAGGAGTTTTGGCTGACAAGCCAGATCTGTATGATCACAGTGTGTAAGGTATATTGTTCAAGAGGAGGCTCACAACCCAGTTGAGTCTCTTTGTTCCGCTATTGAGACAGCAAAGGCCAGCATGGACCAGAGGCACCTCATCAATATCTGCAAGAGCTTCCGGCCTCGTATCCAGGCGGTCGTTGATGCTGATGGGGTGCAGGATGAATAAGAAATGTACCCTACGGTTGTGTCAATGTGCATGTAAACTGTTTTCCAGAATTCGGGTTGTCAAAGTAAATTATAGCTACTTTTCTGAGTGAGCTTCGTTCTGCCGAAATAAAGTGAAGACGCTTTAGAATAACAATCTTTAGCGTGGTTTCTTGCACCTTTGCCCTCCTGATCAACAGTGTGTTCGATGCATTATACGAAACATGGCTATAGGCGAAAAAACAGAAAAGATCCACCCGACAACACTTATGGGCCAGTGTTGACCGTATTGTAATTATCAGTTTGGTTGTTTGTTAAAGGTGTCTCTCGAGGGGAATGAGTATCCCAACAAGAGAAAGGAGTAACCCAAGTTGGGTCTTTTCCTGCCCCAGTTGGTGGCAAACATCTAAGTGCTTTATGGACATTGATGCCTGGCGTGGTGATTCCACCAGTGAACTTAACTTGTTCTGTCTTCCTTTCCATGGCCTTGCCAATGCGGTCCACTTTCATGAGCCTGACATGTCCATATAGGTCAAGAGGCTGTCTATTAAGCTGGTGCCCCCAGACAATGTCCAGGAGCACCCCAGGGAGTGCAGTGCAGGGCACTCGCACACAAGGTGAATAAATTCCTCATGTTCTTCCTGGCAAAATCAGCAGATTTGCTCAGAAATGTCACCTACTACAGTCCTGGCCGTAAGTAATTGCATCAGGCATGACGGCACCTCCTACAATGCACTGAAACATGTTGAGGTGGGACTTTGATATGGAATGTGCAGCTGTGATACCAGGACACAATGTTCAGTACACAGATCCATGTGAAGGCTGCCCATTTTGGTGCTAGAATGCTCAAAAGGAAGCCACATAGAGGGGGGGACCACGCCAAACAGAACAGA
>JAAUXU010092524.1_pt1 | contig 11627 bp, 11 predicted proteins | sample 7278151 | NCBI WGS metagenome assembly JAAUXU01 (sample SAMN14350113, study PRJNA611818) | marine sediment metagenome | isolation source: surface marine sediment (1.8m) | place: French Polynesia: Moorea | collected 2018-08 | reverse complement strand
GGGCTATATAACACTGCCCTCTCACCTGAAGTGGATGTTCAACACTCCTACTGTAACGCAGATGGACAAGGTGACGAGAATCATGGTGAATATGAGATACTTCCCCAGCAGCGGCACTGCCAGGGACGTCGGAGGGATGATCTCGGCCAACAGCAAGAAGAAGACGGTCAACGAAAGCAGGATTGAGATGCACAGAGTCACCTAGAGAGATAAGGAGAAAAAACAGTTCAATCTTTGTCACCATCTCTCCTGTGAGTGCTCTTCCTACCTTTTCTCCTGAATCCGAGGGCAGGTAGAATACTAGAACAGTGAGGAAGGATATGCCCACGCAGGGTATGATGAGATTCACCGTATAAAAGAGAGTCTTGCGACGTAGCTTCATATAGAACGTTATATCTGGAGGAATCAACAAATGGTGTGATATTACTGCACGTACATGCGAACTGTGTTGTACACTATGAAACGGATATCAGGATCACTGGATGTCAGAGTCATTGGATATAAGGATCACTGGATGTCAGAGTCATTGGATATAAGGATCACTGGATGTCAGAGTCATTGGATATCAAGATCACTGGATGTCAGAATCAATGGATATCGAGATGATTGGCTGTCAGAATCATTACATATCAGAAGCTTCCTCTTGAGAACCAGTACAAAATGACAGTATAGTACTTACTATTTAGTATTGATGGATACAAGTATCAGACGCTCATTACGATCAATTGCTCTTGTCTCGGAGAGATCCTCATATCACTGTTGCGGTGTAGTTATTTGTCCGGAATTTACCTGTCAACAACTGTCCCTGATAATTTCTTTCGTCGTCGTCCAGGTCGAGAAATCCTTCGCCGTTCTCAGCCTCAATGGCCGCCCTCTCCTCCAGCACAATGGCCTTCGACTGAGGGATGTACCACTCCTCGTTCCTGAGGCAGATGAGCATGACCTTGCAGAATTTTTTCAATGTTATCGCTTCATCCTAGTCGACCCCACCTGGTGGCCGGCACTGCCAAGATGTCCCACTCGACGGAAAGGTAGAATTCGGTGAGGTCGATACCGACACTCACAATGTTGGAGCCGCGGACCTGGTCAACGTGCTTGAGATCCAGCTGGAGGTGGGAATGAGGTAATTATCTCCTTATAAGTGTCAAGTCGTCGTACCTGGTGTCCATCGTACGTCCAGCTGCCAAACTTCATGTCACACGTCTGCTCATCGAAGGGAAACCATTCCACGTTGATCTTGCACGAAGATTTATAGATGGCTGGCGGCTTCCAGTCGACCTCGCCGGTGTACTTTAGACTGGCCTTCGTCATCAGGGTCACTTCGTATTTGCCGTCGGCACTGAAGAATAATATAAAAGTGGCAGGAATGAGCAGTTTAGAATCATTAACATCACAATACTTGTTGAACAAGACGATGTCTGGCAGCCAGATGTGTTGCGAGGGCACGAAAAGCATGTCCACGCCGCCATAGTCCTCGGGGTCCCAGGTCAACTTGTAGTCGCGCCATTTCTACGGTCAAAGGTTTTCGGTCAGAAAAAAAATCCCATACGAAATTGGTCTCCGCGCATACTTGTTCGACCCACACGTTGGTAGTCATGATTTGATTCTTCAGGTCCTAAAGAGATTGACGTCACGTTAGAGATACTTGCAGGCATTCTCACATCAGACAGCGTTTCTTACCACATCCATGAGCTGCGACAACTTGAGCCCCAGCTTGACTGTGAGCTTTTCACTGCTGTTAGTCACAGGTCTGATCAAGCGATTGTAATTGCTCAAGAGGTCATCATACAGGCGCTTAGCATGAGGATTGCCCTCGACTAGGGAAAGCAAGCATGATTATAAACTCACTTTTCCAATGGCACCCATCTGAAGTATGTACAGGCCACCATCAGGTGGTATCAGGATCACGGGATATCGGGATCATTTTCTCAAGAAGTAGTACAAATTGACGGTACTTAGTATTGACAGATGTAAAGATTAGACGTTTACAATGCCCGATTTCACTGCAGTGAACGCCCATTATTAGGTTTATGGAGATGTCTACTTGATAGAACTAAATTTGTCAGACGAATACTTTACTTCAGAAAATCCTCCGCGTAGCAGATCAGACTCTTCACTTGACAGAGCAATTCAAATTTGGTTCGGAAGTGGCAAATTTCAAGAGATGGGTCAAGTCAACAAAAAAAATGCGATTTAGGTGATTCAGAAAGGCCTGCAAACCCAAAATTTTCATTTTGCAAAGCTTACAAAGTTCTACTGGCATACCCTATGAATCACTCCATGAACAGCCAGCCATTGCCAAGTTCTTGTCCAAAGAGTTTCAGTCTCTCCGTGTGCTTTTTGGAGTGCTCCACTTATTAGAGCTATACTCTGTTATCAGGAGTTCACTGTGCTGTTGTCCGAAGGCGATCTTTATATCCCTCAACTGTGTTCTCGACCAAGTTGGGGCAAAATTAAAGTGATGTACAGCAGACAGCAAAAAAGTGGCCTTATGTCAACCAGCTATGCCCAACATGGTTAAAGAGCCAAAAAGAGCCTCACCAGAGACAAGACCCAAGGCAGTGAGGGCGCCCATGATGATCCTCGTAGACCTCCACATATTGTCTCCTACCACTTCTTTCTCTTCCTGGCAACACAATTGTTTCTTCTCAGCTCCATCCTCTATTCAGATGTTCGTCCGCGTGTGCGCGCGTGTGCCCGCGTGTGCGCGCGTGCAAGAAGTGGTGGAAAGGCCTCTTTGCTCTCCTGCTCTTGCCTCCCTCTCTCAGCATCTACGAGGGCGTTTACTTTGGGCGCAAACAAGGTTTGCTTCTCACCGAGACCAAGGTGTGCTGCGTCCAGGTCGTGTGCATCAGGCAGACGAAGTCCTCCTGCTCTGACACACCCGCGTCCTGGCGTGCAATGGCAACAATCAGTGCGTTGTCGGCCGCTGACGTGTTGTACGTGCAGTAGGGACCTCACGTTAGTGTCATATTAGGGGAAAGAAGACACAAAAAATCACCATAATTCGAGTATTTTCCTAAAAGAACCGCTTGCTTAATGAGAAGAAGAATGGTTCGTGTGCATGCGAACTCTGAATAATTCATGCATATCCATTTTGGCAACTCTGTTGGTGCTCTCGTGGCCTCCGCCTGAAAAAAAAGAGGGAGCTTTCTAACTTTTAGGGATGCTCCGAATAGGAGCGGCCGCACCAGAGGGACGCAGCCCACATCAGGGCTTTCCTCTCTGCTCACAGTGCAGAAGTCAGTGCACAAACCCTGCATTGCTTCATGTGTACGAGTGCGCCAAAGGCTCCAAGGCTGATCTCTGCGGTCGGCAGGAGATATGATAGCGGTTGTTGCTGGTTCCATTCCTTAAAAAAATAGACATTCTCTTCAAAGAGAATCTGACTGGTTAAAAACGTAAGGTAGAAGACTTTTTTGGACTCTTTTGATGCCAAGACATGGGATGAAACAATGCCAAAGCTGAGTCCAAAGTGACAAAAAGGCTTCATTATTTATTGAACACGGACGAGTGTTTTTTGACAAGGCCACCCGAAAATGCGTCAAAACAGTTGCTTTTCTTCCAAATAGTCATTTCCAGAATCATCCGAGTTTTTCCATACACTGAACCAATACGAAATGGTGTAGTTGCTTTGTCAGTTATACTTTATATCACGACAAAACTGGTCTCACGCACGTTATTATTATTATTCAGACATACGCTGTTGTCCCCTCAAAGTTGCTTCTACAGTTTTGTCTATGTTTTATAGAGGTGTCTTGCTCCTTTCTTAAGTAGTAGCATAGCCGTGACTTAATAAAATAGCAGCGGGTAGGTAGAACAGACAAGAGCAGGGGTGCACGCATGCTGACAAACCAACATATCATTTTTCGCACGCACATCCTTGCTCACCAGTGAATAGTCTTGGCCTGAAAAAATCTTTGCGTAGACACAGAAGTTTGCAGAGAGAGTTTTTGAACAAATCTTCGCCAAGAACAATTTCCCCCGAAAACAATAAACGTGCTACTGCTTGATATCCGGGTAATTTTTGATAGGTTGCTCGGGTAATGACCGTGTACAGTGGAACAATGATTTAGCCAACTACGGTAGACCCCGGATAAAAGCCCACCCTCGTGATCACGCAATTTGGGGCCCATAACCGAAGAGTGCCTATAACCAAAGCTGATGAAGACAGTGCTCAACATGACAAGGACTGCACTCCAAAGTCACAAGAAGACACTATCAAGATTTATTTGTCTGTTGCATCTTTGACTTCTGAAAGATGCTACTGACAGGGGATGAAAAGGAGTAGTGATTTCCATTGGTTGAAGTCTTCTTGTGAGGGGCCTGAAACAGGTACAGGTAGTTCAATGTTGACTTCTGTCTGCTGTTCCAAATGTACACAGCCACCATTCCTCCAGCAGTTTAAAATCATTGTTGCTGTCACCTTCTTCCAGGCACTGTGGAGCATATGGAGCGCATCCAGGATTGAAATTCCCTTTGCCACCAAGTTGGCAGTGATGACTCGATTGTCCTCGATCATGTCAATAATTATGCTGCGCATGTCATGCCTGAAATATGCCTTCAGTGTGCAGATGATGTCCATATCACAGGGCTGTAGGATAGATGTGGTGTTGGGAGGAAGAGGGATCACTTCAATGTTTGAGAGATTGCGCTTCTCAACATGAGCAGTGCAGTTGTCTCTCAGTAGGGCAATCTTCTTGTACCCTTTCTTTATGCTCTTGTTCCACTCCTCCAACAAGTCCCTCCAAAAAGGCTGTAGTCATCCAGGCATTGGCAGATGATTTGTACGTCTCAGGAAAAGAATGCATGTTCTCAAAGCACATTGGTCTCTGAAAGTTGGGGAATTGTAACCGCACAAATGGGACACGTGCTCCACATCAACCCTACGTTACTCTTTCCCACAATGAACAGCCTTTCCTTGTCACCTGCCATGTTGCAGCACCATAGCACAGTTATGCAGTCCTTGCAGTACTCTCAGGGAGTGCGCAGAAGCAGATCCCAGATTCATCAGCGTTGTAGATTTTACCAGGAGTGTATCTGTCACGCAGGTTCTGCGTCTCCTTGTTCTTCCACTTCTGGGCATTGGCCTCAGCAGCTTCTCCCTATGGCTTCTTGACACAGAGTCCATATCAGTTCTACCAGTGCTCAAACCACCCAGCAGTAAGTAGCCTTGAACTCCCGGCCAATCTCCTTGGCAATCTCTTCAGCCTTCTGGCACAAGATGGGACCATTAACGAGTGCATGCTTTCCCTATTGCATACTGGAACCCCTTGAAAAGAGCCTCTTCCACATCGTTGTCTTTGCTTAGACCTCTTCCAGTTTGACTTGGTTCCCTCTTCTGCTGCCACCTGGATCTCCTTCTCCTTTGTCATCATCCTCTTCAAAGCCTTGTGTAGAACATTGAGTTCCTTGACTTGGGCATCTTGGGTCATTGATGATGGAGGGGATTGAAAGTGCTTCAGAATCACCAACTTTTCTGCTGTAGTCCACGACTGCCGTTTCTTGACCTGGGACTTGAATGACATTGTCCCAACCACACTTTTTCCTTCTCCTGTTTGTTGTCATGATTGATCAGTCTTGTTTTTTTGCACTACAGATGTGAAGTCACAAAATGTATGGACATTAGGTAAAACATGGAAGAAAAGGTTGGGCTTGTAACCGGAGTGTTGGCCTCATAACCAGAGCGATTTTTGTAGTGAAGATTCGGGACCAGACTATTTGGGGCGTGTAACCGAATTGGGTCTATATCCGATGGGTTTATATCCGGGGTCTGCTGCAGTTTAAGTTCACCAAGTCAGTCAAGGCCAAAATTAAACTCAAACAAGCAATATTTCGCGGACTGAGTGAGTTAAAAGACCCTAAGAAGTGCGCGAAAAGATTTTTTTTCTGCACACATTTTACGCATGGAGCATCTTTGCCTTTGACACTCTTGTTTTACTTTTTTATGCGCGCTTTTTTGGGATGCTAAAACAGGAGGCGTCTTTCTGTTTACTGATAGAAAATCCAGTACCGGCGACCAAAATGAGTGGATGCCCGGGCAGAATCGATACTCGGACAACAGAAAATATGCTACCCGGACGTACCTGCATTTCTGTTGCAATATATTTGCCTCCAGCCTCTTGAACGCAATATTCTCGGAGCAATATCTTCTCCCAGACCTATAGAAAACATGGATGTGTGTGTGTGTGGGGGGGGGTCATTCCGAAAATGACCCGCAATGGGGACAGTAGAACGTCCAAATGCTGTCTGCGTACGTGTCGGAATGCTATGTTGTAGGTGCAAGCTATGCTGATGCGTCATTCATCGTCACATGTGCACATATGCAATCATCACACGTGGCACAGTCACATATACAGAGTGATTCATAGAATGTGTTTTTTGTAATGCTGCTATGCTAGTGCACTGATTTTCAAAGCCTTAAAACCATTGCGGCTTGACCTCAGCGCCTAAATACTTTTTCGTATGTCATCATATGGATCACTGTGGCTCGGAGGCTTAGAAACGTTGATAATTGGTGCACAGACACATCAGCTTCAATAGTTAAAAATGTCCAATTTATACCCAGTGGTTTCGCTGGATGGACAGCTGAGGCATGAAAATTCAATGTTGTGAGACATTCACGGCCATTCCATTGATCATTCCAAAAGACATGGCTGGAAGATCTGTGGGAAACTTTAGGAAACAGATCAAGGATTTTATCAAAGAAGGCAGAAGTCATTTCATGAAAAAAAATCGGGATCTGGTTGTTTTTTTAACAGTATTGCCAAGGACTTCGACGAGCTCCCTTTTTTATAGAAAAAATGGCCACAGAAGCCTAAAAAAGCTCCAAAAATACAAGTTTATTGATTGATTCTTAAGGCCCAAATTGAGTGTTTACGCTTGAAAAATTTCCTCCCCTAAGCTTTCCATCCATGCAAGACAATGGATACGAAGTCGACCTTTCTGACCTCGCGAACGCACACGAAGAGCAGAAGAGACGCTTTCCACCGATCACCCTACACCTACGCACAGTCATGTAGCTGCTCGACGTAATGTACGGCAACTGCCTTGAGTTTATCCTGGCCCCTCCTCTCTCGACACATGTGCGTACCTCCTTCACTTGTCCTCGCCTGCATTTCCCCTGTGTGTGCACAACACTATCTACGGCAGGTCGGTCTTTCCCTTCTAAGCTTAGTACGCATACTTGGCTGGATCGCACACTCTGCTCATGTTTAGACGAAATCACCCCCCCCCCTCCTACGCCAGTGAAGGTGAAGAGGATAGGGAAATACGCAGCTATCAGCCCGTGAGCGTTGTAGCGTATCGTAGCACGTTAGTCACACCCAGAACGATTCCCCAGGCAAACACAAGACTGACGTCACCATCGTTCGTAGATAAGGCTTACCTACGGAGCATCACGTAAGAGCAGTTGTCGTCCTCAACGACTCCGGCCAACATGTCCGGATATCCCAATTATCCACCGCAGCCAAACATGGACTCTTCTTACCAGTCTCCTTATCCACCTGGGGGATTTGCCATGCCCACGCCGGGTGGTGGTGGTGGTAGTGGCGGCACTGGATATCCGTACCAAGCGCAGCCAGCGGAGAATCCATTCTCGCCAGCTGCTGGAGACGGGATGTCTCGTAGTCCCTATCCGCCAAGTGCATATCCTGGAGGGACGGCTCATCATCCATATCCTGGAGTGCCGCAGCAGCATCCATATCCTGGAGGGGCAGGCGCAGCTTCTGCAGGAGAGGTGAAGCTCCACAATCCTTATCCGCCAGGCGGAGGGGCGCCGCCAAATCCGTATTACGGAGGGATGCCTCAGAATCCATATCCTGGAGGACCCGGTATGGCTACTGCGCAGAGCAATCCCTTTGATGGAGCATCAAGAGGGACGGCGAACAGCCCCTACCCAAGTGTGGGGCCTCAAAGTCAGCAGTCTTCTGCATATCCTCAGCAGTCTATGCAAAAAAATGCCACGTACCAGCTGAGCGTCTCGTGCAGGAAGCTGGTTGACCGCGACGTCTTCTCCAAGTCCGACCCAGTGTGTGTGCTGTCACAGCGGTTCGGCGCCAGCACCCACTGGCAGGAGGTCGGACGCACGGAATGCATCAAGAACAACCTGGATCCCTCTTGGCACACAAAGTTTAAGGTTCAGGAGCGACAGGACCTCTGGCTCCGATTCCAAGTGTTTGACTGGGACGACAACTCCAACAAGCTTCGTAACCATGACTTCTTGGCCTCGCACGAATGTCCACTCGCCCATGTGCTCAGTTCGCCGGGTCAGCGCTTGGTCACGGTCATGAAGAGTGGACCTTCGAGGGGCGGTCAGCTTATCGTGGAGGCAGAGAAGGCGTCGACTGATACCAGTGTGGTCAAGATTGGGCTGGTAGGGCGCAACCTGGACAAGAAGGACTCTTTCGGCAAAAGCGACCCATTCTTCGTGATTAGCAAAATGACCGCAGGTGGCGGATTGACCCCGGTGCACAAGAGTGAAGTCATCAACAACAACCTTAATCCCAAGTGGCAGCCTTTCAGCATCTCCGTCGGGAAGCTTTGTAATGGCGACTACAACTGCACGTTGAAGGTTGGCGATAAAACTTCTGCCACCCAGTACAATATTGTTATCAAAGTTCTTATCAAACTGTCTGTATTTTTATTCTTCTAGTTTGACGTATATGATTACGACGGCAGTGGCAAGTCCGACCTCATTGGAAGCTTCAGCACCAACTTGGCACACCTATCCAGTGCCATGGCCATGGGCACCGTGTTCAACCTCGTCAATCCCAAAAAGACAGCAAAGAGAGGATACCGTAATTCTGGCGAAGTCGTCGTCGCGGCCTTCACTATGTGGCAGGCCCCAAACTTCAGAGACGCATAAGAAGCTCGCAGTCATGACTCATTTTTTTTCACTCATCTACTTTTGTACAATGCCATTTATGTTCGCCTGATGAGCGCAACCCCGTCGTATTCTCGAAATCTGTAAAGAAAGATGAGAAATGTTGAACATTGAGGGCAATGCTGATTTGCTGCTGTGATTCTCACCGGACTCTTGATCCCGAGCCCGGCCAAGTCCTGGTAGAACCCGGGGCAGCAAACGCAGTCGCTGCTCTTGAGGGGATACAGACAATGACTGTTGCCTTCGTCACTGTCGTGATGAAAAGTCATGATGATTGTGTGTGTACTACTATATAGTCGACCTTCGGTGACGTCAACTCGTCCGTCAACAGCAAAAAAGATAATTACATCGAAGGTCCTGTCTTTAAGAGTAGTCAGTAACCCTCTTCCCTATGACGAATCATACTTCATCGTATCATGTACAACAAATACACCCCTTTTTTTTCACTGTCTACGAGAGTTAAGCGATTTTTGCCTCCTTGTTCTTCTACGCTAATGGGCAATGGATGTTTTTGGTTTTATAGGATCATCAGCTTTAGCGAAAACTGCTTAATAAAATATGAACTGTTTCTTCTACTAAGTGTCCCGTAATTGCACGTTGAAGTCGTGTCTCTAAAATTGACCCCAAAAGTTAACTAAGCCTGAGGTGGTTCAAGTTCAACTTTGCTTTAGCGGAGGTTTCTGTGTTGGGAAACTTCCGTTAGCAGAGAAAAAGTTGACTGGATCGCGGTTTTTGACTATAGCGACTCCATGTGCGTACAAGAACCGGGTGCCCCGTGAGTCTAAGAACAGCTCTTCCCGCGCCATCAGTGCTGACAATGTCTCCAGACTTATGGGACACCCGGTATGCACAGCATGGACAAGCTTGTAGAGCGGTATCTTACTCGAATAGCTCAAACGGATGGCATCCAGTGACAATGGCGGAGCTGGCGTGGACGTTGGCGGCGGAATTGACTTGGTCGCCGTAGAAGTAGCGCTCCTCCCCACTGAAGTAGGAAAGCTCGTAGAAGTTCAGCGTATCCAGTCTAAAAAGCCAGTAAGAAAAAGGAAACTTTTATCCCTCGTTCTGACTCATTTAGCACACGTGTATGAGTAGCATTTCTGGTGAACACATCCATTGTGCCTTAAAAGCATGTAGGAAAAAAGGCAAAATGTATACAAAAAATGACCAAAAAGTAAGCAAATCAAACCAAGCGGAGGAAAGCAAAAGTTGCATATTTATGGCAGTCGAGAATTTTGCAGAAACGTCGTTCTTAGGAGAATGTGCGCGCGTACACAAGCGTACGTACGAGCGAGATCGGACCGAATAAAAAGACAACATCCGGTCTCGAGGCGATACTTAACTAACTTATGGTATACGTAATAGCTAAGATCTTACTCTGGATTCGGACCGCTGGGCTCGAAATCGATGGGCGGAAGATGGTTAAGACCTTAAGTTACTATCTACAGAGCTGAATAATATGACGAGGTCATTAGAAAGTAGTTATTGGTCTTATTATAGATTAGTGCACATGCACGTGAAAGAACAGGGCGTGACCAGCTGCTGGACTGAGTGATTGGCGGGCCTTTAAACATACAATAAGTCATACAATACTGTGCACAAGATGCATACATTCTCTCATCCACAGACATCTCAAGAAATTTATAAAAGACTCACGACGATATTGCAATATAAAGACAATCGCAGATAAAACTGAGAAATTTGCGAATTGTGCTAAAAGTGGTCAAATACCAAGAAAAAGCTCTTTATCCGCCCACTTGTATTTGCTGTAGAAATTACTTTACTTGTAATCGTTCGGCGCCCCCGCAAATCTGACGGAGGAAGCCCTTTTGTCGATGTAGCCGCTCAAGGTGAAGCAGCTGTTCTCGCCGTAGCCCCAGAACGTGTAGCCCCCCTGGCGGTTGAAGTTCGGGTTCTCGTACAGGAGCCAGCTGTGTTGCACATCAAGTTCCGACTTTAACGTACACTGTTTATGGAGCAGTGGTGGCAAAATATAGAGTCTGATTGACTACAGCAGGGAAATTGAATCTGCTCACGAAAAGACAGGCTCAACCTCGTCAAGAACAGTATGGGCGAGGGTGTGGAAAGGATGTTTATATGACGACGTTTTATATGACCACGTTTTAGTCCTTAATATCCTCTCGATTCGGCACACTTAGTGCGGAGGTAGTTGAGGCTGATGACCTCGGAGCTGTCGCACTCGTTTATTGCTGGCTTTTCAAGAATTTGGTAGTACAGGCATGTAGCGGAGGGTCGAGGCGCCCAATTGTCTCTTTGGGCAGGAATTCTAGGCACATTTAGAATGGCATCCAAAAGTCTAACAGACCCCAAATTTTGCCACCACTGTAAGTAAACACATCACACTTTTAAGCTTACATTCCTCGCTTGAAGCAGCAAGATCTAGCTCCGTCGTTAAATTTGTGGATTTCCAGCCTCGCAGCGTATTCACAGAGTCTCAGTTGATCACCAGAGTAGTCTTGGTTCTCGTAGCAAACCAAACTTTGCCGACCAGGAGGGTAGTCGCAATAATGGCCAAGTGACGCCTGAAAGAGGTTGGCACAGGGTGAACCCAGGGTAACCTACAGGTTGGAACATGGTGGAGGCTGGTCTTTCTCAATCCGCATGCATGGGGAGTCCAAAAGGGTAACGCGAATGGTGGGTAAGAGAGAATTCAGAATTTTTCTTTTCATGCATTTATTTATTTTGAAAAGTCACTGTGGCCTCCTAAAGTTGAAGTCAGGTT
>JAAUXU010128628.1_pt1 | contig 11633 bp, 9 predicted proteins | sample 7278151 | NCBI WGS metagenome assembly JAAUXU01 (sample SAMN14350113, study PRJNA611818) | marine sediment metagenome | isolation source: surface marine sediment (1.8m) | place: French Polynesia: Moorea | collected 2018-08 | reverse complement strand
CCGAGAGTCAACGCCTTGACTTAAACTCGGCCCGAGAGTCAACGCCTTGACTTAAACTCGGCCCGAGAGTCAACGCCTTGACTTAAACTCGGCCCGAGAGTCAACGCCTTGACTTAAACTCGGCCCCAGCTTAGGAGACTCCATCACCAAGGTGTGGCCAGAGATTGAGAGACTCAGTCACATTTTTGCTGTTACACCCTTTAAGCCATTGTGCATATTTCTGGGGCCCTTTTTAGCACGCTTCTGCAAGCTCAGCGACAAATTCTCATTGCTGACTCTTGTCTAAGCTTTAATTTGCCCGAAAGTATGGCTGTGTCAGTATAAACAGAGTTACAGCGAAAGATGCGCAAGCTCTGGTAAGAAGTTGTTGCGGGGATTTTGGCGGATTACTTAGTGTGATGAGGTTTCTGGCACAGTTTTTGTCTCTAAAACAAGATTAAAATTCACCATATAGCTTATTTTTTACGTCCAAAACATACACAGAATTGACGTCTGCTCCATGCGCACGCCTCCAAAAGCAGCCAGCATATTTTTAACAGCTACCTGATGATTAAGAGCATCCACAAGACTGGCAACACTAGCAAGAGCTCCGCCAACTACCTGTATGAGGCCCAAGATAATTCTCTGTCCATCACAGAGAGCTCAAATTTGATATTTATTTAGAATATGTATGAAGGGAAAATTGATGTGCAACAACCCCACTTTGCACCTCCGCTAGCATTTTCTGAGCGGCCTGAAATATGCACAACGACTGATTGTGATGGCAGAATTTGTCTGTCCCATCACAACCGTGACCATTGCCATTGTTGCAGCCACTCCTAACCTGTTCTACGGCGTCTCGCTCGGCTCGGGGCCCAGCAACGTCTCCTTGCCCGATTTTCGCCCCTGGGAAAAAGGTGTCCGGATGTAGATGACAGCAACTTCCAACAGTACCTCGAACATTAGAATGAGGAGTGAAGCACTCAGGACGAAATGTAGGGAATAAAATGCCAAGAATTCCCATATGCTGTCCTACTGTCTGCAAAGAAAAGTCCCTAAATCGCCTCCAAGGATAGCCGAGTGATGAGCAATCTAGATTACAACATACTTCTGGGTCCAATTTGTTAACCGCAGTCTACTTTTGAGGGCTAAAAGCATATTTATTGGGTAACAAACTTCTAAGTGACGTCGTTGTGTGCAGTTTCTCTATGCAGTGACAAAAGCAGCTGTAGAGAGTCAATTTGCTTTTACGCTACGAAGCTGAAACGTGAAGTTTTTGTTCCAAAAGTCAAGCACGACTTTGAAGCAGTAGGAAAATTTCCACTAGAATTCGGACCGTCCTGAATATTCGCGGAACTCATGGAAAAATCGCCCATCCACAGCTGATCACAGAATGATCACTGCACAGAAAATGACATTGTCTTCAACAGAACTGGCCCCACTGTAGCAATCAGTGAATTAGCGTTATGCGAATTCATGTTCGGCCAACTAAACTGTATTCACGTCTTTGTCAAAGTTTTTCCTCTCAACCCCTGCTATGAATGGTCAAACTCTGGCGGTGAAAATCGGAATGTCCGGAGCTGATTCACGCAACCTACGATACCACAGCTTCTTCGATGCTCGCCGCAAAAAAGTTTTCATGGGCGTCATTTTGAAGCTGTTATAAAAACTATGGCTACAGTTGATGGAGGGGGGGGGGGACCCGAAAGGCCAGGCAGATTTTACCTAAGGTCAGGATTGAGGTTACAAACTTTGCAAGTTTACAAGGTTACAAACTTGATGCAAGTTACTTGCATCAAAAAAGTACAATGTAAATTTTGACAATTGCGTCGATTTTTTTTCCATTACCCTCCTCTCGTTCTCCTGTGCTTGTGCTGTCAATTACAGGCATGCAAGAGTGCAACCGATTTGTCTTTAAACCTCCTCTATTTCATTATTGATAATTAGTGATAATTAAGTAATTATGAAATGGTGATACCTAGTAATAGCCTCTATCTTTGTCCATTAGTAGCCGAATTGTGACAAAAGGGAGACTTGTGAGGACTTCTACCTTTCTCATAAACCTTTGGTTCAAGGTTTACAGACTAACGATAACACCAAGATCTACAAATTCAAGATTTTCACTATCCATGACCAATTAACGAAAATTTTGGAACTTGACTGAATGAATGTTTGTTACCTGACGCCAGAAAATGAAGATGCAGTCATATTGCAAAAAAATTAACTCTCCCCTAAGCTTTATACATAAGTTACGTAAGTACGTAACAAGGTGTTCAGATTTGGCTAAACCCAATTGGTTTTTAGTGTCACCTGACTGCAGTTTAGCATCTGGAACAAAGCAGGTCATATTTAAAATATTTAAAAATGTTGAACTAACATTCTTATGTATGCAGTTGATATAAAACTTTCAAGGCAGGGAGGGGATACAAAAACACGTTATTTTTTCATCACATTCAAGCATCTTCAAATGAAGTCTGGCAACAAACATAGCATGTAGAAAGAATTCAAAGAATGATTCATCTGTACATAAGTACAAAGTGCCCTGGAATGGCATTAGTTACTATAGTGTATAACGAAGCACTTTATTGACCCGAGACGGGACTTGATACCCGAGGGACTGCGCGTCGATATTGATATTAGCCAAGAATGAATGTACAAACCTAGGGGGGGAAAAAGTACTTTAAAAAAACATGAGTGTTTTTAGTGGAAAATTTCATGCGAGTTCAGCAGAACTGCACTTGTTTGCTATCGTGTGCATTGCTGTGAGAGGCTCTTTAAACGTTTAACCTAAAAATGGCGCATCCTGTAAGTGGCACTTAGCTGTCACGGGTGTACTCAGACAGTGCCTGACTCGAAATGCGCAGCGTCCACTGTAGCTGCAACCACAGTGACGACGACCTTAAAAAAATGCGTCCCTTTGGCACTTTTCCCGTTTTTCCACCGCATCCTCTCCTGGATCGAAGCCGGCGTTGGGACCGCCAACGCTGCCATCATCGCCGACGCTGACGCCGACGCTGACGCCGACATCGACGCCAACGTCCTCCCTTCATCTGCCACCGCTGCTCGGCTGCTGGTGCCATTTTTTTGGGGGGGGGGAGGAAAGAGTGATGCTTTTCTCTCCCTCTCTCTCTCTCTCTCCCTCTCTCTCTCTCTCCGCGTGCGTGCAGCTTCAGACTGGCATTTTCTGCGCGCGCATTTCATTTCGTCCGTGGATGCCCTTATTTGAATACTAGTGCTGGACTCGAGTCAGGTTTGACTCGAGTCATTTTGGCATGACTCGACTCTCACTCAACTCCCACTGCGGAAAACTACACAACTGCTCTATCATTATTTTGGTCCAGCGACACTCATCATAATCGACTCGAACATTATTAAAGGGGGGGAACCAATATCTTTCCATAAATTGCTCATCTGCACCGCACTCAGGGTTGCGCACTTTTTTGTCTCTCCGACCAAAACAATGTTTTTTCCTTGGCTCCCCTGACCCAGGAGAAAGCTAGAAAGCAGCCTCTTTCTTTTGCCCTAATATCTATCGTCCTCCTTCAGCCTCGCGCACACACGCACACACACACACATGGACAAGAGAGACGGTTACTGGTTGGAAAAGAGAGAGAGAGAGAGAACCATTCTTTCTGAGACAGCGCGCGCGCTCTCTCTCTCTCTACATAAGTAGACGGGCGGGAGCTCTTTCTTTCTTTCTTTCCTTCCTCTTTCCTTCTTTCCTGCGGCCGCCTGCGAGGGACAGAGAAACATTTGGCACTAGCTGCTTTGCTCGTAGTCGTGGCGGGTGACCTTAGTTTGCTTCGGGAGAGAGAGAGAAAGAGGCCTCTTTTGCACACACTCACACACCTGCCACAAGTGGCTTCTGCACATGTAGTTTGGAGGAAAAAGAGAGGATTGTTTCTGCCTGCCAAAGTCACTACAAGTGTCAGACGAGCAAGTGTTTTGGGTCGATATCAAGCGAGCTTTCTTCCCCCGTCCCCCCCCTACAGACACACACCTAACGGAAGAAAGGGGAGGAAAGAAGAAGAAACCGTGAATCCAGTGACGACTTTCAAGAGTCTGTGGGGGGAAAAATGTGGCGCTGAAGCTCAGGGGGGGGGGAAAAAGAAGAAGAGTGCGAAAAACGTCTGGATGCCACCAGCGTGAGCAGGAGCGAATTTTCACCGGTAAGCGGAAAGTTCCACGGAAAGTTCCATGTACAGCGTGCGTAGAACTGCTGTCGCAGCCGACGGAGGTGATGGCAGCGTCCGCGGACTCCGTCGATGACGCATTTGTCTACCTGTGAAAGAATATTTTGTTCCCTTGCTTGATAGTTCGATCCCCTGCCGGGGTGCACACACAGACCGTTTGAGCCGGAAAAATGTGCCGACTTCGACGCATACGGCACGTCCAGACAGGACTGCTAAGCTCCACGGACCGGTGTTGATGTCACCAGGTGCATTCGCTCCACTTCCCACAAAAATCGTTTTTAATGACACCCTCGTGTGTGCTTTTTTTTCTGCTTGGTTGGCTTGTTTGCCTGCCTCTTCCGCTGGCGACAGGAGAAACAAAGTGAGGTCGTTACCGAGGCCGGACCTCGGCGGGACAACGATGACGGACGGGAAGAGACCTCGAAATTTGCACACTTTCAGCGTGTGCCAGGGCCTCGTTGCAAAATGCCGATTTGGTTCCGCGAAATTGGCCTCTGCCACTGTTATAGTTGGTGCAAGTCTCAATTTTTTAAAAGGACAGAAAAATGTTTTACTACGTGCACTTTTAACTCGATAGCACATTTAGTGTGCCGAGCGCGCACTTTTTTCTCTAACTTTTGACTCGTTTGAACTAGAGAAGTGGTTCAAGCCTCTGCAGAACCCTGAGAATCTTCTCTAAAATCAAGCTGATATGCACTTTTGGTCCAGGGCCAGTAATTTGTCCACAATTTGGAGGTAAAGTTACCTACTAAAGCAGAATTTACTGTGTCGCTGCATTGTGGAGAAAGGCGTAATCTTACAACAAACGTGCAAATGAGTTCGGTTTTAGCGGAGATTCTTAGCGTTCCACAGAGGGTTAAAGGACTTCTGTAGCTAAATCCAGTCTGAAGTTACGGCCAGAAAAAGTGCGCACTCCGCACACTAAATACGATATGCTGTAAAAGTTCGACTTTGCGTACGGCCTTTGGAAAAGTTACAGTGAATGTACTTACATTGTGCCTAAAACTGTACGTACCCCTGCATCATTTCCCAGAAAAGGTACCTCTTCGAAGTAGTCCAATAGACACACTTTGAGCTTAGACGGTTGCAGCCATTATTGCTATGAGTAATATCGAGCACTTGAAATGTACAGGGTGATCAAAGAAAACTACATCTCGAAGAGGTCCACATTCTGGCAGACCTAACTTGTTCTACAGCTCACGCAAAGCTCGTCATGACATATATTTTTATCGACGGCTCGATCAATATGACTACCAAGAACTTCTGGAGACTCCTGCACACGCACACAAAACCACATCCTACTCCATAGTCCCTTGACCAGACATGTGCCAGTTTCTCGCGTGATCTTACAAAAAAAAATATGGAACCTGCATTCTTTGGTGATCGATTTCTCATTACTGTGGTAATGAGAGAAGACTGAATTGGGTTGTGTTTACTGACCAGAAAGACTAGTAAACGCCAGGTTGGGGTCCTTTTGTGATCTGCAGCCAAATCTGGCAACCCTGGCAACATTGAGAAAACTGCACTGTTACCAAAAGTTGTTTCTTTCTTTTGACCGCCCTGTACGGATGGGTGATACATGTACCAACGTTATTTAGTGGTATGCTAGTAGTAGAAGCACGTGCGCAGCAAAAAAGGAGGACCGCAAAAGTTTGCCCCACCCCACAATCCGTTATTTATTTATTGCATAGCCCTTCTGACTCATTGCACTTGACAGCGATTTTTTATACTTAAAACCAATATTCTTGTACACCTCCTGATGCGTTTTGAGACAACTCAGTATGGTGACGATGAATGATAAAGACTGGCTTAACATCGACATTTCACGTGAAGGATCAAGCAAAATGTGTGATCAGACACCCCAATGCGCGTACATGCGATTCGTTTTTTAGGAGGAAGAATATAAAAAAATCCGTCCAATTCCAATCCTATCCCTCTATTCATACATCCTGAGTAATGTTGACATCATTCTGCCTAGAATAGTAACAATGACTTGCTTGAATTTCTTTTACTGAAGAACATAAATCCCGAAAAAGCTTCCGGCCAAACCATGTCCAAAGCGGCCAGATCCACAAAATTGGGCGGACAGAACGGGCAAATGGCAACCCTGGTTCCAGGGACGAGCAAAATATGCGGTGTCATCGCATCGCAAGAAAGAAGATCTTCCAAAGATCCGGTTAAAATCTGTAATGAAATTTGGTCAATTCTTTCCAAACGTCTGTGATATCATACAAGGAGTTCCACATGAAATTGTGCATTCACACCAGAAAGCTGTGCACAAATCAGACTAAACTGAGCTTGTCGAAGGTTTTAGCTATCAGTGGCAACGCTTGAAATCATCCGAAGCCTCCTCTCAACTATGCAATGTGGACCCAAAATAACACTTCAGTGCACAATCTGATGTGGTTGTATTCATATGAGATTTGCAACAACCGGCCGAATATAGTGTGGTTCCCTGATATCCCCAAAGAATGTGAGGAAATATCTTCTATGCAAAAAATTGGACAAAGTTGGTGTCCACTGATAGCAACGCAAAAATTTAGCGCAACTTTTGTCAGGCCACAGGGCAGAAGATTTACTCATGTTGACAGTGCCCACCGGACATGAACTCTTTGTTGTGGGAAGGGGGGTTCCTGCAGCACCCTGTAGTTCGTGCACAGCGCCAGGCGGCCCCGTCAAAGCGCCACAGGGTGTTTGCGAAGTTCCTCCCCCATCGTCGCGCACGCCAACGAGTTGGCCTCCTGGGAGTCAACGTGCCCAAGTTGCACGTGAACAACAAGACGTTCAGCTTTGCCAATTTGCGCAAAACCTGGGCAAAAGAAGTCCTCCAAAATCCTCGAGATTTTGCCACTTTGTACAGTTAGACTTGATTCTTGACGGGACTTCTGAAGTAGCAAAAATAATTCGGGGCGGAGGGGGGGGGAGCGAAGGGACAGTTGTCAAATTCCGCACCAAATTTGCACAAACAAGAATGCGCAAAAATCTCGTGAGCAAAATGCTTCTACATCTCCGACATAGTCTGTGTTGCACACATATGTGTGTTTTATCTCACAGCTTGTAAGAACAAAGATTAAGCGTTAGGTATTACGTGTCTACGTGCTACAGGTTTTTCCTGCACTTGTACGAAGAGCTCGACTTCGGAATTTCAAGTGATTTGTTTTTAGCTTTTTAGGTGTGGTAGTTTAGGCTTTTTCTTTTCATTTCTCGTTCCATTTCCCTCTTTTGAAAATCCTTCAAAATTTTAACGTCCCTCGTATTTGTTTCTTGACTTTTCACAATTGCAGACTCTTTAGCTCGTTTCATCGAGACTTTTACCTAAAATTCCGAGGTCCAGTAATAAGCGCGCACTGAGAAGCACCTGTTCTGCACCGTCCGTCAGACGTTGCCGGCTTCAAGGATGTTAAAGTGGGACCCAAACAAAATCTCACAAGAGCACAAAAAATAAAAGGACGGCAAATCTGTGGCAGCTGAAAAGAAAAAAAAGTTTCTGCTGCTAAATTCTTAGATGTTATCGATTTCCCTAAGCTCATTTTGTTACAGGAGCTGAAAGTTTTCAAGCTCGATTCCTTCTCCGCGATCGAGCTCCATATTTCGTGACGCCTGCAGCAGCAGCAACAACAGCAGCAGCTACAACAGCAGGAAAAAGTTTTTTTCTCTGCTTAGTGAGAAGAGCTGAAGCTTCTGCAGGAGGCTCAAACAGAGCAGAAGGGTTTGTTTTTGCTCTGGGAAAACTATTTACGCAAGTGTTGCTTTGACGCAGGAGGAGGAAAGAAAAGAAACGTCACGCAAAGTCAAGCACGATTTTTCAGGTGGATTTTTTTAATCTGTATTCTATAACTTTTTTTGAGTCTGCAAGGGCAGGAAAAGGGATGACTTTTTTTCACTCAGGAAAACCTTGGTTGAGCCCAGGTGACAGGAGGAAAGTCCGTCATGACTAGTACGAAAGTAGCGCAATCACTGCGCAAATATTTGCAGAGAAAACAGGCTGCATTTCAATCTCGGTGCAGCACGAGGTCCCGGGCCGGTCCCATGGTCTCCACCGTGCAGCACTGGATGCCGAACCAGGCCGCGTTGCCGCAGTCGTCGTTCTCCCCCGACCCGCACACGCCGGTCACGGCTTCGTCGTCGCCGAAGCAGGTCAGGAGTTCTCCGGGCCGTCCATACTGCCAGTAGCAGGCACCGGTGCTGACGAGTCGAGAGCTGTCGCAGAACACGCCGTGGCAGCACTTGGCCTAGACAGACAGGGGGGAGATAAATCGGTCAGGTGCGGTGGGCGTGCGAGTGTCAAAAGATGGTCGAGTTTGGAGAGATGTACGAGGTTGGAAAGTTGTTCAAGCCTAACTGAGAAAGTTGTCCGGGTCAGGAGCGATGCTTGAGACACTTTTCTGTGGAGGGAGGGACTGACACTTATGCGCACTAAGAATGATTGTTCAAGCTTCACTTGGTCTCGTGTTTTTCTGTTGAAAAAGGATGACTTAGTGCGGTCATCCAAAATGTCAGAAGTATAAGAGAAGTACAGGGTGAAGAAGGCCAGGTGTAGCTGTGAGAGACATCTTCAAAGGTAGCTACGATTGCATTAAAGCGTTCTTCACCTTGTAGCTCCCAGCTCGTAAGGGCTGCCAGATAGTTTGACCTCGTCTACTTTTTTCTGCCACAAGCCAGCGGGCGAAATGGAGAGTCGACTGTCCGTCCGGGTGGAAGATGCACTTACAATGTGAGAATAACTCCCCACCAGACAATCCTTGTTGTGTCCGGATGAGCACAGAGCAACGAGGAAGGCGGTTTCGTCCGCAGTGAGGTCCTGGCAGCTGAGGCTCTCGCCCCAGTCGCCGGGGAAGGTGAGGCAGTTCTCGAAGTGGTAGTCGGGCACCTTGCAGCAGAGCACCTGGCAAATGTTCAAGGTGGAACGTGGGGGATGGCGGGGTCAGTCAAGGTGACCATGCTTTGTGTACCATGTTGGTGAACTCGGAGGTGCAGTCTCGCGCGCCTCCTCCCGACCCACATCCGCCCACCATGATCTCGTTGCCCTCGCAGGAGTTCATGGACGAGAGCATGTCTCCTCGCCAGGTGCAGTCGTCGTAAGGGACGATGAAGGAGTCGTCCTGGCACAGGCCAACGGTGGCCAAGGCAACGACAACGACAACAACGCTGCCGTGAAACATTGTGGGTATTGACAACCAGGACTCCTCGCACACAACTGAACTTGACATCCGCAGTCATCTGGTACTTTGATCATATTCAAGGCTGATAAAAATTTACTTCTGATAATTACTGTGTTTACTCCTCGATTACTCCCCCTCGTGTACTGCGCGTGCGCACGCACCCGGAGCATCCCAAGAGTTTCAGGTCAGAGGATAATTTTTTGCGTCACGCCGTACTCAGTTGCTATTCCCGCATGAGTGATACCGGGTGAAAAAAAAATTGATCGTCCCCCCCCCCCGAATCAAGTCCCACCTGCTCGTTCGTATGTGCTTCTCATTTCCTCTGTTTCAATCTCCCCAAGCCAGGGTTGCCAAAAGGTTGGTTCTGTGGGTAGCATTTTGGGTGCCAAATCGTCTGTCCCACGAGGAGCGTTGGGTGGAAGCAGAGCCAGTCTATCGTAATGGCTTTAGGTGCAAGAATCAACTCCCACGTGCCCATTACGCAACGTCAGGGTTGCCAAAATAATCCTCACACGCGCTTTGCTTCTGTCTCTCAGAGTTGTCAAAATGTTGAGGGGATTTTTGGCGTTTCGCTAAATGCTGAAAAAACAACTTATCGAAGAGTAAGGAAACATACAGAGGTATGAGAGGTGAATTGAACTTTGGCCAAACCTGCGCAGAGGGTAATCAATTGTGTTACACCCTGTACATACACAGGTAGCGCGTTACAAAAGGTGCAAACGCACGACAACGACCTTTCTGTCCATGCCAGCTGGACTAAATTTGCTCTCTTCTATCCGACACGCACGCACGCACGCTCGCACGCACGCACGCACGCTCGCACGCACGCACGCACGCTCGCACGCACGCACGCTCGCACGCACGCACAGACACATTCCAGACAGCTTGACTAAAAGCGTTGAGCGACGCTGTCACATTATTGACCAGGAATGAGTGCGCCTCTGGATTATTGATCGCTGGACGGAATCAGCGCTGAAACGTGAATTCAGACACTTGGCAGCTATGAAAAGCTATATAAACCTGATCGGACCCCAGCAACGCGGCCCTGGTTCTACAGGTTGTCTCAGTTCAGTCGCAATTCAGTCTTTTGAGGCTGGTTCGATTGTTGCAAGGCCTGAAACCCTCAGGAGCAGCGAAAAAACACCGCAAAACCGTGCAGAAATATCTCGGTTCATTTCACGTCAACGAGCGAGCCACCCCATGCTGAAGCTAAGGATGTAGTCGAAACAGGTCTGACTCGAGCCGTACTGGACCCGAATTTGACTTCGCCCAACTCAATCCAGCACCAGTTTAAGCGGAGAACGTGGGCAACATAGGCATGGACAACTTCTCCTACTCCTGCACGACTTGCGTCATGTTGAAAATAACCACTTCAGAAAGTGTTCTCGCCACGTTCGAGTTTTCAAACTGGCGGCCAAATGTTCAAAAAGTTATTTCCGACGAACTAAAGCTCAAAATTGCCAGATAAACTGAGACGCCCTGTATAACATCAATCCCCCCTTTCCGTCCCGGAGGCACGCGCCTGCTCAAAAGAAATAATCAATCTTTTGCTCATTCCTGTCCCGATCGCAATCGCTGGTTGATGGATGGGTCGCCACGCCACCGACGCCACCGACGACAACGACGATGACGACCAGGACCACGGCGGCGGCGGCAGCGACGCGGTTTTCACTGATTTTTCGCGCACTCGATCTCGTCTCAATAAATAAGTGTCATTCATTACTACGGCTCAGACACCAGCAACCACCAGTCGGGCACGTTCATCAGGGTCGGCCCGGCCTGCCACTTCCATGCGTGGCTTGGTCAGAAGAAATGAATGGTTCCATGAGGGAACAAAAACCGTCACCTCTTCATCGTTGGTTGAGCTGTGGATGACTCTTCGGTCAGTGTGATTCTTCGTTCAAGGTTCCTTTTTCTCAAGTGCAAGTGCTCACAGCAGAGGCCTCAGCGTTAAATCGAGATTCAGTGTCAAGTCTTGTTCGATAAAATAAGCTTCAGCTGTGATGTGAGCATCTCAAAGCTTTTGCTGTCAGGATGTTCTGTGATTCAGTGCAGTTGACTCGACCAGCTAAAAGGGTCCAGCTGCCGACCAGCGAGCTGGGATGTCAGCCCAGTCTGGTGTGCATCATCAACATCGTTCATTTGCTTGTGGAGGAGTCTCTGATGTCATCATCACTACCTAACTATTAATGGTTCGGAGAGCTTTCTTAACATTATTTCAAGTCACTAAGTAGGAGTAGACTGATCGAGTCACAGTATACAAATGCACTGCAAAGTTGTAGCTTAGTGCAAAAGAGTT
>JAAUXU010051234.1_pt1 | contig 11635 bp, 11 predicted proteins | sample 7278151 | NCBI WGS metagenome assembly JAAUXU01 (sample SAMN14350113, study PRJNA611818) | marine sediment metagenome | isolation source: surface marine sediment (1.8m) | place: French Polynesia: Moorea | collected 2018-08 | reverse complement strand
TGGTGGTTAAATGTTGTACGTCAGGAATTTTATTTTTCATCGTTTTTGTATCCATACGGTTCTGTATACATTTCTTTGTCAGTTTTCCGGAGAACGCGATTAAAGTTTAGTGTAGACGGAATTTGTACGTATCTTATGACTTTCTGTACAGAAAGAGGAATAGCACTGTTTTTTGCACGAGCCTGCGGGACAGGGTTAAGACCGGTGTTAGTTTCAAGAAGGTTTTTAAAGTCAGAAAATGTTGCGCTAGTTTTTGTCTCCTGGGAAGTAAAAGAGAGACCACTGACTTTTGCTTCTGATCTCTGACTTTGAAAATTTATTGCATAACTTTTTTTTCCAATACAACAAAAGCCGGTCAAAGGTTCAGAATATTCTGGTTTAAAAAAGCCAAGTCCCGCATTAATATCAAACGGTAAACGCTTGTTTTGGGGTCCAGCAAATATGATACTGTCTGTATCTGTATAAAGAACTTGAAACTTGTTTTGTGTAAGAAGAAGGATATTTTTATGCATATCAATACGGGACAAACTAGTAACAAAAGCCGTAATAATGGGATTTCCTTTCCTATTTTCACGTTTTTCAAAAGGAACATCAGATATTCGTGGTATGGTTTGCAACTCACAAATGCTTTCCGTAACTGTTTTGAAGTCAACGATTTCTTCTTCACCTTTCTCAAAGATCTCATCGATAGATTCAGAATTAGACACATATTTAGTTTTTGGAAAGTTTTGACGTTGCGCAAATTTGCCAATTATACTATTCATCATGTTTTTTACTAAGCTTCGTTTACTAGCATCGGGATTTTGAGAGAACTGAGTCAACTCTAAATCTGAGCCAATAAACCCCATATTTGTATTTATCTTTTGGAGGTCTTCAGGTCTAAGATGAGAATACTAAAAGCATAAAATACAGTTAGAGGTTGTTTTTAGTCTCTTGATCTTTTCCTACCTTTAATTTGAAGTGTGCCAGCACATTCATAAATTTTGCAAAAATATTTCCTTGCTTTCTAAAGTTGTAAATTTCAAAGACATCTAGCACGCGATATCCTAGTTTGTGAGCATACAATATTTCCGGAGTAGTATAGGTACCAATCCAAGATCGTTCACTAGAAGTAATTAGATGTAATTATTTGGGTTATTATCAATTTATCAACTTACCGTAGAGAATGCTGACAATCAGCTATTTCTTGAGTTTCACTGCAAGAACGGCATACGGGGACACTCACTTTGCCAGTATTTTCGTTGCGTAGCATAAGAAAAGGAAAATACATGTTTGACGGACAAAGCACACGCACCAGAACTAGACCAAATATTTCTTTGCCATGTAATCGCATGATGGAGCCATCAAAGCATACATTTTCCACTTCTGTAAGAACCTACAGCATATAAATTATTAAGACTATATCGTTTTATTAAGATGTCATAGGCTTACCTCGTATTCTCCAATAGGAAAATTAGATATCATTGCAATAAAAGCATATTGACCATCCTTGTCTAGAAAGTACAATTTTTGGAGTATATCAGACTGGATCCACAAAGGTACATAGCATTCCGTTAGGCCCCCGCGCACTATTTTTGTGATATTCCTTTTTGAAAAAGAAGAAGGTATAATTAATGATTTATGCTTACCTGCACAATATGGGTCAAGACGATAGGTTGGTGGATTTCTATAGATATTCTCCATAAAGCTTTTTACAAAGGCGTTTCTTTTTTTGGCGTATGTCCAATCACATTGCCACATAATTTTGATTTTGTCAACTTTTGGATGATGAGAGAGCTTTTCAACCTTTTCAAAAAAAGATTTATTCCGTTGCTTTGCAAGGGCATTGTTATGTGTATTTCCCTTTTGAAATTTGCAATTGAAGTTATGTCCATGAATATAACAGCCATTATAGAAAAATAATGTATTTTTTTCTTTGTCATAAATATCAGGTACACTTATTGGAAGAAATTCTTTGCTCTGCCCATGTGGGCTCCACGTATGCTGAAGATGTTTTTTGCGTACATACGACAAAAAAGAAGCAAACTCTATTTCTCCCTTGGAACTGTTATATTCAATTGGCCCTTTAATCATGCGAATATCAGCATTTGACAGGTTTAAAAATAATTGATAAGCAAATGCTGAAAAAGTTAAGAAAGGCTGATTTACTGGATGGAGAAACATTTTTTTTTTCAATTCAAAATTCCGAAACAATATGTTTTGTATTTCAAAGGCATGTAAAAGAAAATTTAGGAAATACTCCGCACTTAAAAATACTTTTTGTGTTGTGTTCTTTAATAACTCTTCTTTGAGACACCAGAGGCCTTTAAAGTTATTCACAAATGCTTTTTTTCTGCTAATTTCATTAATTGTATCTTCAAAATAGATAAAATCTTGCCAAGGTGGTATTGAGCCCAAATAGAAGTACAGGCTATTTTTGTTCCATTTTCGAGGAAAAAACACAAATTTGGTATTTGTTTCTGCTAGTTCCGTTATGGATTTTGAAAAATAATTTTGTGTATCAAGTATTCTCAATCCAATTTCTTGACATTCTACCATTAAAATGCGGCCTTGTTGTTTCAATACCTTTGGTATTAATCCTTTTTGGATCAATTCAGCAATAAAAAAGATTGGTTCATTTGACTCACTACAATTAATTAGCATAGTAATGTTTGACAGTTTTTTCTGTATAAAAAAATTTAAAATCTGACCAATGACTGTAGATTCCTCTTCAAACATTGTTTTTTTTACTTTTATTGTTTTTCTATTTCCAAACAAAATTGTTTTTGGCAGTCCGCATAACTGTTCTTGTGCGTTTTCTGGGATATAAGACTTATGTAGAACATTTCTCTCAAACCGTACAAAGTTAAACAAGTCACTATCAGTAAAAGTATACATATCAAATTTACCAATTTCTTTTTGTTGTTCTAGTAAAAGCACACCAATATTGGGTATTTCCTTTCCATAATTATCTTTGCAAAAAGAGCAGGCCTCGGTACTTTGACAGTCCGAACACCAAACCCTAGAGGAGCCTTTAAAATTTAGCTGTAAAAATGCTAGTTTGGTGATAGCTTCCGGTGGTTTTATTTTAAAAATGGGGCATAAATGTGTCTTTTTGTCTTTCTTTGCAATTCTTTCTCCACAAAAACAGCAAAACAGTGTGAAACAAATGTGTGTTTGTTTAATAATCTCTACTGTTTTTAAATATTTGCTACGAAATGTATATTGTTTGCAATGTAAACAAAACCAACCCCAACGGCAATTTTTTTGTTGGTGAATTCTTTGGCAACTGGGACTGTACAACGTTACATTGCAACGGGAGCAAAGTTTTTGCTCTATAGGTTGCATTTCACTTTCACAAAATAAGACAATATTATTTGTATTTGTATAAGTATTAAATTGTAACAAAGGGCGGTGGCAAGCGAAACAACTTCGTCTTTTTTTACATCTATGCTTGCTTCCCTTGCCGGAATAATACTTTTCACAGTAAAAACAAAATTCTCCAAACTGGGAGTGGCTGAACTCTACTATATTTGAAATTACACCTAACAATATAATTTGACCGTTATTCATAGAACCATATAGCGAAAGCTGGCGAGAATTTTCATTAAACTTTTTTGGAAATCGATCTAGAATCTGACCTGTAGAATCGCTAAATATTGTTACTTTACAATCGCACTTAATAAGTTGCTTTGTTTCCAATCTCAACCATTTCTTGCCAAGAAACTCTACTAAAACTCCTAAGTTGTGCATAGATTGAGGAGAGACTGTTTGAAACAACTCACGGCAAAGATGTAACAATTGGACAGCTGCTGCCGAAGAGGTAAACTCATTAGGAGAATTCAAATCTTGGAAATAATGAAATCGAGCACTTTTTTCTTCTTGATACAACACAGTATATAATGCTGCTGTCAGTGAGGCCATTACCATAGTAACTTGGAATGTCCCATCAAAAAAATATAAAGGAAGCCGCAATTTCTCTTTTTGAGATGTTTTTTTATTGTATAGACCTGAAAGTTGACACACCATACATTACATGTTAATTTTGAAATCGGGAAAAGTTGTGAAAAACATGTTTTTTAAAAGAGGGTTTTGTTCTTATCAAATGGTGAGTGTGCCTGTGGCTTAATACTTTAATTTGGATTTTAAAAGTATTATTCAGACGCAGTGTTTGGTTTGATTTTAAATATGAATGCAAAATCGTCATTGCCCGATTAATAATGACATTTGCTGGAGCATTTATATCATAATTGCCTGTATTTAGTCCATGAATTATATTTTGCTCAATTATGGTAAGATAAATTTGATGATGTAAATTTTCTGCATAAAGGCCTTTTAATTTGATTAGAATAGAAGATAAAGCTTCTCGAATTGCATTTTCCAGTGATAGTAATAATGGCGACGTTCGTCGCTGTTGTTTAATATTAATTTGATATAAATGGTCATGAGCACGAAATCTTGTATTCCTGACATTAGCAATAGAGCGGATAGTGATCTCAATATTTGGATCAGAAAATACTACTGTACCTTTTTCAAAAATATTCCCAACTTTTTCTCGCTTCTCGGGATCATTTTCCAAATCTTTTGCTCTTTGAATAGGACCTCTACTGGTACCTTCTTGTGGATCATTCTCATTGTTATTTTCTTTTGGCATTGATTGCCTTATAGCTTTAGTACGTTGTTCTTCTTCACCATTGTCTTTATCATTCCGTTTACGTTTTTGTCCTTGAGATAATATTGGTGGCAATGCCTCGTGGTCTGAATCATCTGAACTAGATTCTTGGGAAACTAGAGATCGCAGATAATTGCGGTAACTTTCATTTGATCTTTGTGCCATTTTCAACTTCTTTTTAAAAAAGAAAGCTTCTTTTGACTTCTATTGATCCGAGTCACGAGAATGACGTCATATTTTTAGGAAGCTTTCTTTTTGTAACTTTGGACCTATCGACCGCACCTTTTGGACCTTTCTGCATAGAGAACGTACGTGGTAATTACGCAGTATCTTTAAAATGAATTCACTATATTCCCACTGCTTATACTCAGACACTCCTGTGCCCCACTTTAGTGATCAGCCCTTTCAAGTTTTTTCGACACCAGGACTTGGACATTTTTTTAACGATTTTACCTTGTACGCGCCTGTACGATATTACGGAGAAAATGTAAAAGAGGTTGAAAAACAGCTTGATTTATCTGAGTCAGGTGGATTTGAACTTAACGCACCTCTTATTGTGCAACCACTAGTAAAAACTCAAAAAAAGAAAAAAGGCAAAAAAACCTCGCTAGCGAAAAAAAAATCCAGCCAAAAGGGTCACGGAAAATCAACAGAAAGTACACAAAGCATAAGTCAAAGCAACGCTGAAATTGAGGATGCACTGCAACATCCCGTAAAGGTAGATAACTACAATTTTCTAATACTTTGTATTTTATGTTCTTTATTAGGTGTCACAAGAGGATTTCCGCAAATTAAAGTCTTTGAAGGCTTCGCCAAAAAAAAAACTGACGCCGACAGTACGCAAGCGGAAAATTCAAAAAGGGGGATTTAAAGTCGTTGACTTTTAGAGAAAAGAGAAAAAAGCCCATCAAGCCAAGATGACTACCAGGTATGATATTCTAGAAAAGTATCTCTAAGATGATACTCTAAGATTATGTTAAGCACAGTTTTGGGTAGTTTAGAAAGTAAATTTATGTATCATTACTAATAATTAATTATTACACATACACAGCTTCCTGAAAGAAAAAGACACGATTGAGGTACAAAATTGGGCAGCCTCAAACTTTCAAGATCGCAAGACGGATTCAAGATTTGAATGTATTGAGTATCAAGAGTTCCATCCTATAAATAGCCTGACCAACTGTACAAAAATTGACTTTTTTTTGCCCAGATATACAGGCCCTATGATGTACTTCCCTAGTGATATGCAGTTAAAGGTTGACTTAGTACTTTCTCAGGCAAATGGCCAACCTGTCCATCCGGGAGATGTAGTTGGACCAAGTAATCTTGTCTTACATACGTTATTTTCAGAAGTTCGCATTTATCTTGAAAATGTTTTACTAAACGAGTCAAATGAAAATTATGGATATAAGGCCTATCTTTCGGCTCTTCTTACATTGGATAGCAACGCCAAATATAGCTGGCTTCAAGCAGCTGGTTTTTTCCATGATACCGCAAAAGCTGTTGATGACTTAGATACCAACAATGGATTTGATAGCAGGCGGTCTCTCTTTATGACTGATCCTCACACATATTCACCAGCTCCAGTAACGTTTGTAGGGAAGTTATTTCATGAACTTGCTTCAACACAAACTGGCATCATTCCTGGCATTGCAATTCGCGTTGAACTGTCTCTTCAAAATCAAGATTTTCTTATTATGACGGACTCAAACACAAAATACAAATTCACAATTGTTAATGCAAGTTTGTTTTGCCCCGTAGCACAGTTAAGGACTGATGCGTTTCGTCATCTCCAAAGGCATCTTGCTGACAACCCCGTCAAAATTTATTATCAAAAAATCCAAGTAACAAACAAAGTTATTCCTACAAACAGCAAGACATTTGTCACTGAAAGTCTCTTTAGTTCTACTCAATTGCCAAGCAGAATTTTGTTTGGGTTTCTACCGACTAAAACCTTTTTAGGTGACCCAAAAAAAAGTCCTTACAACTTCAAACGAAAGTGGACCTGGATCGTTGACGAAATTATGCAACTTGATGCAAGTTTTGGCCCTGTCGACGAAGAAGAAGGTGAGACAAATATTGAACATATTCGTGGTCCTGTTCGACAGCAAACCACCAAAACTGCTTTTCTGGAAAAGGTCACTTTGACTCTGAATGGCAAGCCAGTTGATGGCTTTGACGCCAGAGCGTCAGAACATGATGATACTTTGATGTTTATGCGCTTACACAATGTGCTGGGTTTTAGTAAAACTCGTACTGGCAATAATTTAACCCGAATTGATTTTCACCACGGTTCATATTTATGTGCTTTCGATTTAACAACCAGTGCAAATAGTGGCATGAACTTTTTAGTCCCATCTGTTCGGCTTGGCAATCTTAGATTAAGTCTTGAGTTTTCTAAAACAACTGGCGAAGAAATGACTCTCCTTATTTACTCCGAATTTCCATCCCTCGTAACAATAGATAAATTTCGTCAAATTCGGATGACATACGCATAAAACATATTCAAATAAAAAATCAAGAATTCTGTATTCAAAGCGTCTGTGCATTATTTTAGCGCCCCTGTACCTTTTCACTTTCGCTCTCTTCTAACGAACTAAGGAAACTAAGGAACGCGTTGCGTCTGTTCACCTCCTTTCTTTATATACTTTCCAGTCTCTCTTGAAAAGGTGCGTTGCGTCTGTTCACCCTCTTTTGTTTTATGCAATTTTTTCCCTTCTCTGGTGAACCGACGCGTTGCGTCTGTTCACTGGCTTTACTTGCTTTCTTTTAGTTGTTCATGCAGTAAAAGAAATCACGCTGGCGCTAAAACACGTTCTGTCAATCTGGCCCTTTAATTACGTTTTCTTTTGGGATCCACTTATTAAACTTGTTAGAATAATGAAGATATTTCACATGTACATAGGGTTTGCCTCGAATGAGCTTTTCGCCAAGAATGTTTTCAATTTTAAAATATTCATGTCGTTTTGGCTTTGTTGTTTTTATGAGCTGTTCAGCATAATAATTACCTTTTACTTCTTCCTTCATGAGATTTGCTAGTTTATATAATGGTGGAGTTTTGCCAGCGTCAATTCTAATAACCCTATATATTTCATTCCTCTTCGTATCAAAGCTTTTGTCCATTGGTTTTGGCGCAAAGTCAAGATAGACATAATTACCTACTTGAATTTTACTTTTGTTTTTTTCATAGTTAGTTTGATTCTTCTTTTGTGTTTCAACAGGAATTTCCATTTCATAGCCAATTTTTTTGTCAATTAAGGGGTTATCCATGGGTGATGTAATTAGTGCGGGTTTAAGACCTCCGATTGCAGAGTTGGGAGAATTATTAATTGCTTTTACTACTCTTGCCAAATATTTTGGCCAATTTTGAGTTAATAGTGTACGCAATAGACGAAACAGTCTTGTTTTTACTAGGAGAATGGCATGTTCTGCAAAACTAAATAAAAACGATCTTATTGCAATGTGTAACTTTCAACAACCCAATGGCTTGTTACCTTGCTTTATTTGCTCCCGTTTTTACTTTAAAATATATTTTTTCGTTGTCAAAAAAATTTCTGTTGCTCACAAACTCAGATCCCTAGAAATGACAATGTTAAACGATTAATTTCATAATTACTAATTTTAACTAATTTTCACTTACCTGGTCTGTTTCGAGTTTTTCTGGACGAACACCTGCCTCGTCAAATATTTTTTTAAAAGCTTTTTGAATTTCTTCTTTTGATTTCGATTTAATTTTTTGGCAAAATATTCTTCTTGAGTATATGTCAATACAAAGAAGAAAACCAATAAAGTTGTTGTGCTCAAATAAAAAGGCCACATCAGATTGAAACAATTGGCCATATCCATGAATGTTCATTTTCCTGCGTGAAACAATTTTTGGAACTTTTCGCATTTCCAGAACATAATCCCTATCTCTTTTTAAAATTTGTAAGAGGTCGTTTCTTGAGATCTTAATATTTTTTTCGTGTTCTAAACAAGTTTGAAAGTTTGCTAGTCCAGAGTAGGCTCCAGAAAAGTTTGGATCACGCCATAATTCTAAAATTTTTTTCTCAGTCATGTTATACACACGTACACACAACACACAGATCAATATTAGGTCAACTGTTCCAAACGGTCGATATTTTTGTCCTATATGCTTTCTTGACTGCTGTCAGCTAATCAGGGGTCCTTGAAACTGCTTTCTTTTTCAATGTAAAAAGAGAAAGGAGAAGAAAAAGTCAGACTCCGTCATGAGGACACGTACCTTAAAAATTGACGGCAAATTTACAGATCAGACTGACCAGACTTTATCTTACCCTTTGGGCGTGATTGAGGCCATTAATAGTGGTCGATGGGAGCTGGCGATTTCATCTATTGCTGTCATAATTTCAAAAAATCTTGCCTGGAATTGCATTTACGAGGTATCTACCAATTATATTGATAATGTTGTCATTGGCACAACTGGTTCACGTGAGAGAGAACCTATGACACTATCTTTTTTTCGACTGAAAGGCGTACCAAATGATAAACTTGTTGTAGGTTTTAAAAGGAGAGATTTTTTTCAAATTACAAATCCGTGTAAAGAATTAATTCTAAACTTTAAGCAACATGTAGATCCGGACATGGCTCCTGAGCCCCAACCAGCTCCAGGACAAGAACGTTGTGCCCACATCACAGTTCTCTTAATATTACGTAGAGTGGAATAAGAAAAAAATATGTATGTTGCGACAGAGAAAAGCCACAAATATCTTCGTCGCTTTTTAATTCAGCATAGAACATTCTTATGGGATTTATACAGAAAAAATCCTTTATGGTGCCGTCGACGCTTACAGTCGTCTAGTGAAGCTGAACTACGTATTCTTTTGCGCTTTTTGGTCTGCATCGAAAAAGGCCATGTAGAAATACGAGCAAAAAATTATAGAGCTCTTGTTAAAAGTAAAAGAATCAACAAACTTATTGAGCTTCGTAAGAAAAAAATCTTTTATTTGAAAAAGAGCAGCAAAGAAGAAAAAGTTGTTGCACTGACCCAATTCTGCTCCTTGTATAGATATTTACTCGAACCGTTGTTTTATGAACGAAAAATAAAACTGGCAGAAAATTAATGGCGCACTTTTTTCAATTATTTCAGACATGGATGTCATTGTGAAAGTGGTAATTGATGAAAAAGAGTATGATCGGTTATTGGAAGTAGAAAGAAAGTATAAAGAGCATCTTGAGAAACCTATTCCGCAGTTATCTCAGTCTGGTAAGGGCAGCTGTCGGTGTGGAAGATTAAATTTAGAGCAGAAAAATATTCCTCTAAACGAAATTATTACACGCAATGTCGAGCAACAAGCAGTAGAATCACCTATTCCTGACGTACTGCCCGCAATTACCGTACCAAGGGACTCGCCAACATCAACTTCAGAGCCGCGACCTAATCCCACAGCTTCCGAACAACAACAGCAACAGAAAAGCGCAACAGAAAAAACAAAGAATAAATACCCCAATGGTCCTGGGGAAGATAGCAAAGATGAAAAAGAACTGGAAGAACTTGGAAAAGCTAAATTTGTGCATCCATGGTATTATATTGGTCCCCCACACCAAGACTAATAGACGTGTAGATGTATTCTCATGAAATGGAAAATATTTTACGTCAATTTTCCACTGTTCTTGCAAAGTTTAAAGGATTTTTCTCATGTGACACATTGCCTGATACTCTCCCAATTGGACATTTTTTTATTGGAAATACCGAGTAAGTAGTAATTTCACGGTAAAGTTATATTCACCAAGTATTATTATTTACAGTGTATCAAGCGGACAAGGACGTCACTGGTTTGTCGTATACCGATCATCTAACAAACTTGAGATTTTCGACTCTTTAGGGTGCGAGTTACAGTTTTTGAAGAATTTTATGAAAATACCTCTTGTCTATGAGTACAACGTTACACCAGTTCAGTGTAAAGGGAGTCAGATCTGCGGAGCTTTTGTTCTATATTTTATAATATTTCGATACTATAATTTAGACCAGGAGTTCTCTGATTTTTTAAATAATTTTTTTACAAAAGATTGTTCAAAAAATGAGTTTGAGGTTGCGGGATTTCTGAAAAGTGTGCTCTAAAAAATGACGTCCCGACATTCAAAAATTCAGGTTAATTTAACGGTTGAAAAGTTGAAGGTTTCTTCTCATTTTGGCAAAATAATTACTCCCAGTCGTATGCTAATTTCCGGACCGACCATGTCCGGCAAATCAACATTTGCACTAGAGCTAATCAAACATCGTCAAGTTATCTATGATAACGATTTTGAACGCATAATTTATGCTCTGCCGGAGGACTCTATTCATTTACACCATCAATTTTTAGAAATGGTAAAAACTGTATACCCACCTATTGAAATTGTAGAAGGACTACCAAACATTAATGAGCTACATTTAAAAGATGACAAAAGCCCCAAATTACTTATCATTGATGATATGATGCAAAGTACATTTGCAAGTAAAAGCATGCTTGATTTAATTACCAAAGACTCTCATCACTGTAATTGTAGCCTTGTAGTAACGTGTCAAAATATTTTTCTGCCCACAAAATATGGAAGAACCTTTGTTCGAAACTGTAGTGAAAAAGTTATTTTTTTTGATAAAACAGATGCAAATCAGCTAAGTATCCTTACACGTCAAATATTTCCACGTTTCCCATATTTCCTGCAGGACTGTTTTGATTGGATATTTGCAAATCGTAGGACAGATCCTCTCAAATATATTTTAATTGATTCTTCCTCATTGAGCCATTTGCCCTATAATGCAATTGTGCGTACGTGTATTTTTCCAGATGAAAATGGCATTGTGCGAATACGTTTATTTTTCCCAGATAAAAGAACTTGTAGAGACACTATGACGAACGAGCGCGCCCGCGCGCGCGCTCTCTGTATGAACGAATACGATAGAAATATAGTCAGTCTGCTTTCGAAACTCTTCATGGCGTCTGTTCACATGCTGATTCTTCGAAAGTGAAAGAATGTGAAATC
>JAAUXU010171397.1_pt1 | contig 11637 bp, 8 predicted proteins | sample 7278151 | NCBI WGS metagenome assembly JAAUXU01 (sample SAMN14350113, study PRJNA611818) | marine sediment metagenome | isolation source: surface marine sediment (1.8m) | place: French Polynesia: Moorea | collected 2018-08 | reverse complement strand
TGAGTATCATATCTACATGTTCCACATCAAAATCCCTACTGAAAATGTCCCAGTGTAGCGCATGAGGTGTAGTCATGCCCATGGCTAATCTTTACGCCAAGGACTGTATAATCTCAACATTTACACCGAGCAGAGAAGGCACACAGGGTGTTGCGGCAGAAGAGCAACTCTCGCCTCGCCAACGTGCGCAGGAGTAGAGGTTTGGCATGCGCAAAGGGTCTCATGCGTTCTCCACAAGTGCATTCCAGCAGTGGAGCAATGGTCACAGATGCATTGAGTTATGGCTTTCATAGCCTGCCCACCAGAGGAGAGAAGACCTGGAAAAGCTGCCAAGGACACTACAACGTCTGAACCATTACAGCCGTCCAAGGATAGCGACACTTGATTTTTCAGCCAAACTATGCAGGAGTAAGAGTCCAACCAAGGTGATGAGCCCTAAAAACGATCACTGAGAGTCCAATCCAGTTCGGTTTGATTATGGCATTCTGGAGCAGGTGACGAAGTCGACAAAAGTCGTGTGTACCTCTTCTCTTTTTCTGTACGTCTGATCAGGGAACCAAGTTGAAGCTTCCAGAAGCATCTAAGGCAAACGTTGCCTAAGCCTATCTTCACTTGGGACTTTAATTTGTTTTTGTTAGTCACTCCGCAGTCTGCAAGAAGTCTTCACTCGAGTAGCAAGAGGAGCTCATGTGTGTGTGTACCAGCAGCAGTAGCAGCAGCTACAGCCGTAGTAAGTACGAGTACTGCATAGGTGTGGAGGAAAAGAGTAAAAACATCGTCGTCAGTCTGGGTGCTGGTCATAGAAGAGAAGAGAGAAAAACGGCCATGCTTAATTTCGGCGAAATCGGCTGTCAAAGCTGCAACAGCTGACTTGTATATCCAAACCAGCTGACCTTCTACATCAGCTGCAACGCCCCAACTGGCATAAAATCTGCAACTGTCTCCAAGTTTTCCTTCTCCTCCCTGGCCCGGTGACAGGGTGATCAGTCACAAATCTTGCGAGTTTTCATTTGATCTTACGACTTACTTGCAATTTTAAATATTTGCAATACTTTTTCAATTCCCAAGGTGGGTCTGTTAAGGCTACACTAGACTGATCAGGATTTTATCCTACCCCTATTCCTCTGCAATCAGGCTACTCATGTGACCAAGAAGTGAACGAAGCTGAGTTGTGCCTAAATCAAGGCCACGAACAGTGCACACTCATGAAACTTGCAATTTTTAGCTTATACCCTTAAACGGCACGGTTACTTTCTTGCTGATTTCAGACCTCAGCCTCATGAACATTTGGTCGCACTACCTGGTGATTCTAAATAAGCATCAGTGACTCATCAAGTGCACTGCTAAACAAAGGCTAATGATGAATATATGCAGTTTTTTTTACGGTGCTCCTCAATAGGTTTTGTTGACTGGGGTAGCGGGGAAAGTTCCGCCACCGCAATGTGCATTACACAGGTGCCACTTGCCGACTGCCCTCCTCTCTCCTCTTCTATGCTGCTAGCACTGTGTTGATGGGGTTGACACAAGATTTTGCACGGCCGCGGACAACACCGGCTCCCGGTCTCGGTAGAGGGTGAGGACGCTGTTGGGTGTGAGAGCGGGTCCAACCTCGCTTTGCCTTGCCTCGCCTCGCTGAACCGGTGAGGCCAGATGTCACCGCAGAACTGGCGGGCCGTGGAGCACATACCAGTGCTGGCTGCGTCAGTAGATAGCAACCCTGCGAGCCACAAGTTGCTGCTTCCCAGCCATCACCTGAGCTGTGGGAGGAGGATCGTGTGTTGATTTTCAGACGCTTCTGTGACCAGCCTGAGGGGCCACCCATCCTCATGTGGCGTCAATGGTGTCGAGTAAGGCCTCAATACCCGTCCACGAAGCTCTCCAGCGTCCAGTTGGACCGGCAAGAGATTGGGTCGCTCAGGTAGCAAATTTCGCGCCTTTTTTCTACCTGCAAATGGTCACTGGTCACCGCTGAGGCAGCAGTTATTTGTCGAGTGCTTGACCCTTCGGAACGAAGAAGAAGAAAGAACGAAGAAACAAGCGATTTTCCTCAGTGGGTGCAGGACTTTAGTAGAAACCCTCCTCAGTGTGTGCCAAGTGCCAAGGATCGGGGATCCGAACATTCTCGACTGGCCTAACATGGAATCCAGGGGATCCCCCAGGAGAGGACAGCACACCAGAGAGAGGTGAGAGCACTTGGACCACCTGAACGCGACTAAAACGACAAGAGTGTTGCTGAACATTTGCTGGCAGTGGGAGTTCTGGGCCAATCAACTGACCTTGGTCGTGCTGGAGCTGCAAGGAGCTGCAAGGCGATCCAAGCAGTCCTGCACTGCAGTTATTTACGGCAGGTCCTTATCGCAGTTTGGACAGTCGAATGTGACCCAAGCTAGAAACTTAACATTCCAAGCAGGTCTAATCTATATGCAAGTCAATTATGGTCAGCAAAGCTCTGACTCATGCAAGTAGATTGAGTCATATTCTTAGTACTGATGCATGTGTTATTTTCGAGGTCTTTACGGAAGAAAAGTGTTTTCACACAGGTGCATACTTATGTTTTCCCCACAGGCGCACAGCAAAGGGTGACAGTTGCAGTAAGAGCACTAAAAAAGAGCTAGGGATAGTGTATGAAAGCAATATAACATCTGATCCGAGATAACGTTTTAAAACACATCGATTTGCTTCGAGACTGTGCTGTCTGCCCAAGTCTTCGCATTGTTACCTGAACAGTGAGGACAACAGCTTCCGTCTGTGGCCAGGACATCATTGGCTCGCTTTTGCTCTTGAGTCCTTGGTGGGAGATGAGAAATCATTTGTGGTCAATGAGCTCAGACAGAAAATGATGAGAGTTGACGCACCCAAAATCCGACGAGCTGCTTGCTTGTGGTCCGGACCGGGCCCCAAGGTGTGTCAGTTGGTGCTGGTGCAGCTACGTGACGGAATTGGACAAACTCGGCGGACTTGAGGGAGGACATCTCGGTGTCCACGGACACGTCCCTGGTGCGAGCGTGCTTCCAAGTGCTGGCTGCCGTACCACGACAGGTTGAAGAAGAAGGAGTTGATGCAAGGCGATTTCGTCACTGCTTCATGATGCTTTTTGCTGTCTCTCAACTGCGCTATGGACAGAGCGATGTTTTTTGTGGAGTATAAAAAGGGTGACGCAATAATAAGGATTCATTTTCCTCATACTGAGGCTTGAAATACATATCATGTACAGACATTTATGTGTACGTCTAAAAAACTCCCACACAATAGCATTTCAGTTTTCCTTTGTGACTTTTACGTCTTAGCACCACAGACCAAGAGTGACTTTGAAGAAGACCCATGTCTTCAGAGGCTTTTTTTTTCTCAAAAAAAAAAAAGAAAAAGAAAAAAAATGGGGGTTGGTTTTGTCCAAAGTCTCACTTGTCCTTCCGCATTTTTTAACGTCGTCACTTCCTTTTCTTCCATTCTTGGAAGAAGAAGAAGAAACCCTTTGAACATGCTTGTTTGCCTACCTGGATTTTACAGTGTGCGACAGCGAATTTTGTGTCCAGACCAACACCATTGACTTTATCCAGATCCTCAAGGTGCGCAACGTGTTGTGATTTGTTCTGATCCGCCACGTGTTGTTCGACTTCGTCCTGAACGTGCTGTTGGCCTCCAAATCGCCACTCACATGTAGAGGTCATAAGTTCGCCTGCAGTTATTGGAATAACTTGATTCAGGGTGGAAACTGCTAGACACTTTGGTACCACCTGCGGCTTCTTGGCCGAAAAGTTGTGGAATTTTGCTTCGACCCCCAAATGTGAGAGTGCAAACGCGCCCTAAGTCTCTGCTGGACCCATCCTTCAGCGGAAGTTTATTAATTGCGAGAATCCGCAGGTGAGAAGAGAGAGCGAAAGTGTGAAAAAAAGTGCACGCTGAGAACAGCAGACACATCAAAAGTCGACACCAGTGACGATTTTTTAGGGGAATCATGTGTTTATGCACCAAGTCTGGTGAGTTTGTGCTCTAAATTGGTGTGCACCAAGATAAATCGTGACCGTGCATGACTGAGCTTAGCTCAGACTAGGTCAGGTTATCTGATGTTTTCTCAAACATTCCTTGATTGTGCACTGAGCAGCCATTTTTGGTGCACACGAAATTCGACCCCTTTTTTGCTGTCCTTGGGGTGAATGTTTTAAGGCGCGCATGTATGATGAAAATATACGAAGGGGGGGGGGAGGAGGCATTTTGCGGCTCATCTTGCGTTCGTATTCACTAGCGGAAATAACGTTTTGTGCAATGGCAACAAGCGTTTCTATTGTAACTAATTCCAAGTAAGGTTCGACAATCAAACTTGATTTTTCAGGAGTCTATTGGTCCGTCGCGACGCCCTCGGTTACGGGCTGACCCTGTCCGGGGATCAGCCCGTCTTTGTGCAGACCGTCCGGGCCGGCGGAGCCGCCGAGCGCGCCGGGATCCGGGAGGGAGACGTCATCCTCAAGGTCAACGGCCAGAGAGTCACGGAGGCCTCGCACACGGACGTCGTCAATCTCATACAAGGTAGGAGAGTTGAGCAAGTCATGAGTGGTTTCATCAGTCGAGGATGGGGAGGACAACAAAGTGGGCTGGGATCATGGGGTTGGCGAACGTCGAGCATGGAAATGACCTCGGCAGAATGGATATGAAGGTTGTGCCACGAAAATCGATGTGGCGATATTGGACAGATCGAGACCTAGCATGGGTATGGGCGATACCGTATGCTGAATGCCTGATTCGTGGTCGAGATGATGCTTGATATGGTGATATTTCAAAGATGTTTGATAGGTTGCAAAGATTTCAAATGCTCTGAAGTTCAATATCTTCCGGCACTCCCATCATCATCTGGTGCTTCTCCCAGCATACCAAGTATCTGAGATATCGCCAAACATATACTTAGGTATCGCGATATCAAGACAATTATTGCTCAGTCTTGAACAGCTTCGGCTCCCCTTTTTGGCGCATTTTGGCACGCATTGCAGAGAATGGACTGACCCTGGTGTCTCACAATCAGTGCAGTTTCATCCCTTCAGCCGTGGAAATTGAAATTCATCTTGCTGGCGTCGATCTCAATGCACCAACATCAAGTGTGTGACCTGAGAATGATGAGCGTGTGCCCAGCGTTCTGGGTCAGCCCGGTAGATGTCGCCACTGCCTTCCGTCGAGTGGGCAGAGACCTCTTCATTGCCAGACTTTGGGCGGCCTCTGTCACATCCGAGCAGCAAGAGCTGACCTTGGGACCTCCGAGGCTTTGACAGACAGAGGACGAAATGACGCGGACTGATTTTGTGGGAAGGAGCGACTCACATGTTTTGGCCAGTCAGAGATTCATTCTGTCTGCATCAGTCGGCTTTCGGCAGTTGCCATTTTTTTTTGGTAGCACCCATAACGCGGAGATCCTTTCTTTTATCTGGCGGAGCAAAGTGCTGTCTCTGCTGCCTGAGCTCATTTTTGGAGTAGTTAATAAATGATGCGACTTTTTTGTTCCTTTCCCGCACATTGAACATGTTTTTTTTCTTCTTATTTTGAGTGTTTCGCTAGTGCTTTCTCCAGAAATATGGGAATGCGACAGCCACTTTTCATTAATAAACTCGTGCGTTGTCTTTATCTTCCATACTTCATAACGGGGCAGCAAATGTACAGGGCGTCCCCGACGAATCCGGACAGAAGTTGGACCCATGATGGAAATGAACGATGGCCATCAAATTTGGCCTGCAGATTTTTGTTGCAGGTCATAGTTGTGTCTTTCCGCTTGGAACACCCTGTAGGGTGGTGTGTTCTATGCAGACCAACCCTGAACTACACCTGAAAGTGTTTAGCGAGTTTTTGTCCTTCATCGCATCAGTACTGTCACCATGTGTTATTTTTTCAAAATTCCTCAAAATTTCGCTGTCTGTTGCACTTTTCCCCCTCATTTCCCCATTTGTACTCAAAATTCTTGAAACGAAGGGCGATTTCTTTCTTTCTTTTTGGATTTTTACCAAAAATTCTGACGTCTTACAATCACAGAGGCAGGCGGACAATTTGTTGTCAGCTTGTCCACGGACCTCTCGTAGGTTGCGGCCGAATATTACGATATATATTTGCCACTGAGATGTTCTTACAGCTGTTTAGGTTAGACAAGACTGTTCAAATACAAGTGGTACCCAGCAACATGCGTCAGAGCCGACGAAAAGAAAGCCTTTAGTCTCTTGCTTCTTCTTCCAGCGCTAAGTGTGCTTATTAATCTGACTTTGGTGCTTACGCTGAAGCCTTCTGGATTTGTTTTGAAGAGCATCCCTGCTATTTATCAGGGACTCCTCTGAGACAATCTTGTGTTACTGCACCTTTAATGGGTCCAAATTACACCTAAGTCTGCATCATCAGTTTTGTCGAGTCACGGATTGACTCAGTACCACCAGTCCCAAAGGCCTAAAAGCCCAGTAGAAACAGTGCAACCTCAGTTTAGCCTCCTCCTTTCACCTCCTCCACCGGGTTCAAGAGTAAGTGGAAAAACGTGCCCGTCATTAGCATTTGCTTTTGGCCAGATATGGTACAGGGTGAGTGGAAAATATCTTCATGTCGGTGCAGACCCAGACCTCCGGTTGTACCACGCTGGGGCTGGTCTGGCATCGTATGGAATGAAGAGGAGATGCCAAAGTTTTCCTTGCAAGCAACTATGAAATGATCGAACACCTGACGGCGGAGTGATGAGATAAAAAAGTTGGGGCAAAAAAAAAATCTGCAATGGAACTTATGGAAACACCTTTTTGGCGTATATTAAAAATGAGACTGAGTTAAAAATTTCTGTACGATGCTGGTGGAATCCTCTTACTGCATGTGAAAGAAATTATAAAAAATATTGCAACTATGTAGGTCCTCTATATAGCATATTTAAGAGAAAGTTTTGTAATGCAACAATAACATAACATGATAACTTTGTTCTCTCCCCTCAAGTGTTTGATCATTTCGTCTTTGCTTGCAAGGAAAACTTTTGAATCTCCGCTCTTGCTAGTTGTTGTTCAAAGTGTTGTCTCGTCAGTGACAACAGAGCTACCGGGTGGCTCCTGACTTTATAAACAGAGGAAATTCATCATAAAACATTAAATTTAGGTGTGACAAGATGACTGTCCTCACACCCAAATACGAATGATTACTTCTGTTTATTCACAGTCTGACTACACACGTGTCCACACATTGTCAGAGACTTTTGGTGACACTGTGAACCTCAGTCACTGCTATCTGACCTAGCCTAATTGTGATGAGAGACGAGCAGTGCAGCAAAATCCCAAGTCCGTGGGAGCAAAGATGTGGAGAGTGCCCGTCGAAAGTCAGGCCTAGGACGGTGTGTCTTTCTGCCTGTGCGGCAGCTTGCACTGCCAACACCATGGGTTGCCCACCCACGTCAACCTACAGCCTGGCGAAGGCCCCGGAATCCCGGATGTCAACGTCGGGTGCTGATCCGGGCGGAGGAGAGTGTTCTCTTCCAGGGACGCCAGTGGCAGCTGCGTCCCAGCGGAGGTGGCCATGGCTAAGAGCTGGAGCTGTGACGTCCTCCTCTGGGTGCACATGAATGCAACCTCGAGATGGCGAGAATGCCCAGACATGACGGTTGCACGGTGTCTCCCCGGAAAGAAGTGACTCTCTGCAAGTGTTGGACTTGGTCAGAAATCCAGGTGCCACCCGGTAGGAGTCTGTACTTTCGTGAAGTGACTTTCCACTCACCCTGTATGTGGGGAAGACATGTGTGAGAGCCAGAGATAGGTAAGGTGCTCAGAAAGGTCCTTCTCTCCTTCAGACAAGAGCCTGGCAGCCAAGGGGAAAAAAAGGGTCTCCCCTGAAAAAGGGCATTTTGCCTTGATAACGTAACGTAAGGAGATTGTCCGCTACTCTTTCACGTGCTATCCATTGCACCCGACCCACCATATTTACATACGTCCTGAGGAGAGTATGACTCCCTTCGCTCCTGGGTGGGTATGGGAGGCAGATTTAAGGGACCTCGACCAAGTTATCTTATCAAAATCGGCCGAAAATAAATGAAAGTTCTTTTTTTTTGGGTAGATCCACCGGAAGAAGAAGGAAATGGGACGTTCTGGAGGCCTCAACACTTCTTTATGGGGTTGCTCGGTCGGTTAGGAAAGAATTTATTGGTCTGGATTTTTTGTCTTTGCCTCCTCCTTGGCGCTGACAGAGAAAGTTGTGGCTGCTGTAGAAAATTGCCTCCGGTGACAAAGTGTGCGTGCGTGTGTGTGCGTGCGCGTGTGCGTGAGAGAGAGAGAGAGAGAGCCGAGCCAATCTCTCCTCAAGTTGATTTTTTGTTCTTTCTTCCCCTCGTCATTGTAGTTCAAGACAATTCTTACTTAATGGGCCATACAACATGTATGGGCTGAATTTATACAGCTGAGGTTGCGGCACTGGGTGCTCAGTGCCGGGGAGGGAGGGGGGGGAAGTGCTGGGGTGGATGCGTCCTAAGGAGTTTGGGGACGGTCGCACTCGTCGATGTCGGCACAACCATCTTAATTGTAGCATACGTTACTTAAGAGTTTGCTTCCCTTTTTCCTCTTCTCCACAGCCCAAGAGAGCGTCTCGTTGGCCGTGATCCAGACGTTCTCCAACCGCAGCTCTGCGGACTTCTCGCCGTCGTCGCCACAACCTTCGGGCGGTGTCGGCTTCTCGTCGACGTCGACGTCGTCGCTGCCTCCCTTGGCGGCGAGCAGCAACAGCAGCAGCAACTCCTTGGCCGCCATGATGAACAGGGGCTCCAAGGAAAGGATTACTGCACCTATTCCGGCAAATGTATGTAGAAAGAAAAAGAAAGAAAGAAGGAAAAGTTTCATTTCTGTTCCAAAGACGTGAGAAGAGACACGACTGTATCGTTGCTTGTGTGTGGCATTTTTCTACAGTACGTTGACACGTACAGGGTGTCCGAAAAAAATCACTCAACGTCAGAGCGCCGCAAGCAGATTTTCAAATAAACGTGGCTTTTGGGACACCCCTTACGTTGTCTGTCCTATCTTTGCAATTCCAGTGCTACAGGGTGAGGTGGAAAAAAGGGTCGCTCGACAAAAGCTTTCTTGATATGGTTCGGATATAAGGAAAAGACTCGAAAGTTTTCGGAACCGACCATGAAGTGATTTAACACCTGGTCACGTTGAAGTCAAAAGAAAAGAAAACTTCTGCTTTGTAAAGAAAAAAAAAGTGGGCATCCCTCCTTTCATTGTTGTCAAAGTGACTTTCCACTCACTACTTTCCGCGTAATATGAACTTGCTGTACTAAAATACGTGTTGCTTTTGCTGTATCTACCTATAGTACGAATATCGATGTGTTTTGTATTGCAGCACCAAGAAACTTTCGCTGTATATCTTGGCCTAAGCTGGCAGGAAAATCCCAAGTAATTCTATTCCTTCTTTTTATCCCCTTTCCAACGCTTGCTTAACCCCCCCCCCTTTCCTCTACCCCCGCAGTGATATAAGTGGGTTCGTGCCCCCAAAATAGCATTTTTAACTGCAGGGGAGTGTGAAAAAGTCCCGTTTCCTGGGTGTTTCCCCCTCCTTTTTATGACTGCTCATGTGTAGGCCTCTGGACTGTTGGCCTGCAGCAAGAAGAAGTCCCTGTTCAGAAAATTGTCCTTCGGTCGAGCGGAAGGGAAGAAATTTCGCGACAGCCCGGACAACTACTGCTACTTCCCGGAAAATCGCAGGAGGAGCTGGAGCGAGGCCTGCAGAAGCCTCACGCCCACCGTGGAGGAGGTATCGTTGGCGAAGACACCTGCGAGCTTGCCCTTGGCAGCCTTGGTAGCCTTGGCGGCCTTGCCAATCTTGTTGACCAGAGCACTTCAAAAATTAGTTTCCTTTTGCTTCTATTTTTCTTTACTGTTGTTTCAAGTCGGAAGTTTTTTTCTTTTTGCCTTTTTTTGCCCCGAGATTTTTGCCTGAGAGGAGTAAGACTGAAAAAAAAAGTTTGCTGTGGCTGAAATTTTGTTATTTGTTTTTCCTCACAATCTTGTTCTGAACCCCCTTCCTCTCCTAACGTTTAAAGTAGTATAAAGGCTACTACTGTTAATCTTCCCCATCTGTGAATATATGAGTAAATGTTGTGACATTTAATACCTATATATAAGGCGAGGTCAGCTCTGTTGGCCTTTTAGTGAGTGCACTTGGGGCTTCTTCAATCTTAACTACACTTGTACAGTTGCACGAGTCGATAAAAATCATGCAAATGCAATTTCCTTATCTTTTCTGCAAGTGCAAAGTTAAACTACACTTTACATTTCTACACATACTTCGGTTAATTTATGAGGGTGGAAAGCACTTGTCATTCTCATTTGACACGTACCAATTTTCGGTCTAGCCTAAAACAGTGTAGCAAGTATACGTCACGTGCAATTTTAGGCTAGGTTAAAAAATGAAACTTTGGAAATTCGACTGAGTGCATCTTACGTTTGTTACCTCGAGTCGAATAGTTAATGCGTAGAGTAAAGGTTATATATTCATGTTATGCAATTCTGAAGTGCTTAAGAACAGCTCACAAACAATAATTATTTCTTCATGCAACTTAACCAGTAAAAGCAAATGTATGTTTAAAGACTGACCTATCCTTATATAAACACACAAATTGTATCCATAGGTTTAATCTGTCCACGCATTAGGTTAGACCGAAGAACGAAAAATCAGGGAATTTGGCTGAGCGCATCTTCTTAGGTTTGTTACCTAATGCCAAATGTTGACGACGTAGTCAAATGGTTCTGAAAAAAAAAATGACCCCCTCTTAAGTTTTACTGCACAACTTGAGTATGTAACAAAGTGCTGAGATTTTAAGGCAAAGCTAAACACACTTTGTTTTCAATTTTATTCGATTGCATTGTTGCACTTTAGTACGGGCAAAGTAACAGACTTACATCAATTTGTAATGTTGACCTAACATCCTTATGCACTGAGGGGACCCTCAAGCAAGTTTTTTTGTCATCCCATACAGTCTTGCACCAAATGTACGACACCGCAAGAGATCCAAAAATTTGGTCTAGCCTAATATATAAATTTTGTAAGAAATGATCGAGCCCAGCTTAGCCTTATTGGGCCTACATTTTCTGTCAAAGAAGTTGCAGACTTGGCTTCCCTTGGTGCTTCCACGCAATCGTGCATGTATGTATGTATGTATGTATGTATGCCACACTTATTGTTTACGATATCTATGTACCTGCTGGCTGGCCAGCCCTGTACGCACTGTACGCGCCTGACTGGCCCTGGTGTGCCGTACTGGGCCAGATGTGTGTAGCAAAGATGTGTCCGGGTGACTGCACCTTTCCCACTCCTTTAATATGAATCTACGCAACTTCTTCCCTCCTTTTTTATTGGTCTTTAAGCAGGGGAGGCGGCGGTTGCTATCGTATTAAGAAGGTACTTGGCAACACCGTGTGTGCCCTAAAATGACAAGACTTTTTTCGTGCAAAAAAAACCCTCGCAGCTTTTTCTGCCTCCCACTGAGCGCCCTGTCGTGTGAGCCGCAACCAATGCTGCGTCTGCAGCAGATGCAGACTCTTTGGACTCACACTGTAGACAGTAGCTCTCTTCAGAGACCCTGGACAGGCAGGCCACGATGCTCTCTCTCTCTCTCTCTCTCACACACACACACACACACACACACACGCACTCTCTCTC
>JAAUXU010013662.1_pt1 | contig 11641 bp, 12 predicted proteins | sample 7278151 | NCBI WGS metagenome assembly JAAUXU01 (sample SAMN14350113, study PRJNA611818) | marine sediment metagenome | isolation source: surface marine sediment (1.8m) | place: French Polynesia: Moorea | collected 2018-08 | reverse complement strand
GAACGAACGAACTACATTGGCATACGTCAAGTTCCAAGTCAGCCTGCAGGTCGGGTTAGTGGCGTTTCTGGCCGGGATCCAATTTGCCTCCCCCTGCAAGGAAGCGCGTCCAGAGAATCTCCTCCGGGCGTACGAACGAGCCCCGAGTGAGCAGCAATTTTGTTTTCTTTTTCGTCCTATTGACACCCCGTGACCTCCCCCCCCTTCCCCCCTCTCTAAACTACCTGACTTGGTCCCTCTGACGAACATCTCCCTCGGCCCGATTGTTTCCTGCCTGAACTGCGCCAGCAGCCAGACTCAGAGCGCTTTGCACACGCACGCGGCGAAAAAAGAGCGGTGCATTTACGGCAACGACTACGCGCAAAGGTTTTTTTCGTCTTCAATCTGCAGACGCGCTCGCGTGCGTATCGCAGTGTCAGACTTTTCTCTCCAACGACTCCTCGAAGAGTGCCTTAGGAGGAGAAGGGCTGAACGAGGCAAGCCTGTCTGAAGAACACGCACGCGCACAGCGACTGCGCCTTCCTTTGTGCAGAACAACCAGGGGCTGCCGCTCCCCTTGATGGCGCTGCCGTCGTCCATGCTGCTGGTGCTGGCGCAGACGCTGCCGCCGTGGCTGCTGCTGCTGCTGCTTGTCACATCCAAAAACTTGGGAGCCGTGAGAGTCGGCCGACACCGAGCGTCGGCGGGTACCAAATGTTGGCGAGAGAGAGGGTTTTGTGGGCGTCGCCGTCGCCGTCGCCGGCGGAGGCGGCGGTGGCCGCCAACAAGAGGAGGAAGGAGAGAGAGAAAGAGGCGCTCGCGCCAACTTTTGCGCTCCGCCAACATTTGGCTCGCGCCGTCGCGATCTCTTCCTTCGTTTTTGGGATCACACAGAGAAGGGGCGAGAGAACAGGGAAAGAAAGAAGCCAGGGTGCGCACTTGCAATGGCACAAATGCCAACACCGGTGCCACATTAGTCAGAGTGCCAACATCGGTGCCAACGGACAGGAAGGGACCAAAACACAGCGTCCGTCGGCCAGACCACTGACGCGGACTTGGTGGGCACCGCAGGTTCTCCAAAAAACTTTTCTTGGGTCCCCTGAACCGTGACCGACTGCTCCAGCTCCACGCGGACGCTTACGACTGAGAAAAAGAAAGAGCTTCTCTCTCTCGACCCAAAGTTCTTGCCTGGCCCAAGTTAGTCGTTACCCATATAGCAGCAGCCACCTTCTTCCTTTCTCCTCCATGCTGCACCACAACTGACTGGTCCGTATGCCCAAGTCTTTTCTTTCCTCCCTTCAAAACGACTACTTTTGTCTGCTCAAAAATGAACCCCTCAAAACAGGAAAGTGCGGCTGCCTCGGCAGCAGGTTCGTCTTCGGCCTGCCCCAAAAAATGGGCAGCCAACATGAGGAGACTTTCTTGTTTTCAGCGCATAACTAGACTTCATTTACCCAGAACGTGCGCGCCGCAATACGCAAGTCAGTCAAAAGCCGCATTGATAAGGACCTGTTTACTTGAGATATTTTCTCCTCACGTGCGTGATATGATGTGTTCTTTGGCCAGGCAGCTGGTGTTTCCGTTGCCGCCATCAGGCCGAGGGATGAGTGGCAATAAAACACAACTTTTGCCTGTATATCAATGCTACTATAAAGCAGACTAAAAAGAAAAAAAAATTCCCCGTGAATCATCTCTTCTTTCCACCTCGTGGCAGGTGTTTTGCTGCTGCTGTTCCGGGCGGCTGCGGCGGCGGCCACAGCTCGCACCGAGTAGTAAAGTCTCCACTAACTTTCCATACTTCAGTGCGAACACATACGCACATGCGTAGCGACAGAGAGAGACCTAACGATTTTTCCTCTCTTTCCCTGCGTTTTTCCGTGGCCTACATGTGGCCATCTTAAAGCGGCGTTTTTCACGTCAGGTCTCACACACACACACACACACATGCTGGCAGTGTGCGCGTGCTGCTTACGCGGCGGGCGGCTGAAAAATGATAAAGTTGTGTGGACAGAGTTTAGGCAAAGTTAAGGCTACATCGATATTACAGGGTGTGATAGGATTGGACTTTTTTCATGCCTCCAGCAGACAAATTAGCAGGTAGATTTCTGCTCTCCTCCGACAAGGAATCAAAGGCACGGTCTGTTTCACTGCTACCTTCAGTATCGTTATTTATGATCAAAGATTAGTCTCGACTTTCTTGACGTGAGGCGTTTTGTCTGCTCAAACATGTTTTTTTTTTCCGCATGGAAACACTCGTCGGCTTCTCTTCAACTTGCCTCCTTGCCAAGTGTTGACAAAATACTTTATTGAAGGTGCCAGGGCAGGTCAGGAGGACTCATCCGTTCTTGATCCTCTTGCCCATGACTCTGCCGCCTGCCGAGAGCCCTTGTAGGTGCCTGCTGGCTCCTCGGAGGAGAGGCAGGCCTCTCTTGCGTCGCGTCAGTGCGTGAAATTCTGCTCCTCCTCAAGTCACTGGTCGTATTTAACGGGGAGAATTCCTCTCTTCCATAAGCTTTTTACTTCTCCTCCCTCATCAGGCTTCGTAGTAGTAGACAAAACTTGCCGACGCCAACTTTTCTGAGCTTTTTAGACGAGAAAGAGGGAGTAGTTGGAAAACTTCTGACATTAAGCAGCACGCGACGCGTTCGCCAGAGAAGGAAGAGAGGCGGGTCAGATAAACTTTTTCCTCCTCCCTTCGTCTGGAGTTTGAAAGAAGAGAATAAAACGAAACTTTTGTCGTCCGCCTAACTTTTTCCCGCCTCCTTCGTCATCGTGGTCGACGGCCGTAAGGGGGGGGGAGGGAATTGCTACCTAGTGCAAGCAGGCTTGAGGAGCATTTGGGTGTGACTTCACGGAACACTATGTACAGTGAGTGGAGAGCTAATTGCCGTAAATTGGATCTAACACTGGGCATCGCAGTGAGTGAGGGTTTGGCTTGAGCAACCTTTGTTGTGTTACCTTAGAAAGTTGGCCTCACCAGAGTCTAGGGGTTCTTAAATTAACAAAGAGGCAACCAGTGTCCTCCATGCACTTCGCCAACCTTGGCCTGAACGCGAGGCACACCCTCCTGGCGAGGGGCTCATTCGTGGGGGGGATGGGCATTTCTCAACCCATGGGTATTTTCAGATGGGCAGAAAATGTGGCAGGCCTGGCAGTGGTATCCTAAATTGGCCAGAGAATTCAAATCTAGAGGGGGCATATCTTGAGTTGGAGAAAGCACAGCGGCCTGTTGATTGTCTTGATGAGGAGGATCATTGTCTGGTTTTTTTTGTGTGTGTGTGGTTCTTTTTGGGCTTGATGAGGAGGGAGGAGCTGGCGGCAGTGACAGACATACCTCTTCACCCCAAGGTCACCCACAACGTCACAGCTGATCATGGATATATATTGTCGGGTTACCTGAGCATGATCCTCGTTTCCTCCAGCTTGCTGGAGTGAAACTGACCCAATTTTGTTTGTTCCAAAGAAAAAAATAGGAGAAGAGAAGAAAGAACGAAGAAATGAGCAATGACTACCTTGCAGTGGCCCAAAAATTCGAAATAGCACTTTCTGCACACCCTAGCGGAACATATACTTGATAAAGAACTTTCGTTTATCTCTTTATCGTGGCGCCAGACTTCGGTTGAGGGCTCTGAAGTTCCTTTGTGTGTCGCCTTACACTGCCAGTACAGTGTCTGGACGTATTTTTATATCCCCTACGTACCTGGACACACAATGACTTCATGAGTTTCCAAAGAAGTCGACTTGATATGAGTCGGCTAGCGGTTACCAGTTGCGTAAAGAGAAAGTGCTGCTCTCGCTCTCTCTCTCTCTCTCCCTCTCTGTGGTTTGAATGGTCACATAAGTACGCACACAGGAAGAGCAACAGCAGCAGTGCTTTCTCTTGGCTCTCGGCAGGGAACAAGGAGAAAGTTAGTGGAAAGTTTCTTCTCTCTCCTTCCTTTCCACCAAGAACTTTCTGATTCCTTTTAGCGCAAAGTTTTGCTCTGCAAAGAGGAAGAAAGTTTTCGCGGCCCCTCTCTTTCTGCAGAAGTTGCGAGCCGGCGGCCCTCTGCCAAACACCGTAAACGCGAGCTCGTATGTACTACGCACTTCACCTCACGTGTAGTAATGTTACGCCATGTCGTACTTCAAGACTGAGCGCTCATGCGTCATGCATCAGTGTCCACACACGTGCTCGTCTGTCTGTCTGTTTGTCCGTCCGTCCGTCTCTCTCTCTCTCTCTCTCACTCTCTCTCTCTCAGTCTCTCTCTCTCAGTCTCTCTCTCTCTCTCTCTCTCTCTCTCTCTCTCTCTCTCTCTCATTCTCTCTCTGTAGTACAATGATTCATGTGGCCGTCACAGTTTCCAAAAGGTCAGACAAGACTGAGCCATGCAGTGGGAAGCACTGTCTTCTTCCTGGTCACGTGATGAGAGGCAGTGACGACAAAAAAAACACTGAAGACAGCAGACTTGCTCTACAGGAAAAAGATTCTTTATTTTTTTTTAAAAAAAATGGCCCGTCCGGAGGACTTGCAGAGAAAAAAGTTTTTCATTTTTTTCCTTACAGCAGCAGTAGCGAGGGGCTCACTAAGTACAAGAGAAAACTTTGATCCGATTCTTCTTCTGTTCGTTACCTGCCTGCTGCCCGCAAGAATAAAAGTAGGAAAGTTTTAATTACGCCCAGCGTGAGCGACTCCCAGGAGGATTAGAATTCTGCAGGAGTTACACAACTTGAATACTTTCACCGCTGCCTTCCCTCTCCCCGTTGACGAGCGAACTGAAGTTGTAGAGCATTCATAGTTCAATCAGTGTTGGTACCATATGATTGCATGTACCTTAAGGACGTAGATCCACACTTCTTAGGTCAGTAATCCTCCCTTGAGATCGTCCTCACTGCCTGAATCTCAGTATGATTGAGGAAGAAAAAAAGCAGCAAGGGAGGACAGAACCAGCAAACTTTCTCTTCCTTCTCTCTGCCCAAATCCCCTGTCTAAGAGCACGCGCACGCAAAAAATTAACGAACGGCTCTGCCGCCAAAAGTTTTCTCCCCTTCTCAGAGATAAATTCGTGCGCCGACAGGACCTCTTAAAGGAACTTTCCACCAGTTCCAGCTCCCTGTGCTACACGCAGCTCAAAAAGTTTCCGTTTAGCTTTAGTGCAAAAGTTGGAATTTTCAGCTCAAGTTTGATGGCTCTTTCGTCGGCGTCGGCGGGCGCGAGGGAGGAAAGGGTGCAGTTCTTTTAAGCCTCCCTGTAAAAGTCTCAGCTCGTGTCCCAGGGCCGCACTCTCCTAAAACTAGTTACTGGAGACTTAAATCTTCTGCTAGTCAAGTGAGATTACTTCGAGATCGTATTTGTACTGTATGACGGACAATGAGGCATTTTTGTTGTTGTTGTGTGTTCATCTTTGCCACCCACACTCCTCACTGACGTTTCCATTGTGTTCTTTTCAGTGAACAATGCAGGCGTTAAAAAGGCCACGCATTGATGGCTCCAGCATACGAGGCCCCATTCCCAACGGCCCCATGCACTCGCGGCCGCTCGTGGCTCTGCTCGATGGAAGGGACTGCTCCGTCGAGATGCCCATCTTGAAGGACGTGGCTACAGTCGCCTTCTGCGATGCCCAGTCGACGTCTGAGATTCACGAAAAGGTAGGAAGAAAGAAAGAAAGAAAGAAAAAAAAAGCCAAAGAAGCCTCTCTCTCTTCGAGTGCCACTTCATCATTGCTCCATTCGTTAGGTTTTGAATGAGGCCGTTGGAGCGCTAATGTGGCACACCATCAATCTGACCAAGGAGGACCTGGAAAAGTTCAAGAACCTGCGCATCGTGGTGCGAATTGGAAGCGGGGTGGACAACGTAGACGTCAAGGTATGTGTTACTGCCCTGCGGAATTGGTCGTTTCGTCATGAGTGACTGTCTCGCAGGCGGCCGGAGAGTTGGGCATCGCCGTCTGCAACGTACCTGGCTACGGAGTAGAGGAGGTTGCCGACACTTCGCTCTGCCTCATCCTCAACCTGTACAGAAGGACCTTCTGGCTGGCTAACATGGTCAAAGAAGGCAAGAAGATCACCGGCCCCGAACAGCTAAAGGAGGCAGCCTACGGTTGCGCCAGGATTAGAGGAGACACGCTGGGCATCGTTGGACTAGGTGAGAACGCTCTTCTCCGGAATCCTCGGAGAAAGGAGATACAAAAAGTTTTGAAAAATGTATTTGCTGCTGAGCCGCCATTGCCGGCAAACTTTGCCCAACCGATTTTCCGCCAACTTTGTCTTCGCCTGCTGCAACGCCATCCATTTTGCGGAGATGTCACTGGTCTCCGAGGAAAGTTGGAGCGCGATTTTCCTCTCTCCCCGCCTAATATGACTCAGATGGGCGCTGTTTTGTGGTGGGAGCGAATAGATGCACTTGAGTATCGCAGCCAAAGTTTCGTGATGAGAGCGCAACAATCGGAAATAGGAGAAGATCTTAACTTCTCGATGGATAGAAACTTTGGTACGACTTCTTAATTACATTGCTTAACCAGTGAGGCGGGAGATGAGACTTTGGCGATTTTGGAGACTTGAAGCTCGGCTTATTGAGAAGTGACGCATTAAAGGTTATCTCCTCATGGAGCTGAAAGCTTTCACGCTACACTTTGTAGTTTGACATATCCATTAAGGCATCCATCCACAGGTCGTGATTAAAAGTCTTCTCCGAAGAGTGAGCGAGCAAGCGAGAGAGAGCGCATATGAGAAGCCATTTCAAGAGGCCAAGAAGGGAATTATTTCGGGTAGGGAGGAAGAAAAATTGAGAAAGTTTGTTCGCTCGCCCGACAAACTAATTCGAAGAAAGGAGAAAGAAACTTTCGCCCTCCGGTTTTTTTTTATCCTTGGCGCGGCACAAAAATTGCAAACAAGGCAGTGAGAGAGAGAGAGAGAGAGAGAGAGAGAGAGAAAGTAAGAGAAAGAAAGAGAAAGAAAGAAAGAAAGTTTCTTGATTCATCCAAAGTTTTCTCGTGCTCTCTTTTTTCCAAGAGAAGGAAAAAGTTTCCGACGATGAGTTTCTTCAACTTCTTCTTCCTCCACAGTCGTCAGGAAGAGAGAGCGGGTAGCACCTCTAGTGTTTTCTACCGTTGCAGCTGTTATTTTGGTAGTAACTTTAAGCTCTGCTATGTACGAGACGGTATATCTGATCTCACTACTACAGTTGACTCTCGATGTAGTGAACTCTAGCCGATATCTGGCAGCCCTAGCCAATACCCATGAAACCTCTCTGACGAAAGAAAAACACAAATTTCCAGAAATGTGCTGAATTTTCTCTTGACAATCTTGAAGCCCTTGAGGAAAAGCCTTATCCTGAGAGAAGTTGACCTTACCTAACATGAAGTGCAGTTTAGACAGTATTGTCTGTTAATTATTGCATTGTTCCATATGTTGAAGAGGTTGTAATGCGTGTTTTCAGTTCTACAGCAACTCGACAAATTGCTTGGAGCTGTCCTGTCATTCCAATAGTTAGAAGTCAATTGCTGGCTTGATCTCAGTCCCTAGGCCCTCGAGTACGTGTCTCTTGCAGAGGAGTTGCTATGTCCACAGTGTACTGTACGGTATAGTGACAAACTGGCGTAGCACGGAGAACCATTGGTTCCGTCCGGACCAGATCATCCCGGAGGGGGAAACAAGGAATGTCGTGCACTCCGTCAATGAAGAGTGTGACCTCGCCTCCAAGAGCCCAAAGAGCAGTTTTACTATCCTTTGTGTGACCCACGCCCATTGTAGAAGGGGAGGAGGGGCAAAAAAACCCGATCTTACTTAGCCTACATCTTCTTATGAGGTTCCCCCAGAGAGAAAAATTACTACTTTCTAATTCATTTATGAGGGTGCACATTGTTCTATCAGCTGGCAGTAGCACCCTCGCGCCATGCTTGGGGTGGGCCCTAGTGCCCACCTAGATTATATGGCGACATGTACCACGTCGTTTCAGCCCACGCGAAAGAAATCTGCACTACCCTGCAAATAAAATGGTCTTATTGACACTTGCCATTTTATCGTTTTTCGGCTTTGGGCTGGTCAGATATATGACGCATTATTTTTGCATGATGCTACCGTGGTCAATTTGTCTAGCTGTGGCTTTTGTCTTTTACATTCTTGAGGTAGGCCACGTACGACCCACCTTTCTGGACATGGGAACTCACAAGCCATGCATTCATGGGCTTCCTAGCAAATTCCAGTCTCAGTCTTTCTCTAGCTTGAAAAACTGTCACTATTTTCTCTTCAAGACGACAGGTCAAAGTTAACATTCAACTGTGGGAATGATATGCAGTCTTAGAAGTTAGAGCGCGATACCAAGTTTGAAGGAGGCTCCAACGTATTGTGCTAGCATGCTGGTGCAGGGCTGCAATGTTTAGTAGTCCGGACATGCTGCACCAGCACCCTGATCCCATTGGGAGTAGTTGAGGGTAGGTGGATTAGGGTGGCTGATGAAAGCAGCCAGGTGATCTTGTCCCAAATATCCCATCCCAAGTCGGGCATTGTGGTGCTGGGGTGCCTTTGCCATGACAGACGTACATTGTTCGCAATGATCGGTGTTATTGTGCATGCACTACAATCAATTTTGATGCAACTTAATGTTACAATACCAAGAAACATTTTGCCATCTTCTTGTTATATTCTTTTTCTGCTCTGTTCATCTGAACGTGGTGCCAGCTCACTCTTGTGGTGGAGGGCTGTCATTTTGATCATTGCTAATGAGATCAGAGAAGCACTTTTCGTGTGAGAAGATGACATTCTTTATGCTTCAGTCTGTTTAGAAGCACCTTGGCATGCTTTAGTCAGGGATATGTTGTGGCAGTACTAATGGTGTGTGTCTTCTACATGGCGCAGCTCTCTGTACCAAGTTCTCATCCATGAGGTACCTCATGGCTTGCACCACACCAAACTATTAACCCCACTGACGGATGGTTGCAGACTTCCTTCCACATTCTAGAAGACTTGGTGCAGCCTCATGGGGTTGGCTGTCGAGCGAGGGTCTTGTGGATATGCAAAGTGTAATCCTTTGCTCTCAATCGGCATGTGGTCGAAAACCTTGCGCCGAGGTGTGCTCAGGTTTGGTGTCACCCCAACAACGTGGCACCGCAGCCGTTGAGTCCTCTAGTGTTTTACGTTTTCTGATGTGACACGACACTGTCAATGCTTGGCGCAAAGTCCTTGAACTGGACTTGTTGCTTGAATTGTGCCAAATTTTGACGGATTTTCTGTTCATGGAGATTACTCAATAAAAATACAGGATTGATGTTGGCTGCCAACCCAGCATATCACATTTTGTCGCCTTCGCAATTTGCTTAAGGGTCAGATGTCTGCCGACTTAATGCTTGAGGAATACTGCCCTTCCATGTGTTCTGTTGCTTCCCCTTTTATTAAGCCATGACACTGGTGCCCTTGAATGAACTCTTAGCATAAGCTGGTGCTGCCCCACCCCATTGTTTTGGATGGGTAGGCTAAATTTGCTGTGCAACCTTCAGATCTTAAGTTCTTGATCGTGTCTAGCTCTTATGTACTCATTCATGAAAGGTATTTGCTGTTTATGGTCAATTATCTCCAACTTCTAGAAGGTCCAAAGGGCACCTGTGATTTTTTTTTCACATTTCTCATAGCCCAAACAATTGCCAGTGGTCGATGTACATTAAAAAATGAAGGCGGGAAATTCCGTGGATGGCTAGGTAATTCTCTGACCTGAGGGGATAAATGAGCTAGGAATTTTTCTATCTCAACGCATTTCATAAAGTAGCTTCCACGATATCCATTCGTGCAAAATTGTGGGGGGAAGAAATGCACTGCATTTATGTGCTTTTTTCAGTCTTCGAATCCCCTAGCACAAGACCAGGCAGGGAAGAGCCGTATGGAATTCCGTGACACATATTCCTTGAGCTCAGGACATCACCTGGGTTTGATGTCCCCATGCGAGTGCTCCATGTCAGCTCCAACATGGCACAGAGGCTTTAATGTGGTTGTATTAGGTCATCTCTGCCCGCCTAACCCCTGTCATGTTTTATCGCATAAAACAGCGACCATATTCTCTTTCTTGATGTGATTGACTGCACAATACCTACCACAGTGCATACAAAGAGCTCCAATTCATTGATACAGTAACAGCTCTTTCTTCTACAGTAGCACAATCATATATGCGAACCTTTGACCGCTTGTACGTGTTCTTCTTGGAAAAAACCTTAGAGAGGATTTTGCTTTTGTGCTTAGTTTAGCTGAGAAGTTTGACAATTAGTAGGCCAGTCCAATGAATCCGCTAAGCTCAGTCATCTTGTGCGAGGTAATTTTGAGTGGCTTTGAATTTCCCTAAGGTTCAGGTCCCGTGCCTGCTTACTTTGCATCCTGAGGACGGGGCCTTTCTGCTGTCCAAATTTAAATTTCTCTGTCTTATGAGTCACGATTCTATCGACACCTCACAAGTAATTTGCTCCCACGTTTGAAGTGGTCTTGTATGTTGCCTGAGGAAATCATCTAACTTTGTGCACATGCCCAAGGTCTTTAATCAAGTGGTCTTCTCGTCTGTTGAACTCATCATTTTTTTACAACTGTGCCTGGCGCCCTTGCGGCAACGGTATAGCACCAAGTTGGGATCCCAGTGTCCATGCATGAGCAGGATCGCCCGGTGAAGCAGCCCGGCACCCAGAGCCTCTGCTTTATCGGTGCTTCACTCAGCTTTGCTAATAGCTCTTCTAAGCTCCAATTTGTTTAATTCCTTAGAGTAATTTGTTACGTCGATATTGAGATAAGGTCGTGTTCGCTATTAACTTCCTCACAGCTGGAGCCATGGTGGCTGCAACTTTGCTATTTCATTTGGCTGCGAGCTTGCCTCATTTCCTATGAGAAAACTTTCTGCCGCCAACTTCTTTCTGAACACTCCCTGCAAAAATCCGAACGCGCTGAAAAGACCACCAACTTTCTAAATTGAATAGTCTACTACAAAGAAAAATGATACTGCACTCGGAACGAATTAGGCTTTTACAGTATAATTTCCTGGAGACCTCTTGATCTTAATGCTTTCTCTGTTCCAGGCCGCATCGGCTCCGCGGTGGCTCTTCGCGCCAAGGCATTCGGCTTCAACGTCATTTTCTACGACCCCTACTTACCGGATGGCATCGAGAAGTCCTTTGGTCTCGAGCGCGTTTACACGCTACAGGCAAGTTGTACTTGGGTAATTGCTGAGCACGACCTGGAAAACTAATGTATGCTCATTTTGCAGGATCTCCTCTTCAAGTCCGATTGCGTGTCTCTGCATTGCACTCTGAACGAGCACAACCATCACCTCATCAACGAGTACACAATCAAACAAATGAGGCCAGGTAGGAAGGGTGTTGCTTGGTAATCACTTCCACTTTCTCCTAGGATCAAATAAAGCTAATTCGTGTGCATAAATTCATTGCTTGCAACTATGTTGAGCGCCAATTTTCTGTGATAGGCGCATTTCTGGTCAATACGGCCCGCGGCGGGCTTGTAGATGAGGCAGCCCTAGCCATGGCCCTCAAAGACAACCGAATTCGGGCGGCTGCGCTCGACGTGCACGAAAACGAGCCCTACAACATCATGAATTCGGCGTCACCGCTAAAGGACGCTCCTAACCTAATCGTGACTCCCCACGCCGCCTTTTACTCCGAGGCCGCCAGCATCGAGTTGCGGGAGATGGCGGCATCAG
>JAAUXU010140486.1_pt1 | contig 11642 bp, 15 predicted proteins | sample 7278151 | NCBI WGS metagenome assembly JAAUXU01 (sample SAMN14350113, study PRJNA611818) | marine sediment metagenome | isolation source: surface marine sediment (1.8m) | place: French Polynesia: Moorea | collected 2018-08 | reverse complement strand
CTCGCATGTGTGTGTGCGCTCGCATGTGTGTGTGCGCTCGCATGTGTGTGTGCGCTCGCATGTGTGTGTGCGCTCGCATGTGTGTGTGCGCTCGCATGTGTGTGTGTGTGTGTGTGTGGCGTCTCAATGCAAAAAGTCGTCATTTGAGCCCATCCCAACAGGAACGACTTGACTTTTCTGCGTGTGAAAGCTTGACAGGAGTCAAAAACGTAAGAAACAAATTTGGTGATGCTCAGCATGCAAGCAAATATGAAGGAGTTCTATATTAAAAATGAAAGACTGTGAATGTAGCACATGTCCAAAGCAGCTTAATCGTAACGTTTGACTTTAAAATGGCCCCAAATTCTTGCCTCACGCTTACGACGAGTCTCGCATGTGTAGGTCATGTCCGCCAGACAAAATGGGCCTGTCAAGGTCCAGCGCCATGGGCTAGACTGCTCCAAATGTGGTCGAAGCTCTCGTCTTCAGCTGTCGTGCTGGTGAGACAGACAGACTGCACAAACCCCAATGAGCTCGTGACACTCGAAAGTGGGTAAGTATCCAGCAAAGATCAAGGACCACATGCATAAGACCCACTCTAGTGTACGTACTATACTGTGCGTACTTACCGCGGTACAAGGATTACAAATTCTGCTCTATTGCTTCTCAGACAGACTTTCTTTCTCCCCCAGTGGGCAGGAAAATCTTCTACCCTGTACAGAACTCGCTGTCCCACTTCAATGCACTACTTTGGACAGAGCTTGAAAATGGGTGGAAGAATAAGAAAAAAAGGAGCGAGGACGCGTTTCCCGACGCCACCGGGTACTCGGTCTCTGTAGCTACGGACGCACAAAGAGTATTAGTAGACTCTAAAGGAAAAACTTTACCCCATTAATTGTAGACACAGCAACCCATTTCGTTTGCCTCGTAGTAGTTAATGTGAAGAACTACGACTTCTTGAGCTCTCAAGGGACTAGGTACCGAGTACAGAAATGTCAAGAAAAAGATGGACTGGTTTCAGTCTAGTTTTAAGGTCCGAGTATTATTGTTTTCGAGTGCGCCGCTTTCTTTTTCTTGTGCGCGGTGCTGCAGTTGGTTCAAGTTTTGTTGTGGTCCTGAAACCTTGCCCAGGACTCGCGTGCAATCAATCCTTTCAATCAGCTCTGAAGGCCCAAGATGGGCCTGTACACAGGCAATGATGACATGCCTGAAGGGAGTCAGTTCTGTAATGAGGAAACATCAGAGAAGGACGGACAAAACAAACACAAAGGAACGCGCTGGCGAGACCAGGCTTTTTCCAGTCACTTTCTTTCCACGCAAGCGTTGGACGTGGCACAAGATGTGTGACCCACTTTTTTGCTCCTATCGATAAATAGTCATGGTAAAGCAGTGCTGGACGTGTGGGACAAACCAGTGAACCACGACGGATCTAACAGTGGCATCCGCCAAAAATATGTCAGTCGAGATGCCCTAATCTGCACGAGCAGCCAAAGCTTCAGCAATAGAGAGGAAGAAGGGTTTGTCGGCCTATCGGATAATGGCAATGCAATAAAGCCACGCTCTGATTCTCGCCACTCTCATCGAGTAACGGCAGCAACAGCAGCATTGCGCATACCGGATGAGGTACAGGTGCTTAAAACGAAGCACTGCGTCCCAAGTTTTGAAGGCCCTGCTGGCCCCGCTGGCCCCGACGGCCTGGACGGCCCCGCCACCACCAGCTATGGCGCCAAGTTGACCCAGAGATCCCTGAAAACCTTCACAAAAAGCACCTTCCTTCCGCCGAACTTGTGTAACTTGGCCAACGCGTACAGGAAACGAGTCTTCAGACGTCCCGCTGCCCTGCAGCATACGTAAAATACTGTATAGGACAGTATAAAACCACATTCTTGAGATTCTGTGAGTGTGCGTGTGTACGTACGTGTTTTGCGCGCAAGTCTTCCAAATGCCATAAGACTGTCTGATCCTTAAAGAGTGGACTGCCAACAGCCTTTGGCTGCTGCCTCGAGAAAGCTCAAGGGATTTTTCGTCCGTCCTCGCACCCGTTATACTAGTCGTACAACAAACGATCTCTCTCTCTCTCTCTCTCTCTCTCTCTCTCTCTCTCTCTTCAATCTTCTTCCTCTTACGTTTCTTGTAACACGCATCAAAAAGGTGCAAAAAATAGGGAGTTTGTCCTCTCTCACGTGAGCCAAGACAACTTTGAGCACACTGTGAGGAATTGCAGACAATCTCTTCCTCTTAACATTTAAGAGCGAAAGCAAACTCAACTTTCAAGATCTCGATGTTGAAAGCGATAAACTGACCTTGTTATCTAGCAGAAGTTCGACCATCTCCAGGTTCTCGTTGTCGATGGCCATTAGGAGGGCTGATCTTCCCAAGGGGTCGCAGCAGTTAATGTCTAGGCGGCCTTGCTTCACATCCGTCGGCATCCTGATGTGAAAAATTGACAAGATTAGCGTTGAAGGGACCCGTGAAGCACTGAAACAGTGGCGTTACCTGCAAGGTGTCTGAAATTACGTACATACACATACGTACAGTACAAGAGGCTTAGTCGACGTAAGTACGATAAAACGATGCGGATAGTTATTGTCTCTTCTTGTGTTGGAATATGCGCGTTTATACCCACAGCGGAGACAGACAGATGGATAAGTAGACAGAGAGAGAGAGAGAGAGAGAGATGGATAGATAGATAGACGGATGTAGTACACATGTATGTGTCTAAGGACTGTACACAGTACGTACGTACTCGTACTTGCCGTGCGTACCAACACGGTTTGCTGTCATGGAGCCTAGCAGTAGCAGCCACAGTCTATGGCAGGTACTTGCAATGTTTATGCATAGCAAAAAGTAAACGCAACGACTGCTGGTACCTCCTCAGCAGCAAATATCGGTGGATGCGGGCAAGCAAGTCCTAACTGTCAGCGCTCTAGAGCAAACCGCACAAGACCACATTTGCTCACTCACGTGCATTTCTGCGGTGCATTTCGCGTGACTCCACTTGGACAAATGCTTTCAATTATGCTTCAGTTTCACCTGCACAGAGTGGAGCTGCCTCCCCAGACCTCACTTCTTCATTTAGAGTCATGTTCCCGGCATTAGCGGTAAGTACAGCGCAGCAGAGAACAGTGTGTACTACGTACCGACCGTGCAGTGGTTATCGCACTGAGGTGTTGGCAGCCCTCCATCTAATCAACTGTCGCTTCTTTCATGGTGGGAAGAAGCCCAGGGGGATTTGTAAACCTCTCTCACTTAGTATGACTACAACTGTCTCTACGTACATAAGGCAGAGCTTCTCACAGGTTTCCATCATGAGAATAGTTTCTTTTTCCTGTTGTTTTCTTTTTCTTTTTCGTCAGTGATAAATGCGCCTTCAGCGGAGTCTGTCCATATTTACTCCGATTAGGGGAGTTGAGAACCACTGACGTGCACACACATGGTGTGTGTGGTACCTTTCCCCCGGAAAAAGCGTCTGCAGCAAGGCCCAATCAGGACTCCGACTCAACTCTTGTGATGGGACCCAAAGCAGCAGCAAAGTTAATCAGTCCCTACGGGGCCCTTTTCTGCTACCACACCGTTCGTATACTGTACTTCTAGATATGTACAGGACATACAGGACGGCCCATTGGAGCGCTTGGCCAAGGAGGAGGAGGAGAAGGAGGAGGAGGAGGTGGTGGTGGCGGTGGCAACTGAGGCTTTCCTTCTTCTCCAAGCACTAGATGTGACAGACGTTCTCGCTCGCGCAGACAACGTCCAAGCACGACGCACTCATGCTGTAACGCTACTGAAAAAAGATAGATAGATAGATAGATAGATAGATAGAGAGAGAGAGAGAGAGAGAGAGAGAGAGAGAGACAGACAGACAGACAGACAGAGAGATCAGTTAGTTGCTCCATGCAATCAAGGAGATGAAAACTGCTGCCGAACGACAGAAAGAGAGGATCAAATGGAAAAGGATGAAAAAATTGTGTTCCCTCCGCAGTGATTCATTCCCCTGACTGCGAATTGATGCCTACGGAACATTGTACTTAGTAGCATTATAATGGACGAAATGATGAGTACTCGAAGGCGTTGCATGACCAAAAGCGAGCGAGAGAGCAGAATGCGAATGAAGAGTGATCGACGGATGAAGTAACGGTGTCTGCGACACAAGTACTGTACTTATCTACTACGGAGGAAGGAAGAGACGCTGTTATCAGTCATATGGACATAATAAAGTAGCTACTACTTGCCTGTCTCAGTCAAGGTCAACCTGTTGTTGTTCACAGAGAAGAAGAGTAAGAAAAAGAAGAAGAGGAAGAGCGGCGTTTGTCGCCAGACAAAAAAAGAGAATTTCCATTCGCATAGCATGAAGCAGCATCAGCAGCAAGCAGAGACAGTAGCGTTTCTTTAGCAGTAGCAATGGACAGAAAGTATATGTATGCTGAGTAGAAAGGTCGCTGTACCCGTTCTTTTCCTTCTGCTTCTCGGCGTCCAAGACCCTGCAAGACAAATATCAGTTTGGGTGTTATTGAGGCTCTCAACAAGACCTTCTCTTTCAGTGCACGAGAATGACAAAGTAATGTTTTGTAGAGGCCGAACAATGCCCGTACAACAAGAGTTCACTTTCCAAAGGCCATTCTTCAAATAAAATCGCCGTTGATGGGTATTGGATTTTTACAGCAGAAATTTATGACTACGATCTTCTCTCCTCATACAAGCATTTGAGTCTACATAGGCCCTATAACTTTTAGCCTGGCACAATGGGCCCCTCCAATCCTGAGCGAACATACGTCCCTTCTGGCAAGTCACGTTCTTATACGCCCGTCACTTCTATCTTGATACTTTTTTTTTACTTTTGGCCTGGTCGCCCTGGACGTACGTACACTGACGCACGCGGTAGATGGAACAGAACAGTGACATGCGCTGTTGGTTGTTGCTCTCTGGCCGTGCTGTTGCTGCGCACATGGTTCACAACAGCAACAGCCATGTGGAAGCCTTCACCATCAGGACTGAATGTACGGCAAGCTGCGCGCCTACCACGACGTCCTGCTCATAACTTTAACGTATACGCTCACTCAGTCTGTACGTACAGCCCAATAGGGCCCAATAGAGTGAGAGCTCTTACTCTTAGGAAGACCTAGCACTACTATACTACTACTACCTGCTGCCAGTACAATGCTTCTCCCCACTTTTCAGCAACGTCGTTAGCTGTCTGCTGCCTCTTATTTGCTTGGCCTCGTCGACGTGTTACATGTTGTTCTGCTAACACGTGTCGTCCCAGTGGGGTCAACTCCATGTATATGGTATACCAGGATATATACTAGTATATAAATAGCTTTCCATTTGGCAACAGAGCTATTAGAGGAAATTTATTCATTCACTTTACTGCCTCACGGACAATCTGCTGTTGCTACACTGTTCGTACATTCACTTAAAGGAGACGGATGCTTTGGCGGCCGATGTTTTTCATAAACATATTAAAAGGAGTCTCTACTGTATCAACAGGCGCCACACTGCCTACTGAGCAAACAGAGAGAAGAGAGGACTTGAGCAAACAAGGTTCCTCCTGTTATTGTCGCTGCTGATGAGGCCCCCAAACGTTCTCGTAGCCAAAATTTGCGCCAATGAAGGGAACGGGGGTCGATGGCAATTTCAACTCGGAAGAGAAAACTATGCCACATTCTGGAAGCTCCTTTCTTCTCGTCCCTCTTTTTTTACTTCCTCATCTCAGATCCTAAGGAATCACACCCACTCCCTGAGAGAGCTTGTCTGCTTTCCTCAATTATTTTAGCAGGGGTATTTACTAGCGAGATTACGTCGGGAGACATGATTAAATGCAAATTCTCCCGCGCATCCATTCGTGTACATGTGAAAGCGGACCAAGAACACAGAAATTACGTCCGACGGCAGATTGAACGGATGCATTTACGACTGAAACTATTGGACGCAAAGAAGCAGTTACTTTCCTGCTGAGGCTGCAGCCAATGCAGAGCGCACATGGTCGAACGTACGATCATGTGTGGTGGAATGTGGAAATAGCAACGTTTCGTCAGCACCACTCACATCAATATCACCAGTCAACGACGAGTGCAGCCGACCAAGCTATATTGCTATTTCGAGATTCCATTGAATGAGCACAGAGAAGAGTAGGCAAGTGAAGAATGTTGGACATTCCGCTAGTCAGACCCCATCTTCCCTCGAACTTGATGCAACTTAATAAAAGTCCTCGCTCTCCGCTTCATGAATTGTATTAGAGTTTAAATCTTAGGAGGAATCAGAAGGGTCAACACTTGTGAGGACCAGACTTTTTTCCTGAAATTTGGCAAATGGACCACGGAAGTTTGCCACCCTACAATCGTACTCTCGACCTTTGTTCAGCCTGGAAAACAGCGATCCAGTGCATCGGGAGGAGGCTTGAGCCAGGCCACTGAAGGGTATTTTTGGCTTGGCGCTCACAAGTCTCAAAAGTCTCATCACTACTATGCAGAGTGCACAGAGCGCGCCGACTTTCCTTCGACTTGCCGTGCTCACATCAGGGACGAAGTCCAGATGATATTTTGCAAAAAGATTCCAAGAAAGAAATGCACGTCTGCAATCTGCGATATTGATCCGGTACGAAACAGTGGAAGTCGTTTTGAACTTCCGTCCCCAAAATGAAACAGCTGCCACAGCAGAGACAAAAGCAAAAGCAACTAGTGAGACTCACGAACCACTCAACTCCTCAGAAAACTTAAGAAATAAGTAAATTTGGCATCGGCATTTAACGCTGAGTTTGCTTTTGAAACATCGTTCCGGAACCTGGAAGAGCACCAGAATTGCGAGCCTTCAGTTACATACAGAGGAGTACGGATCTTTACAGGGTCACGCAAATGAGCAGGAATAAGATTAGTGCTGTGGGCTCCTTTTTCCTTTCCCTTCCTCACGCTTGGCTCGCTACCTTCAGTCTCGTTTGTTATTTTACATATGGTTTCAGGCCTCGAGATGGGAGGCCTATCTCCACTTTTGTTACGCGCACGTGAATTTTTGGTAGGCTTGATGAGCTCACTAAGGCAAAAAGTTTCATCGAGTCTTTCTAACTTTCCCGAATTGCCACTGCACCCTGTAACCCGTCCATGACGAGGATTATTAAGCCTACGTACAGTACCAGTAGCCCAGGGGAAACAGGCACGGTTTGTTTGGCCTGGGCCTGGAGACTCTGGCTTGCTCTGGCTCTTGACGCCGTGCAGTGCAAGGAATCTTTAAGACTGCTGCTGCTGAGTGCAGTGCCAGTGTGTTATGATGAGTGTGGTACGATGAGTGACCGAATTCATTGATGATCATGCGCAGCAGCCTGAACGAGCCAGTGCAGCCCACGCACGTAACGTGTGACGCTCTCAAGTTGTGTGACTTTTGCTACATCCTCCATGAGACCTTGATTGACGTCACGCGGAAAGATCGCTTTATATGCACGCTGAGAACGGTATCCAACGTATGCGACAGCGACTTGCAGCCAAGGCGAGGAAAGAAATGTCCAAACACTTGGACGCTGAAAGAGGACATTGTGCGATCAGAGAAGGTTGGAGATGTCTTCCTGGTGATGACGAACCCTCCGCTACTCCTCTATTTGGTAAACTATCCTTCGTACAGAAAGTCGTCTGTACTGCTCAAGGTGAAGCCCGGCAGACGCATGGAGACGTGACCTTTATGTTTTGCAGTACACAGGTGACTTTGATATGGCAAGGGCTGCATTCCGCAGCAACTGTTGGAATCTGTCCTCGTCGTCGTTCTTTGCAACCGTGGCGTCTGTCTTCTCCTGAAGTTAATAGGATGAACATTATCACAGCTTCCAGAGATCCTTGAGTGTCACTTTTTCAGTGTCGTCACACTTTGAAAACAGCCAAGAGCTCGGCGAACAAATTCGCATTTGCCTAAACCGCCGAACTGAAAAAATAAAGAAAGAGACGGAATCTCTTTAGCTGCCTGCCGGAACCCGTTTCAGGTCCTTGGAGGGGGGGAAGGGGAGGCTGGAGTTGGGGGCAGGGGAGATGATTGGAGAAAGCCTCTATTTACCGCAAGAATAGTAGCAGCAGCGTCTACGTATTTACAGTAGAGCACGCGGTAAGATCGTACCTCCTGACGCTGGCGACGTCTCCTCGCTCGACCGCGAGCAGGAACTTCTTCTCCTCGAAGGTGAGGGCACCCATCTCTCTGTGGGGACGCATCGACTTGTCGTCCTCGGTCATCCCGTGGATGCTGTGGCTCTAGAACAAGGAGAAAGAAGGCTTCATGAAGTGGAGCAAGAGGTGTGAGCGCGCCGAGGACGACACACATGTCGCACGTACTTAGAATGATGTGGTAGATTTCTTCCCAGCTTAAAATTACAAAATTAAAGCTGAGATGAAACGCTACTTTCCTCTTCTCCACTCGCTACTTTTATGTGCAAAGTATTTTATTGGAGAGAAAAGCACACAACATCACAAATGAATGTGGGAAGGAGAGACAAAAACAGAAGCTCTCTTCTTCCTTGTTGGTTCGCTTGCTTTGTAGCACAGAGAGAAAGAGGAGGAGGAAGAGAAGAACAAGAAGAACAAGAGCAAGGACAAGGGCAAGGACAAGAGGCCTTGGACATGGGCAAGGACAAGAACAAGAAGAGGAAGAAGAGAGAGAGGAGGAAGAGAAAGATGAAGACTCCTTTTAGACATATGCATTATGAGGAGAGAAAGAAAGAAGAAAGAAAGAAAGAAAGAAGGAAAAGGAATTGGAGGCCTCAAAAGTGGAGACCCTGGTCTGGAAGTAGGCAAGATAAAGCTTTGTTTAAGAAACAAAGAGAATGGCCTTCGTTAGATAAGTGCTTCAGACAAAAGTCGGTAAGTTAACGTTTTGAGACGCTCATCTTCATCTACGTAAGTTATGCAGGTGTTTTAATAGCACGCACATGTATCTCACTTTGATCGAGATCTTTTCAGGAAGTGTAGACTGAGAATGAGGCTTGTTTGAAGGAGAAGAAACCAAAGAAGCAGGTTCTTAAAGCCGAAACGTTTAGGCGAAGACTTCAGCCTCCTCTTGAGTCTCAATGTTTCTACTTCGCTTACTCATTCGTTGTTTTCAAAGGGGGGAGGCCAAAAAAGAAGGGGGGGAATCGCTCTATGTAGTGTGCCTTTTTCCAGCCAGAAGGAGTGGGAACAAAAATCCACATGTCAACGGTAAGTAATATGTACACATGTACGCGTTTGGTGACATTAACATCCATGCGCTTTAGCGAGGGAGTTTGGGCACGTGTTGTTTGTGACGAAAACATCCAATTACCAACAACGTTATAGCGACAGCAAAGCACAGACACCGCTAATCCGCAAGACAATGTTTAGGGGAGTGGGCATGTGGAACTAGGCTGACATTACTAGAAATGAGAGTCAGTAACCGCCACTTGTACGATTAGGCCTAATTGTGGTGTGTCATATTGGAGTGGTCTGTGCTGGCATCCCTGGCACAGACTTAGAGTGCAAGAATTGAATTTACGTACATACACACATGTTGCTAAACGCATGTCTGGACAATTTAACTCCGCAAGCGTGCGAGAGCATTTTAGGGAAGAGAGAGAGACAGAGTAAATGTCTTTTTTGTTTACCACATGGGAAAAGGGAGCTCTGGTCTTTTTTTCCTCTTCTTCTCTCTGTTTCTCTCTCACACACGCGCATACGCACGCACGAATACACGCGCGGTGTCATTGAGTTCCATCCGTGTAACATAAGCCCCGTCGACCCCGCTCTCTTCCTGCTGTGCAAACGTGAAAGGAACATCAACGCAACCACCGATCTTCCTCCTCGTCCGTTTCGTCGTCCCTCTCGTCGTCCCTCTCGTCGTCCCTCTCGTCGTCCCTCTCGTCGTCCCTCTCGTCGCCCTTCTCCTCGTCCTTCTCCTCGTCCTCGTCGACATGCTTGTATTTTCAGTACAAATTGCTCTTGTAAAAACACTTCGGACGATGTCCGTCTCCGGCGTGCCCTTTTACCCTGGACTGAAGCTGCAGCTTGTGCACCCACGCACGCACCCACTCCTTAAAGATAACGGACTTCAGCCCCATGGACGTACTTTTTCTGCCTCTCCTTGATTATGTCCGTCTGCCAAACCTCGCTTGTATGCCCAAAATAACCCTTCCCTGCTGCTTACTGCTTTGATATCCGCCCCAAAAAGACAAACAAAAAAGACCCTAAGCAAAGAAGATAAGAAGAGCTAAGAGACAAGAGAGTAACCTTAAAGGAAGAGGGCTGGCGGCTGCAGCTCCATCATGATTTGAGCGCGCGCGTGCACCCAAGTTTACGTTTTCCCATCACATAGAGGCTTCACCGCTCCTCATTCTCCCCCCCCCCCTGATATGATGAGGGCCTTTGAACAATGCCGCCTGATCACAATATGTATGAAGAAGTCAGCTGGGGAATAGCGAACCAAGTAGGCCTGGTGGGCCTAGTAGTTCTGAGCTATGCAGCCCTGTCCTTGCTTTTCCTGTGGCGATCGTGAGGAGAATTTCTTGCCATGTGCATGGAACCTTCTTTCCTCAAGACTATTCACATTCATCTTCAGTTCCCCCCTCTTTTTTACGAGAGAGCATCTGTACCAGACAAGACTGAGGGGAGTTATCTACGAGAAGGTGCTTGAAAGCACAGTTCAGTAACTTGGGTTCTGGCTGCATATATTGAGCCAACGCAGACTGAGCTGCTTGTGTGGCGGCAGCCAAGTTTGGAATCCTTCCCCTTTCAATATGTGAACGTCCCGTGCGTCATGAACGAGTGAGGCAATTCAGCACAATCGTCGTCGATCAGCCAGGCGAACATGGCGGGTGAACTCTAAACACTGGGGGGTGTTGGTGGAGATGCTGGTGCTGGGGAGGTGCATCAAAAAATCTACATGACAACTGATTTCTGGAGCACCATTAGCGTCCGTCTGGATCTGCGGCTTTCCAAAAAAACTCTGAAAGTTCTCTCACGCTTCGTTGGAGAACGATGGCCCCCAGCTCAAGTACACAGTGGAGTAGCAGTGTACGTACATCATTTAGTAATTTGCAGCCGTGCAAAAGTCATGAGTAGTGTGCAGCTGTGTCTTAGGGACGTGTTTTACGGAAGGGAATGCACTTACTGACACAGTCAGACAAATCACACACATTCAATCGCGATGCGAACGGGTGAAATGACGAAGCCCGTGAACTTTGGCACCGCAAAAATGTCACCTCTCTGCCTTGCACAAGAATAAGCGAAAGAGTGGGGGAAAAGGGTACACACAAACAATCTACCCGTAGGACAGGCCTTGTGACATGATATCAGTCAACAGAACAGTGGTGTATGAAAGCATGCACTGAAGCAGAACATTTGAAGTAACCTCTCTATGCAAAAATAATAACAATAATAATTAGGAAAGTTTCTTTTGCCAAGACAAAGCCCTGCTCATTGCCATAAATCGAGCCGGAAAATGGAGCATGAAATGGTTGTCATGGAAGAGGCAAATTTCTTCCCCCTAACTGGCGAACGACCATTCTTCCACTCATGCCCATGCTCCACTTCTCCACCAAGTGAATTCAATGTGTGCGTGTGCGCGGGTGTGCAAAAACTGTGCAAAAAAGGAAGGAAGGAAGGAAGGAAGGAAGGAAGGAAGGAAGGAAGGAAGGAAGGAAGGAAGGAAGGAAGGAAGGAAGGAAGGAAGGAAGGAAGGAAGGAAGG
>JAAUXU010125448.1_pt1 | contig 11642 bp, 16 predicted proteins | sample 7278151 | NCBI WGS metagenome assembly JAAUXU01 (sample SAMN14350113, study PRJNA611818) | marine sediment metagenome | isolation source: surface marine sediment (1.8m) | place: French Polynesia: Moorea | collected 2018-08 | reverse complement strand
TGGACTTCCATTGTCCTCACCCCGATCATGGTGCCCCTCTCCCAGCAGATGTCGTTGAGTATCTTCTTGTATTCTGTCTCCGCCTCGCAGGTGATGGGCTCCCCGAAGAACTGCTTGAGGGTGACCAGGGCGGAGAGGACCAGGAGCAGGGAGGCGGTGGCGTCGTACACGGCCAGCGAGGAGGAGCGGACGGAGGCGCGCACGGCGGAGGCGGAGGAGAACGGGCGGAGGAACCAGAATTTCCTGGCGGGGGCGGACCCAGACAGGAGGCCCCAGGCTGCGTGGTCGGGCATGCTCCTGGCTCTGGCGGGTGGACGAGCCATCATCAAAACCCAACTAATTTTAAACACATTTTGGTATTTTAAAAAGGTAAATTTGTCATTTTTGGGCAAAGCTGTTTTGACTTTTGACCTTAGAAAAAGAAAAAGTTTGGTGGACCCGGACCCGGACCCGGTCCGCCGCGGTCCACCAATCTTGACGAGTACCAAACCAACTTAAGTCATGGACGTTCCCAATGTACGTACCCAGCCCACACAAAGCAAAACAGATATGTGGTACCTACAGGCTACAGCCTACTAGGCACTCGTGTCAGGGATCTTGGCGCAGTCGCTGTCGCTCTTGGCTCTGGCCTAGGCTCTGGCGCTGACGGTGACGGAGCGGGCAGCGGGGTTTCCCTTCCCTCCAGCGCTGCTAGATTTGATTACAGAAAATGCGCACGTAATGTTTTAAATCCCATTGTTCGGTGAGCGTTGTGATGTAGTCGGACATTAAGATTCATGGGATGCACGAGATGTTTTCTTATGGCCCAGACTCGGTAAAGTTGAACTTTATGGGTACCCTAGACTTTTTCACATTTGTAAAGTGTCAAAAACTACACCGTAAAAATGGCAAGGCTAAAAGAATTATGAAAAATGTGGCAGTTCTGAATTCATCACGTGCAGATGTTTTTAAATTTGAAGAAAATAATAATAAAGAAATGACTGGTGACGGCACTGGTGAGGGCATCAGGCGATAGCAAGTGGGCTCCAGAATTTTTGATGGGCTGCGGCTCCTACAGTACCTAAGCCGTAAAAACCGTAAAAAAGCGTTTTTCAGTATCAAGAAGGATTTCTTCCGCCAGCTTTTTCCAAGTATGTCGGCATATGGATGTTAGTATTCCTCCTCCTCGCTTTAGCATAAGAATCACCTAACTGAGTCAATGAGTAAAGCTTCCATTAGAACCTTTATAAAACTAGTAACGATTTTGCAACAGGTAAAGTTACAACAAAAGAGCATTGGCGAATCTTCAATTGTTGGCAACTTCTTTTTTTCCACTCATACTTTTATCCAAATCCTTGATCGTCACATACTCTCGGCAATGTAGCAGTGGGCGCATGTATGGCTCCGTCCCCCGCAGTCATGCAAGCACGCAGGAGCAACTGGGGGTGTCAAAAGAAGGGAATGGGGAACTCGGTTGGTCCACGGGGAATGGTGATTTCGCGATCGAGTGAGGGAGCGGACGAAGAGGAGACAAAATGCACGAAAATCGCCCGCTCCCCATGTCCATCCTTTCTTTCTTGAAGCAATTTTCTCTCTCGGAGGTGGGGCGTCATTTTCACTATAATATTGAGGGAGTGTTTGCCAATCCTCACGCGGCCGCGGCAGCAGCCTGCTTGGACACGGAGGCTGCCGTCTCCGACACCCACTGGGCGGCCTCGGAGGCCCTGGCGGAGGTCCAGGCAAAGGCCACGCGGGCGACCTCCTTAGTCTCGTTGAGCTTGTCGTCGCTCCTGTAAAAGATAACAGCCCGTTACGCATCAGCTTAGTTTTCTTAAGAAACCTCAATTCAGCTTACGCAGCGATCCTGTTGAAGGCGTCCTGCGCGGCGACCCAGAATGCGGTGGCCGCCCTGATGACGATCTGGGCGAAGCTGTACCCGTAGAAGAGCACCCTCTCCCACAGCCAGAGGGAGCCTTTCACTGTCTCCTCGTACAAGAAGTGCAGTTTCTCCCTCGTCCCAGGAAACTGCTCTTCCACCTGAGAACAAAATGGGAATTAATTGTTTTTCTTGTGTAAAATGAATTGTTTGGGAAACCCACCTTGAGGACCAGGTCGGCTGCGGTGGCTGCGCACCACTTGTACCCCCTCTTGGCCGCCTCCCCCGCCGCCTCCAGCTGCGGCCCGGCCTTCTCCCTAAGCTCCTGGGCCTTCTTGGCTGCGGCGGGGACGGCCCACTCGGCAAAGTCCTTGGCGTCCTCGATGCGCCCCACCACGTAGGCGTGCGCCGAAAGCGCGTGCTGGTCCAGGCCCACGTCCTTGAGGAAGACGCCGGTCCTGGAGCGCTCGAAGGCGCCGCCGTGGTCGCGGATGTCCTGCCGCACCAGGTAGTACAGGAGGAGACCCAGCAGGAGGCAGCAGGTCTTCCAGGGGAACCAGCCCCGGCCGCCGCCGGAGCCGCCGCCACTGCGACTCATCTTCACCAGCAGGGCCTGAGTCGAAGAAGGGAAGAGTGCGTAAGTGTACGTGTTTGTTCGACGTATGTTAACTGGGGGCGTTTACTGCGTACAGTAAGTGGCTCACGAGGACACTCGGCTACTTAGAAAGCTGTTTCTGGCGTGCCGCAGTACGGTAAATTGTGCTACCATCGCCGGCTGCCGCAAGTTGGAAGCGCCCAGGGGACGGCAGGGAATGGGGGTTGGCTGCTTTCCACTTCGTCAAAAGGGGGCGGACGAAGCTTTCTCCCTCTCTTTTAGCCCAAGATTCCCCCCTTCCCCGCTGTCTTCTGCCGGAAGTGGATACTGCGGACTGTCAAGGAGCTTTCTACGATTGTCTTGTGCAATCGAGCATTGCCGCTTCGCCGGTAGTTGCGGCGGAGCTCCCGGTGACGGTAATTACTTTGCTATTGTCTTTCCCTAACCCTCACCTGGAGATCAGAGTGGCTCTCGTAGCTGACCAAGACAGCAGTCGTCATCGTCTCCGCTTCCTCTTGTTCGGACCAAGAGGGAGTTTAAACTCAAGACGGGCGGCGGCGGCGGCGAGGAGCCGCAAATGCATACATGCATTCGCCGCGATTTTTTTTCCCCGTAGAAGGTCCGGCAAAAAATATCGAAACAGCAGCCGTTTCTCTCGTCACGTCAACAGGAAAATGCGCGAGAGGCCGGTGAAGCGTCGAGGCTGCCGCTGTCGCTCTAAAGCGGCTGATTGTGGCACACCTTGCAGTATCACATTGTCACTAAGAAAATTAAAAAACCACTCTATTTTCCCACTGCTCGATTTTTCTACCGCTCCCTTGCTCACTCTCTCCCTCTGGCCGTATACGACACTACTTCCCATCCCCAAACTCCTAGACTTCCTCGCGTCCCACCGAGATGAGAGCGATCCTCCCTGGCCCAATGAGATCCCCAAACGCGGCACTCAACGTCAGCGTGTAAGCCGGACGGAAACGGTATGTGACTCATGGAAACTAAATGCCTTGTACGCACCTTGGTGGAGGATGTTGCCAGGGAGAGCCCGTCCTTCTGTCCTGAAGCTCCTTCGTTGTAGTCTTCGAAGGCGTCCAGGGTGTCCATGAGGTCCTCGTTCCTCACCAGGGAAGACTTCAGCTTCTTCCAGTTGGAATCTGAAATTTTATCCTCGTTGAGAATCGAGAACATTGCTACATGCAAACTTTTTGTCTCACCGAGGTACGCCAGCAGGTCGGCGCTGGCCGCCAGGTGCGAGGCGTACATCTGCTGCCAGTGCCTGACGGCGGCGGGGTTGTTGGCCAGGCACTGCGACATTGAGTGGAGACACTCCTCCCGCAGCGCCACCTCCACAGGGTTGGAGGAGGCAGCGGGGGCGGCGTCGCCGGCGCTCGCCTCGCGCTGCTTCTGGGCGCTGAGGCGGCGGAGGAATTCGGGGAACAGCTCGTGGTCGGAGGCGCAGTCGCCGACGGACACAGCCTGAAAAAATAATTGGCATAAGAAAGTCAAGTTGCTTTCACAACTATGATTTTTTAAATAGTTTTTTTACCTTGACGACGGGGTAAAGTTCCAACAGCCGGGCCTTGTACTGCTTGTTGAGGTTGTGGAAGGCGCTGGTGCCGAATATGACGTCGAAGATCTTGAAGAACTGCGAGGAGTAGAGCACCCTCCCGGAAGAGGATCCCTCCTTCTGGTGCCGCCGCACCCTGTCGGCATGGTGCTCTAGCAGCCCGCCCAGGTAGTCCACCACGAAGCGGCTGTAGTTCTTAAACTGCAGGAGGTCCGCTATGAACTCTCCCCAGGCTGGAAAGGAAGGATAGAAAGATTGTGAGCGAGCCGTCAATAGATGGCGGTGAAAACTTTCTCTCCACTCTGGCTACGTGACATAGGGATAAAGCACAGCTCAGCAGACCCCCGTGTGACCGAAAAACAAGTTCAGGTAGCGGTGGTGAACGCGTACTATGCTTTCCCAAGTGCAGGAGGAGGAGGAGGAGCAACGCACGTTGCGAAACGAAACTCCGACTACGTAATTTGCATGCTTTCGATAGATCCTCATCCGAGAAGGCACAATATTTGCCTACTGTACAGCACAAACAACAGGAAGGACATAGTGACCCTGCAAAGAAGCGTAGTGATATCTTATCAACAGCAAATGAATGTCTTTTTGCGCTCCTCTAACGACAGCAGCTGCGTGGAAGAGAGTGGAGGTGCTTTTGAGGACCTTGACAAAGCATTCATGTAACAAAGAAACTACTGCTAGGAGAACATTTCACTCCCAGTACAACACTCATTGTCAGAAGCAGCAGCAGACGCTGAAAATGGACGAGGGCCTGTTCGTGGGGAAGCCTGACAGGTTCAAGGGAGTCACGGTTCGCTCTGAGGAGGAGCCTTGTTCGTCGGAAGAGTTCAAGCAGAAGCTGGAGAAGTCTCTTGCAGAATGGAAGGCTCGAGTAAGTGAGCTGAGCACCAAGACTACTACAGTAAAAGGCGATTTCCAAAAACCATTACCTTGTTTTCTAGGGGGTTCGTGGTCTGTGGTTTTACGTCAACATTGCTCAGTCTGACTGGATCCCGATCTTGGCCGCCAACGGCTTCGACTTCCACCACGCCAAGACCGGATCGGTAGGGATGATCAAGTGGCTGCCGGAAAACGAGGCCAATCAGGTAAGAAAAAAGCTGCCTGGCAAAAAAAGTTGCCAATTACAAGCTCTTCCCTCCAGATTCCTCCTTATGCGCACCACATGGTCGGAGTGGGCGGGATGGTGGTGAACGACAAGGACGAGATCTTAGTTGTCCAGGAGAAATACGCAGCATTTAGACAATGGAAACTTCCTGGAGGTAACTTGAGATGGGAGGAGGGGAACTTGTTCTGCCACAAACGCTGACAAAACTACCTTTCAAGGCTACGTCGATCCTGGTGAAGACCTGTCGACAGCGGCAGTAAGGGAAATCAGGGAGGAGACGGGAGTGGAAACAGAGTTCGACTCCATAGTGTCATTCAGGTGAAGGAAATACAGCAACATAAAAGTCTTTTAACAAAACGAATGACTGTTGCTACAACAACAGGCACGCTCACGGGTTCAACTTCGGGTGCTCCGACATCTACGTCATCGTGTGCCTGAGGCCGCTGACGAGCGACATTCGCCACTGTGACCGGGAGATCTCAGAGTGTCGGTGGATGCCCATCAAGGAGTTCGTCAAGCACGACATGGTGCACGACACCAACCGACACTTCGCGCTCAAGTTCCTGGAGAACCGCGAGGCCGGGGTCAAGATCGCCCGACACGAGATCGAGCTCAAGTTCAAGGAGTTCCGAAGGATGCAGCAGGTCTACAGCGTCAGCAAGTCCGCCAAGGAAGAGGACAACAAGAAGGAGGGAGAATGACTAGAGCGAAGGTGCAAGTTGTAGATAAGGTTACCCTGATACGTAGCTCAAGCAGTTTCTCGATATCTCCAGTGAAATTAAACACTAAAAAAAGAAAACTATTTCCCTCACCCTTGAGTCCAATGGCGAGGTCCTTCCTCCCGCCCTGTCCCAGCGCCCACACGAGGGCGGTGGCGATGGCCGGCCGGTTCTGGTAGGAGCGGATGAGCTCGTGGAAACGCTGCGGGTTGTTGACGCACAGCGACGGGTACACCTCGGCCAGGGACTGCAGCATCACCATGTAGCCATTGGGGCAGAGGTCTGGAAGGGGAACAGGCATAGGAAATTATTGATTAGAGGATGCCGCGGATGCCCTCACTTTTGCCCATGTCGTGAGCCATGTTGGCGAGAAGGTTGTCGAATGCGCTCTCCCTGGTCTGGTCGCCGCACTCCTCGTAGACGGCCGTCAGCACCCGCTTGGTCTCCTTGGTGAGGAGCGAGAGCGGCTGGCTCAGGAAGGGGTTGGACAGGTCCAGCGGGGTCTCCGCGTTCAGCGCTACGTTGAAGTAGGAGGCGGCGTCCTTGAGCCAGAGGATGCCGTTGTTCGGGTACTGGGCTTTCACTTGCGCTAGCAGGGACTGAAGCTCGGTGGGGTTCACCTGAGGAAGAGCGAAATGACACAAAAAAGTCCTGTGGAGAGAGACTGTGAGCTCCCGCACCTTCTTTGAGGCCTCCTCCACGGTCTTTGGCGCCTTGGTCTGCTCCTGCGCGGCCACCTTCTTGGAGGAGTCCTTCTTCTTGGCCTGCTGCTGCGCCGCCTGCGCCGACTTCTCCTTGCCCTTGGCCTTGCCGGGGGAGGCCGGCGCGGGCGGAGCGGGGTCCTCCGGCATCAGGGACTGCAGCATGCTGATCTGAGTCAGGGGAACTGAAAGAGAGGTCAGATCGGGCAAGGGTCATGACTGAGCTCCACAAGTGGTCGGTCCAGTTGGGGACACTCACGGACTTCCTCCAGTTTTGGCTGCCTGACCGTGGGCTGCTGGCCGTTGACCTTTCCCTTGGCGCCCCCGCCGCGCTTGGCGCCGTTTGCGCCGCCCTTGGCGCCGCCCCTGGCGCCCCCGACCTTCTCCCATCCGCCGGCAGAAGACATGACGCAGCACTCGAAGTTGGAGCCGCGGATCAGGAGCAACACACACACGGACGCCGCACACCCGCACTTCGCTTGTCAAAAAGGGAAATTTAAACGTCAGCTTCCTTCCTTCCTCCTTTCTCTCCCCGTTGGCATGACAAGTTTCCGGTGCAAAGAAAAGGCAAACAACCAAACCAGAGAAGGTTTAAAGCGACATCTAGGTACACGCTTCGCTTCTCTTTGAAAAAACAAAGTTTTTTATCAAAGGGCACGGAAAAGTTTTCATATTGCTGAGACACATCGCATTACCATTGTTTCACGAACATTTTTTATCATTGATACATGCAAGACAAGATCTTCCCAGGAGCACTCAATTATATAGATGGGGCAAATCATGATCGTAACTTCTGTATTTTTCCTGTCAATGATTTTTCCGCCGGCCGGTACCTGTCTAGTCTCTCGCCGCGTCGCGACATTGACTTGAGTTCAGTTGACAACTTGACATTATGAAAGAGGCAGAAGTATGATAGAAGTTGGCCTTCATTTTTTCAAGTTGCTCCTGCATTTCTTAATGTTTAGAATTTATGGCGGAAGCAACAACATACAACGTGTTATAAGGTTGAAAAACACAAGCAGCAGCGACAGCGGAGCAGGAGTAACACAACCAACAGCAACAGTTGGGGCAGCAGCAGAAGCGCAAGGAGCAGCAACAGCCATAATAAGGGTACGGGCAGCATCTGCAAGAGAAGCCAAAGCACCAGCAACAGAAGGAGCAGCAGGAGCAGAGCAACAGCAGCAATGCCGGCAGGAGCTGATTCCGCAAGATTCTGCAAGATCAAAAGCAACAGCAGCAGCAGCAAGAGATACAAAGTAGCAGCAACAGTAAAACTAAAAACAATCATAGCAGAAGCAGGAAAAGAAAAGCAGCAACAGTTAGAGCACCAAAAGGATAAAATAATCAACCGAGTTTAGTTAGCCAACTCTTGCATAATTTGTTTTCAATATTGCAAAATCGGCAAAGAACTGGACATAAATACATTTCAAGCTAGAATAGATTAACTTATTAATTGTCGATCTCCAAGACGCTGAGCAGCTTCTGCACCATCTTCTGCCTCCCTGCGTTGACCCGCGGGATCTTGTTCCTCACCATCCTGGAGATCCCGGACCTCTGTCGCCGGATTGCCTTGGGCATTTCGGAAACACTGCTGATCCTCCGGCTCAGACGCCTCCTGGTCTGGTACCAGCCGCCGAAGGAGTCGGGATCGGGCTGCTGCAAAAACTGCTGCTGGTTCTTGTGGGACTTGATCGTGGTCTCTTTTGCTATGAGAGGAAGAGACTGTTCCTTGGGCGGAAAGGCTAGCTCCAGGACGAATATGGACAGGGCCAGGGCGTAGCCTATCCCCAGCACCCAGAAGGCCGACATAACCTGGCAAAAAAAACAATTAATTGAGACGAACAAAAGCGCATTATGAACAAGGAACCTGAAGCAAAGAGGCCGGCTTTGTATGATGTTCATTCAGGTCTTGAGCCAGCGCCGACCCGCTGGGAGGAATCCATATGTCCTCAACCCGCTTGAGCAGGCCGGCCTCCTTGGACTTGAGCAGGGCGGCCAGGATCACCTTTCTGGCCTCTCTTCTCCTGGACGGGAACGGGATGTCGATTCGAGGAGCAAGGGCGAAGGGGTGATCGATCTGGAAGAAGATAAAAAGTTGTATTTAAAGTGCCGGTGGTGTAGTTGTTGTTTTTAGTTGCTTCTCCTCCTCGTCCTTATCTTTCTGCTGCTGTTGTTGTTGTTGTTGTTGCAGCAGCAGCAGCGGCTGTTGCGTTGCTGCCGGTTTTTTTCTAGAGCCAAAGATGGGTACTTGCCTCGACCAGGAACGTGGCCAGCCTCCCCTGCTGGAATGCCGTGAGCTGCCTGGTCTTCCTCCTGAGGAAGGAGTCGGTGAAGACCATGAACCGCTTCTTCCTGCTCCTGCCGTACAGCAGCTCCGGAAAGAAGTCGTGCACTGACGAGAAAGTGTAATCGGATTTGCTCCTGTCTCCACGCCGCCCAAAGATTTCCATAAAATCGGGGCTGAGGAGCAGGTTGCTTTCGATGAAGGTCAGGTGCTGGTTCTGAGGGTCCTGTAGTCGAAGCACCTGCCGGGATGTCATGATGGGCTGCGGCATAGGAGGTGACTTTGAGTTAGTTGAATTTCCATCTCTTTGATAAGGGGAACCATAAAATTTTTTAAGAGTTTCTGTACTGTTTAAGCGGTACGTAGGTTTTTTTAAACCTCGAATCCCATGAGGTTGAGGTATTCCATGTCCACTGCGGCCTCCTTCCTGTTAGCGATGTCCGATGCCATTGTGCCGGAGTAGATGACGTAGCCCAGCATGGCAGAGGTCACTCCCACAAAGTGGACAAGCCTCACCGGGATCCTGTCCGGACTTATCTCGAAAGTGCCCTGCGCGAATCGAAGGAGGACAAAAATGTTTAAGTATCCAAAAACTGAGATTTAAAATTAAAAAAATACACCTGCAGTCCCAGAATGGAGGCAGCCCACAACCATATCTCAGAGAGCCTTTTTCCGAACCGCCCAAAACTCCTGAAAGAAAAACAAATCAACAGGCACAAAGTTGTTTTCATCTTGATTACCGATCGCGAAAATCCGAAAAGACATCGTCTTTTTCCTCGGCTGGCCCCCTCTCCAGGCGGAGGCAGTGGAGCATGACGAGGGCGACGACGAGGACAGTGGCCCCCACGGCAGCGATGGTGTACGGCCTCGCCAAGAAAATGTCCTCCTGCAACAAAAAATAGAACTATTTCTACAGACGGTTTTTTGGCTGTAGTAAATCCATTTCTGACCTGGTGGGTGTCGGTATCCGACCTGAGGTACCCGGCTGAGAGCGACACCTTCCCCATCCCCCAAAGATAGTCAATGTGCGGCAGGTACTCGTCCCTCCGGTAAAGCATCCTCAGGCCCAGGTCGGAATCATTGCGCTCCAGGCTGCCAAGCATGTCAGTCAAATGTCTGGAAGGAAAAATATGGTGGATTTCTGTTCATCCAGGGTCCCACAAGTTTGTTACCCCTTCGTCCTGTCGAAGTTTCCGACGTTCCTGTACGGGATCACGTCAACCCTCCTCCCCGACGCCACCTCCAGGAAGTCCAGCAGCATTGCCTCAGATTTTTCCAATGGCTCATCGGCGTAAACGCCTGTTGTTTGTCCCAAGGAAAAATATTCCCTTTTTCCCCCTTTGACCAAAGAAACAATGATTATTACCTTGGTAGAACTGCCTCCAAGGCTGGACGATCTCCTCCTGGTCCAGCGGGAGCAGACGGTTCTTGACCGTCACCAGGAGGGGGGAGGGGACGGCGGCCAAGGGCTCGGCGGCGGCGGCAGACAAGGCAGCCTCCATTTCGATTCCAGTTCAGGACTGAGGATATTTCTTGCGCAGTCTAAAGTCCAAGCTGACGTAACTTGTGGTACTAGATGGTAACGAAAAAGTCCGACGACGCTCAATCCTGGCCCGGTGGCCGACTTCGCTTGATTTTTTTTTCGTTTCAAAGTTAGATGAGACATTTGGACACACAGAATGTAAAAGCGAGAGGCAGGGTCCCGCAAATGGTCGTATCCTCCGAACGGAAATAGAGAAAAGTCTAAAGGGCACCGCATGCCTTTTACAGCCTCTGCATGCATACGGCTTACTGGATAATGACATTACCAGGTACAAGACGGAAGAAGAAAAAATAAATGAAATCCCCGTCTCCAATTCGCTTCGCCTCGGGTTTGGCCAATTTCGATTTTTTTTTTCGACGCTAGCTCTCCCCGCTTCTGTAATATCTGATGTACCTGCGTAATGTCGTACATATGGTTCAACTAAGGGCCGAGCCGGAACTAATGCTGCTCATACATACATGGCTAATCGACATACATAAAATACGTAAAAGCACTCCTCGGCAATATATAACACAATGTTTTGTACTAAAATAATTTATTACTGAGGAAATTGAATATTGTGTTTCGTGGACTAGATACTAACGTAGTAGCAAGTTCCATTTCTACGTTATTACGGTATAGGCGAAGAAAATCGAGAATACGACAGCAAAGATGAAAAAGGGCTCGATAATCTGGAGATGTCCATCTAAATTTGATTTTTCCTGTTGTTACCGTACGAGTACTGTACAATTTTCCTTTTATAATTTAAGTATACTGCCATCAGAATTCCGTCTCCCAGAAGGACACGGTCTGCTCGGCACGGTGCGGAGGCGAGTAGCCGCCGCCGCCGCATTCGTCTCCGGCTTCCCTTTCGCCCCCCTCCTCCTCCTCACGACGGAGGCGCCCTGCCTGAACCTGGCCACCACCGCCGTGGGGATGCTCCGCGAGTGCGTTATGAGCGGGGAGTCAGACTTCGTCCTCCTCCGCCTCCCGCCGAACCACCTTGGGCCTCTCAGGCTGTACCTCGCCCTGTACTTGGGGGGCGTCGCCGGCGGCAGGGTCACCTCGAAGGAGAATATCACGAGAGCGGAGGCGTAACCGGCGGCCAGGATGTAGAATGCCGAGCGAACCTTGGAAAAGTTATTTTTTTAGCATACAGCCACACATGGGCAAGGGGGGGGGGGGACGGGGGGGGATGCCCATAGGCTGACCCCTCAAAACCCCGGCCCCCGGCCGAAGGGCCGGGGTGAGGGGGGGGGGGGGCGGGCGGGGGGGGGGGGGGGGGGGGTGG